>ERZ1740058.191-NODE-191-length-52530-cov-12.221744_pt1 | contig 52530 bp, 45 predicted proteins | sample MGYA00581745_ERZ1740058 | MGnify/ENA primary metagenome ERZ1740058 (study PRJEB43018, sample SAMN04849742) | marine metagenome | isolation source: floating plastic debris | place: Pacific Ocean | collected 2008-08-30 | study: EMG produced TPA metagenomics... | reverse complement strand
CACTCAGGAGGCTGACTTGCTGGATGAGTTTGCGGATGTCTTATGACGGAATTGCGTCCTCCTAAGGAACCGGACACCGAGAAAGGCCTAGCGGTTCGAGAGCAGTACTTCTCTTTAGCAAAGGCCACCGGCAAGACCGTGAAAAATTACGGGGAGTTGTATCAGCGCTATGCGCCAAACGCGACAGCGGCGCAGGCTTTGGATCAAGAAGTTGCTGGGGTGGCCCTGAAAGCGGGGAATTCATCACGGCAAGTGATTCAACTGTTGGCGCAGGGGCCGTTTACCCAACATCAAGCGGCTACGCTGACCCTAGAGGAAAAGCAGGCAGCTTTATCCAAACTGCTTCAGTATGCTCAGCAAACGGTGAACGAGGTGCAGCAGCAGCGATACCTCGAATATGCCTGTGCGGTGACGGGCAAAATTCAAAGTTATCCTGACCTGTATCGCGAGTATGTGGGGAGTGACCTGGCGGCGATTCAGTTGGATCAGAAAGTGACCGCAGCGGCGCTCGGATCTGGGGAGACGCCTCAGGCGGTCGGTTCACTGCTACAGCAGGGACCCTATGCGCGATTCCAGATGGATGTTCAACATGTTTCGCCTTCGACCATTGAGCAGTATGCAAACGGAACCGTCACTCAAGTCCAGGCAATTCAGTCGCTGCAAGTAGGACAACCGGAGCGGATGCGGACTAGAGCTAGGGAGTTAGAAACTTAGGGAACCTTTCGGTGTTGATGTTGCTAGGCGATCTCGGACTGGCAGGTAGTCTGCTGTCTCGTGGGGTGCTGTACTTGGAAGGCAGGGAATAGCTCAAGGTGATGAGTGATGCGATCGCAGAAGCTGGGCAGATACCTAACGCTGGAGGAGTTTTGCACCTGCACGCAGACGTACCGCAAGTATGCTGATCAGACTGATCCGTACCCGAAGAACCTGGAGGAGACGATTCCGGCGTTGGAGGCGTTGTGTCAGCACATTATTGATCCGGTGATTGATGCGTTTGGTCGAGAGCGGTTTCAGCTCACCTATGGGTTTTGCTCAGCGGATTTGAAGCGGTGGCTGGCGAAGAAAGACCCGGTGACGGGGGTGAAGCATGGCCGGGTGAGCCCGAATCTGGAAGCGGCAAAGCCGCCGCTGCGCGAACAGCATATGGCCCACGAGGTGAATCGGAATGGAAATTACTACTGCTCGCGGTTGGGGGCAGCGTGTGATTTTAGGATTGTGGATTTGCCGAGTAATGAGTTGGTGGCGTGGATTGTAGAGCAGGGCTTGCCGTTTGACTCGCTGTATTTTTATGGGGCGGAGCGACCCATCCATATTAGCTATAGGCCACAGCACAAGAGAGACATTTGGGCTTTTACCATAACTGGAGTGCCGACTCGACAAGAAATAATCAATATCTGAAACTCGAAAGACATTGCCTAAACAACCGCTCACTTTGACTAGAAACTGCCTTGAGTTTTAATATTTCAATGACAAAAGCTTCTTAATAACACCATTGGAATTACGTGACTGCTTGAATGCAACTTCTTGAGAAAATAACAGGAGACAAGCAAGATGTGTCTGCTCTATATATATGCGGTAATGTTCTAGACCTGTGTAATGAGTCAAGATGAGCATGGTGTCTATCAGGTCCGCTGGCAATGGTACTAGAACCAATCTATTGTCCGCACTGCCACACGACAGATGTGGTCAAAAACGGCAAGAGCGCTGAAGGCAAACAGCGCTATCGCTGTCGTCACACCGAGTGTCCTCGCGCTTCTTTTATCCTGAACTACAGTTATCGGGGATACTTGCCGGAGGTGAAACAGCAAATTGCCGAGATGGCGATGAATGGTAGCGGGATTCGGGATACTGCGCGGGTGCTGCAGGTCAGCCCCACCACGGTGATTGAGGAACTCAAAAAAAACATCGTCTACTTGAGACAGTAAATCGCCCGCTGCTGGAGGCGATGGAAACGCTGCCCACCACGGCGATGGTCGTTCGTGTGGAGGAGGCTGAAATGGATGAAATGTGGAGCTTTGTGCACTCCAAGCGACAACAGCGATGGCGATGGCACGCCATCGACCATCGCACTGGGGACGTCTTGGCCTATGTCCTAGCACTTCATGAAGACCAGGCCCTTGAGACTTGAATGGACCGGCTGGCTCCCTTTGGCATTCAGCAGTTTTACACCGATGCCTGGGGCGCTTACTTGCGCCTCCTAGAAGCAGACCAACACATGTCGGCAAAGCTAATACCCAGCGGATTGAGCGCAAGCATTTGACCTTACGAACACGAATCAAGCGCTTGGCTCGGAAAACCATTTGTTTCTCCAAATCGGTGCTCATGCATGACACGGTGATTGGCCTGTTTATCAATCGCTATGAATTTGGCCGCGTTATCTAACGCTTTCCACAGGTCTAGAACACTACCCTCGACTTTAGCCAATTAGGATGCACAGTAAAATCTAGAATTCGGGCACGGCCAGCTCTCTGGAGTGGCCTGCATAATGCTCATAAATCTCCTGGCTGGTTCCGACAAGCCGCGCCACATCCTTGGCATCGAGCATTCTGAAGCTCCCGTTTTCGGTTGGGATGGGCGTCTCTAAGGCAGCGGTAATGAAAGTATGGCGGGTTTGATAAAGCTTGCGGTATTCAATGGCTTCCAACTTCGCAATCACCTTGCGCCAAGCGCGATTCGTAAAGTTATGGACGTCGATCCAAGTCCCTTCAGGGGACGGAAACACCATCGTCTCTGGCCGCGTCTTATGCGGTTTAATATCCTTGAGCAATTCCGCTAGCTTGGCATTAGCCGGAAAAGTCCGTTTCTTCTGAGTTTTTAGGCCTTTTTTGCACACTAAACCCGCTTCTGAGATCACGACAGCTTGCTCAAAGCGGATCAGGCGATAATCCCTTGAAATATGCTGCCATTGCAAAGCCACCGCTTCTGATGGGCGGCAGCCAGTCAGGAATAGAAACTCAATAAATCCCGCATAGTGGCGGTAAAAACGATCCTCCCGAAATCCAGTGATGATGAGATCTCGCTCAACCAGAGTGAACGGATTAATATCGGTATCTGCCAAACTGCCCTTCGGGATCTTGATATCCGCCGCCATCCCCGTAAACGGATTGTCTTCAATAAGACGGGATTTCTTGCCCCAGTTACAGCAGGCTTTGAGTTGCGTCAGGATGCGCTTTGTTGCATTCGGAGTTTTGTGCCTGACTAGCCAGTTGCGGATGGCTACAGCATCCTCAAAAGATTTGTCGGGTAAGTCATTCTGCAAACACCTTGCAACCCGAACATAGTCTTTGGCCAGAGTACTGGGGGACAAGCCAGGGCGTTTGAATTCGGTATACTGTCGCCATAATTCTGGCAAGGTAACCACCTGGATAGCCGATTCTTTGATCGCAGGAGAACTTTGCATCTGCAAGGCTTGGGGTTGGTACTTGACGAGATTTTTTGGGTCAAAGCGCTCGTAGAGAATATCCTTCTCGATTTCTTTTGCCCGAATATCCGCTAGCTGCCGGTGCTGGGGCGTATCTGAATAGCCAGTTGAGAGATAATGGCGTTTGCCACCATAGCTGAATCGTAATTGCAGCCGACCATTGGAGCTGAGGACAGCGACGGAACCTTTGGGTTTTCGGCGTTTGACAGAGGCCTGAGGCATGTGGAGGGCAACCAAGCTCTACCGCTCCAGCCTGGATCATTTGTCCTGGTATTTTTACACCAAACTTACACCAATTAAGTATCCAAATCGCCCTAAACTGCTCCAACAATTTAGGCAAGAAGAAGACTGCCGATAGCCCCAATCCCCTTGCCTACTTAGCTTTGTGGTTGATTTTATTGAATGCCAGGAGGCGGGCTTGAACCGCCGACACGAGGATTTTCAGTCCTCTGCTCTACCAGCTGAGCTATCCCGGCTTAAGCGCTAAAACTCGAGCGCTTGATTAAGATAACAGACAGGTTATGTTGTCAGCAAGCCTTTTCGAGAAACTTAGATGCACAAAAATCGGCGCAGGACAGATTTTGGCAAATTAAATCGCTAGAGACTGTTCAGGAAGGCTAATCCGTACGGCAAAATTCGCCTATCCATTTAGCCCTAGAATCACCACTTACTGATACTTGAAAAGTCGTTGAAAGCTTCGCCAGTTAATCGTTTTAAGACTTTCGGCTTGCACCAGCACACGTAACCTGGTAAAACTAATTGCTTTCACTCATAGCTAAAGCGACGTAGCAATATTCGGGCCGTAGAACTCTTCAAAATGCTCAATGCTATTTTTTGACCCTGATTAGGGAAAAGACCCCTGACTAAGGATCCGAATTCCGGTGACGAATAAATCCATTGACCAAAGCGATACGTCTTGATGCGAACACCTGCAAAGTTACTAGGTCTTCGACGGTAGACAAACCCATGAAAATTGTGTGTTACAGACCAGTTTCATCATCGTCTGTTTATAATAAATGCTGACTTCAGACCGAAAAGACACGCAGTTTTGTTAGTCTTTTGATCAACAATTCGTTATTAAGGATATCTTGTTTCATGAAAGTCGTTTATGACCCAGACAAAGACATTTTACAGATTGCTTTCATTGCAACCGTAATTGAAGAAACTGCGCAAATCGCTCCAGGGTTAGTGCTTGATTATGACGAAGATGGACAGGTGATTGGTTTGGAAATCAGGAAAGCGTCCACAAAATTGGATAGTCCTTATGCTATTTCCTATAGTGTGGCTAGCGCCAATCTTGATAAGCCCCTGCCCAGCTTTAAAGACTGAATAAGTGGGTCGGGCTATTTAAACCGAGGTACATAACAACGCGATTATCAGCTAAAGCATTCTGTGGGAAAGGATTTAAGGTTCTTCACCTTTCTTAAAGTGCCTCGAAATTTATACACCAACCTACTTAGTGCTCACTAGGGTTTTATTTTAAGTTCTCTGGCTTAGTAGATGCTTTCAATAGAGATACAGCAGGCTTTTAGCAATTGCTCTAAAAAACCTTATCGTTTATCTCAAGTAGCATGTTGATGAGATACGCAATTAGGCTTTTATACAATTGGGATAGACAAAATTTGGCTAGGGATTTATGCTCAGACATCAGTGCTTTGAGCAGTGTACCTTTGCCAGACGCCTCTTCATTTGTTTCTGAACACTTTGTTGGTTATTCTAGCTATGGCTTTTACAGCTTACTAAACAATATCTGGTTGAGATAAGGCACGCTAAAAATCTCGTCCGATGAGCCACCCAAAGGCTAGAGCAATCTAAAGATTGAAAGCGCTTCCCTTTAAATATCTTACTTTTTCGTGTAGCTATCGGGTTAGATTTTTCCAGCTTTCAGAATTCGAAAAAGTTGAAATTTCATAACGTTTCAATAAGTCTCGAACATGAAAATCGCGGAGGAGTCATTCGTCGACCATAATTTAGAGTTTGGGTTATGGGCATTTGCACTTCAACCTAGAAGAATATTTTCGTTGATTCGTTCGCGCTGCTGCTATCAAGACTTGAGGTGACTATGACTGAGCCGGTGCAAATTTTGATGTGCGCTCCCCACCATTATGACGTTGACTATGTGATCAATCCGTGGATGGAGGGCAATGTTCATCGCTCGTCTCGTGATCGCGCCCAAGACCAGTGGACTCAACTGCATCAAGTGCTCAAAGACCACGCCACAGTGGAATTGGTGGAGTCGCAACCCGGCTGGCCCGATATGGTGTTCACCGCCAATGCTGGACTCGTACTCGGCGACACGGTAGTGCTCAGCCGCTTTTTCCACCCGGAACGGCAGGGCGAAGAACCCCATTTTGAAAAGTGGTTTGCCGACCACGGCTACACCGTCAAAATCTTGCCCAAGAGCCTGCCGTTTGAAGGCGCGGGCGATGCACTGTTAGATCGGGCCGGTGAGTGGCTGTGGGCAGGCTATGGCTTTCGCACGGAACTGGACTCTCATCCGCTGATTGCCGAATGGCTTGATCTTGAGGTGTTGTCGCTGCGCCTGAGCGATCGCCGCTTTTATCATCTCGACACCTGTCTATGTCCCCTGACGGATGGGTACTTGCTTTACTATCCTCCCGCGTTTGACACCTATTCCAACCATTTGATTGAGCGGCGCGTGCCTGCCAACAAGCGCATTCCGGTGGGCGAAGCTGATGCTGTCAACTTTGCCTGCAACGCTATCAACGTGGGGCACACCATCATCCTGAATCAGGCGAGCGATCGCCTGCAAGAGACCCTAGCCGCCAAAGGCTTCACCGTGGTCGAAACGCCGCTGACTGAATTTCTCAAAGCGGGCGGGGCGGCCAAATGCCTCACCCTGCGCCTGACCGAACCCCGCCGCACCTCGCCGCCGGCCTCCACGGTGCAGAGCCGCGTCATTCATCTGGAAGGGCACCTACTCGACACGGGCTTGGTCAACCAAGCGCTGGATACCATCGTGTCCAGTGGCGGCAGCTTTCAAGTGCTGAACTTTTCCCTGGGCGAACAGCGCCAAGACACTTCCACCGCTGAGGTCAAAGTGTCCGCTCCCGACGCCGCCGTCATCGAAGACATTCTGGGGCAGTTGGTGGATCTGGGCGCGGTGGTCAAAACCGACCAAACCGTTGATGCCCGTTTAGAAGCCGTGCAGCAGGCAGGCGTGGCTCCCGATGATTTCTACGTGACGGCGATTTATCCTACTGAAGTTTCCGTCAACGGCCAGTGGATTCCCGTGCAGGGGCAGCGCATGGATGGGGCGATCGCTATCACCCAAACTCCCAATGGCCCAGTAGCTCGCTGCAAGCTCCTGCGCGACTTGGCACTGGGCGAATCCGTCGTGATTGGCAGTGAGGGCATCCGCACCAAACGCACCCCCACCACGCTGAAGAAAAGCTCCAATGAGGAGTTCAGCTTTATGGGGGCAGGCGTCTCTAGCGAACGGCGAGTCGAACTCGTAGTGGAACAAATCGCCTGGGATCTGCGCCGCATTCGCGATCAGGGGGGCAAGGTCGTCGTCACGGCGGGGCCAGTGGTCATTCACACGGGCGGCAGCGAACACCTGCGCAGCCTCATCCGTGAGGGCTACGTCCACGCACTGCTGGGCGGCAACGCGATCGCCGTTCACGATATCGAGCAGTCGCTGATGGGCACCTCCCTCGGCATGGACATGAAGCGCGGCGTCTCCGTTCACGGCGGCCACCGCCACCACCTCAAGGCGATCAACGCGATTCGGCGCTGCGGCAGTATTGCCCATGCAGTGGAACAGGGCGTGTTGCAGAGCGGCGTTATGTACGAATGCGTTCAAAACAATGTGCCGTTTTCCCTCGCGGGCTCCATTCGCGACGACGGTCCCCTGCCCGATACCCAAATGGATTTGCTGCAGGCTCAGGCTGACTACGCCCGTCTGATCGAAGGCGCTGACCTAATTTTGATGCTCTCCACCATGCTGCATTCCATCGGTGTGGGCAATATGACTCCCGCTGGCGTCAAGATGGTCTGCGTCGATATCAACCCCGCCGTGGTGACGAAGCTGAGCGATCGCGGCTCCTTGGAATCAGTCGGCGTCGTCACCGATGTCGGTCTTTTCCTCAGCCTACTTGTGAACCAGCTCAACAAACTCACCGACAAATACGCACGGGTTTAGGAGCTGTCATCATTTACCAATCAAGCCTATGTGGAAGGCGTTTCAGCCATAGCTTGTTTTGTGGAACGGACGCGGAACGCCCCACAAGTATGCTGGATTTAATGGATGATGCGCTCTTGAGCATTGAGTTGGGGAATCTCCCCTCTATGTCAACTCAGCCTACAGGTTCTGTATGGGATCGCCTTTTGGCGGGTGTAATCCGCTGATCACCCACTGCTGACGTGACTTCTGAATAAACTTGTCAGAGCGTCGTTCATCATTCAAATCTAGCCTTTGACAGGTGGCGCGCCCTATCGGCGACACCCCGACAAGCCGCAAACCATCCTGCGACCAAACAAAATGGTCAGGCCAGACATCTTGCCGAGGATTGTATAAGGCAACTTCAGCGCCTGATTCTAGATCAATACCTCTGATAAAGTTGTAGCGCCTTTCATTACATCTACGGCAGGCGAGTGCTAGATTTTGTAGCTTATCGTCGCCACCCATAGACCGTGGCTGAATATGGTCAATCGATAACGGAGCAGTGCTTAATAGCTCTGGATAGTGGCAATACTCACAGCGATGCTGAGCCCGTTGTCTAACCTGGTCGATTAGCGCTTTAGACAGCGGCATCAACCTGAGCCGTCATTACCGCATTAATGTAGGTAAATATATTGTCCAGTTCCCCAATCGTCTCTAGCTCAATCGCTTCGTCCGGCGACAAAGCATCTGCTTTCTTTTTATCTAGTAATGCTTGCAAGCGATCTCCCATCTGCTCAGTAAACTTAAACAGAATCAGACCGTCAATGTTTTGAATACAAATACCCTCCGGCAAAATTGTGGAGGGTCGAATGAGAGTTGCTGTCATGGGACGGAGGTTGGGTAAGAGCTTGGCCCATTTGAGGTGGCTGGATCAATTATAGAGCGATCGCTGATTACAGCAGTGCGATCGCCCCTTGCCGCCTATTGCGTGAAGCCTGGCGTAGCCCAACAACGCGGATACCTCTAGCCGTTTTCCCAACTCCACTTTGAACACATACCCCTGGCTCGTACAGCAAAATTGCTAGCGCGTCGAGGTGTTGAGAGTTTGATCGCACCATGGCTGCTAGCTGTTCTTCAGCCTGCTTGTGAACCAGCTCAACAAACTCACCGACAAATACGCACGGGTTTAGGCCACAACGAGTTTTTATTATAGAGACACGCATTCCTGGTTCACCGATATCCAATCCCTTTCCAGGCATGAATCCCTATCTGGAACAGCCCGACTATTGGTCTGATTTTCAGAATCAGTTAGTGGCAGCGATCGCCCGGAGCCTGGTACCCAAGCTGTTGCCGAAATACCGCGTAGTGACTGACAAATGGGTATATGCCGTAATGGATACGCTGACGCTGGGAATCGGGCGACCGGACGTGAGTGTGCAGCAGCGTCCTGGCCCATCGACACCGATCAGCCAAACAACCAGCAGCACAGCTCCAACCTCGGTGCGTCCCATTAAAGTACGAGTGCCTATGCCGATGGAGATGCAGCAGTCTTATCTGGAAGTCAAAGATGCGGCTACCCAAGCTGTAGTCACCGCAATTGAGGTGCTTTCTCCGGCCAATAAGCGCGGCGAAGGACGTAGTCAGTACGATGCCAAACGACGACAGGTGTTGAGCAGTCAAACCAATCTGATCGAAATTGACTTGCTGAGAGCGGAGCAGTCTTTTTTGCTAGAGCCTGACGCTAATTCCAGTCACTATCGGGGGTTGGTGAGTCGGGCGAGCCAGAGACCCTTGGTCGATTTGTACGCCTTTAGTGTGACAACTGCCATTCCCATCTTGCCTTCCTGCGGCCAGAAGACAGCGATGTCGTGGTGGATTTGCAGGCGATTGTTGATGACCTTTACAAGCAGTTGGGATATGACTATTTCATTGACAACAGCCAAGCCCCACCACTGCCCTGGCGTCGGAAAGACCTGGAATCGCTGAGCCGCTAAGGACGATCGCGATATTCGTATCAAAATTCGCGAAGTAAAGCGAGCGTGAACCTTTACAATAATCGCTGTAATTGTTTGTTAAATATCCTTACAGTCCGCATCAGGCCGAATTTGTTGATGTTGCCTGGGCTTGGATTTTCTGAGGCGCATCATCGATTGATGCCCAAACCTTATGGAACAGGTATGATCACGCCCGCCCCAATTTCATGAGCCTAAGGCTGCGCCCCAACTATCAAAGTACTAGAAATTTGAATGATGACATCCCCTAGCAAAACGTCGCCGATATCAACGATTCGACCCATGGGTGTCTACGCTTTATCAGGCTTGGCGTCTGATGGCGATCGCCTCTATTCCATCGATACGGTGCGGGGCTACTTGATTGCCGTCGATCCGCAGACTAACAACACGGTAATTCTCAATCCATATCAGCTTGAAGATAAAGACTGGATGGATGTTGTCGGGCTGTCGCTGTGGGAAAACACCTTTTGGTTTGCCCAAGACGAACAGATATTTTGGTGCGATCGCCAAACGCTTAAACCAAGGCTGTTTGCGCAGCTACCCTATCCCGCTGCCGGCGTCGCCGTTTGGCAAGATACGGTCTATGCCAGCTGCCAAAAATCCGGCTACATTCACCAGTTTGATCGCCATACTGGGGAACTCATGGGTAAATTTCCACAGCCCGGCGTCGGCCCTGAAACCTTGACCGTGCACGATGATGGTCTGTGGGTCTGCGATCAAATCGAGCAAACCGTTTATCGCCTCGACCGCATCACTGGAGCTATTCAGCTCAGCGCCCTGACTCCTTACGATTCACCAACGGGCATAACTTTTTTTACGCCGCCCGCCGGCGATCCTCTCTGCTACATCGTCTACGCTGACGAAGAGCCCTACGTTCGCGATGACCCCAACAGTGAAGAGCCTTACGAACTGACCTTTCGCGATCGCACCTTCATCCATCCGCTGCACCTACACACCAACTCAGCCGAGCGCTACACCCTCTCCAACGGCTATTTAGTCGAGCTGTCCTACGTTGAAGAGTTGGCCCCCTTAGATGCTGTCACCCTGAGTCAAGTTGAATGGCGCATTGCCTTACCCGCGAATACCCGACGCCAACGAGTGCGCCACCTGGAACCGATTGGCCATCCTTTCACCATTGAAGAACAAAACGGTCAGCAGATTGCGGTGTTTCGATTTGATCAACTCCGCCCCTTTCAAGGTGGACTGGTGGGCTGGAAAGCGATCGTCGAAATGTACAGCATCAAATATTGCTTCACCCCTGATGATGTTGAGGATGAGGGCGACCAGCCACTGCCCGACGATTTTCAGCGCTATTTGGTGGACAATGATGACCTGGCGATGGACACGCCCACTATTCAACAAGCCGCCCGTGAGGGCGCGGGCACCGAAACGAACGTTCTGCGTAAAATGCTGAAGATTCGCAACTACGTATACGATCGCCTTTCCTATGGCATTCGACCAAAAATAGACACCCCCGACGTGGCACTACAGCGTGGCGTCGGTTCCTGTGGAGAATATGTTGGCGTGTTGCTTGCTTTGGCCCGCCTTAACGGCATTCCCTGCCGCACCATCGGCCGCTACAAATGCCCCCATCATCCCGAATATCGCCGGGTGCCCCTAGAGCCCGACTTTAATCACGTCTGGCTGGAATTTTATGTGTCTGGTGTCGGCTGGCTGCCCATGGAATCGAACGTCGATGATGTAATCGAACGAGGCCCCTACCCCGAACGCTTTTTTATGGGCCTCGCCTGGTATCACACGGAAATTGGTAAAGGCGTTCCATTTAGCAAAATCCAGGCTCCTGACAAGCCTGAAGAGCTATCAGTGCGCGATTTAGCCCTCAATCATATTCGCTTTCAAATCCTCGATGAATTGATTCCAGGAGAGGCCACGCCCCGTTCATAATTGGCTTTTATTAGTCTCAAGTTCGTGAAAATTGACGCTAGTTTATGCCGTTGAGATCGCTAGCGACAAGCATGAACAGATTCCTGATTATGCAGTCTTAAATCCCGAATCCCAAACCCGTACACCCAATGTCTAATTCCTATTCCCTAATGATTCATGGCGGCTCAGGCTGTCTAGAAGACCTGAAATATGAGGCTAGTGAAGACGAATTTCGCCGCAGCATCAGCGCTATTCTCGAAGAGGGCCGCCACTATCTGGAACAAGGAGATCGCGCCATTGATGTCGTCGAATATTGCGTTGCCCTGCTCGAAGACGATCCCCTCTACAATGCGGGTCGCGGGTCGGTGCTCAATGCCAGAGGCCAAGTCGAAATGGACGCAGCTTTGATGAATGGCGCCGATCTCAGAGCCGGCGCGATCGCCTGCGTAAGTCAGGTCAAAAATCCCATTTCCCTAGCTCGCCAAGTCTTAGAGCACGGCAAACACGTTTTGCTCATAGGTGAGGGCGCTCTGGAGTTTGCCAAACTGAACGACCTAGAACTCTGTCATGAAGATTACTTCATTACCCCGCCGCGCATTGAGCAATTAAAGGAGGCCAAAGCCGCCGGTCGCATCACCCTCGACCACGAGCGCGTGAGCCTCGCGGAAAAACTCGGCACCGTGGGCGCAGTCGCTTACGATATTTATGGTGATTTGGCCGCTGCCACCTCCACTGGCGGACTGGTCAATAACCACTGGGGTCGCGTTGGTGATACGCCAATCATCGGTGCAGGCGTGTTTGCCGACAATGAATCCTGCGCGGTTTCAGCCACCGGCTACGGCGAAGAATTTTTGCGTACGGTCCTGGGCAAAACCATCGGTATGTTTGTGCAGTGGCGCGGCATGGACGTGGAAACTGCGGCCCAAGCTGGGATTAACTATCTGGTGCAGCGAGTCCAGGGCGAAGGGGGCGTGATTGTGATTGATGCTGCCGGTCGTTGTGCTTCGGCCCAGTCCACCACTGGCCTCATCTGCGGCTGGATTGAGCATGGTGGTACTGCTTACTGCACTTTGGGATAGCGTCATCTGCTGTTGCCCAGTTGGGATGAGGCGATCGCATCAGAAATTGAAGCAAATTGCTAACTACACCTTGAAGCAGTGATGTCGTCGGACGTTCCTTTAAAACAAAAAGTTGGGTAGAAGCTCTCGTACGAAAGACTTCCCCCAACTGGTGCTCAAGGAGCACACGCGAGTCTACAGGATGTTTTTATGATGGCTGCGGCTTTAAAGAATCACCATAGGGAAAAACTCAGAAAAATTCAGGTGTTTTTCAGGTAAAGCGAGATCGCTCGAATTCAAAGCGTTTAGCAAAATGCAAAATCAAAACTTAAAAATCTGATTGCACAAGGCTTTCAGCGATTTATACCGATTCTCCAAAAGACAACTACAGATTTCACTCCCCCACTCCTCCACTCCCCCACTCTCCTGACATGTGTAGCCCTGCGACAGAGAACGGGTGTCAACCCCCATCCCACCCCTGCAAAATGTCGATACTAAACACCATCAACACTGCCCTGCAGCAACCCTGGACAGCTCGTTACGCCAAATTTTTGGCCATCATTTTGGCATATGGCGCTACCGTTCATGTTGGCAATATGCTGGGGCTCAGCGGTACTCCTTGGCTGGAAACTCCGCTCTTATGGCGAGCCCTAGATATTATGCTGCTGGTCTTCAACGGAGTGACCGCAGTTGCTCTTTGGCAGGGCTGGTCCTGGTCAGTTGGGCTATTGTTTAGCGGCCTCGCTTTATTACAGTTTGTGCCGTACATTTTCTTGCGATCGCACTTCATTCTCAAGCCTGAAGATGCTCAAACGCTGAACGGACTGCTGGGCACCGAAGCCTTGCTGCTGCTGATTTTTGCGAGTTTGCTCTGGTTCAAAAAATAGGATTCTGGATGCTGCCTATACGCCTTGCCAAAATTACTCACCAATACCGCACGGCCTGATCTTGCTTCTGGCCGCCCAGACATTTTACTGGCGGTAGCAGGCGCAGCGGCAGCCCATTTTACCGTCAGTTGTGGGGCATGCCGCTGCGATAGGTGACAGCGGGTTACTGCAGCGGCAAACTCGCACCAGCTCTGGAGTATTCTGTTACCAAACCTTGGCGAAACGTCACAGTGGTATCGCCGAAATTGAAAACTTCTTTGCAGTTGTTATCCAGACGACTTACGGCCGTTGGCGTTTTTTGTTCTGCCTGCAAAACTTCCATCCGGCTAGATCCCAATGACCAAGTTGCCGGTACGGCCTCATTTGTCGCAGACATGGCCGGCAACATCGAGACCTTGAGATTGTTGTCAGTGTTAACGTAGCTAACGACGCTGTCGTTAATCAGTTGGACGACGCTGTCGTCGTAATGCAGCGTTATGGCCTCTTGAAAAGTACTGGTGCGCGTGGGCGTGCCTTGAACCTGAAACACATCTTCTTGAGAGGCTCCAATCGCCCATGTGTTTGAAGATGGATTAATTGACAACGCCACTTGGCGATCGCCCAACACGCTTAAATTACCGTCTGCATCGCTGAAATCAACCACATAGCCATTTTTTAGCTCCACGACACTGTTGCCGTAATACATCACTTCTTTGCAAGAGTTACTGTATTGGCTCATGCGCAGCGGCATGCCCTGAATCGCAATAACCAGTTCGCGGTCAGACCCAATGGTCCAGTAAGACTGCTCTCCCGGATTACTTGAAACCCTGGTGTTGACGTTGCTCTGCGCATATTGCAGGTTACGGGCATATTCCGACAGCTTTTGCTGGGCAACGTCATAGCTGGGATGAGACGTTGGCACCGCCTGCATATGACTGATAGCCTGCTGCCATAAGATTGCTACCTGGCTCCATTCCTCACGGAACTCTGCCGTTTGCGTCAGTTCGGCAGCGCTCATCGCCTGTCGTGATCCCTGATTAAAGGAGTCTTTCTCTTGCAAACTTTGACTGCCAACATGCCGGGGCAACAGCGGTAGCTCAAAGGCCGAGCCCAGCCACATGAGGCCAACGCCAATCACTAACCCTAACGATGTCCAAACAACTTTATTCCGAAATGCTTTGCGCTGATTTGTTAACTCAAAAGTGTAAAGCGGTTCTGAGTGATGGTCTTCAAGCTCGGGATGGCGTTTTGACATACACGACTAATGGTGGAGGGCATTACCGTCATAAAAATATCGCCAACAGAAAATCGCGATCGGTCATAACCGTTGACGAAGCCAGCGAAAGTACGAATGCTTAAGGATCCAACTTTCCCCGCTTAGATTAACCAAAACTACCGCGACAGCAATCGCTGCCCGGAAATCAAAATGAAAAATTCACAAAGTTCTTATTACGCAAAACAAATTTGCTTGACGAGTGCCAGACCTTTTCGGCGACTGCATTTGCTTCTCCAATGCCTGTCAGCCTGTGCCTAAAAGTAGGACTACTGGACATTTTGCCTGAAGGGCTGGCAATACCTTGCAATGCTGATTTGAATTCAACAAATTCCATAAAGACGCGATCGCTAAAGTTTGTAGCTGTGTTCAGCCCGGTTAGGGAGTTGATTGAAAATGGCGTACCCAGTCGTCAGGGTTGACAGTGCCAAACCCTGACAGCCATTTTGTGCTTTAGGTGGGTTGTTTAAGTGCAGATCCCTGATGTTTCATGGTTAGCAAAGCTACCTTTCATAGACCGTCCTCATTTAAATTTCCAGTACTCTGATAGCCGGCTTCAATTCCTTGCTTAAGAATCGAGCGGGCATGAGCTCATAACTGTCCCACGAGGTTTCTGGCTGGATGACGCTCCCTGGACTGGCTCAGAAATCAGTGAAGCTCAAAAAGTTTCCCCAGACCGCCAGTGTGACTATAAACAATCGCGTGGTCGAAGTTTGCGCGATCGCGGCGAGCCGAATTAGGTGTCAGTCTGCCGGTGATGCTTTGCAAAGATCGCTGATTAAAGCGCCTCAATTAATCAGGAAAATTATTTTTTCGTTTGGGCTTACGGGGGTTTGTAACCACTAGCTCAAACATCCATCCTGGCAGTTCTCGCACTTTCTCGGCAATTCGACGCAAATCTTCGAATCCATTGAGAGTCAGGCTTTCACGGGTCCTGACTTCGACAGCAATTACCTCGTCGGTGCCTTTGGCAATTAAATCAAGCGGACATTTCGACAGCGCTTCAGGCAGCTCCGTCGCCCCGGGATATACCGTTACCTCGTAGCCCTCGTGGCGATATTCACGAGCTAACTTCAGCACGCGACGGTGCTCCAAACTGGATTGTTGGTTGTGATGGCTCATAACGGGGACGTTTGGCAAGAACTCACCAGCTTAAGTCGGCTGAATCAGGAGCGGCTTCGATCTTAACATGGACGAATTCTATCCCCTGAATAAAGCCCTCCGCCAGTATTGGCGACATGCCTCGCACCCGAAATGAGCCATTCAGATTTTTGCGACGACTCACCACATCTGTCAGCAGATAATCATGGGCAAAAATCACTCCAGATAGCGCAGCTCGCACAGGCTTAATAATATTGTCGCTGTCGGGCACGCTATCTTCGTTGCCGCTGGGAGCATCAAAATAATAAGTCAGCTTAAGACGCACATAGTCATTGTGAGGGCGATCGCTCTCCCACATTTGGCTTGCCACTTTCTGCACCATCGCCATCCATGCTCGGAGCTTCGATTTATCTTTAGTTTGAAAAGAAACAGGCCGACCCGGCAGAGTAAATTCGAAGGGGAGCACAAGCTTAAACCGGACGATACACCAAAGCAATTGACGACAGGAAACACCGAACCACAGACCCATACCCAGAAAAGTCCTTGTATATAGTAAATCTGTTTTAGTGTCCTAATCTATGACGTTGTACCAGTGAAAAAGGTGTCAAACAGACGGGGGGCTTAGAAGTAAATAACGCCCTCCCCCTTCCCTTACTCCCCTACTCCCCCACTCCCCCACCAGCAACCCTTAACCATAGAGCTCGAATTGATGCTGAGTCAGAAAATCTTCGTCCAAAGGTAATGCTCTGCCCTGAATGCGTCGGAACAGCATGGCAAACGCCCCTGCGCCGAGCCCCAATTGCGGCCATAGCCGATAGCAAGGAAATGAGGCCAGATGCGACTGATAGGGTCTCATATTTGCTACTGTTACTGCTTCAAACTCTGGGAAACGCTGGAGCAGCCAGCGGCAGACCTGTTCATTTTCTTCCGAAGCATAGGTGCAGGTGGCATACAACAAATGGCCTCCTTGCTGAACCAGTTGAGTCGCCTGGGCCAAAATGCGTTTTTGCCGATTGGCATTGCGATTCAGCGTGACTTTATGAAAGCACCCCGGCACATCTTGTCCTTTTGCCAGCAGCGACTGACCGCTACAGGGGGCATCCACCAACACCAACTGGGCAGAAGCGGGTAGATGCTCGGCAAGGACAGCCGGATCTTGATTGAGCACGATCGCCTCCATGGCCCCACACCGCTTTAAGTTCGCAATCAAAATCTTGACTCGCTTGCGAATCGTTTCATTGCACAGTAAGCGTTTGGGCTGCCGCGTCGCCCAAGTGAACAGACTTTTACCACCGGGAGCAGCACACAGATCGATCGCCACTTCAATTGGCTCGGCGATTGCCTGCATCAGCGCCGCTGCCATCACCGAAGAAAAATCTAGACAGTAAAAATAGCCTTGCTCGTGCAGCGGATGTTGACCGGGACGCCCATCAGTTGCCAACCGCTCAACTTGAGTTGGCTGCCAGGGCAACGGCTGCAGGGTTGGCCAATCCAGGTCAGCCGGTTTAGGCTGTGTCCACAAGATGGTGGGGGCAAAAGTGGGTGGGTGAGTCAGAGCTTGGATAAAAGCCGCGCGATCGCTTTCGGCCTCGAATAGCTTTCGAGCTAATTTAATCAGTTGTTTCGACGGTTCTTTCATGAAGCGGGAGTCACCGACCTGTAGAAACCTCAGCATACTGTCGATGATTCAGCCTTAGTTTATGGCATATTAACGCTTCATCCGATTACTTCTGCCGTCACGCATGTTTTTTGAGCAAGTGCGTCTGCGAGCATTACAGAATTCTCCTCTAGCTTTTGACTCAACCTATGCTCAAAAGAATCAGCTTGGCGATGACGATTGGCGACGCTGCGCTAGTCAGGCCCTCGACGCTGAACTCTCCGCCGAACGACAGCCGCCTCGGGCAGCAGAGCGCTACTTCACACTTCACCTCGCCGCAGACCTAACTCATCAGTAATCTAGTCTCAAAGAATTCTGGTAAGGGGAAAAGCCTGCCTCCTACTATCGAAGTCATGGGAGGGCTGTATGGTTATGTCAAAACCAAGAATCAGAAGAAGCTGTGAGCGATCGCGCTGGAGAGTTAGGGCGATCGCTCACAGCTTTTTTCCAGCCATCCTTACAGTCTCCGCCTATGATTGAAGCAGCATCATTCAGACAGGCTCATTGCCATGACCGCAACGCCAGAGCCCAGAAACTTTGAGACAGAAGTACTGGAGCGCTTAGAGCAGCTTGATGGCAATATCAAGCGCTTAGAGCAGAAACTAGACGCTGATGTTCAACGCCTGGACGCACGGACGGACAAGTGGGAAGAGCGTTTCCTGCAGTTGTCAAAAGATAATCTGACAATCTCCAGAACCGTGATTATTGCTGCCGCCACGGTCGTAATCTTTGGCAGTCTGCTGGATAAGGCGGAAATCTTGGTTGAGGGCGCAACTCGACTTTTTGGTAAATAAACGTATTTGTTGATCGCCTGAGTGCACGATGGCCGTTCAGGCAGGTTCTCGAACTCAGCGAATCTAGCTCAACCGTCAGGGAACTGCCAACAGGAGATGGTCTCGACTCTAGTGCTGCCACAGATGCACTGAGCTTGATGACTGGAGCCGATCCATTCACGATCGCAACGGCGGCAATGACACAGAACATTATTGTCGTCTGCCTGGGTCAGTCCAAATCGCCACTGACGCAGTTCCTCTGAAGTGAAGTGAGACGATGATTCCGACATGGATTAAAACCCACTCAACTAATTGCCATACCAGTTCTCTTTTCTAAAACGATAAATATTGAAGCTGAAGACGTTGATATAAAAACGGCCTTAAATTCACCATCAAAATCTAATATTGAGAATTGACACTGACGGTCTGCTTTCAAGCGTTAATTATGGCCATGACGGTGTATGTGCCACTGCCAGGCGTGGGCAATAATTGATTCTAAATCAGCATACTGGGGATTCCAACCCAGAATCTGGCGAGCTTGGTCACTGCTGCCAATCAAACGAGGCGGATCACCGGGACGGCGATCGCGCTCTACGACCATAATCTCTTTGCCGGTCACTTGCCGAGCAGTTTCAATCACCTCACGTACAGAGAAACCATTGCCGTTGCCCAAGTTGATGAAGGTTGTGTCGCCGCCTTTTGTCAAATATTCCACCCCCAAAACGTGGGCCAAAGCCAAATCTGCCACGTGAATGTAGTCACGAATGCAGGTGCCATCAGGCGTATCGTAATCGGTGCCAAAAATAGCGATATTCTCTCGTTTGCCCAAAGCCGTCTGCAGTACCAGCGGAATTAAATGGCTTTCGGGCTGATGATCCTCTCCTAAACGACCGCTGGGATCAGCCCCTGCTGCATTGAAGTAGCGAAATACCACAGCGTTGAGGCCATAAGCGTGGGAAAAATCTTTCAGCATTTCTTCGACCATCAGCTTGCTGGATGCGTAGGGACTGATGGGGTTTTTAGGATGGTCTTCTGGAATCGGCACCATCTTGGGCGGCCCGTAAATCGCGCAGGTAGAAGAAAAGACAAACTGTTTGACATGTGCCGCCAGCATTGCTTCTAGCAGGGATAAGGTGCCAGCAACATTATTGTAGTAATACATGGCCGGTTTTTGTACCGACTCCCCAACGGCAATGTACGCCGCAAAATGCATCACGGCGTCAATATTGTGAGTTTGGAAAATTTGGTCAAGTAGAGCGCGATCGGTCGTTTTTCCCTGAATCAACTCAGCCTTGAGATGTTGCTTGACTAGCTCTTCATGGCCATGCTCTAGACTGTCTAAAATCACGACCGGAAAGCCCGCCGCTTCCAACGCGAGCACCGCATGGGAACCAATATAGCCAGCACCGCCAGTAACCAAAATTTTCGGTTTTTCTACTGTCATTCCGATTTTCTCCAAATATTTTCCCGCTTAAGGTCACTAAGATTGCAACCCCGGCGGCTTAACAATTGCCGTTGTAAATATGAATAAGGTGAACTTTAATAAGATCCCGCTGCTCGTAACGCGGTTTCTGGTATCGCTAACCCTGTCCCGCTGGACAAGGCGCAAGTAGGTTGGCGTTATGTCAATGGCTTATCAAATGAACTTTCACCGTCGACTTAATGGCCTGACGCCATTTTTTGACGGTTCGCCTTTAAAGTTCCCGTAGATGCACTGAGAAGTTTAAGTTGGCGTAGAAATCACTAAATTGTCGCGATGGACGACGGTGTCGCCGCTGTCATAACCTAGAATTTGAGAGATTTCGTCTGACTGTCGGCCCATAATTTTGACCAAATCTCCATCGCTATAGTTGACAATACCTCGGGCAATTTCGCTGCCGTGGCGATCGCAGAGCTGTACGGCAGATCGCGGCTCAAACTCCCCTTCAATTTCGATAATGCCCGCTGGCAGCAGCGATTTCCCACTCTGCTGAATGGCTTTAACGGCCCCGGCATCAAGATAAAGCTTGCCCGCTGGAATCAGGCTTTGGGCAATCCATCGTTTGCGAGCATTGGCCACCGTTCGCTTGGGCGAAAATTGCGTGCCCAGTGATTCCCCGGCGAGGATTTTGACTAACTTGTCGGGATGCTGGCCGTCGGTGATGACGGTGCGAACGCCAGCATTCGCAGCAATGCGAGCCGCTTCGATTTTGGTCAACATGCCGCCAGTCCCCCACTGGCTACCGCGATCGCCAATCTTCACCTGTAAATCTTCCAACTGCTCTACCTGCTCAACAATGTGGATCGGTTTGGCGTCAGGATTAGAGCGGGGATCGGCGGAATAAAGGCGATCAACATCGGTGAGTAAAAACAGCCAGTTGGCTCCCACCAAGCTGGCCACCTGGGCCGAAAGCGTATCGTTATCGCCAAATTTCAGCTCTTCAATCGCCACCGTATCATTCTCATTGACGATGGGGATGACTCCCAGCTGCAGCAGTTGCCGAAACGTGCGGTAGCTGTTGACGTAGCGCGATCGCTGTACCAGATCCGTGCGGGTCAGGAGAACTTGAGCAATCGGCTGATTTAGCGAGCTAAAGAAGTCGTCATAAACGCGCATCAGCCGTCCTTGACCCACTGCGGCGATCGCCTGCTTCATGGAGATGGTTTTGGGGCGTTCAGCCAGATTGAGGCGGGCGCAGCCCACGCCCACCGCACCTGAGGACACCAAAATGACCCGATGTCCCGCCGCTTGGAGCTGGCATAGAGTTTCAACCAGGGTGGCAATCACGGCGATCGCCAGATGTCCGGTTGGTTTGGTCAAGCTCGATGTGCCAATTTTGACGACTAGGGTCTGGGGAGTCACTGCTGCCGGCCTCTGCTCGTTCAAGCAGCCATCATAAGCAGCCCCATCCGATTTGGAAAGTATGATGCGCTCAAATAACTATTGGGAATCTAATCGCGAGCCTGAAAAGAGCTTCTTTGCCGCAGGATTTATCCGGCTGCAACCGCCCGTGCCGTATTTTCAGCCAGCGTTGCTGCCATAACTGTTGCAAGATAGAACAGTACATACAATTGCAAATCATTATCACGATGAGCTTACCGCCTCTGATTCCCCGGGCCACTCTCTTTGGTAACCCCCAGCGCACCCGTCCGCGTCTATCTCCAGACGGCAAATATCTGGCTTACATTGCGCCCGATGCGAATAACGTCCTACAGGTGTGGCTACAGGATTCCGGCAGCAGCGATCGCCAGCTTACCCAAGACAAAAAGCGCGGCATTCGCTCATTTTTCTGGACTTATCAAGAAAACCGCCTGATTTATTTGCAAGATGCCGACGGCGACGAGAACTTTCACCTGTACCTGGTCGATATTGTCACCGGCATGGTGCGTGACCTCACCCCTTTTGAAGGCGTTAAAGCAAGTCCCGTTGACCTGGATCCCGACTTTCCTGACTCTGCTCTGGTTAGCCTCAATCTTCAGGATCGGCAAAAATTCGACGTTTATCGCATCAATCTCACCACCGGTGCCGTTGAGTTCAATACCGAAAATCCGGGCAACATCCTTAGCTGGACGGCGGATGCGCAGTTTCAAATCCGGGCGGCCACTGCCGCCACTGCCGATGGCGGCTCAGAACTGCTCTATCGCTCCGCTCCCGATGCTGATTGGGAAAGTCTGCGTCGCTGGGGGCCGGATGATGAGGGGGGGGCAGTTGGGTTTTCTAAAGATGGCAACACGCTTTATATCGTCGGTACTCACGATGCGAATGCGCAGCGCTTTATTGCCCTCGATTTAGCGGCCCGCACGGAAACTATCATTGCGGAAGATCCACAGTACGACATCGGTGGCGTTGAGACCCATCCCACCGAGCGCACCATTCAAGCAGTTTCGTTCTATAAAGACAAAGAAGAATGGACTATCCTCGACGATTCTATTCGCCCCGATTTTGCAGCGATCGCTCAGGTGCGCCCCGGTGAATTTACCATTGGCTCGCGCACTCTAGCCGATGACCAATGGCTAGTGGCCTATCTCACTGATGATGGGCCAGTGTATTACTACCAATATGATCGCGCTAGCAAATCCGCCACTTATTTATTCAGCAATCAGCCGGAGTTGGAGGGCTTGGCTCTGGCCTCTATGGAACCCATTGCCTATCAAGCCCGCGATGGTTTGACGATTCACGGTTATTTGACGCTGCCCGTGGGGATTGAAGCCCAAAATCTGCCGACGGTACTGTTTGTTCACGGTGGTCCCTGGGCACGGGATACTTGGGGCCTGAATCCCCCTGTGCAGTGGCTGGCCAATCGCGGCTACGCAGTGCTCCAGGTGAATTTTCGCGGTTCCACAGGTTACGGCAAAGAATTTGTCAACGCGGGCAATCGCCAGTGGGGCAAGACAATGCACGATGATCTGATTGACGCTGTAGATTGGATCTGCAGTCAGGGCATTGCCGATCGCAACCAAGTGGCGATTATGGGTGGCTCTTACGGCGGCTATGCCACCCTCGCCGGGCTGACGTTCACTCCGGAAGTGTTTGCCTGTGGCGTGGATATCGTCGGTCCCTCGAATTTGCTAACGCTGATTCGCAGCGTCCCGCCCTATTGGCAACCGATGATGGCCATGTTTGCCCACCGCGTTGGCGATATTGAAACTGAAGAAACCATGCTGAAAGAGCGATCGCCCTTATTCTCGGTGGAGCGTATCCAAAAGCCGCTGCTTATCGGTCAGGGCGCTAACGATCCCCGCGTTAAGGAAGCAGAAAGTGAACAAATCGTGGAGGCCATGCACAAAGCTGGCAAGCCGGTCGAATATGTCCTTTACACTGACGAAGGCCATGGCTTTGCCCGTCCGGAAAATCGCCTGCATTTCTATGGCATCGTCGAAGAATTTCTGGCGAAATATATCGGGGGTCGAGCTGAACCCGCAGCCGATGTCCCAGGCCACTGCGGCGTTGTGAAATAGTCTCGCAGCGCAACGTGTAGGACGTTCTGAAAACCTTACGGGATCAGCGTTATCACATCTGCGCCAGGGCCATCAGCTAGAGGCTGAAACGATTGCTGCAAAAGCATGGCGGCTCAAGAATGACAGCCTCTGGCAAGTGATATAGCCCTTTATTAAACACGAGTATTGACAAATGCTTCGAGGCGGTTCATGCCGGCCTCAATGGTCGCCATATCCGTCGCGTACGAAATGCGGATGGTGCCCTCTTTACCAAAAGCAATGCCGGGAATGACCGCAACGTGTTTTTCGGTCAGCAGCGTCTCACAAAACTCGATGGAGCTGATCCCCAACTTTTGGATGTCGACGTACAAATAGAAAGCGCCATCCGGTTCACTTGCCGTTAAGCCCGCCATTTGATTGCAACGGTCAAAGATATAGGTGCGCCTCTCGGCAAAGGCTGAGCGCATGACCTCTACACAGTTTTGAGAAGCGGTGAGGGCTGCGATCGCTCCATATTGGGCGAAGGTGCAGACATTGGACGTGCTTTGTCCCTGCAAAATATTCATAGCTTGAATTAGCGGCTTCGGCCCCGCTAAATAGCCCACTCGCCAGCCAGTCATGGCATAGGCTTTGGCAAACCCGTTGCTAGTAATCGTGCGGTCGAAGACCGCCGGGCTGACCGCACCAATGCTGAGATGCTGGGCGTCACCATACAAAATCTTTTCGTAGATTTCATCCGATACCACATGAATGTCAGCCTCGATGACGACTTCCGCCAACGCCTTAATCTCTTGGGGCGTGTAGACCGTTCCCGTTGGGTTCGAGGGGGAATTGAGGACAAATAGCTTAGTCTTGGACGTGATGGCGTCGCGCAGCTGGGTCGGCGTGATTTTGTAGCTGTTTTCCGCCGTGGTAGGGACAATAACGGGTTCTCCCCCTGCCAGTTTCACCATTTCGGGATAGCTCACCCAATAAGGCGCGGGAATGATGACTTCATCACCCGGATTAATCGACACCATCATCAGTCCGTAGAGGGAATACTTACCGCCATTCGTCACAACCACGTTGTCGGCGGTGTAATCGAGGCCATTATCTCGCTTTAGCTTGTGGGCGATCGCGGCTCTCAACTCGGGTTCTCCGGCTGCTGGACCATACCGAGTTTTTCCCTCATCCAGAGCTCGCTTGGCGGCGTCTTTGATATGTTCTGGGGTATCAAAATCAGGCTCCCCGGCGCTAAAGCTACACACGTCAAGCCCTTCAGCCTGCATCGCTTTAGCTTTAGCGGAAATAGCCAGGGTCATTGATGGAGTTACTTTTTGGAGTCGGTTAGCCAGTTCCATATGGGGATGTTGTGTGCTGAATTGCTCAGCGTAAAAGATTGTTTAGCTCCTTACCTTAGCTCGAATCTTGAGAGGATTTGGCAAATCTGTTTCGAGATTTCACACAGGATAGAGTGAATCCACAATTCATGCCGGCAGGCATTTAATTGCTTTATGAGGCCAGTGATTTGTCTGCTTTCCCAACATGCAGTCGCGGACGGGCGTAAATTTGATTGCTAAAGCACACATCTAAATAACAGAAACACCGTGTGCTCATCATTTAGCTTTCAATGGGGCAATTGGCTCCTCCCAAGCTCACCAAAGTTCATATAGATTCACGACTGTCTAATGGTCAGTTCATCGATGAAAGGAAGCTCCGGAATGGCAGTGTCACAGTAAGATAGGAGCAACCCAATATGTAAGCAAATCGCGTCCCCGAATGGCACCCCGCAAACTTTCTGACTCCGATAAGCGACAGATCACAAGTATTTATTGCCAACCGGGAGAAACGACATCCACACTGGCGCAAAAGTTTGGCATTAGCAGCAGTACCGTCAGCCGCGTCCTGAAGCAAATGCTCTCTGATGACGAATACGCCAAGCTGATGAAGTGGAAGCGCAGTGGTGAACGGGGCAGCTTTCCGCTTAAGGATAGTGACATATTTGATCGACTCGGTGGCGAAGCCGACGGTGTTGCGGCTGAAGCCTTGACTGAGCAACAAGATGAAGCTGCAGAGGCCCCAACTGCAGTTGTAGAGTCCGTTACCGATGCCGGCACCGACGCGCTCGACTCTAGTGAAAATGAGGCTAGTGCAGACGTGCCTACCTCAGAGCCTGTGGTAACGCAGCGGCGATCGCGGCGACGGTCGACGGCTGGACCCGTTAGCGAGGCTGACCAGGCCGATGCTGAAGATAAAGATTTAGAGAGCGAACCGATCGCAACAACTGTTGAAGCGACTGATGAAGCCCCCGTATCGCGCACTTTGATTAAGCGATCACAGCGGGCTGACGTTACCTCCGACGGCGAGGAAGATGATCGCGACGTTGCGGCTTGGGCGTCAGAGAGCTTTGAAGACGAAGATGATTTTGACGCCGACAGTGATGATGAAGATTGGGAAGAGGACAGTTGGGATGAAGATGCTGATGATGAGGACGTTGAGCAGTCTCCCGTTGATCGGGCCGCTGAACTGACGATTTTGTCCTTCGAGCGCTTTTCGCTAACGAAGCCTTGCTATTTGGTCGTTGATCGGCTGGCAGAACTGATCACCTGTCCCTTAAAGGATTTTTCTGAGCTGGGCATGATTCCCTCTGGTGAAGAGCAAGCGAGAACGCTGCCAGTGTTTGATAATCATAAGATTGCCCGCCGCTTTGCTCGTCGCAACCAGCGCATCATCAAGGTACCTGATGGAGATATGTTGAGCAAAACTCAAGATTACTTACAAGCTAAGGGCATTACCCGCATCCTGTTTGACGGGCAGGTCTATGCTCTTAATGGTTAATGCTCCCTATCAAATTGAACGGCGTTGATGAACAGTTTTATTGGCGCCAACATCCCCATTTCGTTGGGATTGATTAGCGCTGCGAACGTGACTGCTGCAGAAAATCTTCTAGATATTTTCTTTGCTTCAAGCCAATCTGACGCGATTTTCTTCTGAGAATACTATTTTGTTGGAGAAGACGTTGAGCAACTAGAAAACCGCAGGCGAGCTTTGTCAATGCCCGGCTGTTCCAGTTTGTGAACTCGCGATCGCTTTAGCTAATCGTCGTCTTCGTCGGATTCTGCAAAGGGCGAGCCAGTCAGTGAAGCGTCCATTTCCATCCGCTGCTCCATCTGGCGCAAAAAGTAACCGGTCATCATTGCCGAAGCCAACAGCCCCGCTAGATTTTCCCGGTCAGTTGTCACTTGAACATTAAAACCATCACCGGGCAAGACACCGACGAGCCCTTGAACATTTTGTGAAATGATTTGCTTGATTTCGGGCGTGACGGCCTGGGCAACTCGGCTCAATACTTCTGGCGACTGATGCTTAAGGTACTGCAGTAGCTGATTGCCAGCCTCGTCATCTACATGTAGGCCAACAAAGTCAACGCGCTCAGGATTAAATGTCATAGAAGCTCTGATTACCTATCTCCTCAACCTTAGACCCATCAACCTAATTATTCCAGTCGATGGCCAGTCTGGTGTCTTGTAAGGCCTACTCTGCAATCTATACAGACTTTGTAAAGTAACCGTTAACACCAATCTTTACGTTTGTGTGACTCCACTTTAACAAATGTATGGACGGTCGACTTCGCCGCTAGAAAATCCTGATGAAGAGATATGGGGCCACTAAGATGTCACAGCATTGGGCTGCTGAACCGATTCCTGAGTATCTGCTGCCGTTGTTGACTCTGAGTCCGCCATCCCCTCGTCATCCTCGTCCGCTACGGGAGTTGCCGGAGCCGCCTTTTGCGTAAAAGTTGGCAGGTCGTCAATTTCAAAATGCTGATGAAATTTGTTGGTGACCTGCAGCCAAAAGGAACGACCGTCTGATTGTCGCCGCTTGCGCACAAATCCTAGATTGACCAGTTCACTAACGTGCTGATAGGCACCAGAACCTCGAATATCGATTAGATCGGTCTGGGCAATTGGACCCCGTAGAGCGATCGCTGCCAGAGTTCTCAGAGCCCCTACCCCCAAATCCAAAGGAATTAAAGTGTCAACCAGATGACGAAAGCCAGATTTGAGCTGTAGGCAATAGCCGTCTTTCGTTTCGATGATTTCTAAGGCTCCCTCACGGTGGGCATATTCGTTCATGAGGTCCATGAGCCCTTCTTCAGCCATTTCGCGATCGCACCCAGCATGTTCGGCCAAATGCGTAATGCTTAAGGGCCGACCCTTGAGATACAAAATAGCTTCGATGACGCTGGCCAGTTTCGGCATAGCGGCGTTAATCCAGATTGCGACCGGTGAGCTCTACAAAGATATCTTCTAAATTGGAAGGCCGCGTCATCATTCCCGTTTTATCGGGCTGACGCTCCAAATATTCATTCGCCGCCGCTAGCGTGGGGAAGAACTGATAGTCCCAGCGATCGCCCGTTTGGCGCACCACAATGCCCTGACCGTGCCGCTGCCGCAATTCTTCCAGGGTGCCAAGGGCAATTAGCTCACCCTGATCAAGAATGCCGATGCGATGACACAGGAATTCGACCTCTTCCATGTAGTGCGTTGTTAACAGCATTGTCATGCCCTGCTGATTGAGGCTCTGGATAATTTCCCACAGACGACGACGAGTTTGCGGGTCGAGGCCAACGGTGGGCTCATCCAAGAACAAGATTTTGGGATTGTGCAGCAGTGCGCGAGCAATTTGCAGTCGCCGCTTCATGCCGCCAGAAAGGGTTTTGACTTTGCTGTCGCGGCGATCACCCAATTCCACAAATCCCAGCCACTCATCAATGCGCCGCTGCCGTTGTGGATTGGGGATATGGTGCATGCGGCCATGTAGCTCCATATTTTCCCAAACGGTAAGATCATCATCGACACTGATTTGCTGCAGCACGACGCCGATTTGCCGCCGCACATCCATCTGTTCCCGCTGCACGTCATGACCCGCCACCACTAAATGACCATCTGACGGCTTGGTTAAAGTGGTTAACATCCGAATTGTCGTCGATTTGCCGGCTCCGTTGGGACCCAATAGCCCAAAGCTTTCCCCTGGCTGAATGGTGAGGGAAAGATCTTTGACCACGTGCAAACTGCTATAGACTTTGTGCAAATTTTGGACGCAAACGGCGGATGTCATCAGGTACATTGACCTCGGAAAGACGGATTTTAAAGGCAGGTGCCTATATTCAAGGTATCAAAGCCCTGGCCAATCGCATGAAGAGGTGTCAGAAGCTTATCCACCAGAACCATGAGGAATGCTAATCAACTATGCGCTGTTACGTTGATGCGCCGATTTTATTTATTCACAAAGACGATGTACCCCCGTATAAAAAACAAGGGTCAGTGGTTCGTAACAACTATTTTTGGGCGCTTAAAGCCGTCGCCGACACCGCCCGATTTGACCAACCCTGGGAATTTGACCAGTCGGTTTGGGTGGCACTGTGCCGCATGTTGACATCATTTGCCATGTCAGGCTATTTGGGCGATCGCGAAACTCTGCTGGAATTTTCGCCCGACGTCCAAATCCCTGAAGCGCTGCGCTCGATGAGTACATGGGCGGGCGACGAGTGGACTTGGGAGTAGGAGAATGCAGAGTGCGGAGTACGGAAGAAGGGGTTCTTGTATTTTGGTTTTTGGTTCTTGGCTCTTGATTCTTCACTCTTCAAATGGTGCGTCGCTGCGCTGACTGGGTGATGGGTGAGGTTAGCAGAATTTCTGACAAAGCAACGCAGTCATCAAATGAAACCCGCCCCTGCCACCCTCATCACCCCAAAGCTCTCCGGTCAGGCTCCGCCTTTCTTGAAGGCCGTCAGGCTATACACCCCATCACCCTGTCACCCCACCACCCAATCTCCCCGGCCACGCGCTTCAATCAAAGCTGCCGCCAGATGTCAGGGAGCCAAGTTGCAGGGATTTGGCCGAGCGATCGCTGCTGCGCTTCAATGCCGAGATAGCGCGCCTGCAACTGCAGATTTCTCACCAATGCTTGAAAGGCGGTGTCTGTTGTTGTAGCTTCGATTGCTTGCCAGCCCTCTAATGCCTTGACATAGTGTGGGGTTGCCTGGGTTAGTAATGGTGCTTGGGCAAGCGCATCAGGAGTTAGGGCGATCGCCAATTGGTCATACACCACGCCGACGCTGTGATGAGTGGCCCAGATGTCAAACCCCAAGGTTTCCGGGGGCATGCCGTCAGCAGCGGCTGTAGCCGCTTTATAAGCAGCGATGCTGTGTTGCCATGCCTGCTGTTGAGGCGGTGATTGTTCTTCACAGTGACCGCCCAAATCCCAGTAAGCCGTCCCCAAATTATTTTGCGTGGCGGCATGGGCCGCCGGGTCGTTTTCTGAGGTGCGATGCGCCAGTGCAGTGCGATAGGCGGCAATTGCCTGCTTCAGCAAAAAGACTGGACGCTCGTGGCGAGACAGACTCCACAAAGCAATACCTAAATTATTTTGTAGTTGAGCGTAGGCTTGCGGATTGTCTTGGGGCTGAGATTGACGCAGGGCTTCCTGGTAGGCGGCGATCGCGCGATGAAGTTGGTTGGGCTCCTGAGTATGCTGAGACAGACTCCAGTAGGCGGTGCCAAGATGGGTCTGCACGGTAGCGTACTCATCAGGCAAGAGCTCGACCGGTGCATATTGCAGCGCTCGGTGGAAGGCTCGCACCGCTTTGTTAAGATACTGCGGTGGTTCACGATGCGCCGATAACAGACTGTAGACGCTGCCAAGATTACTATTGAGACGATGTAGTACCCCCGCATCGGTAGCAGGGTCGAGGGGTGAAAGGGCAGCTTCGTAAATTTCACTGCTTTGTCGCAGACGCTGAAAATAGTCGGTCGTTGATTGGGTTTGCTGGGCCCAAAGCCAGTAAAGACTGCCTAAATCATTGAGCACCTCAGTGCGCTGGGGGGAGGAAATTTGGCGCGGCTGCAGTTGTTCATAAGCCTGAATGGCGGCTGTCAGCGTAGCTGGGCTCTGGTCGCCCATTTGAACGCGATCGCGCAGGTCAAAGGCGATCGCCCATGCCGGCGGCAGTTCATCCAATTGTTGGGGGATTGCACCATTAGTACTGATGGTTTTACCCGAGGATAAGCCGTCTGCTTTGGCGGCTATCTCTGTTGACGAAGTTTCTCCGGACCCATTTTGATTGGCTAGCCTCGACTCATTGACGACAGCGGTTTCAAATTCGCTAAGATCACTTTCCAGCTGCTGCCAAAGTGTCGCTGGCAACGTCTGTTCTTGGGGTTCTTGGCTTTCCTTGGGTAGGGTGAGCTCATCTCCTGCCGGTGCAGTTGGCTCCGGTGACCAGGGAGCGGCTGCAGAGATCAGATTTGTGTCGGTGTATCTGGCATTCGCCGAGAGTTGGGAAGTAGACTGACCCAAAAATTGCCACTGTCGCACAGGCGAAAATGCCGCCTGGTAAGCTGGCTGCTGGGCGATCGCGGAAATTGGCGTCGGTTCACCCATAAATTCAAAGACCGTTTGGGCCAGTTGAGGCACTTCGCGCCGAATTTGCTTCAGCCAAGGCCGTGGCACCCACAGCAGTAAGCTGATGTCTAGCTGCTGCCAAAGGGGCCAGAGCTGGTGTAGCGATCGCAAAAATTGATACTGCCGATCAGAACTGCAATAGGTCAGCTGTTCAATCCCTAGAATCTGTAGCAGCATCCGTGGCTGGGGCGACTGGTACCGGACCCACGTTCTGAGCTGTTGGGCAACATTGGGCTGCTGCGTGTCAAGCAAAAACTGAGCAGCGGCGATCGCGTTCTGATTTTGCAAGCTGTCTGCCAAGGTCGCCGCTAGCTGCCGCTGCAGGGGTAAATCGTCGCAGGTAGCCAGCCAAATTTGCTGCGGTGGGATGGCCGAAACAGCCGCTTGCAGCCGCTGATAGGTCTCTTGATTATGGCCTGGTAAAACCTGGGAATTAATGGGTAGCACGGAGACGGCAGTAACCACAGCGGCATGAAGGATAGAACTCTAGTTTAAACTCCCCATGTCAATGGCTTTATTCAGGAAAAATTGCGGACGAACTCCATAGGGCATCGGCTTCTGGTAGAACAGGCAGCGCTAACTGCCGGGCAAAGTCGAGCTGACTGGTCAACCTGATGCCGTCAGCCGGCGATCGCGGAACCGCCCTATGCTGAATGGTCGCAACGAAAATTGATGGATCTAGTAACGGCGACGGCATTCAATGACCACACAATCGCCCATCTCAAAGTGGAGATCCGCTATCGACAATCAATCAGTCAACAGGCGTCGCTGTAAGTTGCCTGCCTCCTCGCTATTAGAGCTTTAGCCCTTTAAGCCAGCGCCTTCAGCAATGTTTGGACGCCAGCTCGCAGCCAGATAGTTCGCCGTCTCGTCTTAATGGGACTAGCGACGGCCATAACTGCCCTAAATCTGGGATGCTTGCTATGCTTTAGCAAACGAACGGCAGCCCTTGTAGTGAGGTATAGATTGTCTACGCCGGTTTATTTCTCGCGAATTTAAGGTGCACTCTGCAGATTGAGGGAGGGGCGACGTCAAAGCCCCGGAATCATCGAAGCCCCGGTCTTCTGGCAATATCGCCAAGGGCGCATCGCCTCCTGGCAAGGCCATCAACCTTTTTAATATCGGCGCCTTGTCTACAGGCAAGGCTGTCAAACGTCGCTGAAGCAAATGCGTCCATCGTTCGAGACTGGAATGCGTTTATTGAAAAAAGCGATCGCAAGATACAAGCGTTTGGTCAAAAGCCAAATTAATTACTTGTGATAGAACCGTAGATTCACTTATCCCAGTATTATTGAAAGCCTCATCTGCTTTTTCATTTGGTGAAGCCCGCTTTTAATCGGCAAGTATAATTACTTCAAATTTTGTACCTTACCAGCTTTCCAAAAATGCTCTAGCACGATTCCTAAAGACTGAGTCTACTAACCAGTCTTGACCGAATGCTTTCAGCTTGAAATTTCTTCGCTTTCATTTTCTCGATTCCGTCGTTCCTTTTAATCCTATGACTCACAGTCTATTTCCCAATGCTTCTGGGCACTCTCAGGATTCATCTGACAATGTGGCTTCAACTGCGGTGATGTCGGCTCCACAGCCTGAACTGGGTCGATTAGTGGTGTTGACTGGGCCCAGTGGCGTTGGCAAAGGTACTCTACTCCGCCGACTGCGAGAGCGGCATCCACAGCTGTATTTGTCTACCTCGGCGACGACCCGGGCGCCCCGGGATGGGGAAGTGCATGGAGAAGATTATTATTTCGTCACGCGGGAAAAGTTTGAAGCGATGATCGCCCAAAGCCACCTTTTAGAGTGGGCAGAATTTGCGGGCAACTACTATGGCACTCCGCGCCAGCCGGTGGAAGTGCAGATTGAGCGCGGTAGTCAAGTCATTCTAGAAATTGAGCTCAAGGGAGCTCGCCAGATAGCCCAGTCGTTTCCTGATGCGCTCAAAGTATTTATTGCTCCGCCGTCAGAAGCAGAGTTGGAACGACGCATTCGCGATCGCGGTCAGGATGATGAAGCGGCAATTTTGCGTCGATTAGCTCGGGCCCGTGTTGAGTTAGCGGCGGCCAGCGAGTTTGACGTGCAAGTCGTCAACGATGATTTAGAGGCCGCGATCGCTGACCTCGAAGCCGTTTTGCTGTAGCTACATCAGCAGCAATTTCAACGTTAATTGGCGGCCTGGGCTCCATGACTGCGAGGATTGTCGCTGCGATCGCTGGAGCGCAGCCCTCCATCGCGGGCCACTGCCGGTTCTAGCTCAGAAGTTTGTCCTACCCCTTGCTGGTACGGCAGCGATTCGCCCTCGACCAGGGCGTCTAGGTTACTGGCTAATATCGCTTTTGGCTGCTCCCCAATGGCCGACGTAAGGGGTTCTCCTTGGGCATCCAGGTAAACAAAATGAGGAATACCGTCAACCCGGTAGTGCAGCATTTCCGGTAGCCACTTGTTATTGTCAACATTCAGCATGACAAAATTGACGCGATCGCCATAAGTGGCTCGCAGGTCAGCCATATCACCAGCCATCGCCTGACAAGAGGTACACCAGTTAGCGTAAAACTCCATCAGAGAAGGCTTTTGATTAGTGAGGGCAACTTCCAACGGCATGGCTGCAGCGGCCAAGCTTTCGAGGGAGGCGGCAGGCGTTTGCGTGCGCACCCCCATCACCACCAGCACTGAGAGAACGACGGCCAGGCTCACAATTACTAAATTGCGCACCTGGGTCGCAAAGCTAGGAGTCGTCGCAGATATTGTTGGCTGATTAGAATCGGAAGTCTGGCTCATTGGCAAACGAATTTAGCTGTGCTATTTCAAACTTTTTATCTTTCAATAAGATAACGGACATCCCCCGGGCTTCGTCATGAAAAAGCGAGTCACCCTCACGTTTCCTAAACGCTCAGTTCATCAGCCCATTACCTACCGGTTGGCGAAGGATTTCAATGTGGCTGCCAATATTATTCGCGCCCAGGTCGCCCCTAATCAGATTGGCAAGCTAGTGGTAGAACTATCGGGCGACATCGATCAGCTAGAGGATGCGCTGTCTTGGCTACAAGAGCACGATATTGGTATTTCCCAGGCCAGCCGCGAAATTCTGATCGATGAAGATACCTGCGTCCATTGCGGATTGTGCACCGGCGTGTGCCCCACTGCGGCCCTGAGCCTTCACCCTGAGACCTTTAAGCTCACGTTTGCGCGATCGCGCTGCATTGTCTGCGAGCAGTGCATTCCAACCTGCCCAGTTGACGCTATTTCAACTAATCTCTAATGATTTAGCAACTGGTCGTCCAACCTGATAGCTTTGAGAAGAAGAGGTGAAAGCCGATGCTGACGAAAAATCACTGGCTATCGCGGGGCGGACTGGTGCTGGCCTACACCACCTACGGGCAGCTCTTACACACCAACGACGTTGGTCGCTACTATTGGCTGGCCACCCTGGCGTTTATCGTCTTCAAGGCCGGTGTCCTGACGCTGCTGTGGCGGCCAGTCCGCAACTTTATTATTAAGGGCTTCAAAACTGACGTTGGCTATTCAGTCATGGTGCTGATTTTGGCGTCTCTGGCGGTGTTGGCCGTGGTGCATTTTCAAACCTTCGCTTACATCATTGTGCTCGTGGCCACTGCGCTTTTAGTAAAAGTAGACTGCTTGCTGGATGGCTTCGGCGATCGCTTATCGTTTCTAACGCTGGTGCTCTTGGCGGTTATCGGTTTGAGCATTAGCTGGCTGCCCACCTTGCTGTTTCAGGGGTCAGCGCTGGCCATGTAGCGCGCCGAGAACCCCTAAAATCGATCTTTCATGCCCCGCAGACGAGCAAACGTTCTCACCGGATCGGCAATATTCGTGGCTGTTTGCAGGGCTGGTTGATCCCACCGCAGAAAGGGATTGGTACGCTTTTCGAGCCCTAGTTCAGAAGGAATTGTCGCTTGATTTTGCCGTCTGGCGGCCTGTACCCGATCCAGCCGAGTTTGCAGATCAGGATTGTCTGCATCAACGGTTAAGGCAAATCGCAAATTGTTCAGCGTGTATTCGTGACCGCACCAGATATGCGTGGTGTCTGGCAGCGATCGCAGCTTGCCCAAAGAATTCACCATTTGCTGCGGCGTGCCTTCAAACAGCCGACCACAGCCGCCGGCAAATAGCGTATCACCACAAAACAGCTCGCCCCAGCCAGCATCTTCAACCGGGGGAAAATAATAGGCAACGTGAGCTTTGGTGTGTCCTGGAACAAAATAAACTTTGGCAGTTCGCTGGGCAAATGTCACGGTGTTTCCATCGGACAGATAAACCCGCTGCCCTGGAATGCGGCCCTTGTCCATGGTCCCGCCGTACACCACCGCATCAGGAAATTCTCGCAGCAGGCGGCGATTGCCGCCAACGTGGTCAGCATGGTGATGGGTATTAAAAATCGCGACTAAAGACGCCCCCAGCTGCTGCATTCGGCTCAGCACGGGTTCCGGCTCGGCTGGATCAACCACTGCCGCAGTTTGACTGGCGGAATCATAGAGCAAAAAAATATAGTTATCTGAAAGTGCCGTTAACCGAAAAATTTCCATCGTGCCATCAGGTTCAGAAGCGGGCTCACTGATTTAGTCTAACGAGCGACTCGACCGTTCGATCAAGGCAAGCCATAGCAAAAGTTCTCGCCTACGTTGATCGCAGAAGCTCCTTTGAGTAAGGCTGGTGCTCTTTTCTAGAGCTACAGCCGGCGAAACTGAAGCCACCGGTGTGAAAATGGTTTCGCATCCACAGTCAAAAATCTAAAATCGAGACTCGATGTAAGATGCTTACACTCAATAATTTCACAATTGAAATAGACCCGTAAAGCCGAAACGGAACGGATATTGTTTGAAGCGATTTTATGGCGTCAATTTTGCAATTCTTGACGTTGGGATACTGCCATAGCTTCATTATGTGAAAGCTCTGAGAAGCTCTCGTAAAGCCTTAATGTAATCAGTAACTCTTCTGATCACACACTAAGAGCAGTCGTTTTACCCTTTGAATAGAAAGTGAAACAGGTTTCAAACCTATTGAAAACGCTCTGATTTTAATTTTTAAGCGTTTTTACCTATTTGCTTAAAGCATTATAAATCTTATCAAAGCTGTCTCTAAATCTATTTCTCTTTCCAAAAGCTAACGTATAATCCATCACTTTGCTGGAGAGGGTGAATCAATCATGGTTTCTGCTTCACATGGACAGTCAGGTATTCGCTCTGTGGTGCAGCGAGCAGTCACCGCTCGACAGTTAAGTCGTCGCGAGCACCTCAAGTTGACGTCAGCCATGCTTTCTGATTCCGGAATCACATCCTCTGATCGGTTCCACATTAATCGCCTGCTGGACTATGTCCGAGCTGGAAAAATACACCTGATTGACTAGCTGCAGCCGATCGCGGGGCTGGTCAGTTGCCAAGGATTTAAGGCACCCAAATTTATCGGCTAAAAATATCTAACTGCTCTATTGGCTCTTCCTGTACGCTTCGTCGTTGACGCCTGCGATTATTGCCGTTGAACTGTGCGCCCTGGCGCAGGCCAACGGCAATTTTGCTATGTTTTTCGATCTGGGACATGACTTCGCGAGCGCGCTGAATGACCGTGGGCGGGAGTCCGGCCAGGCGACCTGCTTCAATGCCGTAGGAGCGATCGGCTCCCCCCGGACGCACCTGATGCAAAAACACGATCTGGTCGGGCATTTCTTTGACGGTGACCTGATAATTCGCCACATTATCCAAAATGCCGGCCAGCTCATTGAGTTCGTGATAATGCGTGGCAAAAATTGTTCGAGCGCGTACTTCACTGCCCAAATATTCCGCTACTGACCAAGCAATGGAAAGGCCGTCGAACGTGGCCGTGCCGCGACCAATTTCGTCTAGCAGCACCAGGGAGCGATCGCCCGCGTGATTCAAAATATTGGCGGTTTCGTTCATTTCGACCATGAAGGTGGACTGGCCGGTTGCCAAATCATCGACGGCGCCAACGCGGGTAAAGATGCGATCGCAGATGCCCAGTCTGGCAGTACTGGCTGGCACAAAACTGCCGACCTGGGCCATCAGTTGGATTAAGCCCACCTGCCGGAGATAGCAGCTTTTGCCGCTGGCGTTGGGGCCGGTGAGGATGATTAGATCGGGGAAGGGGAGTGGCTGGGTGGCTGGGTGGCTGGGTGGCTGGGTGGGGGCAGCCTGACTATGAGATTTTGGATTTGGGATTTTGGGGCCCAATTCTTGACTCTCCACAGGGCCTTCTGGACTTTGCGAATAGGGCTCTTCATAATTCATTCCTGATTTTTCGCCTGCTGCCTGCTGCCTGCTGCCTGCTGCTTTTTCTCCCCCCAGTTCTGTTGAGTTGGGGACAAAGAAGCCGGCGGGGAGCAACTGTTCCACGACGGGATGACGACCATCAGCGATCGCAATATCCCGGCCCTCCACCATCTCAGGACAGCAGTAGCCTTGATAAATGGCGACTTCGGCAAGGCCCGCCAGCACGTCGGCGGCGGCCACGCCTCGCGCCACCTGGCGAATCAGGTCGGCGTGTTGACCCACCTGTTCCCTGAGCTGCTGAAAAATCTCGTATTCCAGCTTGTGAATTTCGTCATGGGTGTTAAAAACGCGGGCTTCCCGTTCTTTGAGCTCAGGCGTGATGTAGCGCTCTTCGTTGGTCAGCGTTTGCTTACGAATGTAGTTGTCGGGAGCCAGGTCTGACTTGCTGCGTGAAATGCTGATGTAATAGCCAAAGGCTTTATTGAAGCCCACTTTGAGGGTGGAAATGCCAGTGCGCTGGCGCTCGGCGGGTTCAAGTTGGGCAATCCAGTCTTGATCGCCTTTAATCTGATCGCGGAGATTGTCGAGATCAGTGTTGACGCCAGGACGAATAAGATTACCCTCAGTCAGATAAAGAGGGGGGCTTTCCACCAGGTGCGACCGCAGCGTGTCGCCCAACTTTTCCAAATCTGGCGGCACGTGCTGGAGTACCTTGAGGTAAGGCGAGTCCACTGATTCCACCAACGCCGCCAGAATCGGCAACCGGGCAAAAGAGTCGGCCAGCGCCACCAAATCGCGACCGTTGGCAGTGCCGGAGCCAGCCCGTCCGGCCAGCCGTTCCAGGTCATAAATCTGCTTGAGCTGTTGCTGCAGCGCCGTGCGCAAAGAACCGTCTTCTACCAGTTCCTGAATTGTGGCCTGTCGTTCCTGAATTTTTTCGACTGACAGCAGCGGCTGCAACAGCCAGCGGCGCAGGGCCCGACCGCCCATGGCCGTCACCGTCCGATCTAGAGCCCACAACAGCGACCCGTTGTAGGTGCCGTCACGAGAGGTTTGGGTGATTTCCAGATTACGACGGGTTTGGTGGTCGAGTACGAGAAAGTCGCTGAGTACGTAGGTGCTGAGCAACTGTAAGGGCACTGGAGTGTCTTTTTGAGTGTCTTCAAGATATTCCAGTAGGCCGCCAGCAGCGCGAACCGCTAGAGGCAGGTGATCGCAGCCGATGCCTTCAAGCGATCGCAGCCGTAAAGTTTGTAGCAGTCGCTGCCGGGCTTCAATGTGGGCAAAGGAGCCCTGCGATCGCAGCGTGTAGCAAAATTGGCGTGGCAGGCACTCCGGCAGTTGGTCGGACGCTTCGCCGGGACGCAGCATGGCTCGCAAATCTGGCGTATCGGTCGGCAGCAGGGTTTCTGATGGCTGCAGCCGCATCAGTTCCTGCTCAACCTGCGCCAAATCGTTGCACTGCGTGGTGAAAAATTCGCCAGTGGAGACATCAGCGTAGGCCAACCCCCAACTCTGTCCGGCAATCACTACCGCCGCTAAAAAATTGTTGCGCCGCGCCGTGAGCATCCCTTCTTCGATCACGGTGCCGGGAGTGATTACGCGGGTCACTTCCCGCTTCACCAGGCCCTGGGCTTGAGCCGGATCTTCCACTTGATCGCAGACGGCGATCGCAAAGCCCTTTTCCACCAGTTGGATGCAATAGCGACTAAGAGCGTGGTGGGGAATGCCCGCCATCGGCACCCGACCCACGGCTTTGCCCGCTTCTTTGCTGGTCAACACCAACTCCAACTCGCGGGCGATGGTGATGCCATCCTCAAAAAAGGTTTCAAAAAAGTCACCCACTCGGTACAGCAGCAGCGCGTGGGGATATTCCTGCTTGACCTGCACATAGTGACGCATCATCGGCGTCAAGTCCTCAGCCTTCACATCCTTGCAGTTGGCATGGCGGACGGTATGTTTTGCTAAGCGTTCTGGAATGCCTTGATTGGCCTCGTTTTCAGCGGGCGCGGTCATAACCCTCTTCTGGATGCACAATATCTTTCCGATTGTAGGGTGCACCCCTGGATCTGGGAGTCATCTTCTACAAGTATTCAGATCTGCTGCCAGTCGGGATGAACCCGTGTCCGTCAGCTTTGGCCGACCGATTTAAATAACTTAAGGGAGCTGCTTGAAAATAGCCTACCCAGTCGTTGGGGTTTGGCAGTGCCGAACCCTGACAGCCACTTGGTGCTTTAGGCGAGTTATTTAAGCGCCGATCCCTCAGCGGACGCTACGACAGCGGTAGCCTCTTCGCCACTGGCGCTGGGATGAAAGTAGTCATAGATTTGCTGAGCCATATGGGGGCCGATGCCGGGAACGTTGGCAAGCTGCTCGGTCGAGGCTTCGCGAATGTAGTCGATGGAGCGGAAAGCAGCCAGCAGTTCTTTTTGGCGATGCTGGCCCAAACCGGGAATGTCGGAGAGGCGCGATCGCCGCATCCGATCCGTGCGCTTTTTGCGGTGAAAGCTGACGGCAAAGCGGTGGGCTTCGTCTCGCAATCGCCGCAGCAGCTGCACGCCGGGCTGTTCGGCCTCGGTGTTTAAGGGGCGGGATTCTCCTGGCAGAAAAATTTCTTCGCGCTTTTTCGCCAAACTGACCACGTTCAGCTCCTGCAGCAGGTTCAGTTCCCGCAGCACTTCCACTACAGCGGAAAGCTGGCCTTTGCCCCCGTCAATCATCACCAGGTCGGGCCAGTCGGGATTACCCACCCGCTGCTTATGGGGGTCGGCGGCGTAGCGGCGGAAGCGCCGACGAATCACCTCGGCCATGCTGGCAAAGTCGTCGGAACGCCCCGATCGCACCTCAGGATTTTTGATTTTGTAGTGGCGATAGTGCTGCTTAGCGGGCATGCCGTCCACAAACACCACCTGGGATGCCACCGCGTCGGAACCCTGAATGTGGGAAATATCGTAGCCTTCAATGCGCTTGGGCTGGTCGGGCAGATCGAGAATTTCCGCCAAATCTTGCATGGCCTGGGCATTGCGATCGGCGACCTTTTGCGTGCGCACCAGCTCGTACTGGGCGTTGCGCTCTACCATTTCCACCAGTTCCGCTTTGGTCTGGCGCTGGGGCACCTCGATCGCCACTTTGCGGCTCCGGCGTTCCGTTAAGTATTTCGCCAGCATGTCCGCCTCGGGCAGCTCGTGCTGCACCAAAATTTCGGCGGGAATCTCAATCGGCTCCACCATCGAATAGTGTTCCTCCAACACCCGCTGGAGAATTTCGCCGGGTGTCCCGGCTTGGGCGTCGGCGTTGAACCCCAGGCGGCCCACTAGGCGGCCAGCGCGAATTTGGAAGAGCTGGATGCAGGCAAACTGGTCGTCGCTGGAAAGGGCGATCGCATCTCGCGACACCGTATCGTCCGGCAGCGCCACTTTTTGATGGGCCGTCAATCGCTCCAGCCCCTTTAACTGATCGCGAATTAGGGCCGCCTGCTCAAATCGCAGCTCCTCAGCGGCTTTTTCCATCTGCCGAGTCAGCACGCTTTCCAACTCATCCGTACGGCCTTGAAACACCATCGCCACCCGCTGCACGGTCTTATGGTAATCCTCGGGAGAAATGAGTTCCTGGCACACCCCGGGACAGCGACCAATGTCATAGTTCAGGCAGGGCCGATCTTTGAATAATGGCTGGGGCCGCTGCCGCAGGGGAAAGGTGCGCTTGGCAATGCTCAGGGTGCGGCGCAGCAGTCCCGCATCTACGTAAGGGCCGTAGTACCGATCCTTAAGGTTTTTACGGCGCTTGCGGGTGACGAAAATGCGCGGATAGTCTTCCGACCAAGTGATGCAGAGGTAAGGATACTTTTTGTCATCTTTGAGCAGCACGTTGAAGTGCGGCTGATGCTGCTTAATCAGGTTGGCTTCGAGGGCTAGCGCCTCGGCTTCAGTGTCGGTGACGATAAACTCGATATCGACAATTTGCATCACCATAATCGCCGTGCGCGGCATATGGCGATGGGTATCGCGAAAGTACGATCGCACTCGGTTTCGCAATCTTTTGGACTTACCAATATAGAGAATTTCGCCCCGGGCGTCTTTCATAAAGTAGACGCCGGGCTCAATGGGCAGCTCTTTCAGAATTGCTTCGAGCCGCTCGGAATCTTTGACGAGGGTTGGGCGCTCTTCAGAATACACGGGCAGATGTTAAGGGCAACTCAGGGGCGAATGCTTGTCCTACCAGCATAGCGAGGATAGCAAAAACGCTTTAGTAGGGGAATAAACCTGTTGCGAATCGAGATATCCGCAGGGGAGTGAAGGAGTGAGGGAGTGAATGGGTGAATGGCGTGATCGCCTGTGGAAGAATCCTGTAAATGACATGACGCCGAAGCGGTCAGCTCAGTTGGACAAAATGGCGGAAAAGAAATCAGTAACGTTCCCAAAAGCCCACATCCAGGCAGACCAAGCACAAGATTGGGTCGCTAAGACAGGAAAGGTGTTCTACAAGCGATGATCCGCAAGCTGTCGTAAGTTGCGGGGAACGCAGGAGACCTCCTTTACAAATAAAGTTGAGGCCTTCTTCCGTCCCTTTAAACTTGAGGAAACGCTCTTTTGAGTTCTGAAAGCCCTGATGTAGGTTTGCAAGTCCCTTACATCGGAAGATCAATAGCAAGGCATGAAAAAGCAACTCGTGGGTATTTAGCGGGATCGTAACCGGCGCAAACGCTTTTGGTTAGGTAACTGGCAACAATTACGGCTCGCTACCTCATCCTGAAACTCGAATTCAGGACAGGGAGCTTAGATCAGAAAGCCCAGTACCACAAATGAGCTTCTAGTCCTCGGGTAGTACCCACTTCGGCGGCTGTGAGGCGCGTTCCAAAATCTTTTTACGAACGGCCTCATCAGCCATTTCTAGCATTTTGTCGAGGGAGGTTTCCTGAATGAATTTAGACGTTTGCTGGACATACTCTTCATTCTGTGGGTCGGTGTTTGGCGTCTCGCTATCAGCACTGGACATTTCGTTATTGGCACTGTTGGCGTCAGAATTAACCGGTTCCATAAGACTTTCTCTGCTTCACGTTTAAGCGTCGCTAATTGCCGATTTGGCAATTCCGCTGACTGCATACCTGTAAAAGATTTTAAGGGATTACTCCTCAAAGATGGTGAGATGGAGTTTTAGCTGGAGTGAGGCCTCTCTCACAAGGCCAGAATCTACGCAGTTGAATCCGATTTTGGTCCCTCAATTCCCCAATGTAGAGAAATTGGATTTAACCCGTCTCAGATTCGGAGATATAAGAAGCGTTTGCACAAATTCCCGAGGTTTCTGGCTTTAACTGATGGCAAGTCCTAAGACTGTCGGTAAAATCCGCTCTCTTTTTAATTAGTAGGGCATGCTGAAGAGCGAACGGGAGGCCACCGGCAGTTAGCGGCGCTCCGTCAGTTGTCCTTTCAATGGAGTGTGAGTATGTGCGATCGCCCATTTCATGACCAAATGCCCGCGCTGCTGCAGGCGATGAATGCTGAGGGACAGTTGATTGCGGTGACTAATCAGTGGTTGGCCTGGTTGGGCTATGAGCGCTCGCAAGTCATCGGTCGCCCATGGCAGGATTTTTTAGTTCCAGAATCGCGATCGCAAACAGCTACCGGCGGGTTGCTTTTGTCAGACGGCGCTGCCACCCCACCAAAACGACGGCAATGGCAGACAGCACAAGGCGAAATCGTTAGTGCTGACTTAGCCGCAACGGCGATTTACGGGGAAACGGGGAAGTTGGAAACCTGGTTAGTCAGCCTGTCTGTGCCAGGGCCGACAGTACCGCCATTGTCAGCGTTGACGACAGAACGGCTGTCCGCAGTGCCGCAGTCGGACAATTGCCTCAGTCAGATCGATGTGGAGCAGCTGCTGCAAATCATGGCCGACGCCTTCAAAGAGTTCCTTTGGATTGACAGCATTGTTGAGCACCGCTCACTGTACAACAATCCTCAATTGGAAGAGGTCTGGGGGATTCCTGCTAGCGTTTTGCAAAAAGATTTGAATGCGCTGACGAAAGCGATTCATCCGGCCGATCGAGCAGCCTTCCAGCAATTTTTAGGGGAGCGATCGCAGTTAATTGGCCGTCAGAAAGTGGAATTTAGGATTAACCATCCCCGCAAAGGGCTGCGGTGGTTACAATCGCGCGCCTGTCCTCTGCGTAATTTACAGGGGCAGTCTGAATGGGTGATTGGCGTAACGGCTGACGTTACTGACCAAAAATACACGGCTGCCAATCTGCAAGAGGTGGAAGAGCGACTACATTTATTAATTGATAGTTTGCAAGATGTATTCTGGCTCACGGATTTGCAAACCGGTCGTAACGTTTACGTCAGTCCAGCTTTTGAAAAGCTTTGGCAACTGCCACGCTCGGTCGCGGCTGAGGAACCCTTAGCGTTTGCTCAACGGATTCATCCTAACGATCGCGATCGCGTGGTGGCTGAGCGAGAGCAGTGCATTGAGCAGGTTAGGGATTTCGCAACCGAATATCGATTGCTGCTGCCGAACGGCGATATCCGCTGGATTGGTGATCGCGGCTCAATCATTGTGAACGATGCTGGCGTGCCAGTAAAAATGGCCGGTATTGCCACTGATATTACGGCTCAAAAGCACGACAAGCTATGCCTAGAGCAGTATGAACGCATCATTGCGGTCAATCCTGATCCAGTTTGCGTCGTCGGCCAAGATTACACCTATCGGCTGGTCAACCAAGCTTTTCAATCCTGGTTTGGCAACGGTCGTAATCTCTTGGGCCAGCATATTGCCCACTGTTTTAATGCAGACTTTTTTGCCACCGTGGCTAAGCCACGTATTGATCAGGCGCTGCAGGGAATCACTCAATATTTTGAAGAATGGGTACATAACCCTCAAAAAGACGATCCTCGGTTTATCAGCATTACCTACACGCCCTATTACGAAGCTGACGGCCAGATTTCTGGCGTCATCAATAGCATTCGCGATGTCACCGCCCTGAAGCAAGCTCGCGATCGCCTCAACCAGATGACTGAACGGCTGCAGTTCCACATTCAAAATTCGCCTTTAGCGGTGATTGAGTGGGATCGCCACCAAAGAATCCAAAATCTGTCTGAACGAGCGACCGACTTTTTTGGCTGGTCAGCAGCAGAAATGCTGGGGCTGCACGTCAGTGAACTACCCATTTTTTCTGCTGAAGCCAATGTCAACACCGCCAGTTGCATCAACAAACTGGTGCGGGGAGAAGTGCAAAACCAAATTTTTGTCACCCACAATATCACTCGTAATGGTGCAGAAATCTACTGTGAGTGGTACAACTCAGTGCTGAAATCAGAATGCGGGCAGGTGATTTCAATTTTGTCTTTGGTGCAAGATGTTACCGAGCGGCGGCAGGCCCAGCTTGCACTGCAGGTCAGTGAAGAGCGCTGGCAACTGGCAATTACCGGCAGCAACGAGGGCATTTGGGATTGGCATCTGCCGACTAACGAAGTGTTTTATTCGCCCCGTTGGAAAGAAATCTTGGGCTATGGCGATGCCGAACTTGACAATGTTTATGCTACTTGGCGTTCTCGGATTCATCCGGATGATTGCGAGCCGGTGCAGGCAGCAATGACGGCCCACCTGCAGGGGCAAACCGCTACCTATTTTGTGGAATATCGGATGCGCCACCGAAACGGTAACTACGTCTGGATTTTGTCTCGCGGCCAAGCTATCTTCGACGAGGCCGGCGAACCGGTGCGTTTTCTGGGCTCTCAAGTGGATGTGAGCGATCGCAAGCAGGCTGAACTTGACCTGCAGGCCTCACAAAAACTGCTGCAGTTAGTTTTTGACCATCTGCCCCAGCGGGTGTTTTGGAAAGATCCAGCAGGCCGCTTCTTAGGCTGTAATCAAGCCTTTGCCACCGATATGGGACAGACGGACCCCAGTCAGCTCATGGGCAAGCTGGAAAGCGACTTTCAGGTATTTTCTGCCGACGTGCTGGCGATGTTTCAGGCGCGCGATTGCCAAGTGATGTCAGCGAAGCAGGCGATCGTGTTTGAAGAATGTCCCCAGGTTTATGCTGACGGCCGGAGACGCTGGGTCTCAACCATTAAATCACCGTTTAGGACTCCCCAGGGCGAACTGCTAGGCATCTTTGGCTGCTATGAAGACGTAACCGATCGCGTATTGGCCAAACAGTCTCTGCAGCGCTACGCCCGGATGATCGAAGCGGCAAGCGACGCCATCTGCCTGCTAGATGCTGACTATCGCTACCAAATCATTAATCGCACCTATCGCGACTGGTACGGCTATGATAACCAGCCAATTTTGGGACAAACGGTGGCCGATGTCTTGGGCCAGACGGCATTTGAGCAGCGACTGCAACCGCTGTTAGAGCGCTGCCTACAGGGCGAAACCTTGCAGTACGAACGCTGGTTTGAGTTTCCTCACCTGGGCAAGCGCTTTCGCAACGTCACTTTTACTCCCTATCGAGAAGACACGGGCGAAATTACTGGCATCGTAACCAGCATTCGCGACTTGACGGCCTTAAAGGATGCTGAAGCAGCTCAACGCTACAGTGAAAAAGTATTTTGGGCAATTTTTGAGCAGTCGGCTGTCAGCATGGCCCAAATTGCCCTTGATGGCACCTATCTCAAAGTCAACCCGGCCTTTTGTCAGCTTGTGGGACTTGACGAGCCCGACCTGATTGGAGAACATTATGCCAAAGTTACCCACCCCGACGATTTAAGCCACGACATTGAACTCAGCGATGCAGTGGTTTGTGGACAGGTGCCAGCGCAAAATATTAACAAGCGATTTATCTGTGCTGATGGTTCCGTGCGTCACGTGCAGGCGGTGGTGACCGCAGTGCAGGACGAACATGGGCAGCCGATGTTTCTATCGTCTGTTTATAACGATGTGACTAAGCAGGTTTTGGCAGAGCGATCGCTCCGCAGTGTCGTTGAAGGGACCGCCGCCGTTACTGGCGAAGCCTTTTTTCCGGTTTTGGCGCATCAGCTAGCCAAGGCCTTAAGGGTTGACCATATTTTGATTAATCGGCTTGACGACGATGAGACCCTAACGACCATCATCTTTTTAAGCCATCAGGAATACCAACCGACGCTGACCTATTCCAGAATTAAGACGCCCTGTGACCGAACTTTAAGATACGGGTTTTATTGCTGCCCAGACAAGGCTCGCGAACGCTTTCCTGAAGATGGGGATCTGGAGCTACTTGATGCCGAAAGCTACATTGGCGTCGCGCTGACGGGGAGTGATGGCAACCGGATGGGCGAAATTTGCGCGATCCACAGTCAGCCGATTCAACATCTTGACACTGCGACTGCTTTGCTAACTATTTTTGCGGCCCGCGCTAGTGCTGAGTTGGAACGCCAGCAGTCGATTCAAACCCTGAAAACGCGCGAAGCCAACTGGCGTAACATGCTGAATAATATGCCAATGCTGTTGAACGCTGTCGATGATAACGGCCTCATCACTCTTTGGAATCAGGAGTGTGAACGGGTCACCGGCTACAGCGCCGCGGAAGTCATCGGCAATCCGGACGCGCTGCAGTGGTTCTATCCTGATGCTGATCAATCACCATCGGTACCAGCTTCTCGGAGCGATCGCACCAGCAGTTATCGAAATCAAGAATTACCCCTCACCTGCAAAGACGGCAGCACCCGCATTATTGCCTGGTCTAACCTTTCGAGCCTATTTCCAATTGTTGATTTAGGTTCATGGAAGGTTGGGGTTGACGTTACCGAGCGCCGCCACGCCGCCGATCAAATTCGGCAATTAAACCAAGCCTTAGCTAATCAAAATCAACGGCTGGAGGAACTGGTGGAGCTGCGGACAGCGGAACTGATGACCCTAATGAATACTTTGCCAGATCAGATTTTTGTCGTTGATCGGGCTGAAAATGTACTTCAATTTGGCAACGAGGCCGTAGTTGAGTTTGCCCAATGCTCCAGCCGTCAGGAGTTTGAGGGAAAGCGCCTCGACGAGCGATTTCCAGCGGCGCAAGCAGCTGTCTACGCTCAGCAAAATCGTGAGGTGTTCGAAACTGGCAAAGTCTTACATCTTCAGGAGACCTTTGATACGCCTGCTGGACAGCTTTTCTTAGACACCTATAAAATCCCGTTGAAGCGCCCTAATGGCGAAGTTTATGCGCTAATCGGCACTTCTCGCGATGTTACCGAGCTGGTGAAAGCTCGCCAAGCCATTGAACAGCAGGCCATTCAACTAGAAGAAGCCAATCAAGAACTGCAGTCGTTCTCCTATTCGGTGTCCCACGATTTGCGCGCGCCGCTGCGGCATATTAATGGCTTTATCGCCGCTCTGAAACAGCGGCTTAAAACCACAGAAGCCGCAACGGATTCCACAATTGTTCACTACGCCAATGTGATTGAACAGAGCAGTCTCAAAATGGGGCTGCTAGTGGATGGGCTGTTGACGCTGTCACGGGTCGGGCGGCGGGAGATGAGCCTACGGACGGTCACTTTGACGCCGCTGATTGAGCAGGCGATCGCCCTAGCCAGTGACTCCCCAGGCGAGCTAAGAGATAACCTGCACATCACTGTGGATGAGCTCCCTCCAGTGCGCGGCGATGCCACTTTATTGCAGCAAGTCTTTAGCAATTTGATCGGTAACGCTGTGAAATTTAGTCGCGATCGCACCCCAACCACCATTCACGTCGGCCATCAAGATAACGGCACTTTCTTCATTCGAGACAATGGTGTGGGATTCAACATGGCCTATGCGGATAAGCTGTTTAGTCCGTTCCAGCGATTGCACAAACAAGGAGAATTTCAGGGCACGGGGATTGGCCTGGCAATTGTTAACCGCATCATCCATCGTCACAAAGGAAAAATTTGGGCTGAGAGCGCCATCGACTGTGGCACAACAATTTATTTCACGCTGCCTGTGGTCTCTACCACTACAGAGCGATTGGCAGACAGGAATAAGGTCAAATAAAGCTAAACCAGGCCGAACATCTTATGAAAATAGGGCTCACGCAGTTCACCGATATCCGGCCTGATCAGTATCCGGCCTGACCAGCCTTACACCGCTAACTGACAGGCCCCACCGAGGCCACAGCTCAGCTCCTCCATCGTCACCTTGCCGTCATGATCAAGATCAAGCGCGTCAAACACGGCATCAGTGCCCATCCATTCCTCACGCGTAATCAAACCATCGCCATCGAGATCGTAGGCGGAAAACAGATCCTGAGTGGCGTGGTTAGCGACTTCTTCACCTTTGCTCAAGCTAGACAAACGATCCGCCAGCAGGTTTTCTAAGGTTTCCAAGGCCTTGCTAAAGCCCTTAATGCCCTCGTCCAACTTTTCCGACGCCATGCGGTCGGCGGCATGCATCTTGTCAAAAGTAGCTTTGTCGACGGTAATTTTTTCAATCGTCATCGACTCTGCTTTTGCTGGATCTAGCTTGCGCTCTAGCGTCCCCTCCTGCTCTTTGAGCTGTGCTAGCAACTTTGGCGAAATGGTCAGCAGATCACAACCCGCCAGCTCTTCCAGCTCGCCGGTATTGCGGAAACTGGCACCCATAACTTCGGTTTTGTAGCCAAATTTTTTGTAGTAGTTGTAGATTTCGGTCACGGACTGCACCCCCGGGTCCTCGGTCGGCGTGTAGTCTTTGCCGGTCTCTTTTTTGTGCCAGTCGAGAATGCGACCGACGAAAGGAGAAATTAGAGTGATTCCGGCCTCGGCACAGGCGATCGCCTGATGCAGACCAAACAAAAGCGTCAGATTACAGTGAATGCCTTCTTTTTCCAACGTTTCGGCGGCCTTAATACCTTCCCAAGTGGAGGCAATTTTGATCAAAATGCGATCGCGGCTCATGCCGGCAGCTTCGTACTGAGCAATCAGGTCGCGGGCAGTGGCAATTGTGGCATCAGTATCGTAAGACAAACGGGCGTCTACTTCAGTTGAAACTCGGCCAGGAATGATTGCTAAAATCTTGAGGCCAAAAGCTACCGCCAAGCGCTTGAAGGCCAAATTAGCGATTTCCTGCTCGGAAGCTGCCTCGCCGGCCTCCTGCTTTGCCTGTAACAGCGTTTCATCGACGATGCTGTGGTACTGCGGCATCTGAGCCGCTGCCGTAATCAACGAGGGATTGGTCGTGGCATCCTGGGGCGTAAACTGCTCAATTGCTTGAATGTCACCCGTATCGGCAACAACTACAGTGAGGTCGCGGAGCTGCTCTAGCAAGTTCTTAGCCATGTCGCTTTCCTCTTTAGGTGAGTGGAGAAAATGTCATCGATATTCTATCGAGGCATTTTTGCAGGTGCATCAATCGTAAGGTCGCATTAATTGTCGAGAAAAAATACTCAAGACTATAATGCAATTTATTGCATATTCAGCAAAGTTTGAATACACTTTATATGCAACTTATTGAATATATTGTATGAATGTCTCTGATTCGGCTGCAGTTTTATCACCAGCGACTGCCTCAACTTCGCGATCAACGTCATTTTCTGACACCACTTATTCCAGTGAAGCGGTGCAAAAGATTTTGCAGCGTGCTTTAGAATTGCGCACCGACGGGCGCTTCTCCACGCAACAGTTACGCGAAATGGCCGCTGAGTTGGACATTTCTCCAGAAACATTGTCAGCAGCAATATCAGACTGGAATTCACAACAGTCTGAGGCTATTTCAAGGGTTCCGCTGGCAAGAGTCAGCTCTCGACGGCAGCAGTGGCGCACCTATGCTCTGGCTAGTGTGCTTATGATTAGCATCGATATTTTGACTGCGGGCACATTGACCTGGTCAATTTTTCCGGTTTTAGGCTGGGGATTGGGCTTGACCTGTGGCAAGTGCGATCGCCCGTAAATTTCCCTTAAATTCGGTCGTTATTGCAACCGCATCGTGAAGCGCTGCGCAAGGACACGCATCGCTGTTACGCGAGAACACTTGTCGCTTCATCCTCAGGCGTTGGAGGTTCCGTAATTTCGAGAAGATAGCCCGTAGTCTGTAGGGGCACGTTGGAATCAGTCAGCGCTATTGACGCCCACGGCAATCGTTGAGGTGACGATTATGCAAATTCGATGGAAACGACTCCTGCTGCAATTTATTTTGTGGCTATCAGCCGAAGTGATTTTGACCTCTATGGGTTTGGATGATTTGGCTGACTATGGTGAATATCATGTCATTTGTAAGCTGACGGTGATGGCTCAACAAATTGACCAGCCTATTGCTGCTTAATCACCGGCCATGACGCCTATTTTCGATGCGTTTTAAGACTCTTTACAGTAACTTTAAAACATTACGTGTCCAGCATTTTTATCAGCTAACTCAGACGCGCCACATAATTTATAAATTCATCCATGTTATTGGGTGAAAGCATTTTACCAGCGAATAACCTGTGAGATTGGGCATCGCCAAAGTGAATGCATTAAAAATTACAAAACCGACCGGCAATCGCTGGCGTCGCCAAAGAAGATGTTGTAAACGCAGAACCGCAGTATGCTCAGCAAATTTAGTAAAGTGCGCTCTGACGCTGACCTGGCAGCCATTCCAGGATTCCTGAGATTTTCTTCGCCAATTTGCGAATGAACGGGGAGAAAAATGGACTGAAGTTTCGTCAACCTCTACATCTGCCCACCATTCAAGCCGGATCAAGGGGCTTAGGATGAGAAATAGTGTAGTAGCTGAACAGTTGGCTCCCTTTCTGGAACATAATCTTCGACTGAACTTTCCTCTGACACGACATTGGCACAGGGTTTATATCTCCACAATATTTCATTGGCTGAAAACCTTTCGCTTCAGCCAATGAACGTAGAAAAAACGTGCGTCAGTCTTAATAAAAGGAAGCGCGGCGTCATTTATTTTATTAGCAAATGATTGTAGTTAGAAATCAACTTTATTGTTGCTAATTTTGAGTATCTCAATATCAGGATCTGCCACCCTAGATGTCATCAAATTAAAAGCAAAATTCGATGGATAGATTTCCCACTATGGCACAGCGATCGCTGCGCTATGGGCTGTGTTTTTGCCTCAGCCTATTACTTGTCTTGGCAATCAATTTTTTACCACTGCTCAGTGCGTCAACGCCTGCAGAGCCCAGCATCACGGCGCGATCGCCTCTTTCTACCCAAGGGTCACGCATTATCGACAGTCAAGGGCAGACAGTGCTGCTGCGGGGAGTCAACTGGTTCGGCATGGAAACAGAAACCCATACTCCTCACGGCCTGTGGAGCAGGGATTACAAAGAGATGCTGCAGCAGATTAGGTCTCTGGGCTACAACACCATTCGCCTGCCCTTTTCAGTACAGTCGCTGCGCTCTCAAAATATTTCTGGTGTCGATTTCAACAATGGCAGCAATCAAGATCTACAGGGCAAAACTCCCCTGGAAGTCATGGATTTAGTTATTCAAGAAGCCGAGCGTCAAGGCTTGTGGATTTTGCTCGACAGCCATCGCCTTAACGATTATCGCATTCCTGAACTCTGGTATGGCGATGGTTTTACTGAAGCGGACTGGATTGGCACTTGGGAACTGCTGGCGCAGCGCTATCGTAATCAGGCGAATGTGATTGGCGCCGACTTGAAGAATGAGCCCCACGGAGCTGCCGGTTGGGGCACTGGCGATCGCGCAACTGACTGGCGACTAGCCGCCGAGCGAGCCGGTAACGCTATCCAAGCCATCAATTCTGACTGGTTGATTGTGGTAGAAGGGGTACAAAATAACGTTCCTGGACAACAGCTCGATCATTGGTGGGGCGGCAATTTGGAGGGGGTTAAAAATTACCCTGTGCGCTTACCGCGCCCCAACAAGCTGGTCTATTCCCCCCATGAGTATGGCGCTGGCGTCCACAATCAGCCTTGGTTTAACGAGCCCAGCTTTCCGCAAAATCTGTTGACTCGATGGCAAATCGGGTTTCATTACATTGCCGAGGAAAATATCGCCCCTATTCTGATCGGTGAATTTGGCGGTCGACAGGTTGACGCTAATTCTAAGGAAGGTATTTGGCAACGAAAGCTGGTGGATTTTATTCGCCAAAATGATCTTAACTTCACTTACTGGAGCTGGAATCCCAACAGTGGGGATACTGGCGGGATTTTACAGGATGACTGGCGCTCAATTGACGAACCGAAGCAGGCCCTGCTAAACACGACGCTGACTGCCAGCGAAGTGGCATTTGCGCCCACCGCCATACGGACGCCAGCGCCAGAACCGACGCCAGAATCGACGCCAACGCCGACGCCAGAACCGACGCCAACACCGACACCGGAGCCGACGCCAACACCAATACCAACACCCGAGCCCATCCCAGTACCAACGCCAACGCCGACGCCGACGCCACAGTCAGAGTCTATCCCAGTACCAACAGAGCGATCGCAGCTGCAGGCAGCGGTTAATCTGCAATCTGACTGGCAGCAGGGGTTCTGCCTTAACTTTCAGGTCACCAACACTGGGGCGGCCCCTACGCAAAACTGGCAGCTCCGCTTTCAAATGAATCAAGCAGCCATTCAAAATGGATGGAACGGCAACTTCATCAATCAGGGAACCCAATACACTGTGACGCCGCCCGACTGGGGACGAGCCATTCAGCCGGGAGACACGGTGGAATGGATGGGCTTTTGTGCCGCTAAATCGGGTGACGATTATTTGCCTACACAAGTCACCGCTCAACCCTTGAACTAGAGACGGTCACAGTCAACTAATGAATCGGGCGATCGCAAATTCCTCTGCGATTGCCCGATTCGTACCTTGCCAGCACCACAAACCAGTTATAGCAATCCGTATAAAGGTCAGGCCGGTTAAAGTGGAGGAAAAGTTTG
>ERZ1740058.190-NODE-190-length-52541-cov-6.607648_pt1 | contig 52541 bp, 47 predicted proteins | sample MGYA00581745_ERZ1740058 | MGnify/ENA primary metagenome ERZ1740058 (study PRJEB43018, sample SAMN04849742) | marine metagenome | isolation source: floating plastic debris | place: Pacific Ocean | collected 2008-08-30 | study: EMG produced TPA metagenomics assembly... | reverse complement strand
ATTGCTTCTCGCCCTGAGCTTTCATTGGAAGGGATAGGATACGAAGCTGGCTTTAACTCCAAGGCAGCTTTTTTCGATACGTTTAAGAAACTAGCCCGCTGCACCCCCGCCGAGTATAAACAGTCACGAGAAAAGGCGATATAGTTCAAAATCTTGTCCAGAATGATCATTTAGGACTTCTGGACTGCCAAATTGACGTTTTATGCCTTTTAGTATTCGTAATCTTGGATGTACGAAATTTTACATCCATGAAACGACTAGCATTACCTATCCTCTTTTTTACCTTACTTAGCCTGCCGCTTTCCGGGCAAAGTGAGCAAGATTTAATTACCGAAACCATCAATAATTTTATCTACGGCACGGTCTATAATTATCCCGATACCATTGCCTCTGCTTTTTATCCCGGTACCCGGATGTTTTTGTACAATGGAACCGACTCAGTCTGGTCGATGACTTCCGAAGAATACGCTACGCTTTATAGTAGAAGACCGCAGGGTACCAAGAATAACCGGATTAATAGAATCATTAGTATAGATATTGAACAGGATGTGGCCTACGCCAAACTGGAAGTAGATATTCCCTCGTTCGGTAATCGCTACCACGATTTACTACTGCTTAAAAAGATATTGGGGGAGTGGAAGATTGTCGCTAAGTGTACGTCTGCCACCCCTATTCCTAAAAATCCTCAGGAAATGATAGCTCAACCAACCAAGGAAGTTGTGATGGATAATCTAAAGCGACCCTGGAGTATGGCATTTCTCTCCGAAGAAGAAGCCATTATTGCCGAAAAGGAAGGAGGACTACTAAGAGTCAATTTAGCTACTAAAGAACGACAGGAAATTAGTGGACTCCCTGAAGATGTAGCGCAAGCTATTCAGATTGATACCTCAGAATATGCTTCGGGGGTGTTCCCGTCCAGAGCCCACGGCGAAACCCATCGTTACAATGCCGGTCGGTTTCAAGTACTACTCGACCCTGATTTTGCGAATAATTCCTATGTTTATCTGTCGTATGCTGCGGAAAATGAGGAAAAGGCTAGCACCACCAAAGTGATTCGAGGCAAACTAGTGGATGATGAACTTACCGATTTAGAAATTTTATTCGTGGCCGAGCCATATTCGCACGGATTGTTACACTACGGAGGAGGAATGATCTTTGGATCTGATGGAAAACTCTATATTACCATTGGTGAGAGAAACTTTTTTGAGCATCTTAATCCAGTACCACCCCTCTCGCAGGATGTTACCGACCGAAGAGGTAAGGTGATCCGCATCAACCCGGACGGCTCTATTCCCGAAGATAATCCTGATTTTGGCCCGGAAGCAATTGCGGGATTATACGCCACGGGTATCCGCGCTGCTCAGGGATTAGCGATTGATCCAACCACTAAGAAGATTTGGTTTAGCGAACACGGCACCATTCAGGGAGATGAATTAAATATCTTGACGGCCGGAGCCAATTACGGCTGGCCCCACCAAACCAGCGGTGAATACCGCTCTCAGGATTACAATCCACCCATTATTCCCGGAACTACATTCACGGAACCAGTACATTTTTGGGATCAGACCGTAGCCCCTACCGGCTTAATTTTTTATTCGGGGCGAGAGTTTCCTCAGTGGAACGGCAACTTGATTGTACCTGGCCTCAGTAAGGGAAGTTTATGGAGGATTATTATTGCCGATGACACCGTGATTGGAGCCGAAGAACTGTTCATCCATGATAGAGTGAGGCTAAGAAAAGCCGTAGTATCTCCCCGAGGACAACTCTACCTACTCACCGATGAAGAGAATGGAAAGCTAATTAGAGTGAAGAAAGATGACTGACAAGAAGCCTCTTCGGATGACTCTAAATTTCAGAACTACATCAATCATCGTCATGGTTTTTACTAATTTGTCAGCTTATCCTCGCTGGCAGGTTCTAATTTACCATTTGTTAAATAACGTTAAATAATCGTGTCGGAAGCCTTTCTCAACGTCAAGATCTTTACCTTCAGCTAGTAGCCTCTAAAATGGTGTAACTATTTATTGGGAAGAAAGATGTTGAGATTGTTCATGCTAGCTTTAGTAGCAGTATTCTGTTCTGCTATATTCGTAGGATTTGCGCAAGCGCAAAATGTATCTATTGAGTTAGGAGCTGATGAAATAGGGGCTAATGAGCCGTATACCATTACGCTAAAGTTACAGAACGAACGGCTTGGGCAGTACGGAGGCTTTCCGAATATTCCGGGTTTTGAGAAAGCAGGAGTATCTACCTCATCTTCTACTAATATTGTAAACGGACAAATTTCTTCTTCCCAAAGTATAACTCAATCCTACTTACCCAGCGAGCAGGGTACTTTCAGGCTATCACCCTTTACTATGTCCGTTAACGGTAAGGAAGTAAGTTCGCCGGGAGCTACGATTACAGTGGGGCCACCCCGGCAGCGAAGTGTGCAACGACCGAATTTCAGCGATCCTTTAGATGAACTATTTGGCCGAGATAATCAGCCGGAAGAGTTTGTCGATGTGAAAGAGAGAGCATTTTTATCCCTCACTTCCAGTAAAGATGATGTCTATGTAGGAGAAGGGTTTACGATTACTTTAGCCCTGTACGTATCGAAACAGAATCTGGCCGAGCTTAATTTTTACCAACTAGGCGAACAGATCGCCGACATACGAAAGCAAATTACCCCGGCGAATGTCTGGGAAGAAAATTTTGAAATTGAAAATATCAGCAATCAATCAGTGACCATTAACGGTGAGGGTTACAAGCAGTACAAGCTCTACCAAGCTACCTTCTATCCTAATAACACTCAGTCTATTGCGTTTCCCAAGGTAGCGCTGAAGATGATTAAGTATAAAATAGCTAAGAACCCTTCGTTCTTCGGGCCTCGCCGACAGGAGGATTTTATTACATTTACTACCAAGCCAATCAATATCAAAGTAAAGGAGCTACCCGCGCATCCTCTCCAAGCCTCAGCCGCCGTCGGCAATTATCGGTTAAAAGAAGCCGTCTCAAATGATCGTCTGACAACCGGCAATAGTTTTACCTACACGTTTACCGTGCAAGGGGAAGGGAATATCAACTATATAGCAGAACCTCAATTACGTAATACTGACAATTTTGATTTTTACGATCCTACGGTAGCCCGAACTATTAACCGTCGAGATAACCGGGTTACTGGCCAAAAGTCTTTTTCGTACTACGCAATACCTAACGAGCCAGGAAGCTATGATCTGGGAAAGTATCTCTCTTGGGTGTTTTTCAACCCTCGTAGCGAACAGTATGATACGCTTATTGCCAGCACTGTTCTACAAGTTGAAGGAGAAAGCCGCAAAAACATGCAGGTTGACGCCCAGGATGCAGGCCCCTTTTATAACAAAATTACCAGTATTGATAATACTCTCAAAAGCCGCAACAACGACGGCTGGCTACAATTAGCTGCCAACCTAATCATCTTAGGAATGCTCATACTTACCGTCGTGGTAGTTCTCAAGAAATAGAAATATCTATTCTTCAATTCTTAAAACTTACTCCTATTTGTTAAATAACGTTAAATAGGTCTGCTAAACATCTAATCTAATAGTAAACCTATTACATTTAGGAAATATCAGGTTTTAAAAACACATAACGATGCGAACAATAGCTATTACCTACGTGAGCATTTTTATCTTAGCTTTTCAAGCTTATGCTCAAACACATAAATTTGGATTTGTAAGTACGGAGTATGTTCTAAGTCAAATGCCGGAAGCTAAAACGATTCAATCCGAACTGCAGGCTTATCAACAGCAGTTAAGTAATAAAATTCAAGCCACCATTCAGGGGCTTGAGGCTCAATTTCAAGACTATCAAAAGGGGGCTTCTACCATGACCGAAGAAGCTCGTACAACGAAGGAAAAAGAGCTACAGGTTCTTCAACAACAGATTCAGACCGACCAACAGAATGCTCAAACTCAGTTACAACGTAAAGAAGCTGAGTTGCTACAGCCTGCTCTTGATAAGATTCAAGAAGCTATTAATGCTGTCGCCACAACGGGCAATTATACCCACGTCTTCAGCTTAGACATTGCAGGAAATCCCGTACTGCTGTATGTTCAGAACGAAGAGGAAGCCAATATTTCAAATAAGGTATTGGAACATATGGGAATCACTCCTAGTGAGTAGGACTAGCACGCTATCATCGTATTCCTATTTGCCTAATGAGAAGTCTTATGGTTAGAAATAGAGGTGTTTTAAAGAAATTTGCCTTTGGAACCATTGGACTGATGGCGCTCTTCCTACTAATAATGTTTGTTAACTTCAAGATTTTTGAAAAAAATTGGTCTCGCGTTTCAAAGGGACAGCCCATAGAAAACTACGCTGAACGTAGAGCAGCACTTTTAGTAGTAGATATTCAAGAAGGCACCACTGGGCAGGTTTCTAAAATTCCGTTCTACCAAAAGTATTCCGATGAATTAATAGAAAAAATCAATCGTATATCCGACTTCTTTAAAGAAAAAAAAGCCCTAGTTCTCTACGTTAGAAGCGAAGTTTCCAACCCCTTAGTAAATCTACTGGATAACTCTTATGCTAAGGGTAGTTTGGGGGCAGAATTTGATAAACGGCTGAAATTAGACTCAGGTATAAAAGTTACCAAAGCTGGTAATGATTCGTTACCTTCAACGGGGTTCCTGTGTTTTATTTTGCGATTGGCAAGTTCCTGTTTTTGGTAATCATTCTTCTATCAAATGTTTTGGAAGATCTTCCACTCGCTCACAGCATAGCTGCTCCATAATCTGCTGGAGTTGGGTGCGCAGGATGGCAATGGTATGGTTTCCGCCCTGATTACCCAGCGCAGCGACACCGTACATAAACGCCCGACCCATAAACGTAAACTTAGCTCCGTAGGCAATAGCGCAAGCTATATCCGGACCGGAGCGTAAGCCACTGTCCATCATCACTTCAATCTTATCCCCATACTTGTCAGCAATCCCCTTCAGGGTTTTAATGGATGATGGGCCGGCATCCAGTTGCCGTCCGCCGTGATTAGAAACGATGATACCGTCCAGTCCCAGCCGAATGGCTTCTTCGGCATCGGCTTCAGCGGCTACTCCTTTCAGTACCAGCTTTCCCTTCCACATATCCCGAATAGGCTTAATTTTTTCCTCATTCAGTCTTCCCGAAAAGGTCTGATCCATGAATTTGCCTAGCTGCTTTAGATCCAGACCTTTGGGCATGTAGGGCTTCAGCGTTTCAAAGTTAGGTTGACCGTGCTTGAGGGTTTTGAGGGCCCACTCGGGCTTACCCATAATCTGCAACATATTATTAACCGTCATTTTGGGTGGCATCGCCAGTCCATTCCGAATATCGCGGGGGCGGTAACCAAACGTAGGTACATCGCATAAAATGACCAGCACCGGACACTGCGCAGCAGCGGCTCGGTTAATAATGTCATCTCGTAAAGAATCTTCCGCCGGGTGGTAAAGCTGAAACCAGGCCTTGCCTTCAGTTAGCTCACTCGCTCGTTCAATACTACTGGTGGTAACCGTACTTAAAATAAACGGAATATTATGCTTACGGGCGGCTTTCGCCAGAATCTCCGGGGCATTCGGCCACATCAACCCTTGCAGCCCCACCGGGGCAATCCCGAAGGGTGTGCTATATTCGGTTCCGAATAACGTAGTTTTGGTACTGGAACCTTGATGATCTCGTAAGTAGCGAGGCATCAATTGAATTTCTCGAATGTCGGAAGTATTGCGGCGCAGGTTGACATCTTCATTGCAGCCCCCGTCCAGGTACTCAAACGCAAATTTGGGAATCTTCTTTTTAGCTCGGGTTCGTAGATCAGCAATGGAGGGATACTTGGAGTTGTATACCAGCTTCATAATGTAGTAGGTTGTTATTATATAAGTAGGGAAGATAGGGCTAATTTGATACTATTTTAGAATAAATTTTGCGTATTTTTCTCGCTCACTACTTGTTTAGTGCTCTATGCACTACGAAGAATTCGTAAGCAGAAGTATTATATATCTTCAGTAGTTCACCGAAATAATTTACTAGGAATGAGTACGCAAGCCCTTCGCGAATCGATGATAGCCAATCCACTACAACATGTTCCCGCCTGGACGGTAGCGGCTTTTGACCCTACCGAGGGGGATCTTCCCCGGCGCTCTCTAGACCAGAAAGGGCTACAGCACTATCTGACTGCTCTATCTGAGGCTGGGGCACCCGGAGTACTCTTGGCTGCCTCCACCGGTTGGGGACACGCCCGAACTTTTGAAGAGCACCAGGCTACGCTCATAGCCGCGGGAAACTTACCACTCCCAAACTGTATAAAACAGTCATTACTTAGAATAGAAGATCCGCTGAAAGATAATGTGAGCCTACTAAGAAAGCTACAGCAACTTGATTACGGAATTGTATGGACTCGAAGAGGAAGTCAACTTCTGCCGAAAGCTAGTGATGAAGAAGTAGCCGATTATATGCTGCCTTTAGTAAGAGAGGCCACACAAATGAACCTTCCGGTAGGTATCTATTCTATTTCTACCGTAGATAAAGCCCCGCTAAAGGTAGGTGCGGCCAAACTATTATTGCAAAAATTAGGGGATGAACTTGCCCGAAGAGTAGTAGCGGTAAAGATCACTGAACCCAACTTTGAGAATAGCACCCTTACCTATCTGAATGACCCAGTGTTTGTGAATAAAAAAATAGTACAAGGTTGGGACGAATTTTATGGCCGAGCGCTAAGAGAAGGTACGGATGAAGAGGGCGTACAGCACTGCGGAGCTACTTCCGGGGCAGCGGCTTGTATGGTGTACGCTTACCAGGTGATGTATCAAGCCGCTCAGAAGAATCAATGGGATAAACTAGCTCAGATTCAGCAAGTAGTTTCTAAAGTATTTTACTCCATGCAAGGAGTGGATAAAAATCTATTCCCCGACCTGCAAATTGCGAAATGGATGATGGGACTGGGGCATCCCTTAACCGAAAGTAGATCCAGCGATGATGCCCAACCGGTGCTGGATACCCTTGCCAAGCTGGCAAGATCGTCAAACCCCGAACATGTTCAGTTGATTATTGATAGTTTACTTATCATGCAAGACCACCCTAACTATCAAAGCCCCTTGAAGAAAGAATTGACTAGCATCATTCAATAAGCTGAGCGACATCTTCTATCATTGGTGTAGTTTGCGAGTTATTAATTTGATGGTCAGCGCAGTACAGCACCTGATGCCGAAGTTTTGGATTCTTACTACATTCGTTGTATGAACAACGACCATTCATCCCGACGTACCTTCCTGCAACAAATCGGTTTAGGCTCTTCCCTATTACTGACCCCCTCATCGGGTTTCTCCTTATCCCATCGTTCTTCTACTGACCTTTACCCTACCCTAACGTCCTTTCAAAACGAAGAAGGAGACTACCTGCTAAGAATAGGAGTGCGGTTTAAGGAGCTAGCCAAGAAGAACGTTTCGGCAAACGTACAGATCAACCACGGAAGCATTCGCCGGGCTACGTCCTACTTTATGGAAGTTGAGCGGTGGGAACAAAAAGTAAACCGTCTTTCCTGGCAAATGTCGGGTTTAACTGCTTATCCCTACACCGTTGTCTGCTGGATCACTCCGGATGAACAACCACCCGAACTAAGGATTCAGCTTGACCGAAAAACCACTATTTCGCTCCCTGAGCTTTTTGCCCAGCAAGGTCTGGAATACTCAACGGACACGCTAGATGTATCGGTGGGTTTATTAGGCTCACAGGAAATCAGCACAGTGGATCCATCTTTTTTCAGTGTCCCATCCGAAAGCAATCGCTTTCAGTTTGCCGTCATGGCCGACCCTCAGGGTGGTGATGCCCAGGATATGACCAACGGCAGCATCACCCGGATGAAGATTCATAATGCCTTTGTAGAGAATAGTGTGGACCTGGTTTCCCTGCTAGAAAACCCCGCCTTCTGCCTAGTGCTGGGAGATATTGTGGACAGCCAGGGGCAGCAAACCAATTTTGAGCAGATGCACACCTACTTCCAGCAAGCCGAGGCCCCCTGGCTGTACGGCGTAGGTAACCACGAAACGAAGTACCGCCTTACCTTCGGAGCTCATTATGATTTCTCGGGATTCAGCAACTATCTGGACGCTCAGAAGAAAATCAATGGAATGGATAAACTGCTCTATTCTTTCAATATAGGAAGGTGGCACTTCATCGTCTGGCCCGACCCCTTGCGAAAAACCTTCTGGGAAACCCATCCACACTACTTTGACTGGCTAGCGCGTGACTTGGAACAACACCAGGATCAGCCCACTTTCTTCTTACAGCACGTCCCCATTCACCCCATCGGAATTGACCCGCTAGTAAGCTACGTGGAATCGGTAGAAGTAAAGCGAACGCTCCTGGATATACTGGCTAAATTTGGTAATGTGAAGTATGTACTTAGCGGCCACGTGCATATTCCCCTGATTGCCTCACTGAAAACCGCTGTTACTTACCAAGGCATGAACCTAATTAACCTACCGGCAGCCGGCTTCCGCCCTAGAGGTTTTGGCGAAGAAGACATTACCGGAGGCCCCGTGCAGGGTATTGCGGTTGCCAGCATTGAAGTTGATAATGCGAAAGTAGCCTTTCATACGGTGACCGATGAAGTTTATGACTACCCAGATAGCTTTCGCGAGTTTTTTCCTAGCGAGCACCCACTTTGGCTTAAGCATAAATGGGAATTAGAGGTTAGCGATAAAATCCGAAACGGTAATTTTTCGGAAGGGCTATATAACTGGCATCGCCGCTTTGTGTACGAAGAAAACGAAGATCCTTCCAATAGCTGTGAAGTACGTCCTTGGCAGGATCAATCAGCTTTGTACCTCTACTCGACTAGTCGGGGCTACCGGGTACCGGGGCAGGACCGGCTGCCGCAAACCATCAACCGGATTTGCCAGGCGATTTCCTTAAGCCCTAATCAGCCACCGGTTTTATCCTTTCAGTACCAGGTAGATGAGAAGAACTCTAATCCTGAAGAATGGGTGGGAGCTTTTGTGTGGGTAGAAGGGTTTGAACAAGACCTGAAAAAACTGAACCAGGTGTACGCGATTGGTAAAGCCTACGGTAATTTACGCGATAATCATCGGGCAATGAACCCACCTCCCACCAGTTTCCTTGATTTGCCAATCACAACTGAAGCCAATGAAGTATATCTGGATATTGCCCTTAACCATGAAAAAACGCAGGATAGCCCCTTTGCTTCTCTTAATTTGGATAGATTAATTATAAATCTCGGTATCTGGACGGCCAACGAAAAGCCCAATCAGCGTATGGGTGTTTACTTTACCGATTTCCACCTGTCCACTAATAGTCCCAATGAAGCCATCGCTACCAAACACCCCGAAAGTATCTGGCGCAAGGGCATTGACCACATTGCTGGGGAACACATCAATGTAGAAGAACGATACGTACCACCCCAACGGAGTTAAGCGGAAATTACATTTTTTGGGTGCAGAAAGTCTCTCATATTAGGTCAAGAGAAAGGTACACTGTTGGCTAAGCAGAGTTAAGAAATACTAGATTAAGTAAGCACTAGGACAAAATAGCTGGTTACTTGCTATCCGTTGTATTGGCTCATGGTGCGCGCAATGCCAATTGTACAAAACGCTAAAACCATTTCGGCGGCTCGATCCATAATCTCAGGCAGTTGGTCTAGTTCTTCGCGAGGAAATTGACTCAGTACATAGTCCACCTGCTGTCCTTTGTGAAAGTCGTCTCCCACTCCCATCCGAAGCCGAGGATAATTCTGCCCGCCGGTCAACTGTTCAATATTTTTCAAACCATTGTGCCCAGCACTAGAGCCTTTAGCACGCATCCGTAACGTCCCAAAAGGCAGGGCAATATCATCGGTGAGCACCAGTAGATTCTCTTTGGGTATCTTCAGCTCTTGCAGCCAATAGTTTACGGCTTTGCCACTCAGATTCATAAACGTGGTAGGCTTTATCAGGTACAACGTTCTTCCTTTATGCTTTACGCTGGAGACTTCCGCTAAGCGACTTACTTCAAAAACCTCACCTTTCTGCTCAGCTAGCCGATCAAGTGTTAGAAATCCGATATTATGCCGGGTAAGTTCGTATTTCGGGCCGGGGTTTCCGAGTCCTACAATCAGGTACTTCATAGGCAAAAAAAATCCTGTTCTGAGATAGAACAGGATTCTTATATAAAATGATTAACAGTTTATAGTTCGGCTTCTGCTTCCACACCTTCCTCTTCACCTTCTTCACCGTCAGACTTACCACGCAGTGCCCGAGGAATTTCAATAACGGCTACTGAGATGGCGTCGTTATCCATAACCTGATAACTTCCTCTCGGCACATCCTTAACTTTCACCGACTTACCAAAGTCAAGATCAGTAACATCAACTTCAATATGATCAGGCATATCTTTTGGCAGTGCTTTGATACGTAAGAAGTGACGCTTATGCATGAGTTTACCACCCTTAGAAACTCCTACGGCAGTACCATTTAACTGTACCGGAATATCCATCTTTACTGATTTGCCTTCGTGTAACTCCAAAAAGTCAGCGTGCATAATCATCTCGTTCACCGGATGAAACTGAATATCTTGTAATATGCAGCGTTTTTCTACTCCTTCAATGTTCAACGTCACGAAGTGAGCCTGATCAGTATACACCAGTGGCCGGAACAAAATCATGGGGGCGTAGAAATGGGTCTGCTCGTCGCCACCGTACAGTACGCAGGGAACGTTACCTTCAGCGCGTAAGTGCTTAGCTTCTTTTTTGCCGAGATTTGCTCTTTGATACCCTATAATCTCTAACGTTTTCATAATAGATTAAAATCTAGATTGAGAAATAAATAAAGGACTAATTGATTCGTATTTATGTATTTTTTTGATAGCACTAGAGAACATCTCCGCTACCGAAAGTACTTTGATCTTAGCACACTCTTGCTTGAGTGGTATAGTATCGGTAACAACCAATTCTTCGAGTTCTGAGTTCTCTATATTATTGTAAGCTGCTCCTGAAAGTACCGGATGAGTAGCAATAGCTCGTACTGACCGAGCGCCATTTTCCTTTAAGACACCAGCTGCTTTACATAATGTACCAGCCGTATCTACCAGATCATCTACAATTACTACATCCTTACCGTCTACATCTCCGATCACCTGCATTTCAGCTACTTCGTTAGATCGCTTACGGTGCTTATCACAAATCACCATATCAGTATGGAAATACTGAGCAAAGTTGCGCGTGCGTTTCACTCCACCTACATCGGGCGATGCAAATATTAAGTTCTCGCGAGAAAGCTGTTGTAAGTACGGCACAAATATGATGCTCCCACTAAAATGATCCACCGGAAAATCAAAGAACCCCTGAATCTGGCCAGCGTGTAAGTCGCAGGTCATCAGCCGATCAGGTGCTGCCGCAGAAAATAAGTTAGCCACTAACTTGGCTCCGATAGCTACCCGGGGTTTATCTTTACGATCTTGCCGGGCGTAACCGAAGTAAGGAACTACGGCTGTTACATATTTGGCACTGGCTCGCCTAGCCGCGTCAATCATCAGCAGTAGCTCCATCAGGTTATCCATCGGCGAGAAGGTAGACTGCACTAGAAATACATCGCAGCCTCGCACTGATTCGTTAAAGTAGGTAGAAATCTCTCCATCGCTAAACCGTTCAGCCGTTACTTTTCCGAGCGTTTTGCCGTAGGTTTCGGCAATTTTTGCAGCAAGATATTGGGTAGCAGAGCCTGAAAAGATTTTTACAGTAGCCATGAGTAAGTCGTTCTAACTGATGCCCATAAACACCAATCCCGATTCGTAGGAATCGGGACAGTTTGCCGCGCGATTGAAAGCAAGTTGTCCGGCAAGGACTCGAACCCTGAATAAAGGCACCAAAAACCTCTGTGTTACCATTACACCACCGGACAAGCAATTGGGCTACAAATGTAGAACAATAAGTATACAAAGGCAAAAAATGAATTGTTCATTTTTCTGAATATTTTTCACCCTTGATTTAGTACTTATTTTAGGATGTTAACTGCTCTTGTTCCCCTCATATCAGCTTTTTTGGTATGTAAGTTGCACGTAATGAATAAGTCCTTTTTAGTAATTGGTATTTTTTCCCGCTAGATAATTCATGAAATATCCATATATTATAATTTTTTATATGATTAATTGTTTTTTTTAGATATAAATACGCTATATTTACAGATAAATATTACATCGTAATAAGAAATTACTCGGTCAATTACTCATTGATATGGATTTTCTTTACAAATTAAAAAGAAGCCACTACTCAAAATCGCTACTTACTGCTCTGTTGCTGATTGATATTTTGATAATTATCGTATCATTTAGAGTATCAGTAAGTCAAATAACAGTCAATAACGCCGACTACTTAGCGTTTTACCAGCCCTTTTTGGTTATTACGGTATTGCTTTGGGTTATTACCTCCCTGTTCTGTGATGTGTATCAAACGGATAATCTGAGAAAAATTTCCACAATATTAGTCAGTACGCTTCTCAGTTCTATATCGAGTGGAGTGATAATTGCCCTCTACGTAGTATTCTTACAGCAGCATAGCTACCCTCAAGCATTCCTAACCATATTTGTTGGCCTTAGCGTAAGCTCTCTGATTCTGATAAAAATTCTGCTGTTTTTAGGTTACAAAAAGTATCGCTCTTTAGACAAAAATAGAAAAAGGGTTATCATTATAGGTTATACTCCTACTGGAAAGAATCTACACAACTACTTTGTGAAAGACCAACCATTAGGATATAGGTTTATGGGATTTTTTGATGACGGGTTAAAATTTGTTAACAACGAAAATGACTTTCGAGGAAATTTGAGTCAGGTAAAGCAATTCTGCTTGCAGGAGCATATTGATGAGATATACTATGCTCTACCAAATAACATTACCTATGTGAAAGACCTAGCTAAATTCGCGGATGACAATTATATCTATTTTGGTATTGTACAAGATGCAGGAGGCCTAGACCAGATGAGTGTCGAAACTCAGTTATACGATAATGGGCGTATTCCTATACTATCGCCCCGACGTGATCCTCTAAAAATCTTTTACAATCGACAGATAAAGAGAGCATTCGATATTTTCTTTTCTTCAGCGGTTATCTTATTTCTATTCCCATTTGTTCTCCCTCCTATTGCCTTGTTGATTAAGCTGGACTCATCCGGACCAATTTTTTTTAAACAACTGCGCAGCGGCCGAAACGGAAAGCCTTTCTGGTGCTATAAATTTCGGACGATGAAGGCAAATAATAAGGAAGCTAACTCCAAGCAGGCTGAGAAAAATGATTCGCGAATCACTAAAGTTGGTCAAATACTCCGAAAAACAAGTTTAGATGAACTACCTCAGTTTTTCAATGTATTTCTAGGTGATATGTCAGTAGTTGGCCCCCGTCCTCATATGCTAAAGCATACCGAAGAGTACTCAGAAATTATTGAAAACTTCAAAGTACGCCACTTCATTAATTCAGGTATAACCGGATATGCTCAGGTGAATGGCTTTCGGGGAGAAACCAAGGACGATGAACTTATGAAGAAAAGAGTTGAATACGATACCTGGTACCTCGAGAATTGGAGCTTGTCATTAGACATAAAAATCATTTTCCAGACCGTCTGGAACGCCGTACGGGGTGAAGAGAACGCTTATTAAAACTTAGAATTTGTTTATACTTTATTGATAGAGATATGAAAATTAGTGTATTTGGATTAGGTTATGTAGGAGCAGTTTCATGTGCTTGTTTTGCTAAGATCGGACATCAAGTGATTGGTGTAGATGTTAATCAGAAGAAGGTCGATCTGATTAATGATGGTAATTCTCCTATCGTAGAAAAGGACTTGGACGAGTACATCGCCGAAGGAGTCAAAAAGGGTAGTATTGAAGCAACAACTGATATTCATTACGCAGTACAAAACTCCGATATATCCATCATTTGCGTAGGTACTCCGAGCCAGATCAATGGTAACATTGATCTTTCGTATATCTACCGGGTTTGCGATGATATAGCCCACTCACTTAGAAGCAAAGATTCTTATCATACCGTAGTAATTCGTAGTACTGTAGTGCCTGGAACCATCCAGGAGTGTGCACAAATTATTGAGGGAATTTCGGGTAAAAAACATACAGAAGATTTTGGGGTAGCTTCCAACCCTGAGTTTTTACGGGAAAGTACAGCTATCTATGATTTCTGGAATCCTCCCTACACCGTTATAGGTACCAACAGCCCCCGAAGTGAGCAACAACTGGAAGAGTTGTACCAGTCTATTGATGCACCTGTCTTTAAACTAAAGCCTGAGGAGTCTGAAATGATTAAGTACGCTAACAATAACTTTCATGCCCTCAAAATTACTTTTGCTAACGAAGTGGGTAACATTTGTAAAGAACTGGGCGTAGACGGTCACAAGGTAATGGAAGTGGTTGCCCGCGATACAAAGCTGAATCTCTCTCCTTACTACATGAAACCTGGTTTCGCCTTTGGTGGTTCATGCTTGCCGAAGGATGTGAGAGGACTAAACTACCGTGCCCAGTTACTGGATGTTTCTACCCCGTTACTAAACAGCTTGTTACCAAGCAATTCCTATCAGATACAGCGAGGCCTGCAGATGGTATATAACACTGGTAAGAAGAAAGTAGCCTTTTTGGGGTTTGCCTTTAAGGCAGGCACTGATGATCTACGCGAAAGCCCTATGGTAGAGATGATAGAGACGTTGTTAGGAAAAGGGTACGATTTGAGTCTTTATGATAATAATATCTCTTTATCTAAGCTAATGGGAAAAAATAAAGACTATCTTACAGGTCATATTCCCCATATCACTCGTTTATTAAAAGAAGATATTCGCGAAGTGATTAAGGATGCTGAGGTTATTGTAATTGGAAACAAATCTCCCGAATTCAAGGAAATTATGTCAGAAATTGGTTCTGATCAAACTATTATTGACTTAGTGCGGATTGATAAAGCAAAAGTAACTAACGAAAATTATGTCGGAATTTGCTGGTAAGCACGTATTAATCGTGATTGAAAACCTGCCTGCCCCCTTCGACCGGAGGGTTTGGCAGGAAGCAACTACGCTCAAAGAAGAAGGGGCAGACGTATCTATCATCTGTCCTAAAATGAAAGGATATACCGATTCTTACGAGAAAATCGATGGTATTGAGATCTATCGCCACCCTCTACCCACCGAGGGGCACGGGGCGATAGGCTATCTATTTGAGTACTCTATTGCATTATTTTGGGAGTTGATACTAAGTGTCAAGATTTTTCTAAAAAAGCGGTTCCATGTCATTCATGGCTGTAATCCTCCCGACTTAATTTTCTTAGTTGCTCTTCCTTTCAAATTGCTGGGTGTAAAATATGTCTTCGATCATCACGATATTAATCCTGAACTGTACATTGCTAAATTCGAGAAGAAGGGATTGTTTTACCGTGCTATGCTCTTATTCGAACGGCTAACCTTCCGGGCGGCTGATTACAGTATTGCCACCAATGAGTCTTACCGTAGAATTGCTATTGAGCGGGGAAAAATGAAGCCGGAAAACGTAAAGGTAGTCCGTAGTGGTCCAAGCTTGAAGCGTTTAAAGCTTACCTCAGGTAACGAATCTTACAAAAAGGGAAGAAATTTTCTGGTTGGATATGTAGGCGTAATTGGCGTACAGGAGGGATTAGACTTGCTTCTGGACTCGGTTCAGTACGTGGTTAAACGACGAAAAGATGTTCAGTTTGCTATTGTGGGTGGAGGAACAGCTCTCGATGAAATTCGCTTGTTAGCTGATGATTTGGGACTATCTGATTACGTAGACTTCTACGGCCGAGTGAGTGATGAAAAGCTAGTAGATGTGCTCAACACCTGCGATGTGTGCGTTAATCCGGATAAACCTACTGAGATGAATAATCTTTCTACCATGAACAAAATCATGGAGTATATGGCTCTTAAGAAGCCCATTGTGCAGTACGATCTTAAGGAAGGTCGTGCTTCAGCTCTGGAAGCCTCGCTCTACGCTAAAAACCACGATACCATTGATTTTGCTAAAAAGATCATGTGGTTGCTTGACCACGAGGAGGAACGAACTAAGATGGCTGAATTTGGCTATGATCGAGTGCTCAATCAGCTATCGTGGGATTATGAAAGGATTAACCTCATTGACTTTTATCGTAAGGCCTTTCGGTTAAAGCCTGCTCCTTCACGCTCAGTACAGCCAGTATAGTCTAGGTAAATATAGAGACCAAGAATTGAAGCATCAGTGAGTCACTGATGCTTTTTTATTTATTAATCTTTCTATTTACGTATACTTTGGAAGTGGCAAGAAAATTGAACTAGACGTAACAGACCCGAACAATTGGTAAGTGATCTACCTTCTTATCATATAACTATTTGAATGAAGGTAACTTATTGTACCTAATCTTTATTGTTATGAAACGTACCATATTTTCTAGTATACTAATTTTCTTTCTGGTCGCCTGTTCTACTGTTCCTCTGACTGGACGTAGACAGCTAAGCTTGATCCCCAACAGTCAAGTTCTACCCATGAGCTATGATCAATTCACCGAAGTGAAAAATACAAACAAAATTGTAACTACAGGGTCTGACGTTGCTATGGTAAAAAGATGCGGCACCAAGATCCAAAGAGCTGTGGAGCAATACTTTAAAGAGCGAAACCTGAGCGATCAACTTAACGGTTTTGAATGGGAGTACATATTGATCGATGAGAACACGGTCAATGCTTGGGCTATGCCTGGTGGTAAAGTAGCTTTTTATACAGGTATTCTACCGGTGACCAAAGATGAAACTGGGTTGGCTGTCGTGATGGGTCATGAGATCGCCCATATCGTAGCCAATCATGGTCGAGAGCGTATCAGCCAGACCTTAGCAGCACAGACCGGACTAAGCTTAGCGGCAATTGCTGCTGGGCAAGGCGGAGCCTCACTGACAGGTGATATGATCCTTCAAGCAGCTGGTGCTGGTACTAATATAGGTTTGCTGAAATTCTCTAGAACCCATGAGAAAGAAGCTGACCAATTGGGACTTTATTTTATGGCCTTGGCAGGATATAATCCCCAAGAGGCAGTGTCATTTTGGGAGAGGATGACAGCCCTTAGTCAAGGCCAGGCACCGCCGGAGTTCCTATCAACTCACCCCTCTTATGGAACTCGTATTAGCGAATTGAAAAAGAACATGCCTAAGGCACTGGAATACTACAATAAAGCGAAATAGGGGTTCTTTGACTGTGTCGGATACAGGCAAACTTGGCCTAAAAACCCATACCCAAGACTAAAAAGTATTAGGAAAAATATATGAGATAGTAGTTAGTCAACAGTTATAGAAAACAAACACTATGGATTAATAACTAGATCACCACGAATATACTTTTTGTAGTTTTCACAAGTCATACGACCACTTCCTTCGCTGTAGGGGCAAGTGCGGTAAACGGCATTACCCAGCGTACCCCGTTCAATAAGTACACCACTACCCTGACAGACTGGGCAAAGTACAAATGGAACGCTCTCACAGTCAATCTGTTGAGGTTGGGCTTTGCTCTTTATAATTGATGGTTTCGACGATTTCCTCTGCTGGGCTAAAAAGTCGGTTTCGGCCAGCGCCAGATACTCTTTGGCCTGATCAAAAAATTGGCCAGGGGTTCCTTTGAGTTCAATATACTTGTTTAACCAGTCGATACTTTGCTTGTATTTCTCCAGGTGGTAGGAATTCTTTCCGAAGTAAAAACATAATTCCGCCGGTACCACTTTAACATCTTCCAGAACTTTCTGAAAATAGAAATCAGCACTGTTGTAATCACCCTGATTCATTAACGTAACTCCCTCCTCCATCTTCAGCATCAAAGCCCGATATTCAGGGTTCTCATAATCCTGGCTAACACCTAGCGTAGAAATCAAAAGCAACAGAAGAAAAGCTAATAAGCTTCGGATCATATACCAAACACTTTCAATGAATACTACAAAAGTACTATAAGTACGCATAAAATAGTAGAATCGTGCCATGCTTTAGCAAAAAGCAAGGAGTAAACGTAACTTTACCTCATGAATGATTTAGAAGAGAGCACACAGTTGATGCTTCAGTTTAAAAAACGAGATAGACTGCTGCCGGTAGTCGTACAAGAGAATCTTACCGGACAGGTGTTGATGGTAGGCTACGCTAATCACGAGGCCCTTCAACTTTCAATTACAAGTCGTTACGCTACTTTCTGGAGTACCTCCCGTCAGGAGCTTTGGACCAAAGGAGAAACCTCTGGTGACCGATTGCGTATTGTAGACATTTGGGTCGACTGTGATCAGGATGCGTTACTATACCAGGTTGAATTGGAAGGTAGTGGTGTCTGTCATACGAAAACAGCTGATGGACATACTCGGAAAGCCTGCTTTTACCGCAAACTGGATCTTAGTAGCCAATCCCTGATTTTTGATCCACTGCTTAAAACTAAAACCGAATAAGCCGATTTTTTATCTCAAGTATCTAAAAACATTCTTCTAAATTTACCGTCAAACAGCATAATCGTATTTCTTACTTATGAGCCAACCATCCTACGACCGCTATCCTCTTGCGGTTACCAATAGCCTTTCCCGAAAAAAAGAAATATTTAAAGCGATAAATCCGCCGTTGGTAGGTATGTATCTTTGTGGACCAACGGTGTACGGCGACCCCCATTTGGGTCATGCCCGTTCAGCGGTAAACTTTGACGTTATTTTCCGCTACCTCACGTTCTTAGAATATAAAGTGCGCTATGTACGAAATATAACTGACGTTGGGCATCTGGAGGATGAAGTAGCCGGTACGGGAGAGGATAAAGTTTCTAAGAAGGCTCGTCTGGAGAAACTCGAGCCAATGGAGATTGTGCAGCTGTATACTTATCGTTACCGCGATGCTCTACGACTACTGAATGTACTTCCTCCCAGTGTGGAGCCTACCGCTACAGGTCATATTTTGGAACAAATAGAGGTAATTCAGTCAATTCTTGAGCACGGTTACGCTTATGAAAGCGACGGGTCAGTGTACTTTGATCTGGAAAAGTATGCACAACAAAAAGACTACGGACAATTGTCCGGAAAAGTATTAGATGATCTGATTTCTGGTAGTCGGCAAACTGAAGGACTGGACGAAAAACGTAGTCCCCACGACTTCGCTTTATGGAAAAAGGCCAGCCCGGAGCATATCATGCGCTGGAATTCTCCCTGGGGTGAAGGCTTTCCCGGCTGGCACCTCGAGTGTACTGCCATGAGTACGAAGTATCTGGGCGAAACATTTGATATTCACGGAGGAGGACTCGATTTACAGTTTCCGCACCACGAAGCAGAAATAGCCCAATGTCATGCTGCATTCCATAAACAGCCAGCAAATTATTGGATTCACCATAATCTGATTACCATTGATGGGCAGAAAATGAGCAAATCACAGGGTAATTTCATTACGCTGGAGCAATTGTTCACCGGTGAGCACCCACTGCTGGTACAGGCTTACTCACCCATGACGGTTCGTTTCTTTATACTTCAGGCTCATTACCGAAGTCCGGTCGATTTCTCGAATGAAGCCCTTCAGGCTGCCGAAAAAGGATTAGTTCGTCTTACCAACGCACTAGCAACCTTAGAGAAACTAGACCACCAGCCTGCTGAAGCGGATGAGGTGCTAAATCGGGAAATTAACCAACTATGCGAACAGTGCTATCTGCACATGAGTGATGACTTTAATACCGCTCGGCTTATTGCAGTATTATTTGAGATTGGTTCCAAGATTAACGGTCTCTATAATCAGCAAATCACGTTATCATCACTTGATTCCGATACTTTTCAACGAATGCATAATACTTTTCAAGGATTTATTGGTGAAGTATTAGGCCTCAACGCCGAAAAATCAGATGATAGTCAGCAACAGAAAGAAGGACTTATTCAGCTTTTGATTGATATTCGGAATAAAGCTCGAGCAGATAAAGATTTTGCAACCTCCGATCAGATTCGTGACCAATTAAAGAGCCTCGGTGTACAGCTTAAAGATGAAAAATCAGGCGGCACAACCTATTCCTTCACAAACTAATCCTATTCTTGTACGTTATACTGCTACCTCTGCGTTATTCTAATACCATATACTTTTAGAGGAACCTTACACTACTTGGTTATTCCCGCATTTAGTATGGTAAAATGGACGAATATACGCTAGGTTTTGAAGTAAAAAGATATGATACTATCAGGTAAGGAAATTGAGAGACTGCAAGAGAAAGAAATTCATATTGATCCGTTTTCATCTGAACAGCTTAACCCTAACAGTTATAATTTACGATTGCACAGCGAGTTGCTCATTTATCAAAATCAGCTACTCGACATGAAGCAAGATAACCCCGTAGAGAAAGTGATCATACCCCAAGAAGGGTACATTTTAGAGCCTGGAAAGTTATATCTGGGACGAACTGCGGAACGTATCCGGGCCGACCATCACGTACCGGTTTTAGAAGGACGTTCCTCTATTGGCCGTCTGGGTATTCTGGTGCATTTTACCGCAGGGTTAGGAAATATTGGTTCTGATGGGTACTGGACACTAGAAATATCCTGTGTGCAGCCAGTGCGGATCTATCCTGATGTAGAAATCTGTCAGATTTACTTTCAGGAGCTGAGGGGGGAGCATATCAAGTACCAGAGTAAGAAATATCATCATTCGGATATTCAACCTAGTCTTCTTTTTCAGGAATTACGTTAAACTAACGTATGCTGTCACAAATTGCCAAAGGGTGCATTCGGTTCTATCAGTACGCAATCTCTCCTATCCTGGGAACGAACTGCCGACATACGCCCACCTGCTCTCAGTATACGCTGGAAGCTATTCAGGAGTGGGGAGTAGCAAAAGGAGCATGGCTAGGTCTAAAGCGGATTGCCCGCTGCCACCCCTGGGGAACTCACGGATATGATCCGGTGCCCAAGAAAACTGATAAGGTAGAGAGTGACTAAGTAATGCAAAAATTCCTCGTTCATTTGTTTTACCTCTACGTAAAAACCTTTGCCTCTACCCTACGTGTTACATACTGTAAACGATTGAGAGAAAGATATGTCAACGGATGAATTTTACATGCGCCGAGTGCTTGAGTTAGCCGAACTAGGAAGAGAGAAAGTACCTCCTAACCCCATGGTAGGCTGTATAATTGTGAAAAATGGAAGAATTATTGGCGAAGGCTGGCATCAGGAATACGGACGAGCCCACGCGGAACGTAATGCCGTTGACAGTGTACAAAACCCAGAGGATATTGTCGGCAGTACGGTATATGTGAATTTAGAACCCTGCTCTCACCACGGAAAAACACCTCCCTGCTCTGATCTACTGATTCGTCACCGTGTAGAACGGGTAGTTATTGCTAATATTGACCCTAACCCTTTGGTAGATGGCGGAGGTATTCGTAAGCTGCAAAAAGCAGGTATTAAAGTAGAGATTGGAGTCTTACAACAAGCAGGTGAAATGCTCAACGCTACCTTTCTAAAGCGGATGCGTCAAAAAACAAGCGCCGAATCAATTACTTCTTAAGATTTTCTGTATCCGGAGAATCATTGAAACTCCCTAGCATTTTGTTAAGTTTGCGGGAATTTCTATTGCACAGGCCATGCACTTACATAATCGCATTGATCGCAAAGTTTTAAAGCAACAAATTCAGGAAAGTGCTGAAGAGAGGATCACGCTTTCCTTTTATCAGTACGCACATATTGGTAACCCATCACTTTTTCGTGACCATCTGTATCTTCAATGGTCGGAGATTGGAGTACTTGGCCGGGTCTACGTTGCTACCGAAGGTATCAATGCACAGATTAATGTTCCTGAACAAAGTTTTTCTGAATTTCAAGAGCGGCTTAAGACAATTACCTTCCTTAAAGGGATTCGGCTTAATATAGCGGTTGATGATGATAGCAAGTCTTTCTACAAACTCAAGATTCAGGTAAAGAAGAAGATAGTTGCGGATGGCCTGTCCGATGAGACTTTCGACGTTACCAACAAGGGGGTCCATTTGCAAGCTGAAGAATTTAATGAATTAGCTGACGATCCGAATACGGTTATCGTAGACATGCGAAACCACTACGAAAGCGAAGTTGGCCATTTTGAAAATGCAATTTTACCCGATGTAGACTCTTTCCGGGAAGCACTACCTGAAGTAGAAAATATTCTTCAAGACCATCAAGATAAAAACATTGTAATGTACTGCACTGGTGGTATCCGCTGCGAAAAAGCCAGTGCTTACTTTAAGCATAAGGGTTTCCCGAATGTTTTTCAGTTGGAAGGCGGCATTATCCACTATGCCCGACAGGTACAGGAAAAAGGAATAGATAACAAGTTTAAGGGGAAAAATTTCGTTTTTGATGAGCGCTTAGGCGATCGTATTACTGATGAAATTATCAGTCGCTGCCACCAGTGTGGCGCGCCCTGCGACACACATACTAATTGCCGAAACGAAGCCTGCCACCTGTTGTTTATACAGTGCGACAGTTGTGCTAAAAAATACAATGGGTGCTGCTCCTCGCAGTGTCAGGATTTTGTGCAGCTTCCTGAAGAAGAGCAAAAACAACTGCGTAAAACCAAGCAGCAAAAACGCAATGTATTCCGCAAGGGCCGTACTAATCACTTAAAACACTAGCTGGAAAGCTAATTACCTCACTTACTCGTGGCCTCTCGGGCCATACGTCACATCGCTATAACACAACTTTAGTTTCTAACGATGAACGATGTAAGTTACTGAATTCATTTAGCTAGTTAGAGAAAAGAACTGTGATCTACATCCTGAAAAGGACACGTTTACGTTTTTGTTAACTTACTCCAGTTCTATCTAGCTCAGTAAAACCAGAAGCCTTCTAAATTTTTGGTTATCTGTTTAAGCCAATTTTATAGGATAAGCCTCCTCTTTGAGAGTGCTCCTGAGAAGCACTAGGTTAAGAATGATATAATTATCGTCTAGTACCTATAATGTACTTTTTCTCTTCGGTTACGATTCAATCACTTTATTATTGGTATTATTTTTACATATAATTTACAAAATGCTAGTAAAATATAATTAATACCATAAAGAAGGACTGTTTAGCCCCACATTAATTACGCTTATTAATGCCAAAAGTAAAGTACTACTACAATACAGAAACTTGTAAATACGAGCCCTTAAAAAAATCTACAGCTCACATCATTATGGATGGTCTGTTGTATATTTCGCTAATTCTGATTGGGGCAGTATGTATATTAGTTATCTACTTATCTTACTACGACTCACCCAATGAGAAATTACTTCGGAAGGGTAATGAGAAGTTAGTTTTTCGTTTAAAAATGTTGGACAAAGAAATGGGCCAGATGGACCGTTTACTAGGTAAGCTACAAAACCGGGACGATAAGGTATACCGTACTATCTTCGAGCAAGAGCCTATTGCTTCTTCCATCCGGACTGCAGGTATCGGTGGTTCGCGGCGCTATCAAAGTTTAATCGAGCAGAACCTTGAAAGTGAAGAATTTCTACTAAAGTCGCTTACAAAGTTTGATCAGCTTAAGCGGCAAATGTATATCCAAACCAAATCGTACGACGAACTGCTAAGTTTGGCGAGAAGACAGCATATGATGTTGGCTTCTATTCCAGCAATTACCCCAATCTCACTCAAGCAGTCTTATCTCTCTTCCGGATTTGGTATGCGCTTTCATCCTATTCACAGAATAAAGAAAATGCACACCGGAATTGACTTTGGTGCCCGAGTAGGTACCCCAATCTACGCTACTGGGGCAGGTAAGGTAACAAAAGTATCTACCCGTTTCACTGGTGCCGGTAAAAATATTGAGATAGATCATGGCTTCGGTTTTAAAACCAAATACTTTCATCTTTCGGAATTTAATGTAAAGGTAGGTCAGCGAGTTAAGCGAGGCGAGCTTATCGCTTACAGCGGCAATACCGGCACATCATCCGGTCCTCACCTTCACTATGAGGTAGTAAAAAACCGAAAGAAGGTAAACCCTATTCACTACTTCTATCGGGACATCTCTGATAAAGAATTTGAGCAGCTAGTAAAACTGGCTTCTATTGAAAACTCTTCTATGTAATCCGTATCTGGGGTTCAGAAAGCTCAATTGAACTGGGTAGTTTGAATGGCTAAGTAGCTTCTTTAACCTTTCGATGACTAGCTATCCGTTGGAAACGTTTTACTTTGCGATACCGGCGGATAAGCGGATAGGCAAACACCGATGCTAGAATAATACTAGTACCTAAATAAAATTGAGGGGTCATCTGTTCTCGCTCACCAAACACCAGTACAGCCAGCAAGATACCGTAAACTGGTTCCAAATTATTCGTTAGGTTCATAGCAAAAGCAGTGACATACTTCATAAGCTCTACCGACATAGAATAAGCATACACGGTACAAACTAAAGCCAGCACCAGTAACCAGAGCCAATCCATTGCTGAAGGGTTAAGGTATAGTTCACCATTAGAGCTAATCCACTGTTGATAAATGGGAAAGAACAAGGCAATACTAATTGTAGCCCCTACCATCTCGTAGAAGGTCACCAGATAAGCATCGAAGCGCTTGCCGAAGTTGGCATTTAAAACTGTAAAGACTGAAGCAATCAGAGCCGACAGAATCGCCATGCTAAGGCCTAATGCATGATTGAGCTCGAAACGAAAAATAACGTACAGTCCTACAATCACTAAACACCCAAGAAATACCTCATAAGCCTGTACCTTCCGCCGAGTCATAATCGGTTCAACTAACGAAGTCCAAAGTGAACAGGTAGCCATACCTGCTAGCGTAACTGACGCGGTAGAGACCCGCGCTGCACCAAAGAACAAAATCCAATGAAGTGCAATAAGGGCTCCGGTCCCCAAGAGTGGACCAATCTGCCCAGCTACTTTAAAGTCAACTTTACGGAACCATAACAACAATACCAACGCGGCTGAGGCTACCAGCGTCCGATAAAACACAATCTCTACCGATGGGATGCTAATTAGAAGGCCTAGTACCGCAGTAAATCCCCAGATTAGTACAATAAAATGAAGTAACGCGTAATGCTTAGTACGAGCAGCCATTAGCGACGAACAGTGTAATAGAGCAGAATACCTACTGCGGTAAACACGATGTTCGGCAACCATACGGCCAACATAGGGTCCATAGAATTAACCTCGGCAATGCTGCGGGCAAAAATGAAAAAGATAATATAAATAAACGCAATCAGGAACCCCAATGCAATCTGATAACCCGATCCTCCCCTACTCTTTCGTGCCGACATTATTACCCCAATAAATGTGAGAATGATAGCCGTAAAGGGCGACATATAGCGGATATACTTTTCTACCAGGTAGATAGGAATATCGGTAGCTCCTCGTTCTTTTTGCCGAGCAATATATTGATCTAATTCGTTGAGTGTGAGAGTTTCGTATAAGCCGTAGGTGCTACCAAAGTCTTTGGGAGAGATATTGAGCATTGTATCCAGAGAAACTCCATTTGAAATTTGCTCTTCCTCGCCGTCAAACTGGTGAAGCGTCCAATTCTTGAGTTGCCACTTAGATTGAGTTGAATCCCATTCTATCCGACGAGCCGAAAGTTTTTGCAACATCTGATTACCCTGAATTTGCTCCAGTGTAAACCGATAGCCCACATTATTACTATTATTGTAGCTTTCCATGTAGGCGTACAGTTCGGGAGCTACCTTGATATGGATATTCCGCTCATCGTAGTAGAACGGACTCTTAATATACTGCTGCTCGAATGCAATACGATCCTTATTGGCATTAGGAATAACCCAACCATTTAGAAAAAAACTGACCGCTGCGATAAGTGAAGATCCAATAAAATAAGGCACTAGTAAGCGAGGGAAGCTTACCCCGCTACTCAGCATAGCTACAATTTCAGTATTACCAGCTAACTTGGCGGTTACGAAAATTACGGCAATAAAGACAGTAATCGGGGTAATTAGACTGGCTAGCCAAGGAATGTAATCTAAGTAGTAAGCAATAATTTTTCCTGCGGCCAATTGGTGCTCTAAAAAGTCATCATTTTTTTCGGTAAAGTCGATGACACAGACAATCGATACTAACAAAAGCACCACAAAGCCGAAGGTGCCCAAAAACTTTTTAAGTATATATCGATCCAGTATTTTCAGCATTTGCGTATTCTACTTCTAACGGTTTATCGAGTCACTTAAAGTCTCTGCATAAATTTAGGAATCATTTGATCCTTCCAAACAGCAAAACTTCCCTCTAGAATTTTCTCTCGGGCCTGCCGGGCTAGCCAAAGATAAAACGAGAGGTTATGCACGCTGGCAATCTGAGCACCTAACATCTCCTTAGCGTGTACTAAATGGCGTAAATAAGCTTTGCTGTAGAACGTACTTGCGTAGCCGCCTAGTGTTTCGTCTATAGGAGAAAGATCGTTTTTCCACTTTTCGTTCCGGATATTGATAATTCCCTGGGTAGTAAACAGCATTCCGTTCCGGGCGTTACGGGTAGGCATTACACAATCAAACATGTCCACTCCCAGCGCGATTGATTCCAGAATATTAGCCGGAGTTCCTACTCCCATCAGATAGCGGGGTCGGTCGGCCGGTAAAATACTACATACCAACTCAGTCATCTCGTACATTCTTTCGGCCGGTTCACCTACTGCCAATCCGCCAATAGCATTTCCTAGGCGGTTCTGTTCCGCAATAAATTCAGCCGACTGCTTACGTAGATCGGGAAAAGTACTACCTTGTACAATTGGGAACAAGGCTTGTTCATAGCCGTAGAGCCCATCCGTCGCATCAAACCGCTCGATGCATCGCTTTAGCCAACGGTGCGTTAGGTGCATGGATTTTTCAGCGTAATCATATTCGCAGGGATAAGGGGTGCACTCATCGAAAGCCATGATAATATCCGCACCAATCGCCCGTTGAATATCCATCACGTACTCCGGGCTAAATGTGTGCTTAGAGCCATCAATATGCGACTGGAAAGTAACTCCAGCTTCCTTAATCTTTCGTATATCCGTGAGAGAGTACACTTGATAGCCACCGCTATCGGTTAAAATCGGACGATCCCAACCGTTAAATTTATGTAAACCTCCTGCCTTTTGTAGCAACTCAATACCTGGTCGCAAATACAGATGGTAGGTGTTTCCGAGAATGATGTCAGCGTCAATATCACTTTTTAGCTCCCGCTGGTGAACTGCTTTTACTGTGCCCGCAGTGCCCACCGGCATAAAGATAGGTGTACGAACTATACCGTGATCGGTAACTAATTCACCTACCCGTGCGTGGCTTTTCGTATCAGTCTTTTGAAGCGTAAATTTCACTGAGTATTATTTTCAGCTAAACCGGTACCTATACCCGTTTTGCAACTATGAAATAGGGAATTCAGGCTACTGTTTTTTTCTTAATTTGGCTAACCTGTCGCTGCTTTCTCTGTTTGTACCATACGTTGAGTACTACCCCAGCAATTACCAGTATCATTCCCACGTAGGTTAGTGCGTTGAAGGTTTCACCAAAGAACAAAAAACCGAAAAACAGCGCGTAAATAATGCTTAAATACTTCAGATTAGCAACTTTCGAGACCTCCTCAGCTTGATACGCTTTGGTCATGAAATACTGAGCAAACTGAGTAAAAATACCAATTCCCAGTAGTATCAACCAGTCCCAGCCAGAAGGCATCACCCAGTTAAAGATAGAGTAGATACCGGTGAGCGGAAGCGTTACCAAAGGAAAATAAAGCACAATGACCAAAGGGTGCTCAGAGTAATTAAGTTTTCGGATGATTGTGTAAGCCATACCTGAACCTCCTGCCGCCAGAACTCCCATCAGCAAATGAACAGGCTCCATGCGCGTTTCAAACCCACTGATCACTAGCATACCAACGAATGTAATCAGAAAGAAAAACCACTGAAGCGTCCATACTTTTTCTCTGAGCAGCAGCATGCCGAAAATAGCCGTAGCGATAGGAGCTAAAAACTGTAATGTGATGGCAGTAGCTAATGGAATATCCTGTAGTAAAGTGAAGTACAGCACTAGTGCTACTGCTCCGAAAGCTCCCCGGGCAATTAACCACCTGCGGTTATTTCCCCATATATTCACCCGCTGAGCCCGCAATACAGCGTAACTCATCGCCAGAGAAACTACACAACGAAAAAACACTACTTCTACTGCCGGAATATGAGGTACTAGTTTCACCAGTACATTCATACAGGCAAACAAAAAGGTGGCCAGCAGCATATAGCGAACGCCGGGAGAAAGAACCATAAATTTTAGAAGAAAGAAAAGGTGAAATTGTTTAGTACGTAGCGTACTCTTTAGGGTTGTAGTTGACGCCTTTTAGCACTAAACTTTGCTAACCTCAACCGTCTGAGGAATATCTATGTAAGCTGGTTCCTCAACTACCTCAGGTTCGGTAAATGGAATACGGAAATAGAAGCGGCTACCTGCGCCCACTTCACTTTCAACGTATATTTGCCCACCGTGAGCTTCTACTATTTCTTTTGATATGGCTAAGCCTAATCCTAAACCGCCCTTATTCTTCTTACCGTTGGAAGACAACTGGACGAACTTATTGAAGACGCGCTTGGCATCTTTAGGGGTGATTCCCGGCCCGAAATCCCGTACCGAAAACTCAATAAAATCTCCCACTTGCCGGATTTTGGCAACAACTTTTCCATTTTCGGGAGAGTAGCGAATAGCATTGGTTAGCAGATTAATCAGTACCCAGGAAATTTTCTCGGGATCAATCGTTATCTCTTCAACCTGAACTTCGGTGTTACTACTCAATGATAGATTTTTCTCCGCTAGTTTCGCTTGAACCGGAGCTACAGCATAGTCCATTAATTCGTTGGGGTCAACCGGCTTTTTATCCATCTGAATTGTACCACTTTCAGCCCGGGCCAGATCCAGTAGTTCGGTTACCATTTTTACCAATCGTTGCACCTCCTGCTTCATAGAACCTACTATCTGAGACTGATCGTCGGATAACTCACCCAAACGCGGATTTTGCAGAAGCATCAGGCTCATGTTCAGTGCAGACAATGGTGTTTTCAACTCGTGAGATACTACCGCCACAAACTTGGATTTGGCTTCGTCTGATTCTTTGAAGGTAGTAATGTCTTTCAGGATAATGATATAACCTATAAAGCGACGGAAAGAGTCTTCGCGCCCATAAACCCGCACAATTTCTTTGGTAAAAAAGGCCTTTTTTCCGTAGTAATCATCTACTCTTAGGAAATTATGCGCTTCTTCGGTATCCGGCTCATTCGAGTGTACCGACTTTGCCCGAATAGCCTGGTTCAGTTCCTGTATTACTTCGCTCTCTGTGAAATCGCTCAGTTTTTTCCCCAGTAACTCTGGATCTTCTTGATTGATGATCTGCTTTCCTGATTCATTTACCAGAATGATCCGTTTATCTTCATCTAACACAATCAGACCGTCCCGCATGCTTTTTATGATAGATTCCATCCGACTCTTCTGTGCCTGTACCTCTTCAATATTTAGCTTTTCAAACTCCTGAAGTTTGATAGACATCACATTAAAGGCTTGAGCCAATTCGCCCAATTCACTACGAGAATCTACCAAGATTTTTTGATCATAATCCCCTTGAGCAATCCGTCGGATTTTTTCGGTAACATCAGTAATAGGTTTCACAATAGCGTGTGGCACTTGGTACAGAGCCCACCCTACGATAATAAGTACCAAGACCAGAATTAGAAATACGTAGATTTTGGAACGAAAATATAATTTCTGAGCAATTGCATCTTTCTGACTCAGTTGCGCGTGATTTACAGAGGCTAACTGCACACAATCTTCGCGGATGATTTCATTCTGCCGTTGTAAAACCGAAAAATACAGGCCAAGCCGCTCTACCTCTTCTGTATACTCAAACTGACCAATATTCTCTTTGTACTTAAGATACTCGTCACTAACCTGATTAAATAGTGCTTCTTCTTCTTTGCCAGATACATTGTTCTGACACAGAATCAGCTGGTTTTCAAAAACTCCTAACTCAGTCTGTAGAATATCTAGCAGGGTGGAGTCGTCATAGTTCGTCCCTAAACAAATTTTAGATAAGATCTGATCAATCTTGGACAACGAAACAGTCATGCCTTCTGTTGCCTTAATAGCCCGGTAGTTATCTTCCAGAATCTTATTGGAAGCATCACCCAAATTTCCCAGATAGTAGATAGTAGCTCCTACGAGCAAAAGGGTAAGGAATAATATTAACAAAAACCCGGAAAATATCTGCGCCCTAATCTTCATTCTCTGATAATGCCATTGGGGGTTCACCCACTGTAAACTATTAGTCTTCTTTGGCATATTAATTACAAGAATTGGTCAAAGCACAAGAAATGGTTAAAAAACACCCTAAATAAGGTATATTTTTCATCATATTGATAATCGAGGTATCAGACTGAAAGCTTGTTAATTCTAATTATGAGTTGATGTTGTACTCTTTGAGCTTGCGATACAAGGTAGCCAAACCAATATCCAATCGTTTAGCTGCCTCTGATTTGTTTCCGTTCACTAATTGAAGCACTCTTAAAATATGAGCCTGCTCAACTGATTTCAAATCAATCTGGCTGGGGTCGGCAGTAGCGTAATCAGCCAAGGCCGGACTTGCCGCATGTGAATCCATATTATTAGGCATACTCCCCCCAACCGTGTTGTTTGCAATTGGGCTTCCGGTCGGTAAGTTGCTGGTTACCGAAGTAGGAATAGGTCGGACTAGCTGTTGGTTTAAAATTTCGCTGGGTAACGCATCGGGAGTAAGCTTATCGCTATCAGCCAGAATCACTGCCCGTTCTACTACGTTACGCAGTTCACGGATATTTCCCGGCCAATCATAACGCTTGAGATAATCCAGAAACTCCGGATCGATACTTGAAATTGATTTGTTAGCCCGCTCGGCGTGCTCTTTTAGTAGATGCATCACCAGCAAGTCTATATCTTCCTTCCTCTCCCGAAGAGCCGGTAAGTCAATAGTAAAAGCGCTTAATCGGTAGTACAGATCACGACGAAACGCTTCGTTACTGTCACTAATCAAATCGCGGTTGGTAGCGGCAATGATCCGAATATCCACCGGAATTGGCTCTGTCTCTCCTACCCGATTAAGAGTACGAGTTTCCAGTACTCTTAATAGCTTCGCTTGAAGTTCAGGCGCCATCTCTCCTAGCTCATCCAAAAAGATTGTCCCTCGGTCAGCGGCTTCAAAGTATCCCTTTTTATCAGTAGCCGCTCCGGTAAACGAGCCTTTTTTATGGCCGAAGAGTTCAGATTCTTGCAGATCTTTGGGAATAGCGGCGCAGTTAATCGCTACAAACTTACCCTTGCGCCGACGGCTAGCCAGATGAATAGCTTCGGCTAATAGCTCTTTACCCGTTCCGGTTTCTCCCAGCAGTAGCACGGTAGTATCGGTAACTGCAACTTTTTTGGCTAATTCCAGCATACGCTGAACAGGCAGCGAATTACCTACTATTTTAGAAAAACTAGATTTCGAATCTAGCCGGAATTCCATCTCCTGCAACTGCCGATTAAGTGCAGCTTTCTCCATCGCTTTTTGCACCACCAGCGGTAAGCGCTCATCGCCATCTCCTTTAGCTAGGTAATCAAAAGCACCAAGTTTCATAGCTTGTACACCATCCTTCACGTTACTGAAGGCAGTAAGTACCACTACTTCAATTAGCGGATATTCTTTTTTGATAAACTTAGTAAGATCAATGCCGTTAGCATCGGGTAGGTTTACATCAGTCAGTACCAAATGGATGGTTTCGTTTCTTAACACCTCCCGACCGGCAGCCACATCACTGGCTTCAAAGATTTTATACCCTTCCAGCCCTAGTATCCGAGCTAGTAACCCCCGAATACTTGCTTCGTCTTCTACAATTAAAATCGAATAACCCCGAACATCCATAAGTAAGCTCAATAGTTTAAATGGTATTGCAAAATTACACCTTTATTAATCTTTGAAAAATTACAAACAGTATAATTACTAAATCCGTTTGTTTTCTGGTTAATGTACTGTAATTCAAAAATTTTGTCTCACAATTTCTGATTTCTGTAGTCCAGGTAATTGCACTAAGTATCGGAAATTTTACATTTAATTAACTATGCCGCTAAAAGTTCATCAATCTGCTCCCGATTTCACTCTGCCTTCTACCAGTGGTCAACATTTCAAGTTAAGCCGTGATCTGGCCAATCAACCAGGAATTATTTACTTCTACCCTAAAGATTTTACTCCGGGTTGCACCCAGGAAGCCTGTAGCTTTCGCAATTCGTTTTCTTTCTTTCGCGACTTAAACATTACAGTGGTAGGAATTAGCCGCGATTCCATTGATTCGCACCAAAAATTTAAGGGGCAGTACCGACTACCCTTCGAGTTGCTATCAGATAGTGATGGAAAAGTGGCAAAAGCCTACGACGCACTGGTACCGTTTCTGAAAGTAGTGCGCAGGGTAACCTATTTGCTAGATGCTAACCACAAAATTGCTGCGGTTTATGAGAATATGTTTGGAGCTGAAAAGCATATTCAGCAGATGATAGCTTCGGTGAAGAAGACTAGCTAAATGATCAATAGAAATGGACGATTGGAATAGACCTATTCTACGATCATTCCGTCTTTAATCTCAACTTTCTGGTCGGCCATATTGGCCAGTTCCTCATTATGCGTGACGATAACAAACGTTTGGTTGAGTTCATCTCGTAAACGAAAAAACAAATTGTGAAGCTCTTCAGCGTTACGAGAATCCAAGTTTCCGCTAGGCTCGTCGGCGAAAACTACTGAAGGGTTATTCATTAATGCCCGAGCTACAGCCGTACGTTGTTGTTCTCCTCCTGACATTTCCGAGGGCTTATGGTGCAGTCGGTCTCGTAAGCCCAGCCGTTCTAGTAGTTCGGTAGCCCGCATAGTCACATCTTTATCTGAAGCATGATTAGCCAGGTAAGCCGGAATACAGACATTTTCTAAAGCTGTAAATTCCGGAAGTAGGTTATGAAATTGGAAAATAAATCCTACGTAGCGATTACGGTACTCTGCCAATTGCCCTCCTTTCAGATTGGTTAATTCCCGATCATCCAGAAATACTTTGCCTCGGTCGGGTTTATCCAACGTTCCTAAAATGTGCAATAGTGTACTCTTACCTGCTCCAGACGCTCCCACGATAGAAACAATCTTGCCCTGCTCCACGATCAGGTTAATTGATTTTAGCACCACCAGGTTACCATACCGTTTCACAATATTTTCCGCTCTTAGCATCGTAGAATTCGTTTAAAAAGCTAAAATTAACAGTATTTTTAATACCTTCGTCAAAAATTTTTTTCTGCATGAACATACACGAGTATCAAGCCAAAAACCTACTACAAGGTTACGGAGTACAAGTTCAACAAGGTATTGTGGCCGACACCCCCGAAGGTGCCGTAGAAGCTGCCCGAGAGCTAAACGCAGAAACCGGTACCGAATGGTATGTGGTAAAAGCGCAAATCCACGCCGGAGGCCGCGGAAAGGGTGGTGGAGTAAAGCTGGCTAAAAGCCGCGACGAGGTAAAGGAAATATCCAAGCAAATTTTGGGTATGCAACTGGTTACTCCACAAACCGGGCCGGAGGGTAAAAAAGTGCATAAAGTGCTAATTGCTGAAGATGTTTACTATCCGGGTGAGAATGAACCTAAAGAGTATTATCTGAGCATATTACTGGATCGGGCCAAAAGCTGTAACGTAATTATGGCCTCTACCGAAGGGGGAATGGATATTGAGGAAGTGGCTGAAAAAACACCAGAGAAGATTATTAAAGAATGGATTGATCCGGGCATTGGTCTACAGGGCTTTCAGGCTCGTAAGGTTGCCTTTGCCTTAGGTTTGGAAGGAAAAGCCTTCAAACAAATGGTAAAATTTATTCAGGCATTGTATCGCGCCTACATGGCATCCGATGCTTCTCAGTTCGAGATTAACCCTGTTCTTAAAACTTCAGATGATAAGATTTTGGCGGTTGATGCTAAAGTAAACCTAGATGATAATGCACTATACCGGCACTCGGACCTGGTTGAGTTGCGTGACCTGAATGAGGAAGAAGAACTAGAGATCGAGGCCAGCAAGGCTGGCCTGAATTACATCAAACTAGATGGTAATGTAGGCTGTATGGTGAATGGTGCCGGACTTGCAATGGCTACAATGGATATTATCAAGCAGTCAGGTGGCGAACCAGCTAACTTTTTGGATGTGGGAGGAAGTGCTAACGCCGAAACGGTAGAAGCTGGTTTCCGAATTATCCTGAAAGACCCTAACGTAAAGGCTATTCTGATCAATATCTTCGGCGGCATTGTTCGTTGCGACCGGGTAGCCAGTGGTGTAGTGGAAGCTTACAAGAATATTGGTGACATTAACGTACCGATTATTGTCCGACTACAAGGCACTAATGCTGAAGAAGGTGCTAAAATTATTGAAGATTCCGGATTAAAAGTCTATTCGGCTATTCTGCTGAAAGATGCGGCAGATCGAGTAGAAGAAGTTATTTAAATGATAAAACCCCTTCTGAAATGCTTCGAAAGGGGTTTATTATGTTTCTTAACCTAACTCTTAGTTATTTTTTGTAATTGATAGTTCAAGGGTACGCGCTTCACCATCTACGGTGATCTCTACAGTTTTGTCGCAATCGCCCTGTCCGTAATCAACGGTTACATCAGCCTTGCCTTCGCGCGTAATACTACGAACACCTTGCGTAGCCATGTAGATACCTTCAGAAGCACAACTTTGTTTGTATACTAGAGGTGAGGTAACGGTTGATTTATAGGCTAGTCCATTACGATTGTCTCCTGAAGCTTCGCCTTCTACTGTAAATTCACCGCTAGTACGATTCCAAGTTTTTGTGAACGAACCGGTTCGCTCAATCACCCGACCATCTTCCAAGGTAACTTTTCCATCAGTTAAGGTAACGGCCACTTGGTATACTCCGGTTTCCAATAGAGTATACACCCGAGTACGGGTTCCTTCAACCTTCTTTCCGTCCAGGAAAAAATCTTGAAAGGTAGTAGAAACCGTGTAGGTACTTTCATTTGTATCAGTAACTCGAGTGATGATCATAGTTCCCTGACGCTCTCGTCCTTTTGGCCCCTCACAGCTTTCCTGAAAATCGAGGGTAACTATTTTAGTGAAAACTCGATCAGCCCATAGTCGCTCTACTCCCCGACCCACGCAATCACTCATCATAGCACTTTCGCTATTTTCCAAACGTCCGCCTTGGGCATCGCCTTCATATTCAGCTGCTTCATCGCTAATTAGATCAATATCTTCAAATAAATCATCAGCAATGGCTTCATCGATAGCAATAGACTCTGCTTCATCGCTACTAGAAGTAATTTCTTCTCCATCTTGATTACAAGCAGAAAAGGTAGCTAAAATAGCTAGCGACAATACAGTCGAGAGGGTTTTCCAATAGTTTGTAACTTTCATATTCCTACTGTTTTAGTAAATGATACTCGTTAGATACACGGTAGGCGAAAAGGTTTAATTCTAGTAAAATAATTTTTTCGCTATTGTATTTAACTATTTGGCGATTCACCAAATTTCTAGCAAATACCTATCGATGAAAATTATATTACTATTGGAAAAGTACGCTCGTTAGTTTTACTGAAAAAAATCAAAAACCAAAAAGGCCTGGATAATTAGGAAGAAAGGTCGGTAGGTAAAATCAGTAGTTCAAAAATGGCTGCCACTCTTTACGCATAGAACCCGAATGATCGCGTAAAAACATAAGATAGGTAGGGCGTTTAGGTTTTTCACTAAGTTTCATGTTAGCTTCGTGGGGAAGGCGGTCACCTTTGCGAGTATTGCAAGGTTGGCAGGCAGTGACCAAGTTTGCCCAACTAGTTTTCCCACCCTTCGAGCGAGGGATCACGTGGTCGAGAGTAAGATTTTTAAGAGAGCCGCAGTACTGACAAGTAAAATTGTCCCGTTTAAATACATTTTGCCGGGTAAGAACTACTCCCCGGTACGGCAGGCTCACGTACCGAAAAAGCCGGATGACGGCTGGCATCGGAAAGCTTTTATTCACCGTACGAATCACTCCATCCTCCGCTTCGGTTAGCAACTCCGCTTTATTGAGGAAGACAAGCAAGAAAGCTCGCTCCATTGAGCAAATCGTGAGTGGTTGATAATCCTGATTTAATAATAGTACACTATGTTTCATGATCGCTTTTTCTGAGTATTCAGGCGGCTTAACCCTTAAAACTTCATCCGGTCTAATTCTCGCTTGGCATCCTTTTGTTTAATACCATCTCGTTTATCATACAGCTTTTTCCCTCGGGCCAACGCAATATCAAGCTTAGCCAACCCCCGACTGTTGATAAAAAGGCGGGTTGGGATAATAGTTAAACCTTTCTCATTCATTTTGCTCTCTAATTTAGCCAATTCTTTCTTTTTCAAAAGAAGTTTTCGCTCCCGGGTCGGCTCATGGTTATAATGAGTGCCCTGGCTGTAGGGAGAGATATGCATTTGCTTAACGAATAACTCCTGATTGTTAAAGTAGCAATAGGCCTCCTGTAAGTTTACTTTTCCTTCACGAATAGACTTTATTTCCGTACCCATTAGTTTCAGACCAGCCGTGTAAGTATCCAAGAAATGGTACTCAAATCGGGCTTTTCTATTTTTTATTGATATCTGACTGGAGAACTTTGCTTTTTCTTGCTTGGCCATAATAAATTCAAAAACTACTCAACAAATTAATCCCAATGTAATTTAGAACGGATAATTGGGTAACCCAATCAACCAACCGGATAATGTTAGGGTTTGGTAATTAAATATTTGAAATAACCCTACACCCCAGTTAAAAGTAGTATTCTTGCTTCTACACCAGTAATTTTTTTACCAAATTGGGCTCCCACTTTAAAACGGCAAACTATGAAATGGCAGGAAAAAGGCTGGCTAAAAAAATATTTAGCTACCCGGCATCACTATATTTTGCACCAGGAGTTTCAGCGGCTAAAAGCTCAGAAGTCTTCAACTGCTGCGTTTGATCAGCTTATTTACGAGTTGATGCAAACCACCGGCTTGCTGTATGGTTATCCCGCCCAAATGCCCTACTCCTATAAAGCACTGTTGAAATCAATAAAAACCGAGCAGCTCACCGATCGTTCGCGCTGGAAAATTATTTTACTGGAATGCTTACTAAACAGTGCTCTCACGGCCAACCGGTACCGTCATTTGAGAAAAGAGGTTGATTTTGCCGATGCCATATCGGAAGTGGGCTACCGTATTGGTGAGTACTATATTTCACTTTACCCTGATATTCAAACTTCTACCAAAAGCAGCTTATTATCTCGCAGTAGAAAAGCCGGCGTAGAACTGTCAGAACGAGCTTTGGAAGCCCGTACCCAACATACGATTTCCCAGGAAGAATTTTGGGGAGCTATTGTGCATAGTGCCCTGTCTTTTATAGACGTCTATTGTTTTCATCCCTGGATACAGGCCTATCCCGACGATAAGAAGAAAGAAAAAGTAGTACAAGGACACGCCCACCTGCGGCTGTTGATGCTCTACGTGCTATCTTCGGCAGCTTGGGCGAATAAGATCCTTGAAAAGGAAGAGAAAGATTTTCTGCAATATTATTTATCCCTGGCTCAACTTCCGGATAAACTCAAGGAGCAAGGAGAGAAAATGATTGAGAAGCGAATAGGTATGGCTGATATCAAATGGCAGCAGGTGAAATCGCCCGTGATGAAGCGCTATTTGCTGGAAATGGCTACTATGATCATTTTATCTGACAAAGTTATATCTAAATCAGAGCGGGAGTTTTTAGATGAGCTTCGGAAAAAACTGAATCTCTCGGAGCAGGACGCTCAGGATAGTATTCTGGCGGTAGAAAGCTTCGTAGTAGAGCATTGGCAGAACATACCTTATCTTCACCAGAATAAAGATGTAGAAGCTATGAAAATGTATCTGCTGGCCAAGCTTAAGCTCTATCTTCAGCAGCAGTTACCCCAGTTGCAGTACTATTTAGAAGAGCAAGATGACCTGAATAGTTTACTGCAACGCTCTCAGATAGAGACTATTGATACTAGTGAACGTAAAAAGATCAGGCAGGGATTGCTGGATGCTATACAAACGACTCCAGCCTACCAAAGCGTAGTAGTGCCTCGCTCAGTACTGACCTATTCAGTATTATTAGACACCTTGCCCGAAGCACTATTTACCAGTTCTCAACCTGAAAGAAGCTAATTACTGCTCCCAAATCGTAGGCGGGGATTGGGGCTAGCTCCGAGAGAGTCAAATTGCCCTGCCAGATACTGGTAATGGGCAGTCATGGCGATCATAGCGGCGTTATCGGTACAATAGGCTAACTTAGGAACAAACACCTGCCACTGCTTCTCTCCAGCAATGGTTTGTAGTTGTGATCGTAATCCAGAATTGGCCGATACGCCGCCCGCTATGGCAATTTCCCGAGTACTAGTTTGTTCGGCGGCTTGCGTAACTTTTTCCAGCAACATACTTACTAAGGTATGCTGCACACTAGCGCATAAATCAGCCAGGTTTTGCTCCACAAATTGCTCGTTTTGTCGTACCTGCTCGCGCAGAAAATATAGTACAGCTGTTTTAATCCCACTGAACGAAAAATCGAGTCCTGGCACCGAGGTAGTGGGAAACGAGAACCGATGCGGGTCACCCTGCTGCGCCAGCCGATCCAAATGGGGACCTCCCGGATAGGGTAAACCCAGTAGCTTGGCAATCTTATCAAAAGCCTCGCCCACGGCATCATCCTTTGTTTCCCCAATAATTTCCATCTCCAGATAATCCCGTACCACCACTAATTGGGTATGTCCACCACTTACGGTTAGGCAGAGAAAAGGAAAGCTGGGTACAGGTTGATTAATAAAGTGCGCCAGAATGTGCGCTTGCATGTGGTTTACTGAGATCAGCGGAATCTGTAATCCCCAAGCTAGCGACTTAATAAATGATGATCCTACTAATAAAGCACCCAGCAAACCTGGCCCCTGCGTGTACGCTACCGCACTCAGCATAGTTTTTGTTATATTTGCTTCTTGAAGAGCTTGATGCACCACTGGTACAATGTTTTGTTGGTGAGCTCGTGAGGCCAACTCCGGCACCACACCACCGTAATTTTCGTGAACCGCCTGAGTGGCGACAATGTTACTTATCAACTCCCCGTTTTTACTAATAGCTGCTGCGGTCTCATCGCAAGATGATTCTACCGCCAAAATTATCGGGGACGATGACCTGGAAACAGTTGTTACTGTATCAAAACTCATAATAGGTAAGGGATTAGACAATATTGTCATAAAATAACAATGCTAATCAATACTAGCTTAACGTTAGTTACAACAAGTAGGGTGTAAAAAACAGATTGAAAGAACAAAGTCCACATATCGCTCTCAGAGTTACAAGAAAGATTTTTCGATCTTTTTTGTGGTTGTTAGTGGGTTTAATTTTACTCTTAACTTTACTTGTGGGCGCGTTACAGATACCCCAGGTTCAGACCAGAGCCGTACAGTACCTGGCCGAAACCATCACCAAACGAACGGGTTTCTCTACTTCTATACAGGGAGTACACATTAAATGGTTCGATACTGGAGTACTGGACAGTGTGGTTATTCTGGACGACGAAGCTCGCCCCATGATCATCGCCAACCAACTCACCGTTGATTTTGATATTCGGACCATTGCTAACGATGGTAATATACTGCTCGATGAAGCACGAGTGCAGGGCGGAGTACTCAACCTGCGAAAAAATGCCCTGGATTCCACACTGAATATTACCCGGTTTATTGATACGGTAAAGTCCATCTTGCGTAAGCCCCGTACCGCAAAGGTGCGACCTTCTCCCCCGGTTTTTACGATTAGCGATGTGGGATTACGGGATATTACCTTTCAATTTTATGATGCGGGTAAAACCTTGATTCCTGATCGTTTCGACTACAATCACTTTACTCTCTACGATATCAATGCGGATGGTTCCAATCTTCGGATTGTAGCCGATACGCTGCAAGTGGATGTCCGCAATATGCGCGGCTATGAGCCGGATTACGACTTTACCATTCACGATTTCACCGGTTTTTACCAGTTTACTAACCACGACATGACTTTCCGGGACTTTGAGTTGCACGCTGGTAACTCCGTCCTGCGCGACTCGTTGGTATTTAATTATAGTTCAAAAGCCAGTCTGGGATACTTCAACGATAGTGTTACCCTGGTAGCAAAGATTCGTGACTCAGAACTGCATACTAAGGATTTGACTCGCTTTGCTCCAGCCTTGCTTGGTTATGATGACTTTTACCGGGTTTCCGGCGATTTTGAGGGTGAGGTCAGCGACTTTACTCTTAGTGATATGACTTTTTCGTTCGGGGCTAACAGTACCCTAAGTGGCCGCGTTAGCTTTGATGGCTTGCCCGAGACTAAGGAGGCTTTTACTGATTTGCAGCTTCGCGAATCCCGAATAACTCCTTCTGACCTAAAACAATACGTCAATAATGATGAGGCCTACCGCACCGTCCGGAAATTTGGTACGGTAGACTTTGATGCAGGATTTTTAGGGTTTCCTAATGACTTTGTTGCGAACGGACAGTTCTCTACCAAGCTAGGATATATTGATTCGGATATTAACCTGAAACTATTCGATACACCAGTTTATTCGGGAAATTTATCGCTACAGGATTTTGATCTGGGTACGCTAACCGACGACACACTTCTGTTACAACAAACCAGCTTTAAGGGATATATTGAAGGAGAAGGGGTAACTGTTAATGAAGCTAGATTCGATCTGGAAGCAAAATTTGACTACTTAGGCATTAATAATTACAATTATCAGAACATCGAGACTGATGCTCGCTTGGCCCAATCGTTTTTTGAAGGACAGTTATCTATTGATGACCCCAATCTTAGGTTTACGGCTAACGGAACCTTAGATTTCCGCGATGGAGCTGAACGCATTAAACTCACTACCCAACTAGATACTGCCCTCTTCCGAGAATTGAACCTCTCCAACGAACATATATTTTTGAGTACCAAGTTAACAGCTGATACTCGTGGACTAAAAATAGATGATTTAGTAGGAAGTGCCGCTTTCGATGACCTGACGATTGCTTATCAGGATAGAGAGTTGTTTGTAGATTCACTACATTTTGTCTCTACGCTAGATAGCACTAACCGCAGAATAGCGCTACAAACCGAGCGCATCCAGGCGGAGTTAAACGGAGATTTTAAATTCACCACACTGGCTGAGGATATTCAGACACTGACTAAGGAGTACCTACTGATTTTCAGGAATAATGAAGAAGACTTGAAGGCCTATTATGCCGAAATAGAGGTGAAACCGGTAGAATGCTACGATGATCAGTCGTACGAAATTACCTACAAACTTAAACTAGCCAATGTCAATCCGCTGATTCACTTGTTTGTTCCTGAACTCACCCTATCCCAAAACCTGCAAGCTAGTGGGCGAGCTACGGGCGGCTTTACCAACATTTTCAGCTTCCAATCTACGTTCGATACAATTCAGTATCGGGATCACTTCTTTTACGATAACGAAGTTGATTTTACCACCTCCAAAATTGTAGATAGCACCAGCGTGCTGGCTATGCTTTACCTACACTCCGAACAGCAAGATATTGCCACTACCAATTTGCAGGCTCCTATGGAGGACCTATCGTTTGAGGCCATCTGGAACGGTGAGCATATTGATTTTCAGCATTACATCCGCCGACAAAACACCAACAACTTTGCCAACCTATTAGGTGAGTTAGAGTTTCTGAAAGATAGTACACTGGTTCGTTTTCAGCCTTCTAATCTTCAGGTGTTGGATCAGGTTTGGCAGTTTTCGCCCCAGAATCAGGTCATAATCTCCAACCAAGAGGTATCATTTGATCAATTCAGGTTATTCAGTGAGACTGAGAATCTCCGTCAAGAGGTGTCGGCCATCGGTACACTGTCCTCAAACCCGGAAAAAGAGCTAACGATCAATATTAGTAGTTTTCAGATAGACAACCTGAATCCGCTGCTAGAGGAACAATACCAGGGGGAGATTAACGGTTTCCTGGACTTGAGGGGAGTACTACCCAACCCTGACGATACGCTCAATCATCTGATATTGAATAGCGAACTGGCAATCACCGATTTCTCGATTAATAACTTTACTGTCGGTAATATAATCGGCCTGGCCAATTGGAATAACCAGCAGCGTAATCTGGACCTGGACGTGATGGTTAATCGGGATGGTAACCGTATTATTTCGGTAGAAGGTGAATACAGCCCTTTTAATCAAAAAAGTCAACTAGACCTGAAAGCGACCTTACAGGGTGCCCATATTAATGTAGCTGAGCCTTACGTTGATGACATCTTCACCGAAATAGAGGGGGTTGTAAATGGTTCTATCGATATTTCGGGGAGTCTAAATTACCCTATTCTGAGGGGGAAAGGGATGGTTGCTGATGGGCATATCAGAATCAACTACCTAAACACCGACTATTCCTTTAATGGCGGAGTATTTTTCGACGATAATACCATTGGAGTGGATAGTCTGATCCTGAAGGATTCCCGTAACCAAATTGCAGTGTTTGACGGAGGAATATTCCACGATGGTTTTCGCGACTTTGTGCTTGACCTAAATGGCACGCTCAATAACGTAGAAGTACTAAATACCTCCATTGAAGAAAACGATATGTTCTACGGAAGAGGCTATGCTACCGGAACCGATTCTTTCTTAGGGGCTATCAATAATATGGATATTACCGCTCGGGCTAAAACCGAGAAAGGAACCAAGATTTATATTCCGGTTGGCGGTATAGAGGGAGTAGAACAATCCGACTTTATCAAATTCGTGAACCGTAGCGACTCTAGTCTGGTAGCCGAAAACAACCTCGATAAAGTTAACCTCACTGGTCTCAATCTGGACCTGGATATAGAAGTAACTCCTGAGGCCTACGGTGAAATTATTTTCGATATAAAGACCGGTGACATTATCCGAGGACGGGGGCAGGGGCAATTACAAATGCTGATTAGCTCTCAAGGTGATTTCAATATGTTTGGTGACCTCCGCTTTGTGGAGGGGGGGTATAATTTTACCCTCTACAACATTATCAATAAGGAATTTAAAATAGCCCCTGGTAGTAGCATTGCCTGGTTAGGTGACCCTTTTGGTGGAGTTTTAGATATTACAGCCACCTATTCCCAAATGGCTTCATTGGCTCCACTGGTTATTGATCCTAACCTGCGGGAAAATGATGAAGTACGCCGGAAGTACCCTACCGACGTAGTGTTGGAGCTTACCGGCGATCTGATGTCTCCAGAGATCGCCTTCGATATCAATATTGTTGATTATCCTCAGAATAACTTGTGGCTACGAACAGCAGTTGAAACACTGGATAATAGTGTTTCTTACGACCGCGAGGAGCTCAATCGGCAAGTATTCAGCCTGATTGTATTACGACAGTTCTCCGAACGAGGCTCATTCGATGTGAACGGTTCGGTAGGAAGTAGTGTAAGTGAATTGCTATCAAACCAATTCAGTTATTGGTTGAGCCAGGTAGATGAAAATCTAGAAATTGATGTGGACCTGGGTAGTTTTGACCAGGACCAGTTTAATACATTTCAGCTTCGATTGTCGTATTCATTTTTTGATGGCAGGCTGCGCGTCACCCGCGACGGAGGTTTCACCGACCTGAACAATAATACCAGTGCGGCTACGGTAATTGGGGATGTAAGCGTAGAATACATGCTTACCAATGATGGGCGGTATCGGGTAAAAATGTATAACCGTAACAATTTTAACTCGCTCACGAATACCCTCGCTCAGACTTTTAACACCACCCAGGGAATCAGCCTGATGTACGTAGAGAGCTTCGACAAACTAAGTGAATTGCTAATTGATGCCCGAAAACGAGCTATCGAGGATCGGAAAGAAACAGACAAACAAGTGAGTACTGTCGATCCTGAATCGCTAAGCCAGTCTTCGGAACAGCCCGAATCTGCCAAACCAGTAGAAAATCTACCGAAGTAGCTTACTGGTTTTCCATTTCGTGATAGGCTAAAATACCGCCCTTTAGGTTGTAAAGGTTATCAAAGCCAAAGTTATTCTCCAGATACTTTACAGCATTAGCACTACGGCTGCCACTGCGGCACTGCATAATCACCTTCCGGTCTTTTTTAATGTCATCCACGTGCTGGGGTATTTGCCCTAACGGAATAAGCTCTCCCCCTAAATTAGCCTCTTCGTACTCGTGCGGTTCGCGCACATCAATCAGTTGAAATTCTTCGCCCTGATCTTGCATAGCCTTAAGTTCTTCTACGGTAATTTCTTTCATATTCTTTTTCGTTTTGCTGCGATTCCTGCTAAGTTTGACGACCAATTTTTTAAAAATTTCTCTGATAACCAACGGAATGCAAATAAAAGTAAGGCGGCTGAACAATGCTACCCACTTGGAAGCCGCCAACGAGGAAGGACAAACACTACAAATGGATGGCTCGCCCGATATAGGCGGTCAGGGGTTAGGTATGCGCCCCATGCAAGTACTGCTGACTTCCTTGGGCGGATGTAGTGCCATGGATATTATCAGCATTCTGAAGAAGCAGCGCCAACCGCTGGAAGATATTCAGTTTACGCTAGACGGAATTCGGGACGAAGATGCTGTTCCTTCACTGTTTAAGGATATTCATATTACGTACCAGTTGTATGGCAACCTGGACGAGGAAAAAGTGAAGCGAGCCATTGAACTTTCGCTGGAACAGTACTGCTCAGTAGCCAAAACATTAGAGAAGACTGCTAAGATTACCTATTCCTATCACATTTATCCAACGACTTAAAATGTCTCGTTCTAAATATCATTTCGAAACCAACGCTATCCGGACGCAGACGGAACGCAGCCAGCAGCGAGAACATAGCGTACCCATATTTGCTACGTCCAGCTTCGTTTTTGAGGATGCCGAACAGGCCCGGGCTACCTTCGCCAGCGAAATTGAGGGTAATATTTATTCTCGCTTTTCTAATCCCAACAACGACGAGTTTATTCAGAAACTTTGCTTACTGGAAAAAACGGAAGATGGAGTAGCCACCGCTTCCGGCATGGCGGCTATGTTTATCAGCATCGCTTCCTTTCTAAAATCCGGAGATCACGTATTGGCTTCCCGCTCACTGTTTGGATCTACTCACCAGATTCTAACAGGGCTATTACCTCGCTGGAACATCAGCCACACCTACGTAGACATCCATGCCGATATTGCTAGCTGGGAAAAGAACATTCAGCCTAATACGAGGATGATCTTCGTGGAAACTCCTTCCAACCCTGGATTAGATCTGTTGAATTTAGAGGAGCTGGGTAAACTAGCCAAACAGCACCAAATTCTGTTCAATGTAGACAACTGCTTTGCTACTCCCTACATCCAAAACCCCACCGACTGGGGAGCAGATTTGGTGACCCACTCAGCGACAAAGTTTATCGATGGGCAGGGCCGAACCGTAGGGGGAGCAGTACTCGGCCGCAAGGAAGTTATTGACGAGGTACGGTTTATGGCCCGGCACACCGGACCGGCCATGTCGCCCTTCCACGGCTGGATTCTTTCCAAGAGTCTGGAGACATTATCCGTAAGAATGGAAAAACACTGCCAGAATGCGCTGACTTTAGCTCGTTTTCTGGAGGAGCAGCCGGAAGTTACCCGCGTAAAGTACCCGTTTTTATCTTCTCATCCGCAGTACGAGTTAGCGCAACGGCAAATGCGACTAGGCGGAGGTATGCTTACGTTTGAACTAGCAGGCGGATTGGGCCGCGGACGTCGTTTTCTGGACTCACTGGAAATGCTATCGCTAACCGCCAACCTGGGCGATACCCGGAGTATTTGCACCCATCCGGCTTCCACTACTCACTCCAAACTATTAGAAGAGGAACAAGCTAGAGTGGGTATAACACCCAGTTTAATTCGCGTTTCGGTTGGGTTAGAACATATTGAAGATATTCAGACTGATATTCTTCGGGCCATTGAGAAGAGTAAGTGATTACCAATGTTGGTTGTCAGCACCAACTTTCGACTTCCAGTTTTACCAAATCCTGTTTTACTCATCCTGATAAAACTCAAATGCGGTTTGATTATCACTTCCATCTAAAATCATCATGGTTGTGTATGAGATTGCTTCAACCCAATCCTCGAGCTTTTTGACTTGCTCCTTCTTTATTAAATTATTTCTACGAAGCATTCCTCCTGGCTGAATCGCCCAGCTTCTAGCTAAATGGCAAATACTCCAGATAGTTGAAATTATTTCCCTATCAATTTTATCCTCTTCTCTTAGATCATCCGCCAAAACCTTTATTGCTCCCATCACTTCATGATAGTTCTTCTCAACCAATTCCCCTAAGAATGGCCTCAACATTCCTAAGAAGCCTCGTTTCATTCTTGGGTGGTTAATATCTTCATGGGTGAAGCTGTGGTATCTTAATATATTTTTGGCTTCCTCTTTTGTCATTTTTTCATCTCAGATGACAAAAAAATCGATTGTTAAGCATACTGCACTGCTTCTTTCACCCAGGCTGGGACTTTGTGCTCCCGTACTACTTCGCCAATCACGATAATTGCGGGTGATCCTAGATTTTCTTCCTCGGCCATTTCTACCATGGTGGCAACGGTAGCTACGCCAGTCTTTTCATCGGGTAGAGAGCCATTCTGGATAATAGCTACCGGAGTATGTTTTTGGCCGTAGCCCTCGAAGACATCCTGAATTTTCGCCAGTTGCCGCATACCCATCAGAATAACGACTGTAGCCGTAGATTGAGCGGCTAAAGCCACATCATGCGATAGGGTGCCGTGGCGAGTAGTACCCGTGATTACCCAAAAGCTTTCGCTAATACCCCGACGGGTGAGCGGAATAGATTGCAAAGCCGGAACCGAATACACCGAACTAATGCCTGGCACTACCGAAACGGTTACTCCTTGAGCTTCGGCGTAGGTCTGCTCCTCATGGCCACGCCCAAAAATATACGGATCACCGCCCTTCAACCGTACCACATGACCGTAGTGGCGGGCACAATGCACAATAAGCTCATTGATTTCCTCCTGGGTTTTATAAATACCTCCCCCCCGCTTTCCTACATAAATTTTCGGAACATGAGGCTGTACGTACTTTAATAGCTCTTCGTTAGCCAGCGCATCGTATAGCACTACATCGGCCTCCTGCAAGGCACGCATTCCCTTCAAAGTGATTAGCTCCGGGTCGCCTGGGCCCGCTCCCACTAAAGTAAGCTGGGGATTGTTCTTAGTAGAAAAATTCACTACTTGATTATTCATGATGCTGATACGCTAAGTTGCTCCTGACGAATTTCCTGTACGGTCGTTAAAAAGTCTCCAGCCTGCTGAATGTACGACTGGGCGAACTCAGCACTGGGCTCTACTTTATTCAGTTTTAGTACCGTATTCTGGAAAGTATCTTCCAGCTTTAGCAACTGATGGCCACCGAAATGCTCATCAAACTTCCGGATGATGCTCATCTGAGTATTTGTCTTCACATCCTGCGAAAGTAGTAGCGCTTTTGCTCCTACCACAAAGGAGTTATAGGCGTGGTAAATAGCATCGGCGTAGTGCTGCTCCTGATAGTTTTCTTTAGCCCAACCTAGTTTTTCTTCAGCTTCGTAGAACAGCGTGGCCACTAAGTCAATAATAACGCCGGCACATTCACCTACCCCAGCTTCTACTTTGAAATCTTCCTGGGCGTGTCCCCAATCGAAATACTCATCAGCCGCTACATTTTCTATATCGGTCAGCGGTTTTAGCAGATGATAGAAGTACATCTTTCCCTGCCGCTGGTAGTAATCAGCGTAGTACTCCCCATCCAATTGATGCTCTTCGTAATCCTCAAACAACGTGCGCAACACTTGAGGCGCACGCTTACTGGGCACTTTCAGTAGTTTTTCGGCTACTCTTCCTTGTCCGTTGCCATCCACTCCCCCACCAAGCAGCACTTGCAAAGCTGGTACTACCCGTTTTTGCTTGTCCTTCAGTGAACTGCCGTGGAAACCGATACTGGCAATACCGTGCTGTCCGCAGGAATTGGGACAACCACTGATCTTAATTTTGATGTCTTGATTCTTAACTAAATCAGGATATTCCTGAGTAATTACATTTTCCAAAGCTGAAGAAACTCCGGTGCTGTTAGAAATTCCCAGGTTGCAGGTATCGGTGCCGGGGCAAGCCGTAATATCGGCTACACTATCGAAGCCGGGGGCGGCCAGCCCAATTTCTTTTAAAGAAGTATATAGCGCAGGAAGTGCTTCGGGGCGAACGTAACGTAGCAACAGTCCCTGATTGATGGTAATTCGGATATCATCGGAAGCGAGCCAGTCTACGATAGTGGCTAGTTTACGAGCGATAGAGGTACTAATATCTCCCAGCGGCACTTTAATAAATACTCCGTAGTAACCGGCCTGCTTCTGCTCAAACACATTGGTTGCTTTCCATAAAGCGTAGGCCGATTCGTCGGAAACTTTGGCTTCGGGAAGGCTAAGGTCTTCCGGAAGATTGTATTCCGGCACTTTCGTGGTATCTACCGAGTAGTTTTTAGTCTTCAGTGCGGTCCATTCTTCCTTGACGAGTTCCATAAGCGACTCTAAACCAAGAGATTGCAACAGAAACTTCATCCGGGCTTTGCCTCGCTTATTCCGCTCTCCGTGACGGTCAAATACCCGCAGTACCGCTTCGGTAAAAGGGATTAACTGATCTTCAGGAAGAAACTCATAGGCTACCTGCGCTAAGTGCGGTTGGGCTCCTAACCCACCGCCCAATAAGATCTTAAAGCCTCGTTCTTCCTTACCGTCTTTGGTTCGCACCTTCGGAATAGCCCCAATATCATGAATGAAAGTAAAAGCCGAATCCTTTTCGCTGGAAGAGAACGCAATCTTAAACTTACGCCCCATCTCCTGGCACACCGGATTACGCAAGAAATATTCAAACATCTCCTGAGCGTAGGGCGACACATCAAAGGGTTCGTCCGGATCAATACCGGCTTTGGCGGAAGCGGTGATGTTGCGGACTGTATTTCCGCAGGCTTCTCGCAGCGTGATCTCGTCTTTTTCCAACTGCGCCCAAAGTTCCGGGGTACGATCTAGACTTACGTAGTGAATTTGAATATCCTGTCGAGTAGTTAAGTGCAAATTACTACTGGCGTACTCATCCGATACGTCGGCGATGCGCAGTAGTTGTTTGGGCGTTACACGCCCGAATGGTATCTTAATCCGTACCATCTGTACGCCCGGCTGGCGCTGCCCGTAAACCCCCCGCGCCAAACGCAGGCTACGGAAGCGGTCTTCATCTATTTTCCCTTCCTGGAACAGGCGAATCTTTCGCTCCAGATCAATAATGTCGCGCTCAACGACAGGATTTTCAATTTCAGTTCTAAAACTCTGCATGGCTTAAAAAATTAGGGTCATAAAAAAAGCCTTCCCAAACGAGTTGGGAAGGCTTCCAGTTATTTTTGTTTCGTTTAATACACGTAACTATGGTATATACGAATGCCACCTGGAATCTTTCCCACTCGAAAACCGCATCATACAACACCAGAACCAGCACGCGCAGCGCTGGGCTGCTACTAGCTTTTCGTTGGTGGCGGGAAAGAGATGTGACATGAATTAAAATTTATCTACGCAATGATACGTTTTGTTACGAACTTTTCAAATAATCTACCTCAGATACGAAAGAAAAGTCGTTTTAGTACCATAATTAGGCCAGTTGGGCATCTAGCTTTTGCGACAGTATGCTTTTATTTACGGCTCCTACCTGCTTATCTACTACTTCGCCGTTCTTAAAAACGAGTAGGGTTGGAATACTGCGAATGCCAAATTTACCGGCTACTTCGGGGTTAGAGTCAACGTCTACTTTACCCACTACTGCTTTTCCGTCGTAATCGCTGGCTAGCTCATCTACTACGGGGGCAATCATTTTACAAGGTCCGCACCACTCAGCCCAAAAATCTACAAGTACTGGTTTGTCAGAATTTACAACTTCGCTGAAATTGCTATCGGTAATTTCTACTGGTTTGCTCATATCAATTTATTGTTTAAACATTAATTCTTTATAGTCTGTATGCTTGTACGAAAAAAATTCGAAATGGATGTATTTTCTCGCACGGTTTATAATTCGCCTACCTTAGATAACACTTGCTCGATCATAAAGTTGACAGTTTGTTGGGGTGCCGACGAAAATTGTCTATTGGGCCGATGCGCCAGAATCGCGTTCACGCTGAGCATCTGATACCCTAAAAGCTGCCCCAAGGCGTAGTAACCCGCCGTCTCCATTTCTAAGTTGGTAAGCACTCCTTCTGAAAACCGAAAATCAATTAGTTTCTTAAGCAATTCATCCTGCTGGGGAGCTAGTCGTATCTGACGCCCCTGAGGGGCGTAGAAACCGGGACAGGTAAGGGTACACCCAGTAAGAAACTCCGATTGAAACACCTTTAATAACTCCGTAGATCCTTCAGCTACGTAAGGAGTGAACTCTAACGATAGATCTGCTTTTAATTGCTGGGCTGCTGCTTGAAACTGGGGTGGTGTAGCGTAGGGATAAAACTGCATCAGCGTATCAACCCCAATGGCCACTCGACTTAATAGGATGCTATCTAACGGAACCTCAGGCTGCAAAGAACCAGATGTTCCTAGCCGAATAATTCTCAACGAACGCTTATTAGCCCGAACAGTTCGCGACTCCCGATCAATATTGACCAGTGCATCTAGTTCGGTCATCAGTATCTCCACATTGTCGGTGCCCATGCCGCTGCTGATAACCATCAGCGAACGTTCGCCTACCCGACCGATATGTGCCACAAATTCCCGATGAGCTACTTTTTCTTCTACCGCATCAAAGTACTGACTCACGGCCGGAACCCGTTCGGGGTCACCTACGGTAAGCACAATATCGGGAACCTGTTCCGGTTGCAGTCCCAGATGGTAGATGGAGTCGTCTTCCCGGTAAATCAGATCAGTTTCGCTGATGGACATCGTTAAATAGGCTTAGCGGGATTTCCGAAGACCGTTTCGCCCGCTTTCACTGATTCTACTACTACCGAGCCAGCGCCAATACGAGCGCCTTTGCCTACCGTGAGCGGACCGGCAATGGTCACCCCGGCTCCAATAAACACATCATCTTCTACTGTAGCACCAGCATGGACGATGCTTCCGGACCCTACGTGCACAAATTCACCCAGCGTAGCCTCGTAGTCTACCACGGCGTTGCTTTGCAGAATGCATCCTTGCCCTACTTTGGCAAAGCTGCCTACTACGGCCCCGGAGTTGGCGAAAATACCGTAGGAGAAATAAGCGTTGCTGGAAATAGTGGCCTTGCTGTGAATCGCATTTACGGGCATTACTTTGCGTCGCTCGTTCAGCATCTCAAAGTACTTACGGCGCACCTCCCGCTCGTCGATAGCCACGAAAGCATCGGTTTTTTTACCAATCAGTTTTAGGAAACCGTGATCGTCGGTACGGCCCATCACTGTCACTTCGTTTATTTCGGTATTGTGCAGTTTTTCGTTATCATCCAAAAATGCGTAGACCACTACGTCGTTGGATTGAAAAATCTCCAGAGCAGCTTTGCCTAAACCGCTAGCGCCGAAAATAATAATAGGGTTAGTGTTCATAGATTTGTATAGTTTTTGCCCCTCACTAAGGAAATTCAAAGATAGAAGGTTCCTATGAAACTACCCATACTACTTAGCTGGCTACTGCTTTGTTCTTTTCAGATCCAGCCCAATGCCGAACGACTTATCCGAGTCTCCATTGCCGAGCAGAAATTGTATTTGATGGAAGACGGACAGACGCTAAAACAATACCCCGTTTCCACCTCAGTGTACGGTATTGGCAGCGAGGCGGGTAGTAACAAAACTCCACTTGGCAAGCATAAAGTCATTAGTAAATTCGGAGCTGATGCCCCCCTGGGAACTATCTTCCGAAGCCGGATCAATACCGGTCGGGTAGCTATTATCTACACTGATGAAACTGATCTGGAAGAAGACGACGTAACCACCCGCATTTTGCGCCTCACCGGCTTAGCACCCGGCAAAAATAAAGGCCCCGGAGTAGATTCTTTCTCTCGCTACATCTACATTCACGGCACACCCGAAGAGGGGCTAATTGGCCAACCAGCCTCCCACGGCTGCATCCGTATGAAGAATGCCGACGTTGTTGAATTATTCGAGTTGGTGGATGAAGGAACGCTGGTGATGATTGAGGCTTAGGTATACCACTAGCCGTAAACTCACCCAAGTATTTGCTCTCTGCTCCCTATCCTACTTTTCCTAACATAATGCGCGTAACGTAGCACCTAGCAGGTAGTGCTCAATCTGAAACAATTCCTATCCTTGATAATCAAAGGAGAAGCTATTAGAGAAATATTATATAAATTGACTGATGCTGCGGCACTGTAGCTTACTTGCAGTTATTCAGTCTTAGCTTAACCTATTCACTCGCATGAACGCTTTCCAAAGATTCTACCCGCTACCAGTTTTTCTATTGAGTGTCTGCTCCCTTTTCTTCTATTCTAGTTTTGCCCAATCCGATAATCAAGAAGAAGTCTTTTCAGTAAGTGAGACCGAGTCTTCCGATGTGGAATTATTGATTGGAATCAACCAGCTTATTGAGTACGATCAGGCT
>ERZ1740058.188-NODE-188-length-52927-cov-12.690120_pt1 | contig 52927 bp, 40 predicted proteins | sample MGYA00581745_ERZ1740058 | MGnify/ENA primary metagenome ERZ1740058 (study PRJEB43018, sample SAMN04849742) | marine metagenome | isolation source: floating plastic debris | place: Pacific Ocean | collected 2008-08-30 | study: EMG produced TPA metagenomics... | reverse complement strand
ATGGCTTCACCATTGATGAACAGGGCCGCAAAATGAGTAAGTCGCTGGGGAATGGCATCGATCCCCACGTGATTATTGAGGGGGGCAAAAATCAGAAGAAGGAGCCTGCCTACGGCGCTGATGTACTGCGGCTATGGGTCTCGTCGGTGGATTATTCTTCTGACGTTCCTTTGGGCAACAACATCCTGAGGCAGACAGCCGATGTGTATCGCAAGATCCGCAATACGGCCAGGTTCTTGCTCGGCAATCTGTACGATTTTGACCCGGCTAAAGATGCGGTGCCCTATGGCGACTTGCCTGAACTCGATCGCTACATGCTGCATCGCACCACGGAAATTTTCGATGAAGTCACGGATGCGTTCAACACTTATCAATTCTTCCGGTTCTTTCAAACGGTGCAAAATTTCTGTGTGGTCGATCTCTCCAACTTCTATCTGGATGCGGCAAAGGATCGGCTATACATCAGTGCTGCCAACTCGCCGCGCCGACGCAGTTGTCAGACAGTGCTGTCGGTGGTGATTGAGAACTTGGCGCGAGCGATCGCTCCGGTACTCTCTCACATGGCGGAAGACATCTGGCAAAACTTACCCTATGAAGCACCGACGCAATCGGTCTTTGAGTCTGGTTGGGTGAAACTAGAAGACACCTGGCGGCAACCGGAACTGGCGGAAAAATGGGCGCAACTGCGAGACGTCCGTCAGGAAGTCAACAAAGTGCTGGAGCAAGCCCGCTCAGAAAAAGCGATCGGCTCTTCTCTAGAAGCGAAAGCGCTGCTCTACTTAGCTGATACGGGCTTACACCGCACCCTCGATGCGATGAATCCTACCGATGCCAGCGCCCCTGGCAGTGTTCATGTCGACGAGTTGCGCTATCTCTTCCTCGTCTCTCAGGTCGAAGTGCTCGACACCCCGGACAAGCTGACCACAGCAAAGTATCGCAGCGAGGCCGACCATATCGGCGTTGGCGTGGTCGACGCCGAAGGTGAAAAATGCGATCGCTGCTGGAACTATTCCACCGACATCGGCCAATTCAGTGAACATCCAACGATTTGCACTCGCTGCGTCGAAGCCCTGTCCGGCAACTTCTAAAGTTTGAGTAATTGCTGCCGTTAAGTAGCCTTCCTGGCACAATTCTCATGATGAAATCATTTCGCGTCTATTTTGATACTTCTGTCATTGGTGGATGTTTAGACGAAGAGTTTGCTGTTGAATCTCGCAAAATATGTGACTTAGTTCTGCAGGGCAAAATCACGATGCTTTTAAGCGATTTTGTGATTGTCGAATTGGAGACCGCTCCAAAAGCTGTGCCGGTAATTTTTCAAGAGCTGTTAGCCGCAGCAGTTGAGCAGATTTTAATCACGCCAGAAGTTATCCAACTCCGAAACGCTTACTTGGCGGCTGGTATACTCACCGATAAATCTCGCTTCGATGCAACTCATGTAGCAGCCGCTACGATTGCTAAAGCAGATGCTATCGTTTCTTGGAACTTTCGCCATATTGTTAGGCTGGACAAAATGAAGGCGTTCAATCAGATGAACTTGTCGAATGGCTACGATACTTTGACGATTGTGTCTCCCAAAGAGGTAAATCTTGATGACGTCAATGAACTCTAAAAAGACCTTTGATTGCTTGCACTTCAAGCAACAAGTCCAAGCAGACCTTGCTAAAACTACTGAAAGGATGCAGCCCAAAGCAGAGATTGCCTATATGAGACATCGGGCACTGGCAGGGCCTTTTCATCAGCAATGGCAGACTCTAAAGACTGAAGATAGAAATCCTTGAGAAAAATACGAAATGAGGGCGATCGCTGCGTCGAAGCCCTGTCCAGCAAGTTTTGACTGAATCAAAAACGGCTGTTTGAGAAGAGAGCCGGTGCCGCCCTGCTATTTGGGCGGCGTTGTTGGCAATATTACTGAGTACGATGGAGATATTGATGCGATCGCGCTAACCACATGACAGCCCTTATCCCCCAGTCTTGCGATGTCGACATTCACTACCCTAGCTCAGACGGTGAGCCTGTGGCCGAAACGTTCTTGCATTTCTATGCCTTGGCGGTCACCTTAGAAGTTTTGCTGCAATATCTTGAAGGTCAGCAAGCAGCTGTCTTGGCTAACCAGTTTCTTTACTATTCCAAGGGGATGCCAAAGCTGCGGGTCGCCCCTGACGTGATGGTGATTTTTGGTGTGGAGCCAGGCCCCCGCGATAACTATAAAATTTGGCAAGAAGGACAAGTACCCAGCGTCGTGTTTGAGATGACCTCTAAAGGCACTCAGGATCAAGACAAGGTGTTCAAAAAAACCCTCTATGAGCAGTTGGGAGTCCAAGAATATTGGCTGTTTGATCCCAAGGGAGAATGGGTCGAAAACCAACTGCAAGGCTATCGCTTAGAGCGAGATATTTATCAGCCTATTACCGACGGCTGTAGCGAACCATTGGAACTGCGGCTACAGGCTGAAGGACAACTAATCGGCTTTTATCGTCAGGATACCGGCGATCGCCTACTGATTCCCAACGAGCTGGCACAATCGCTGAAACAAGAAGCTCTAGCCCGGCAGCAGGCCGAACAGCGAGCCGAGCAAGAACGGCAGCGAGCCGAGCAAGCACGACAAAGAGCCGAGCAGGCTGAGGCCGAGTTGGCGCAGTTAAGGGCCGAACTCAAAGCAAAGGGCATTGAATTGACGGATGAAAGCTGAGCTGAACCGAGAATTTATTAGGAAGGTACGGCAATTGTGGGCAAGGTGATCTGCAATCGGGTCGGCACCTCACCGTCCGCCAAAGATATGAGCGATAGCTGGCCTGACATGGCGGTAAGCATGGCTTCGACTAAGGTCATTCGCAGGCTGGCTGACAGAGTATCGTTCAAGGCGAAGTCAGCAACTGGAGGCAAGTTCACAGGGTCTTGCCAAGCAGAGTTGGGGCGATCGTCTGCTAACCACAGGTAACAAGCGGAACCGCTGTCAGGCGACGTACTGTAGAGATGAATCGTACCGCGATCGCCCTCGTCTATGGCTATCTCGATCAGCAGTGTCAGCAGGTTGTGCAGCCACGATGGATCGGCCTGAATCTTGATATCTGGCTGAGGCAGTTCAAATGTGAGTCGCAGATTGCGTTCGGCCGCCTGCACCTGCATCAAGTCTTTAACTTGGGTAAAGATTTCTGCCAATGAAACTGGCTGAATCTGCGGCTCTAGGCGACCCATTTCAATCTTCGAGACGCGAATCATCAAATCCAGGTATTCCAGCATTTGCAGAGAGGCGGCATAAGCATCAGTGACAAATTGCCGCTCTTCTTCAATGTCGTCGCACAGCCCTTCGAGAATCATCTGCTGCAGGCTGATAATTTTGTTGAGGGGCGATCGCAGCTCGTGGGCCGTGCGCATTAAAAAGCCACCCTTGAAGCTCGCCATCTCTAGCGCCCGCCTGTAGGCTATCTGAAGCTGCTGCTCGGTGGTCTTTACACTTTCCGCTTGATTCGAACCCGCCATTCCTCGAAATCCTGTCAATTGAGCTTCTCAAGCCTAATGCCTGTGTTCAAAAATCGGAAAAGTTGCAAAGTTGCATCACAAAATTGTGAAAAGATTACGCGAGCTATTTAGCTTGCGCCTAATCGTCTATCGCCATCGCCCTTAAGCATCGATACCCTGAACTGAGCCCTGGCGCAAGATGTCCCAACCTTGGCCCTGCCAGCAAATGACGGTGGAGGGAATGCCGGAGGCAGTAAGGGGAAAGTCGCCGAGCTGCGTTTTTAGGTCCGCGATCGCCCTTTCCGACAGCAGCAGCAGTTCGGGAAATTGGGCGGCAATATCTTGGGGATTTTCCAGGGCCGGCTGGCCGGAACGATTAACGCTAGTAGTGGCGAGAGGGCCGGTGTGGGCCAGCACATGACGGGCTAGCGGATGATTAGGCACGCGGATGCCCAGGGTGCCGGTTTGTTGTGGATTCATCTGCGGCGGCAGGCGATCGCTGGCGGGTAGCACCAAGGTCAGAGCCCCAGGCCAGTAGCGATTGGCCATTTGCTGCCACCGCTCGATTTCGTCCGCCGCACCCGTGACGTAGGGCAACAGGTCTTCCAGTTCCGCCCCCATCAAAATCAGCGGCTTGCCAGTGGGACGTTCTTTGAGGGCATAGATGCGATCGCCTTGCTCTGGCCGCGCTGCTAATGCCGGCACCGTATCCGTTGGAAAACTGGCGAGCGCCGTGCCCGTGCGTACCTGTTCCACAAATTCTGCAAACGCAACCTGGGGCATGGTGAATCCACATCTGACAAAGTGAGTCAAAATCATAGTGTAAAGGGCGAATTGCTCGCTGAAACATGGCAGCTAGTGCCGCCAATCCGGGAGGCGACTTACGTTACCGTCAGATTTACTAATTCATCGCTATTGGGGCGAAGCCATTCAGCCCAAGCGTCTGCCCGTTGATGAGAAGATGCAGGCGATCGCCACTGACCTGATCGAGCTATTTCAGACCCATCAGGGCCAGACTCAGGGACAGCTCAATCAGCAGCTCCAGGTACTCGAAGGTGAAGACACTGACTACCGCATCAAACGGGGACTGGCGCACATTCTGCGGTCCAGCTTCAGTACTTTCGAGCCCGTCAGTCCGCTAGAGCCGCCAATGCTGCGCGATCGCGCTTTTGCCCTTGCCAGCAGTGCGATTCCCAGTCCAGATGCTAGTCAGCGCCATGTGCAGGTGTTGGCCGACGTTCTGAGTCAAGAGTTGGACCGTGACGTGACGCCTGCGGATGTGCGGCAGGGCTTGTATGCTGACCTCAAGGAAAATCATCTGCTCACTGCCTTTGAAGCGCCGACGCCAGATGCGCTGCTGCATCGCTACAATCTGTCCCAGGTGCAGGGCATTTTCTATAAAGCAACGCAAGTCAGGCTCCAGGCTTATCGCAATGATCCTGGCGAATATAAGCTGCTGTTTCGCTATCTCAAGCTGTTTCGACTGATGGCCTACATCGAAGGCGACGCCGACCAGGGCTTCACGATTGAGATTGATGGGCCCACAAGTCTGTTTAAGCCCAGCACCCGCTATGGACTCGATATGGCGAAGCTGATCCCTGCAATTTTACACGTGACGAAATGGCACCTGACGGCGACGCTGGTGATGCGCGATCGCTACACCCAACAGCTCAAAGAACGCCGCTTCTCTTTAGAGGCTGACTGCGGGTTGGTGTCCCACTATCCGCCGGGTAAGCCTTACGACAGCATGTTGGAAGAATCCTTTGCTGGTCGCTGGCCAACGGCCAAAACCCCTTGGCAGCTAGAGCGCGAAGTTGATTTGGTGCCAATTCCTGGCAGCGTTATGATTCCCGACTTTCGGCTAGTGCATCCCGACGGTCGCACCTATCTGCTAGAAATTGTTGGTTATTGGCGACCGGAATACCTGCGCAAAAAGTTTGCCCAAGTCCGTAAAGCTGACGCCAATAATTTAATTCTGGCAGTTTCAGAACGGCTGAATTTAGAAAAAGCAGGGGTTAAGACCACCGACGTTCCGGCTCAGGTCGTCTGGTTCAAAAATAAGCTCACTCCGAAGCTCATACTAGACTGTCTCGAAGCGTAAAGTTATGCTTAGCTAGCCTGTGAATCCTCTACTCGGTTGTTCTTGAACCAGGGGGATTAGCCATAATACACTGAGAGCAAGTGCCCGGAGTAAGTTCAACAGCATGAGCACAGTCTTGATCGTCGATGACAGTTCGGCCCTGCGTGAGATGATCGCGGGTCTGCTGGTGAATGCTGGAATGACTATTTTGGAAGCCAAGGATGGCGCTGAGGCACAGCAAAAAATCGAGTCCCATCCGCCAGATTTAGTGGTGTTGGACATCGTCATGCCGAATATGAACGGCTATGAACTGACCCGTTGGATCAAAACTAACCCTAAGACAAAAGATGTGCCAGTGGTCATTTGCTCTTCCAAGGGCGAAGAATTTGACCGCTACTGGGGCATGAAACAAGGAGCGGACGCTTACATCGCCAAACCCTTTCGCCCCAATGAGATGGTGGAAACTGTCAAGCAGTTGCTGAGAGGACGCTAAGGCGATCTCCCGCCCTACATTTTTTGAGCACCGCTTTTGAAAAAGTTGTTATGGGCATTGAAAATGCTGTTCGCGATCGCCTGTCCAATCTAGACGCCCATACCAAGAAGTTTGGCATTGCTCGCTTGCCTGCGACTTTTTCTTGAATGGCTGGCGATGTTGGTGGACTTATGGCGAAGCTCCCGATTTGAGTCGACAGCTAAAGTTACAGCAAATGACTCGTAAAATCATCACTTTGAAATAACGGGTGAAGAGTAAGCATGTGCAAAATTCGGTTGTTTGAGGCACAGGACGCTGAACAAATAGCACAGCTATTCCATGGAACAGTGCGCGAAATCAATCGCCGCGATTACTCCAGCCATCAGGTTAGGGCTTGGGCTCCCGATGATATTCATTTCAGAAACTGGATTGAAGTATGTTCCAGTCGATTTACCTATGTTGCCGATGATGCCGGTGTGATTATGGGATTTGGTGAGCTGGAACCGAACGGTCACATCGACTGTTTTTACTGTCATAAAGACCATCAACATCGTGGCATCGGCAAGCAAATCTATCGGGCCATTGAAGCCAAAGCCGCTGAGTCATCGATAAGTCGGTTGTTTACGGCAGCGAGCATTACTGCCAAGCCGTTTTTCCAACGCATGGGTTTTTCCGTGATTAAAGAACAGCAAGTCATTCGTCGAAGCACCACATTCATCAACTACGCTATGGAAAAGCGCTTATAGCAGGGGGTCTAATGGTTTGGTCTAAGGGCTCCTAACGTTCGTTGATAGCCAGTATGGCGATCGCTGAAGGTAATCAGGGGCGTTACCTATCGTCTCTATTGCCCATCTGCTCTGTTCGTCGCCCCCAAACGCCATGGCATCTGCCACTATTAGGGAGGCGTCGTGATCAACCACCCCTCAGAAAACTCCCATGTTGTCGATTCGAAATTTGAGTAAAACCTACCGCGGCCGACAGGCGCTCCAGGATCTCAGTCTCGACCTGCTGCCTGGCGAAGTGTATGGTTTGCTGGGGCCGAATGGGGCCGGCAAGACGACGACTATCAATTTAATTTGTGGGTTACTGCAAGCCGATACGGGGCAGGTATTAATTAATAATCGGGCGGCGGGAAATCTTACCAAGCCCTGGATTGGCGTGATGCCACAGGAGAATTTGCTGTATCGCACGTTGACTTGTGCTGAAAACCTGCACTTTTTTGCCAAAATTTACGGCGTGTCGCGGCGTCAGCGATCGCTGCGGGTGCAGGATTGCTTGGCGGCGGTAAATCTCAGCGATCGCGCCCAAACCCCCGCTGAAAACCTGAGTGGTGGTATGCAGCGGCGGCTGAGTTTGGCAATTGCCATTGTGCATCGTCCGAAGCTGCTGATTCTTGATGAACCCACCACCGGCTTGGATATTGAAGCCCGCCACGAAGTTTGGGATCTGATTCGCTTTCTCAGTCGCGAACAGGGGATGACGGTGCTGCTAACCACTCATCTGCTGGACGAAGCTGAACGGCTATGTCAGCGCATTGGCATTATTAAGCAGGGACAGTTATTGACCGAGGGCACGCTGTCAGACCTGCGGCAATGCATTCCTGCCTGTGAAATTATGACCGTGGACACCAAAGCCCCAGAAGCTGCGATCGCCCGAGCCACTGAGCATGGATTTACCCCCCGCCGCTATGGCTCGGAACTCGCCTTTTGGGTGCCCGACGAACTGGAACTTCAGGATTTACTGGCCAGATTTGAGGGCATTCCCCTCGACGCCATTTCTCGCAGTCCGGTTAAGTTAGAGCACATTTACCTCGAAGTCACTCAGGGTGCCCGCCGTCAGGATGCACCGCCAGTACCCCAGTGAAAGTATTTGGCAAGCAGCTAGGAACGGGGCGACTGGGAATGTGATGGAACGAGGGATGGTGCAAGGGGAAACAATCGCGGCGATCGCCACGGCGATTGTGCCACAGCAGGGGAGTGTGGGCATCGTACGGTTGTCGGGCGCCACGGCTCAGGCGATCGCTCAGCAGCTTTTCTACGCGCCGGGACAGCAGCCTTGGGAAAGTCACCGCATTTTATACGGCTACGTTCGTCATCCCCAAACTCAGCGAACTGTGGATGAGGCGCTGCTATTGCTAATGGCATCACCCCGTTCTTATACCCGGGAAGATGTTGTCGAATTTCACTGCCACGGCGGCATGATGGCGGTGCAGCAAGTGCTGCAGCTCTGCATCATCCAAGGCGCCCGGCTGGCCGAACCGGGAGAATTCACCCTCCGCGCCTTTCTCAACGGTCGATTGGACTTGACCCAGGCGGAGAGCATTGCCGACCTGGTGGGAGCCCAGTCGCCTCAAGCGGCTCAAATGGCGCTGGCTGGCGTGCAGGGCAAACTAACCGGGCCGATTCGGGAACTGCGCGCCGCGTGTTTAGATATTTTGGCCGAAGTTGAGGCCCGCATTGATTTTGAGGATGACCTGCCGCCTCTAGATGAAGCCGCGATAGCCACCCAAATAGAGCAGGTACGGGCGTCGGTTGAGCAGATTTTAGCTACCGCTCACCGGGGGGAACTGCTGCGGTCGGGACTTAAGGTGGCGATTGTAGGACGGCCTAATGTGGGCAAATCTAGCCTTTTGAATGCTTGGAGCCGCAGCGATCGCGCCATCGTCACCGATCTGCCAGGCACGACCCGCGATGTGGTCGAATCTCAGCTGGTGGTCGGCGGTATTCCCATTCGCGTCCTTGATACTGCCGGTATTCGCGAGGCTAGCAATCAGGTAGAAAAGATTGGTGTCGAGCGATCGCGGGCGGCAGCTCAATCTGCAGATTTAGTCTTGTTCACCATCGATGCGCAGCAGGGCTGGACGCCAGCCGATGAACAACTGTATCAGCTTATTTGTCAGCGATCGCTGATTCTAGTTATCAATAAAATCGATTTGTTAGCCGATAAAAATTTTCCTGTTCTGCCGTCAACTGATCTGCCGATTGTGCAAACTGCCGCTGCCCTTAATCAGGGTATAGAGGGGTTGGAAGCAGCAATTTTAGCAACTGTGGAGGGCGATCGTTTGCAAGCTAGCGATATCGAAATCACGATTAATCAAAGGCAGGCTGCTGCTTTGGCCCGCGCTCAGGCAGCGCTGCAGCAAGTAGCTGCCACCATTACCCATCAGTTGCCCCTAGATTTTTGGACTATCGACCTCCGGGCTGCAGTTCATGCTTTAGGAGAAGTTACTGGCGAAGAAATCACTGATTCCATGCTTGACGAAATTTTTAGTCGCTTTTGCATTGGCAAATAAGGAAAAATTGTTGACGCCAGTAATCACGATTCCCAAAAGCCAAGGACTCATCTAAGATAAGCTGAGTAAACAAATAAATTTAATAGATTTATTTGATGAAGTTTTCGAAGTTCAGAATATTTCCTTGAAATGCCAGTACGCCCTCATCAAATACTGAGTCGAGTTCCACTGCGCGCGGTCCTGACAATTCCTTTTGTAGTTCAAATTGCTGTGGTAGTAGGTGTTATCGGGTATTTATCCTTCCGCAATGGACAAATAGTTGTGGAAACCTTGGCGTCTCAACTCCGCACAGAATTGACGGCACGTATTCTGCAGCGCATCGAGACGACAATTGAACAGCCTTATGTCATCAATCAAATTAATGCTAACTCATTTTTGAGAGGAGATATTGATGTCAATGCTGAAATAGGGGAACATCAATTTTGGCAACAAGCGCAAGTTTTTCCATCCACTAATCTAATATATTGCGCTACTGAAGATCAGGGTGCATTTTTGGGGGTGGGGCGTTCGCAAGGGGGAACTGGTGAAAGATTGCAAACCTATTTAGCAAATAGTCAAACTGATCAAAATTTATACTATTACGAAATTGACGCGGTAGGCAATCGCTCATTTTTACGTAGTAAAAGTGCTGAAGTCTATGAGCCTCGAAAACGACCCTGGTATGAAGCCGCTAAACGTGAAGGGGGACCAACTTGGAGTCAGGTTTATCTGGATTTTCAGACCTTTTTGCCGACGCTTACTGCCAATACTCCGGTTTATGAAAGTGCGTCGGGAGATCTTTTAGGAGTCTGTGCTACCGATATTATTTTATCGGAGGAGCTCAATGATTTCCTAAAAAACTTAGAGGTTGGAAAAACAGGAATTTCATTTATTATTGAGCCTTCAGGTTTTTTGATTGCTAGCTCAACGATAGAACCCACTACCCGTGGCGAGGGTAAAGATATTGGCTTAATTGCTGCGCGCGATAGTCAAAATTATTTAATTAGCAGGACTGCTCGCTATCTGGAGAGCCAGTATCAAAACCTCAATGAGGTTGGGTCGTCCCAACTGCATGCCCATTTTGATCGCGATCGCCACTACATAGAAACCGTTCGCTTTCAAGATGGCTATGGCCTGGATTGGATTGTGGTTCTGGTGGTTCCTGAAGCCGATTTCATGGCACAAATCTATGCCAATACTCGCATTACGGTTGTCCTCTGCCTGCTGGCTTTTATCGCCACGCTAATCATTGGGCTATTTATTACCCATGGCCTATCGCGACCGCTGCGTCGGCTCAGTGTAGCAGCGCAAGAAATCGGACGCGGTGACTGGAATACGGCAATTGACTTAACCCGTACTGATGTAATTGGTGATTTGTCGCGATCGCTAGCAACGATGACGCAACAGTTACAAATTTCTTTTAAGAAGTTAGAAAACCGAATCGATGAACGCACGTTCGATCTCGTCAAGGCCAATCAAGAATTGCAGCTTTTATCTTATGTTGATGGCCTGACTCAAGTGGCTAACAGACGCTACTTTGATCGTTATTTTGAGCAGGAATGGCATCGACTTACCCGTGAAAATAAGCCGCTGTCTTTGATTTTGTGTGACGTCGATTACTTCAAGCGTTACAACGACCATTACGGGCATCAAGCCGGCGATCGCTGCTTACAGCGAATAGCGCAACTTTTATCTAAAAATCTTCAACGTCCGGCAGATTTAGTTGCCCGCTACGGTGGAGAAGAATTTATCTTGCTGCTGTCAAATACTGATATTTATGGTGCAGTTACTGTCGCTCAAAATATCTTAGATGACCTCAAAAAAATCAAAATTCCCCATGCAGGTTCTGAGCAGCAGCGAATTTCTATGAGTTTGGGGATTGCTACAGCTATACCTGGCGTTAACATGACAACTGATACCCTCTTAGCAAAAACAGACTTAGCGTTGTACACTGCTAAAGGGCTAGGGCGCGATCGCTATGTCGTTGCCGATAATAATACCCATGAGCCTCACGTTGCCTCTGAGGACTAACTAAAAAAATTATAGGATCGGTTAAATACTTATGGTTTGTTGGTTTTATTCGATCCACCGAACTGCAGTAAAAAGCTGCTGACTGAGATCAGTAAAATAGCAACTGCTACGTAAATCACATCAACTGCGTGTTCAATCTGAAGTCCTAAAGCTTTTTTAAATAGGTTGATGATTAGCGTAATTACAATTACCTGCACTAATTTTGTTTTAAGTTCTCCTAAAGTTGCACTTTGTAAATGCTTGATTTCGGCATATTTAAGCCGAAAACTAATTTTTGAAATGAATAACTCATAAATCCCAAAGCTAAAAATTAGTAGAACAATGCCAATCAGATAATAATCGATGCCGCCAATAATATATGAAACAATTCGATTGGTAATCTCTCCTTCTGGATCGGCGATGTCAAATTTCAAGCTGAAACCTGCCCAAATATCCAGGGTGCCAATAATAAAAAATTGAACAGCGCTAAGTAGCCCAAAGACGACGGGGACTAGGATAAAAAAGCGAAAGTACCAAATAACAGCCTCAAAAATATTTCCTAGTTTTTGCATAAAGCGCTCCGAACGTGGGCAATTCTGTATTTATCAATCAGCCTCGATAGATTAAACTCACCAGGCGTGTTTCGAAGTTTGCGTGCGTTATTGCAGAAGGACTGCAAAAATTGACAGACAAACTCTGTAAACGTAAATGATGCCAGAGCTTTCACACTTTTGGTGAATTTGGCCAGCGATCACTTAAACGTCTGTAAATGCCTGTTCAAGCTGAGATAAAGACCTTTTAGGTTTCTCTGGTAAATCAGATCTCAGGGTTTTCACCAACCCCTATACTGTAGGCACACGCTTTTGCGGAGTATTGGGAGTAAATGATGGAATGGCATGTGAGTGACGCCCAAAGTCTGAGAGTAATCGATCGCAAAATTGGCCACCACATGTTTACTCCTTCGGAATATGAGTTGGTACGGCGAGTCATTTATGCCACGGCTGACTTTGATTTTGCTTCTTTAGTGAGATTTTCAGAGCATTCACTGACGTCCGGTGCGGCGGCATTGGCGGCGCGGACCACGATTGTGGTGGACGTGCCCATGGTTCAGGTTGGCATTGCCGCGTCCATTCAAAGGACTTTCGTAAATCCAGTCTATTGCAGCATGGATGCCTTAACTCGGCCTCAAAAGGGTAAGAGTAAGACGGCTTGGGGGATTGAAACTTTGGCCAAGCGTTATCCCGAAGGTATTTTTATGGTGGGAGAATCGCAAACGGCGCTGGAATCTTTAGTCGAACTGGTGGAAACTAACCAGGTCCGGCCGGCCCTGGTGGTGGCAACTCCCGCCGGATTCTTAGACGTCGACGTACTGAAAACCCGCTTGCAAGACGCCATGGTGCCCCATATTCGCATTGACGGGCAAAAGGGTAGTCCTGTTTTAGCCGTGGCGATTATGAGTGGTCTTATTGATTTGGCCTGGCAAGCGTACGGCAAAGCGCCTAAAGCGATGTAGGTTAAATTTTTTGACTGTGTTTACAGCAGACTCAATCTGTCTGGACATGGGCAAGAGCGACGCTGGCTTAGAGTCGATGTCTCCATGGCATTTGCTGCGCTGCGGGGCAGGCTGCGGCAGGCTCAATAAAGATGTCAGAGAAATTACATCAGGTTCAAGGGATCCACGTCGATGGTGAGACTCACTTGAGCCGGACATTGTTTAGCTAAGTCAGTGAGATCGGGAGCAGGGGCCGCGATCGTTCCTTTCAGCAGGATTTGCCAGCGATAGCGGCGAGCGACCCGTAAAATGGGCGCTGGAGCAGGACCCAGCAGCGACCAGAGTTCAGGTAGCCGATGAGCCAGTTCGGCGGCTAGCGTTTGGGCAGTTTGTTCCGCGGCCTGGCGATCGGGACTAGTAATGCGTAAGAGAATCAGTTGGCCAGCGGGCGGATAGCTCAGCGCCTGTCGCTGCTGGTGCTCGGTGGCTAAAAAGTGCGGCAGGTTTTGCGCTTTGACCGCCTGCACAACCGGATTATCAGGATTGTAGGTTTGCAAAATAACGCGACCGGGCTGGTCGCCGCGTCCGGCCCGACCCGCTACTTGGGTCAAAATCTGAAAGGCCCGTTCACTGGCGCGATAGTCGGCCATGTAGAGCAGCCCATCAGCGGCGATAATGCCGACTACGGTCACCTGCGGCAGGTCAATGCCTTTGGTCAGCATTTGAGTGCCCACCAACACATCCGCTTCGCCCTGGGCAAACCGAGTCAGCAGCGCCCGGTGGGCGCCTTTGGCGCGGGTGGTATCGCTATCGAAGCGCAGACAGCGCAGCTCGGGTAAGTCTTGGGCGATCGCCTGCTCGACCCGCTGAGTCCCGCTACCAAAGTGTTTGAGATATTGTGAGTCGCAGGCTGGGCAAGTGGGGGGCTGGACTTGTCTAAAGCCACAGTAGTGACAGCGCAACTGGGCGGCAGCATCGGCCCGTGACTGGTGATAAGACAGCGACACGTCACAGTGGGGACACATCATCACGTAGCCGCATGAGCGACAGGAAACAAAGCTGCTGTGTCCGCGCCGCTGAATAAATAAGATGCCTTGTTCTTGACGCGATTTCATGGCTGCCAGGGCCGATCGCAGCGAGCGGCTAAAGATCGAGCGGTTGCCAATCTGGAGCTCTAGCCGCATATCGACTACGGTGACGGGCGGTGGCGGGCGGCGATGAATGCGATCGGGCAGAGAAAGATAATGTCGAACCGGCATGGCGGTTGCTGATGGCAAAACAGCGGTGGTGAATTCTTCTGTAGGCGCTGCGGTCACTGCGGCCACTGCTGGTTGCTGCACCCAACTTTCCAAAGAAGGGGTCGCGGAACCAAGCACCAAGGGACAGGATTCCAACTCGGCCCGCCACTGCGCCACAGTGCGAGCGTGATAGCAGGGCATGGGTTGGTCCTGCTTAAAGCTGCCGTCGTGTTCTTCATCCAAAATTAGGATGCCGAGGCGAGGCAGCGGCGCAAAGACTGCCGATCGCGTGCCAATCACGACCATGGCCTCACCCTGCAGCATGCGGCGCCAAGCGTCATAGCGTTCGCCTTCTGACAGGCCGCTGTGGTAAACGCAGACGCGATTCCCAAATCGCTGCTGAAAGCGATCCGTTAGCTGCGGCGTCAGGCCAATCTCTGGCACGAGCACTAAAGCCGATTGACCTGCATCTAGTCGGGGCGCGATGGCCTGCAAATACACTTCTGTTTTACCGGAGCCGGTCACCCCATGCAGCAGCGCAATTTCGTACCCCTGGACCGCCTGCAGCGTGTCGAGAGCCGCCTGCTGAGCGGCTGTTAGCACTTTCGGGCGATCGCGGTTAAGGGTCGGCGTCGCGGGCTGCCGCAGCACTTCTCGCTCTTCAATAGCCAGATAGCCCTTGGCGGCCAAGGTACGCATCGTGGCGCTAGTGGTGCGGCAAACCTGTAAAGCCTCCTGCAGCCATAGATCACCGCCCCGTCGCTGCAGCAGCAACAGCACTTCTCGCTGTCGCTTGGTCACCGCTCGATCTTCTGGCACCGGCACTTGAACAACGGTAACCGCCTGCCGCCGCTGAGGCCGGGGCGGCGTCGGCAAAGCCAAGTAGCTTTCGGCCCACTGTCGATCAACCAGCGCTTGAATGCCGCGATGGGCGGTAAGACATTTTTGTCGCAGATACTGCCAGGTGTAATCGCCCTGGGCTGACTGCTGCAGCTGATTGAGCACACAAGCTGCTGCCGGAGCAAGAAAGAGCGCTGCATCGGTCGGTATGGCCTGTGGCAATAATCGTACGCGCCGCTGCGATCGCCGCAGCAGCCCTGGCGGCAGAGCCGTCCGAATCACCTGAATGAGAGCTGTTTGATAGTAAGCCGCGAGGCGCTCCATCAGCTGCCAGTAGGTAGGCGAAAACATCCCAGGACTGATAATAGCCGCCACTGGGCGAATGGTCTCAGTCGCTAAGTTAGCCGGTGGACAATCGCTAATTTGAATCGCGATCGCGCCCACTTGCTGGGCTCCAAAGGGCACGCTCAAAATGTCGCCCACTGCCACCGACAGCCCTAGCGGCACACTGTAGGTATATAGTCCTTGAGCACCGACGCAATCAACTAACGCTGCCACCCATTTTGTTGACTCGTTTTTAATATCAACCTCGCTTGATCAATTTAGCCATTAATATCGCGATCATGCCCGAAAAAAGCTGGTATTTTTTGACGATTGTCGCTATCCTTGCAAGGCTCTGTAGACTCTTAAGATTTTTCTTAGCTTTTAAAGTGAAATCGACCACATTTTACAAGCGGTAACAATCTCTGAAGATCGTTACATATCACATCAAACAGCCCAATCCCTTGAGGGAGAGATCTTTGCACTTAATGAGAAATGTTAATTTTCTAAAATGGGTTGCTATTTTGCCACTAATTCGAGTATAAACGCCTCAAAAGCAAGCGCCTTAGAAGCCTAGAATTATCCCCATGGAAGCCTTCTTTATTTCTCCGGAAACTGATTCAGAAACTTTAGCTCATGTCGGTTTGGCTGATGAAGAGTTAGAGACTGTCAATGCCGACGACAAGTCGGATGATGGGGTCGTCCAAACCTCAAAAGATGACACTTCTTGGCATGAAGATTCCGAGGTGTCAGCACAGTACACGATTAAAGATTCCCTCTCGGAACTCAGTGTGCCGGGCTATCAAAAAACGATTACAGACGATGCAGTGGGAGCCTTCTTTAAGGAGATGGCCCGCTATCCTCTACTCAAACCTGCTGAGGAAATTGAACTGGCGCGTCAAGTCCGATTTCTTGGCCAGATTGAAGAATTCAGAGAAGAGTGGATTGCAGAAAAGGGCTGTCCACCAGCGCTAGCGGAAATCATTGCGAGTTTTGGTATTAGCGAAAGCGAGTTTCGGCAAAAGTTGCACTATGGCAGGGCTGCCAAGCGCCGCATGATTCGCTCTAACTTGCGCTTAGTTGTTTCCATTGCCAAACGTTATTTAAATCGCGGCGTACCATTTTTAGATTTAATTCAGGAAGGGGCACTAGGTTTAAATCGCGCTACAGAAAAATTTGATCCTGACAAGGGATATAAGTTTTCTACCTATGCTTATTGGTGGATTCGGCAAGGCATTACTCGCACGATCGCGAACGATGCCCGTACGATTCGCTTACCAATTCATATTGTTGAAAAGCTCAACAAGCTAAAGAAAGCTCATCGAGAATTGCGCCGTGATTTACAGCGGAATCCGACTGAGGCAGAGCTGGCTGAAGCATTAGATATGGCTCCTGATCAATTGCGGAGTCTGCAGCAAGTGCGGCGGCGATCGCTGTCCCTTAATCACCGCGTTGGCAAAGGTGAAGATACCGAATTGATGGAGCTGCTGGAAGACGGCAATACGCAAACGCCGGAAGCGAAAATCAGCGAATCAATGATGCGAAAAGAAATTACGGGAGTGCTCTCAGAAGTGCTGACCGAACGAGAAAAAGACATCATTACCTTAAGATATGGTTTAACTACGGGCGAAACGCACACCCTCGAAGAAGTTGGCAATATGTTTAATCTTTCTCGGGAACGAGTGCGCCAAATTCAAACTAAAGCTATGCGTAAATTAAGGAGACCACAAGTGGCTTCTCGGCTTAAGGGCTGGTTGCGTTAACGTAACAGTCTGAGTGGCAGCTACCGTAGCATTTTTGACAGACCTTTCTCCCATTATCTTCAATAATTCTGTTGTAATTTTGGGGGAGAGGTTTTGTGGATTATAAGCAAGATCTCATTACGACGATTCACGATCTCGGCTGTGATATTGAGCGGCTTGACGATCATTTGACTGAGGTTAGTCAATCTTTGCCGACGGCAGTCTTGATTCCCTCTCTTTATGAAGAGTTGGAGCGGCCAGCCCTAACCCAAATTCGCGACCAGCTAAGTCAATGCCGCTTCGTCAATACGGTGGTCATTAGTCTTTATGCCAAAACGCTAGAAGAGTATTACCAGGCGGTTGACTTTTTCGAAGTGCTGCCGCAGCCCACCTATGTACTCTGGGAAAACGGGCCTCGTATTACTAAGCTGCTGGCTCAATTACAGGAGCAAGGGCTTGATTTGTTGCAGCATCAGGGTAAAGGGCGCGCTGTTTGGCTAGGGCTTGGTATTGCTTCCATCGAGGCTGCTGCGATCGCTCTCCATGATGCCGATATCGTTACATACGACAAAACTTATCCCCTCAAGCTGCTCTTTCCTTTACTAGAGCGAGAATTTGGGATTGCCTTCAGCAAGGCTTACTACACTCGGTTAAGCGAGCATCCTCGGCGCCTACATGGCCGAGTCACGCGGTTGTTCGTGGCGCCACTCATCACTTCCCTAATGGAGCTATTTGGCTACCGCGACTATCTGCGCTATCTCAACTCCTACCGCTATCCCCTTTCGGGAGAATTTGCGCTGACCAGCGACCTGGCGCTGAATACTCGCATTCCGGCTGACTGGGGCCTGGAGGTTGGCCTGCTCGCCGAAGTATACCGGAATGTTGCTCGTAAGCGGATCGCTCAGGTTGACCTGGGTATTTTTGAGCACAAACATCAGACCTTAGGGGCAGCTTCCGACCAAGGCCTGCAGAAAATGTGCCGCGATATTTTCAAATCAGTTTTGCGAACGTTAACTGAGACCGAGCAGGTGGCCATTTCACGGGACCACATTCGCGCGCTGGGAGTCAAGTTTCGACGAGAGGCCCAAAATCTGGCTCGACAATACTTCGTCGATGCCCGATTCAACGGCATTGAGTACGATCGCCACAAAGAAGAAGTGATGCTGGAGCACTTTGAAAAGCTTATTCTGGAAGCCGGCGATGACTATCTCCAAGACGCTACGGGCACCCAAATTCCTGATTGGACCCGGGCACTGGCGGTTATGCCTCACCTGCGGGAGCAGCTCCGTGATGCTGTTACTGCGGATATGAGCGATGCTCGGGAACAAAATGGACAAATGGCCCTCAACAGCATGTGTCCCGTGAACCCCGCGTTAGCACTGACCGTTATTCCCCAGTAAAGCTTGGTAGCAGGGTGGTTGGATGGCAGGGTGGTTGGGTAGCAGGATAAAAGAGTGTGATTGGGATGTGGTTAATTTGCCTCGCCCTAAATTCTTTCCGGGAGATTTCCTGAGCAGATTTCTGGGAGTAAAAATACCGATTCTGTGGTGCGCCACGTGGCGCTGACGGCACCTGGTGAGTTACCCATAGAGTTAAATTTTCTACCGTTCATCCCTTCAGGTAATGACGCCCTGAGAGTCACCATTTAAGAACGCATTGGTGATTTCTCCCCCATCGGAAATGCGCACAGATTTAGTGCTCAGGGAGTTGTACTGTACCCAAATCACCGTTGCCGAGCTCTTCAGGGCGACTTCCAGCGGAATATTGCCCTTGATCACCTGGCTGAAAAAACTTTCTCGACTGGCACCCAGCACAATCACATCGCTCTGGGTCTGCTGACCCAACTCAGCAATGCCGACAGCAATATCATCGTGGAGCGTGAAACTGGTTTTTACTGGGCTGCGTAGGCGGCTTTCCAAAGCTTTGGCTCGTCGCAGCAACTGCCGATGTACTTGTGTGCGATCGCGTTGTTTAGTCGCGATCGCACACAGGTGTACCTGGGGCTGATGGCCAAGGGACATCAATGCCGGCATCAGCCGTAGCGCTAGCCGCGAATTGGGGCCGCCAGCGGAGGGCAGCAGCCAGCGATCGAACTGAATTGGGGCGCCTGGCTTCACCACAATGACGGGGCAAGGCGCCTGCCGCAGCAGGGTGTCAACTACATTGCCCACCAGCCGACCAGGCGTCAAATTTGGGCGCCGCCAGCCCAGCAAAATTTGATCAATATGGCGTTTTTTAATCACCTCCAGCAGCGTTGAGGCGACATCATGGGCGACCCGAATCTGAGTGTGTAAAGGAACTCGACTGCTCTGCACCCGCTGCCGAGCCAGGTCCAGCAGCCCATGGCTAGCTTCCAGATCGACGTAGGCCTCCTCTGGGGGAACGGAACGCGACACCAGAATCACATGTACGCATTCCAATTCGTATTGCTCCTGACGGGCGATCGCAACGGCCATGTCTAACAGCAGTGGCGCCGTCTCTGGATCACTGATGGGGACTAGTAAGCGTCCGCGGCCCACCGCTGGCGATCGCTGACGATAGACGCCGCAGGAGGGCGTTGCCGCTGGGCCAATTTCATCGGTCTTGCCGCTCAAGCGCTCGGATTCCGCGCGAATAATGTCACCGCGAGTGATGATGCCGACTAGCTTATTGCCGTCGGTGACGGGCAGGCGACTGACCTTGAGCCGGTTGAGCAGATCCAACACATGGGGCAAAGAGGATTCTGACCGCACCGTTACCGGATTGGGCGTCATGATGTCTTTGACCAGCTGACCGTCAGAGCGAGCTTGCGTATTATCGCCAAGATCGGTTTGGGTGATGATGCCGACCAGCTTGCCCTGGGAAAGGACGGGAAAACCGCGATGGTGCGACCGCGAAAAGGCCTCCAAGGCTTCTGATACGCTCATCTTGGCAGATAGGGTTTCGACCCGGCGCTGCATCAAATCGGCAGCGGTCAAATCGGCCCAGGGGTTGGCTGCCGCAGGCGCCCCCTGCAGTTGGATGCCCTGAAATGCGAGCAATCGGTCATAGATTGAGCCAGATGAAATGCGATCGCTAAGCAAATAGGCTAATCCCGACCCAATCATCAACGGCAGTACCAGGTTAAAGTTGGCGGTCATTTCAAACACGATGACAATGGCCGTAATCGGCCCCCGGGTCACCGCGCTGAAAAATGCGCCCATGCCGGTCAAGGCATAGGTAGTGGTATTGCTGCTGGCCAGAGTCCCCACCGGCAGCCCTAACCAGCTGTGACTGGCCTGGGCCAATAGGCTGACCAAGCAGCCTAGCGCCGCTCCCAATACCAAAGCCGGGGCGAATAGTCCGCCCGACGCGCCCGACCCGTAGGCCAGCAGCGTGAGGACAAACTTAGCCACAAACGCGATCGCAATAATCTGCCAGGCGGCACCGCCAGTGACAAAGAACTCTCGGAGGCCAGTGTTGTCTTGAGCGGCGATCGGCAAGGCGGCTCCGACCAAGCCGGTTACGGCTCCGGCTAGGCCAATGCGCCAGGGCAAACTGACCGTTTTCAGCTGGTGAAAAAAATGCAGGCTAGTGAAAACGCCTTTGCTGAATAGCCCGCCAAGCACCCCGGCCATTACTCCCAGCAGGATCAGAAACGGCAAATCCTGCACGGAAAGACCCGTTTGCAGCATGCCAAAGTTGCTGAGATTGAGTCCCTGCCCGCCCAGCAGTCGTGATACCACAGCTCCCACAAACGAGGCTAAAATCGCCGAACCCAGCGTGAGATTGGAAAAGTCCTGCAGCAGTTCTTCAACCACAAAGAGCACGCCGGCGATCGGAGCATTAAAGCCAGCAGCCAGACCGGCTGCGGCCCCAGCAGCAATGAGCTGCCGCCGATATTCTGGCGAAGTCGGCACCCATTGACTCAGCTGGGCGGCCAAAGCTGCCCCAATTTGCACCGTCGGTCCCTGGCGGCCCAGGGAAAGGCCCGACCCCAGCGCTAAAATTGTGCTGCCCAGTTTGGCTAGCGCTACTCGCAAATTCAGTGGAATATCGACATAGGCTAGCGCTGCTTTGACTTTGGGAATGCCGCTGCCTCTGGCCTCTGGTGCCACCCACTCCAACAGCCAGCCAGAAATCGTCCCGCCCAGCAGGCCCACCAGTGGCAGCAATATCCACGCGGGAATCGTACTCGCGAGTCGCCAATCGGTCAAAATTTCCACGCTCTGCTTTAAGGCGACTGCCGCTAGCCCTGAAACCACGCCGATAATGCAAGCTTCGAAAAATGCAAGCCGCTTAGAACCGAAAAATTTGTGCAGGTGCCGCAGGCGCAGCATAGGGCAATAAGCCTAAACAATAGGAGAGAGCGTGCACACCTGTGTTCTATCACAAGCAGGGACGAAATTAAGCATGCCCTCTCGGTTGATCGCTTTCACCATTCAGCCGTTCGCTTCGACCACTTGATCTGCTATGGCGCTCGCAGTTTAATTCGGACATTTGAGGCGGCAATCCTGGTTCGGCAAGGTGCTCAATTTTGCCTTCTGCCTTTCGCTATCTCCACTTTTACCCCGCTCTTGATTTAGCGAGGCCCGGTGACCGAAAGCCCTTCCAATAAAACGGACGGCGTGAAGCAAGCGCCGTTCCAATCCGCGTCATTGCCTAATGCTTGAAGATGCATAAGGGCCGTGTAAACATTGCCAGAAACCATCGTGTCTTTGATGCGGCCCCGAATTTCACCGTCAGTCACGCGATAGCCCAGATCAACATTGACGGAAAAATCTCCGGATATGCCGGCTGTTTCTCCCAAAATTTGATCAACCACGATCGCCTCATTGAGTTGCTGCACCAGGTCATCAAAGCTGGCTGTCCCCGGCTGAATCAGCGTGTTGAACAAGCCTGGCGTCGGCGCGCTGCCCAAACCAGGACGAAACCCATTGCCCGTGGAGCCGCCCCCCAGTTCTTTGCCCGTGGTGCGATCCGTATAGAACAGTCGCAGCACGCCTCGATCAACAAAAATTAGCTTTTGAGTGGTCGTCCCCTCATCGTCGAAGGGGCAGCTGAAGGGACCACTATCGGGATCTTGATAGAAAGTCAGGGCTGTGGACGTCACGGTTTCGCCAAGCCGATCATTCCAGGGTGACGAGTTTTCGAGTACGCGCTTGCCGCTAAGAGCCGCCTGCACGGTACCCCACAGCGTGTCCGCAGCTTTGGCGGTAAATAGTACCGGCACCCGACCGACCACCGGTTTAACGTTGCGCTCGGCCCACGCCAACCGTTTGAGAATCTGCTGAGCTAGCACGTCGGGCAACAGCACATCACGATAGACCTGCCCATCGCCCACATTGAGAAAGTCATCGCCCCGCACCCACTCGACGCCGACATAGCTGCTGAGGGTAGTGTCGCTGTAGCCGTAGTCCAGTCCCCGAGAATTGATAAATCGAGTGGTTTCAGTATCGCACTCTAACTCTGCCTCGCAGATGACATCGGGATACTGTTCACGAATTAGCGCGATCGCAGTTTTACCCCATTCAATCATTTGCGCGACGGATACAGCCTGGCCCACATCGGGAAAATCCTGAGCAGTGCCCTGAGTCAGCTCCACCGCTTCAGCATCGTTAAGTTGACTGATGGCGATCGCCTTGTCCACAAGCGCTTGAGGTGCGATCGTCCCGTGGGCCACGGCGATGCCTGGTCGTCCTTGATGCCAAAGCCGCAAGGCCGTTCCTTCTAAATTATTGCTTTCCAACTGCTTCAGTCGGTTTGCCTCAAAAAAAACCGGATAGGCAGACGAACTGGACTGAAAAACTTCTGCGGCCTCAGCACCCGCCTGCTTGGCCAAATCCAGCAGTTGTTCCGGCAAGGTATGCCAATTTGCCTCTGCCCCCATACCGCTAGCGCCAATTCCAAACTGCGTTTTGATGTTTTCTTATCATCCTGGATAGTGGACATTTGCACCAGTAGGGGGCCGTATTCTCCCCTCGGGATTCTGGTCTGATAGGCTGTCGGCCAGCCATCGTGGGGGCAATTGGCCTAGGAAAACCAGACTACCGGCTGCATTTCTCGCTGAGATTGTTGCCACACCGTTTTCAAGGTTTCCATAAAGGCGTAAACCGGCGGCGGCTGCAGTGCCTCCCTTAATTGAATGACGCCAATCACGCGCTCAATCGGCATGGGTAGCTCAGCGACCGCCAGATTGGGCGGAATCGGCTCGGCTGCCAAGTGCGCCATAATCGTCACTCCTAATCCCTGCTGTACCATGCTTAAGATGGTGGAATCTTCCCGTACCTCGTATGCCGGTTTGATATCTTGTCCAGCGGCGGCGAGATGCTGCTGTAAGATTTCGCGACAGCCATCTTCCGGGGGAGCCAGAATTAAAGGCTGCTTGGCGATATCAGCCCAGGTGCAGACGCCCTGGGGTGCTTGATCCGTCAGCGGCGCCAATAAAATGTAGCGATCGCGCAGCAGTTCCCAGGCTTCAAAGTCGGAACTCGTGGGCAAATAGGTGAAGCCAATGTCAGCCTGCCCCTGGCGTACTGCCTGCTCGACTTGATGATAGTTCGGTGATTCTTCAATGCTGACCTGCAGGCCAGCATAGTCACGGCGAAACTGGTGAATGACTTCTGGCAAAATATGAGTAGCGACGCTGCGAAATCCCGCGATGCGAACAATGCCCTGCTGCAGGCCGCGAGCACGCTGAGCTAACTGCCCAATCGTGAACAAGGACTGCATCATGCGGTGAGCTTCGGCAGTAATCTCTTGACCTAGAGGAGTCAATAATGCCCCCTGGCGGCTGCGAGTGAATAGCACCACGCCTAACTCGTCTTCAAGCGTGGCGATCGCATGGCTGACTGCCGATTGCGATAGGTCAAGCTGAAGCGCCGCATCGCTAAACGTGCCAGTTTCCGCGATCGTCACCAGCGCCCGCAGCTGCGAAATTTTGAGCCGATAGGGATTAATGCCGCTCATATTGTCAATTAGCTGATTCCTTCTTCCAATCATAAGGGGAGCTCCAGAAACCACATGAACGACCTGCTCTTAACTGCTCTGATCCTTTTTGGAGCCACGCTGGTATCCGCTACTTTTGGCTTTGGCGGTGCCCTGTTTGCCATGCCATTGCTCACTTTTAGCCTGGGAATACCCACTGCTACGCCGCTGTATGGCCTCGTAGGACCCACCATATCGGGCATTATTTTGCTGCGCAATTGGCAGTTTGTAGAGCTGTCCTCGGCGTGGCGGCTGGTACTTGCTACCTTGGCTGGCATTCCCATTGGCGTTTGGTTAGTGATTCATGTGCCGGGGGTCTGGGTGACGCATTTGCTAGGGATTTTGTTAATTGGCTTTGGCATATATCGCTGGTTTAATTGGGAATTGGTGAAGCTGGAGTCTGCCTGGTGGGCCATGATTTTTGGACTGATGGCAGGCGTTTTTGGCAGCGCTTACAACACGAACGGCCCGCCAGTCATTATTTATGGAGAAATGCGTCGCTGGTCGCCCACAGAGCTTCGCGCGACGCTGCAGGGTTACTTTTTTCCCACCGGATTAGCCATTATTGTCAGCCATGCCCTGGGTGGCCTCTGGCATGAACGCATATTTCAGCTATACGGAGTGTCGCTGCCGGGCATTTTGCTAGCGATCGCGATCGGCAGCTGGTTTAATCAGGGGTTGCCAACGGAAAGTTTTCAGTCATTACTGTCGGGACTGCTGATTCTTTTAGGCGTGATGCTGTGGTTTTGAGCGCGGGTCCTGCGCGGCATAGATCTTGATGCCGTTTAGCGAGACATCTTGCCCGCAATGGCAGCCGCAATTAGCTCAATTTCCGCCGTCAAGCACTAGATCTGACTGTTGAGGTAAAGTCCGCGAGCCCAACCGGTCTGGAAGATGGGCGTTGTGGTTGAGGATAGCCGTTTGCCCTGACGGAACTGGCGACGGCTATTTTTCTCAGACACCCCTTATCTCGCCAGCTAATCACTCAGGATTTTTTCAGACCCTAATCAAAGCGTTTTCAACTGCGGCTGTGACTATAACAATCAAGAACACAGTTCACTTCCGATGGAGATTCGACTTATGAAACGCTTTGTCTTGGCCACGCTATCTGCTGCAACCCTAGGCCTCACTTTAGCTTCTGGAGCCAGCGCCTTAAAGCCACTGGAATTTTCTGCCCTAACGCAAACTGGTTCCGTTGCTGAGGCTGTGACTTTAGCCCAGGCCACTACGGGACAATTTGTAACTGTCGACCAGGCAAAGGCCACCACGGGAACAGCCAGCGTTGTGACTGAAGATGGACAAACCTACTTAGTTTTTGACGAAGCCTTTAGCACGGCGAATGGCCCTGACGTAACGGTCGTCCTCTACGCCGATGGTGCCGCCGTGCCGGTCAATATTGAAGGCTCAGACTATGTCGTACTTGAAGCCTTACAAAGTTTCGAAGGTGGACAGCGCTACTTGGTAGACGCCAGCCTTGATATCAACGACTACGATGCGGTTGCCATTTGGTGCCGGGAATTCGACGTCACCTTTGGCTATGCGCCGCTCTAACTGAGCTGACGGTCACGCTTGCGCATTGACTCCGAAGGCTGGCCACAGCAGCTGCTGGAGTTGATGCCATTAGCTGGCTAACTTAGCCTTGACCAACGCCTGAACTTTAGCGCCATCAGCCCGGCCTTTGAGTTCTTTCATCGCCGGCCCCATGACTTTACCTATATCTTTGGCGGATGAAGCGCCGATTTTAGCAATCAGAGCATCAATGACTGCTTCGATATCCTCGTCCGACATTTGAGCCGGCAAATATTCTTCAATAATGGTAAGCTCGGCGGCCTCTTTTTCAGCTAAATCACCGCGATTGGCGTTGTTATACTGGGCGATCGCATCTTTCCGCTGCTTAGCCAACCGAGTCAAAATTGCCAGTTCTTGATCTGCCGTCAGCTCATCCTGGCCTTTCCCTCGCGCCGTACTTTCTTCTTCAAGAATCACCTTTTTGATGCTGCGAACGGTTTCTAGCCGCAGTTTGTCTTTCGCTTTCATCGCCGTTTTGATGTCTTCGGAAATGCGGTCTTTAAGGCTCATGGCAATTTTGATTCGCAAAGATTACTTTTCATCCTAACCTGCATTATTCATGAGTCTGATCAGTCAAGCTGCAATCAGCCTGATTTGAGCTGCGCCAAACGCTTCCGACCCCTGCGATGACGGTTATTTGGGATGGGGCGCCTTATCATCGTTCACGCCTCGTTCAAGACCAAGCGCAAGCATGGGATATCAAGATTTTGCCGTTACTGGGCTGCAGTCCTGATTTCATGACCGTGGGACTGGTTAAGAGAAAACATCACTTATCACACTTGTTATGCCACTCAGCAAGACCTGATAGCTCAACAAGACCTGATAGCTCAAGTGGAAATATTCGGGCAGCAGGTGAATGCTTCTCCTACAGAATGCAATGAAGCGTGGGGCCTTCTTTTATCCATTTCTGGAATTCTTTGACTGCTGCTTTTTTGATGTCACCCAGCTCGTTTTTACCTCCTAGCCGCTTTCGTCTTAAATCCTTTATGTCAGTGACTGTTGCGGCCAAAGCAACACAGCGAGATGGATCACCAGGAACATGAACAATGCCATCAACCGGGTAAGCTATTGATCTGCCTTTCTCATTGACACCAGTTGCTTTTAATCCAGCAAATTCTCGATGGCGTCGTCGGATGAAGAAGATAGCAGGTTCTTCAAAATCCCCATCATTTATGCTTTGTAGTTTTTGAAAAGTTTCCGTCATTCTTGAGCAGGATTTAGCAACACGGAGCTACTCAGAAGCTTGAGTTAATCTCAACTTTCTCTGCTGAATAAACTCAGCAAAATCCTTGACCTCCTCCAGCAGCACCTCCGGCATGTCTTCGATCAATGTCAGCAACTGCGCTCGTACCCCCACACTTTCCTCAGCCGGTTTCACGAGCTGTAACTGGTGCGGATAAACCGTCTCAACGCCCAGGGTTTCCACAAACGCCTCCGGGTCGTCTCCATCAGCGGGTTCAAAATTGCCCTCGGCGTCAGACTTCACCCAATCCCCGAAACACTCTAACAGGTAAGCTTCGCCCTGGTTCAGCACTTCGACAATTGTCCCCAACGTTCCAGCAGGCGCACGAACGCGATCGCCTAAATCCATGTCTTCCTTCAGCCGAACGGTATCAAACAAGTTAAAAGTCATCGCTGTCTCCGCTTGTGGTCAGGAAATGCCGTCACAAATCGAGCGTCCTGTTCACCTTCAAGAACTAGCCAAGCGGTTTGTATCCGCCGAGTTGTCCCATTTGGCCCAGTGATTGAGATCGATGCCTCAAAGCGACTTCCATATGCATTCGACCCCTTAGCTTCTAATATATCGACAGAAATCGCTGCCAGGATGCTTTCGCGAATGTCAGAAGCGGCAGTAAAGCCCAAGATCCTTTGCCAAAAGTTCTGCTTGTCCCCACCCTGTCCGGGTTTTGCCTTACGGGTTAGGAGATATTCAGCCTTGGCCAAAGGAAATACGAATCCTTGAATTTGCGACCTATTCACTGATATTCATCCACAGATCACGTTTGATAGAGTTCATCTGCACTATTATTGCATCAATCTCTAAGCTGAGACAGACTCAGATTGTTGGCCAGGATGGGGTTTGCTGAGTTTTGCATAATCTATGTTGGCTCCCAGCTAGTCTTTAGCACATTTTGCCAGAGCGTCTTAACCAGGGTGGCAAGGTTGTCATAGGCCAACTGCTGCTAAAGCTAGAGGTGTCGGTGCCTGCCCACACCTCTAGCTTTAGCAAAGCGTTCAGGTCCTGACGTTTTGAAGCTCTTTGTGCTGATTCTGTCCAGCTCTGCCAGGCATTCCCAGGTATCAGCCGACGGATGGACGGCGCCATATTCCTCGTTAGGCTAAGGCACTCTCAGCCCTGCTCATGCACATTTACCGGTTCTGCAGCCAAGGACGCTGGTGTTTCTGGTGATTCCGATGGGGTGACATCGGCAACAGTTTGCCCGCTTTCCAAAATATCGACGATCAAAGCTTCTTCAATCCAGATTTTGCAGATAACCGCTAAGGGCAGGGCAAGAATGAGGCCAACGGGTCCTAAGAAGTTGGCAAAAAACAGTTGCGCCACGAGGGTGGCAGCCGGTAAGAGTGAGACTTGCCGACGCATCATCATCGGACTGAACCAGTAGCTCTCTAGGTTTTGAATGACGATGTAGAGGACGACAACGGCGATCGCGCTGCCAAAGGATTGCGACAGCGCCACAATAATCGGAAAGATGGCGCTGAGGGCCGGACCAATATTGGGAATAAAGTTAAACAATCCGGCCAGCATCGCGTTGGCAAAGGGATAGGGCACCTGCAGCAACACCAACCCAATAAAGCTCAGTGTGGCCACAAACAGAGAATTAATGGAAACGCCGCCCAGCCAGCACAGTAGAGAAGACTCGCACCGGGTCAAGATCTCATCAGCGCGACGACGGTAAGACGAGGGAAAAAGCCGTAGCAGCAGCCCACGATAAGCGCCAGGATCGCTTAAAAACATGATTGTCAGTACCACTAGCAGCAACAGCTGCAGCAGCGTCACCACCGAGCCAGAGAAAAAGCTGAAAAAGTTGCCAAAGAACTGACTGCTGAAGCTGACAAACTGCTCCAGTAAATTAGACAGCCGCGGCAGCTCAAAGTCGGCCACGATTTCGGGGAGCCAGTTAGGCGGATTAGCCAAGAGGCTTCTGATCCAAGCATCGAGGCGATTGAAGCCTTGAGGAATCAGCTCCAGGAGCTGCTCAAACTGATTGGCAAACAGCGGCAGCACGAGCACGGTAAAAAACATCATGACGACCAGCACCAGCGCCAGCGCTGCCAGCACCGCCCGGGGCCGCTGCAGATCAAATCGTCGGACCAGGCGACGCACCAGACTGTTGAGAGCGATCGCCAGCACAATTGCCGCAAACACCAGCAACAAAATATTGCGAAACTGCCAGAGGATAATCAAGGCAATCAGAAAACAGACCAAACCGATCCAGTCTGAGAGTTTCACGATCTCTCTCTCCGTAGTCACCAGTATTCAAGCGCTAACTCGCCAAAGCTGGACTGCTGCATTAGCTCTGGCATCCCTCAATTCTCAGGGATTTAAATTCGAGAAGTCATCCTGAAGAGCCGTCAATACATTAGGACAATCGCCATCTCTTCTCAAGTCCCCGTAGACATACACAGTCTCCACTAGCGCTCTTCCACAACACTTGCAAATCATCTTATCTCCAACTGAATTTTAGGGGACTCTTTAGCGATCGCTCGCAAACAGGCCGTCATTCAGAATGGCAGGATGCCGACAATGTCTCGCTTTTTGCAGTGGTCACAACGTGCCAATGCCTGCAGCTGTTGAGCTCCTTAGCTAGGCGCCGAAATATTTGGCAGCTGGGTGATAAGCGACGATCGCCGTGGTGGATTGTTCCGGATAAAGCTGTTCGCTCTCATCCATATACATGCCAATGCGATCGACTTGGAGCAGATCGAGCTGCACATACTGATCGGGAATATGAGGACAGGCTGGATAGCCAAAGCTATAGCGTGAGCCCTGATAGTGCTGCCTCAAAATTTTATAGATATCTGACGCATCGTCAGCGCTGCAGCCGAGTTCATGACGAATGCGGGCATGACACCACTCCGCCAAGGCTTCCGCCGTTTGCACCGACAAGCCGTAGTAGTACAGATAATCAGTGTACTGATCGGCCTGGAACAGCTTTTGCGCAAATTCGGTGGCAAACTCACCGACGGTGACCGCCTGCATGGGGAAAACGTCGAACTGGCCCGGTTGAGCCCGCTCTTTCGGCAAGAAGAAATCGGCAATGCACTGTCGCCGCCGCGATGTTTGACGGGGAAACGTAAAGGTGGCGATGGATTGAGGATTGGGGGGCGGGGATTGGGGACTAGCGACCTGCTGCACCACTGCCGGGTCGTAAATGTGGAGAGAATTGCCCTCTGCAAGACAAGGAAAATAGCCGTAGACAATTTGCGGGTGCAGCAGGTTTTCGGCTTGAATGCGCGTTTTCCAGTGGGCCAAAATGGGCTGCACGGTTTCCTCTAGGAAGGCCTCGTACTCCTGTTTTGACTGTTTCTTAGCGCGACGAAACTGCCACTGGCCGGCAAAGAGTGCCTGCAGATCGAGGTACCAAAACACTTCATCCAGCGGAATATCGGCGGGATTGAGAATTCGGGTGCCCCAAAACGGCGGTACGGGCCGAGGAATATCCGCCTCGATAAGTTCTGATCGCTTAGTGTCAGTCACGATCGCCGCCACCGGTGCCTCAGCACTGGCGTCTACAGCGGCGGTGGCATCAGGGTCTGGCGACGTATTTTCAGATGCCGGTGAGACTTTTTCCTGGCTATCCGGTATGGGACCATGGCCATTCGAGGCCTCATCCAAAAAGCCCAAAAAATCATCCCAGTTATCGCCGGCTTTGGCGGGCATCAGCTTGTCCATAAAGTGCAAATCGGCAAAGGCGTCCTTGCCGTAAACCACTTGCCCTTTGTAGACGCGCTGACAGTCTTCTTTAACAAACTTAGGCGTCAGCGCGGCACCTCCCAGAATGACGGGCACGGTAATGCCCGCTTCATTAAAAGACTCTAGGTTGTCTTTCATAAAGGCCGTCGATTTCACCAGTAGACCGCTCATGGCGATGCAGTCGGCTTTGTGCTCGTGATAGGCCTGAATAATATTTTCGACCGGCTGTTTAATGCCTAAGTTAACAACTTTGTAGCCGTTGTTAGACAGAATAATGTCGACCAAATTTTTGCCAATATCATGGACATCGCCTTTCACTGTGGCAATGACAAAGAGCCCTTTACCGGAGCCATTGCTGTCCGATTTTTCCATAAAAGGCTCCAAGTAGGCCACGGCAGATTTCATGGTTTGGGCAGACTGCAGCACAAAGGGCAACTGCATTTGCCCCGAGCCAAATAGTTCGCCGACCACCTTCATGCCGTCCAGTAGAAAGGTGTTGATAATGTCGAGGGGCGGATAGCTTTTCAGAGCATCGGCCAGCGCCTCTTCTAGGCCAATCCGTTCACCGTCAATAATGTGCTGCTTCAGCCGCTCTTCAATGGGCAAATCTTTCGCGATCGCCTCTTTTTTCTTCAGACTCTTACCTTCAAACAGCGTCGTCAGCTTGGTTAGTGGGTCATAGGTAACAATGTCGCCATCAAATTCACGGTTGTCGTAAATCAAATCGCGACAGACTTTTTGGTGGGCCGGATCAATTTTGGCGAGCGGCAAGATTTTTGCCGCACTGACGATCGCCCCGTCTAATCCCAGCTGCATCGCTTCATGGAGAAAGACCGAGTTGAGCGTGACCCGGGCTGCCGGATTGAGACCAAAGGAAACGTTGGAAACCCCCAGCATAATGTGACAGCCAGGCAGGTTTTCACAAATTAAGCGGATTGATTCAATGGTTTCTTGGCCGTTGACCCGGTCTTCCTCAATGCCGGTGGAAATGGGCAGCGCCAGCGTATCAAAGAAGAGTTCTCGGGCCGGGATGCCATATTCCAGCGCATCTCGGTAGGCTCGTTGGGCAATCTGGAATTTCTTCTCGGCAGTGCGGGCCATGCCGTCTTCGTCGATCGTGCCGACCACAATGCCCGCGCCGTACTTTTTCGCCAGCTCCAGCACTTTAAAAAAGCGCTCATCCCCATCTTCGTAGTTAGTCGAGTTGAGAATACACTTGCCGCCCGCTACTTTCAGCCCCGCCTCCATCTTCTGCCATTCCGTGGAGTCGAGCATCAGCGGCAGAGTGACGTTAGTGACCAGGCGAGACACCAGTTCTCGCATGTCGCGCTCGCCGTCGCGGCCTACATAATCGACGTTGACGTCCAGCATGTGAGCGCCTTCTTTGATCTGCGATCGCGCCAAGGCCACCAGACCATCCCAGTCCTCATCATTCAGCATGGTGCGGCACTTCTTGGAACCGCTAGCGTTCAACCGCTCACCCACAATCAAAAATGAGTTGTCTTGGTTGTAGGGCTGCGGACTGTAGATCGACGCCGAGGAGGGCACGTAGTTGAGGGCTGGCCGGGGATCGAGTGGGGGGAGAGGCTGGGTGGCTGGGTGGCTGGGTGGCTGGATGGCTGGGTGGCTGGATGACTTATCATGCCCCTCATACCCTGCTACCCTGCCACCCTCATACCCTGCTCGTACGGGTCGCTCTTTGGGATGTAGATCCTGTGCGAGCGAGGCTAGTTGAGCAATATGCTCCGGACGGGTGCCGCAGCAGCCGCCAATTACCTGTACGCCTAGATCTTCAACGAAGTGCATCAGAGCCATGCGCAGTGCCATTGGCGAAAGGTGATACACGGCATGGCCGCCGACATTTTCTGGCAGACCGGCATTAGGAATGCAGGAGATGGCAAAGGGGGACTGTTCCGATAGATGCTTGACGTGAGCTTTCATCAGGTCGGGACCGGTGGCGCAATTGAGCCCCAGAATGTCGATGGGATAGGGTTCCAGAATCGTCAAGGCGGCGGCCATTTCCGTGCCCACCAGCATGGTGCCCTGCTGCTCTATCGTGACGGAGACCATGAGCGGCAGTTGGATACTGCGGGCAGCAAACACTTCTAGAATGCCGTTTAGTGCAGCCTTAATCTGTAGGACATCTTGGCAGGTTTCCACCAGCAGCAGGTCAACGCCTCCGTCAATCAGCCCCTGCGCCTGCTCAATGTAAGCCTCCTTCAATGTATCGAAGTCGATGTGGCCCAGCGTCGGCAGTTTAGTGCCCGGCCCCATTGAACCGGCGACGAAACGCGGTTTTTCAGGGGTGGAAAATTCCACCGCGATCGCTTTGGCCAGCTCAGCAGCCGTCTTGTTAAGTTCGTAAGCTCGATCAGCCAAGTCGTACTCTGCGAGCACGATTGAGGTGCCGCCAAAGGTATCCGTTTCAATCACATCGGCACCGGCGGCTAAAAAGTCACGATGTACGGTGGCAACAGCTTCGGGCTTGGTCACCACAAGATATTCGTTACAGCCTTCATAATCTGGGCCACCAAAGTCCTCGGCGGTCAGATTTTGCACTTGCAAATTGGTTCCCATGGCGCCATCAAAGACCACGACGGGGCGATCAGGACGATGCAGGTGTGCTGAAAAGGCGTTGGTCATAGCTGGCTGATTAACCGCGAATAGAACTTAAGAACGAGAAATGATAATAAACTTTATTTTTACATGATTGCTCAGGTGATGTCGGTAATTTCGGGGCTGCATTAGTCCAATCGGCGCATTGTCTAGACGATTGCCTACAAGGGGGCAGATAGATTATCCACCGTCGCGCTGCCAGAATTGTCAATCTCAAATCGCTCATTGGCATTGTCTAACGCCGCATCAAGTGTCGGTAGTAATGCCATAACAAATGGGCGATCGCGCCTCGGTAAGGGACTAAATGGTCGGTGGCTGCCAGCAGTTCTGGACGCTTAGGTCGCTGTTCCCAGTTTTGGAGCCGCTGATATCCCGCCTGCACGGCCAGGTCAGAGGCGGGAAAGCTGTTCAACCGTTCTAAACAAAACAGCAGATACACTTCTGCCGTCCAAACGCCGATGCCCTTGATTTGGGTGAGATGAGCGATCGCCTCAGCATCCGACAGTGAGGGCAGCTGATCGAGGTTGACCTGGCCTGCCATAATGGCCGCCGCCAAGCGTTGACAGGTGGCGATTTTGGCTCGACTGAGGCCCACCTGTTTTAAGGAAGGTGCCGGCGCGGCGCTGATGCCGACTGGCGTTAGGTCAACCTGCTGGATGAGTCGCTGAAAAATCGCTTGGGCGGCTCGGGACGATAGCTGCTGCCCCAGAATAATGCGCAGCAGCGACGCAAAGCCGGCAGGCCAACTGCGCACCAATAGGGGGCCAGCCGTCGCTTCAATTTGCTGAAAGACGGGCTCGCGATCGCTCACCACTGTCACCGCCTCCCGCAGTTCAGCACTGGGCGGAAACAGAGCATCCGATGCAAATCGGTCAACTTCACTCGGCAGCATGGCAAAACTTGTTTGACTTTGCGGTCAGCGGCCTAAATCGTGCAGCTGATGAATGATCGCGGTGCACTTTTCGGTCGTTTCCCGCAGTTGGTGTTTATCGCTGGTTGGGGGCGGCGGCACCAGCGGCCCCACGCGGACAGTCAGCGGTACGGCTCGCGGCACGTTCGTCCCTTTGGCAAAGATGCGATGGGTGCCCCAGAGGCTAACCGGCAGCAAGGGCACCTGAGCCTTAGCGGCAATGAGCGCGGCTCCCAATTTAGGCTGGGGAATGCGACCGTCTGCTGTGCGAGTGCCCTGTAAGAACACGCCCACGGCCCAGCCTTGGTCAAGCTGCTGGATCGCGGCGCGAATGGCGCCGCGATCGCCGCTGCCTCGCTTGACGGGATAAGCACCATAGAGCTGAATGGCAGGAGCCAGTACCGGTACCTTAAAAAGCTCCGCTTTCGCCATAAAGGATACTGGCCGCCGCATACAGTTTGAAAGCAGGGGCGGATCAAAATCGCTGCCGTGGTTAGCCACGATAACTAGCGGCCCCTGCCGGGGTACCTGATTGACACCGGCAGTACGGCCTTGAAAATAGAGCCGGAACGTCGGATTTACCACGGTCCACTTGAACAGGTAATAGAGCCAGAGACTGGCAACGGGTTCGCGATCGCGGCTAGCCATACCCGATTGCCTCACGACGGTGCCAGGGCATTTAACTGTTCTAGCGTGCTCACATTAGTTAGCGTCAGCGTTTTCATCGTGCGCTTAATCAGTCCCGTCAGCACGTTGCCAGGACCCACTTCCATAACTTGTGCAACCCCCTGCTCTGGCAAAGCTAGGGAAATTTCTCGCCAGCGAACAGCCCCCGTCATTTGCTGGGAGAGTCGCTGTTTCAGAGTGACGGTATCGGTGGAGGGAGTGGGATCAACATTTGACAGCACGGGCACCCTCGGTGACTGAAATTCAACGGCTGCCAAAACCTCTTGAAATTCCCGAGCGGCAGGGGCCATGAGGGGAGAGTGAAAGGCGCCGCTGACGTTGAGTTTGATGGCGCGCTTACTCTTCACCTCGGCCAAGACCGCAGCCACCGCTTCGGGAGTGCCAGAAATTACCACCTGTCCAGGATTATTATCGTTGGCTAAAACGACGCCGTCAGTGTCAGCGATTTTAGCGATGAGGTCGTCACGATTAAATCCCATCAGTGCTGCCATAACGCCGTCAGACGTTTGCGACATCAGCTCTGCCCGCAGCTTCACCAGCCGCAGCCCCGCGGCGAAATCAAAAGCGCCAGCGGCGTAAAGCGCCCCATATTCCCCTAAACTGTGACCCGCAACTAGGTCTGGCTCGTGGCCGCGATCGCGCATCAGATCGACCAGCAGGCTTTCCAAAACGTAGAGGCAGGGCTGCGTATAAAGCGTGTTGGAGACTTTATCGTCGGCGCTCTGACAGATGGCTTGCACTGACCAGCCCAGAATATCGTCGGCGATCGCCAGCCGCTCTTTTCCCGCTGGATGGCTCATCAAATCCTCGCCCATCCCCACCGACTGCGACCCCTGTCCGGGAAAAACCCAGGCTGTTTTTGCCATAACTGCCTTCTTCTTCAAAACGATTCAATCAAAGTGCATTTTTCACTTTCTCAAGAAATGGCCGTTTCGCAAAGCTGAATTTTGTTTTATGGCTTTAGCCATTTAGGCTATTGCACCTGTAAGCTTCGTCTGCCCAGGGCCGGGAGGTCGAACGGAACAGGACGTAGGGAATCGGGAAGCCACCAACTCGCAACTGCGAATTCAAAATTCATACTCTACGTTGCCGTGACGGGTTGGTATGCGGACGTGGATTCTCGAATGGCGACGCCGGCTTCCAAGGCCTCAATAAAATGTCGGACACGAATGGGATCGATGGGCTGGTGGATATCGCCTTTACGTTTGAGGGAGCTGGCAACAATCACCCCATCGGCTGACTGCATCAGCTTGCCAATATTTTCCCAGCTCGCGCCGCTGCCGATGAACACGGGCACGTCTTTAGCGGCGGCTTTGGCCAGTTCCAAGTCCTCTAAATTGGGCGGGCTACCCGTGGCCCAGCCGGAAAGAATGATGCCGTCGGCTAGTCCGCGATCGATAGTTTCCTGGACGGCGGTTGTCAGGTTAGGGGAACCCAGGGGACGAGCATGCTTCACCAGCACATCCGCTAGAATTTGCACGTTGCTGCCCAGTTCCCGACGATATCGCAGCAAATCGTAGGCGCAGCCTTCAATTAACCCCTGATCGGTGGCCATCACTCCTGTGAGCACATTGACGCGGATAAATTGAGCCTTAACGCAGGTGGCGATCGCCATGGCGCTGTGGGCGTCGTTGCGCAAAACATTGATGCCAATGGGTACCGTGATCAGCTGCTGTAACCTCTGCACAATCAAGCTCATGGCGCTGATCACCGCCGGATCGACCCGCTCTTTAGGAAACGGCGCATCAAAAAAATTTTCGACAATAATGCCGTGAACTCTGCCTGAGGCCAGGGCCGTAGCCTCCTGTTCGGCTCGGTCGATGACTCGCTGCAGGTCGCCGCCCCATTGTGGCGAAGTTGGCAACGGCAGCAAGTGCACCACTCCAATCACCGGAGTTCTCGTCTTAAAAATCGTCTTTAAACTCACGTGAATATTAACTATCTATTATGCGCGGGCCCAGCCGGGGCAAGTCGACAGCTGAGCTCTCTTGATCCTACCTAAATTTACCCCACGTCCTCTAGTTCAGGACTAGGGTTTAAGGAATAAAGCAGTATTGGGCGATCGCCCACCTTTATACCATCCACCGGGCAATTTAAGTTTTGCGATGCAAGTTGCCATTCTCTCATTCTCCCGTGGCAGAATCGATCACCTGACTCAGTTATTGTTGGGCTGACAATCAGTAGAACGACTGATGTCGACGCCGTTGATACCAAGATTTGCCGTTTATGCCTATTGCTGCTGCTGCCCCGACCATCGCCGTTACTCACCTAGGATGCGAAAAAAATCGAGTCGATACTGAACATATGCTGGGGCTGCTGGCGCAAGCTGGCTATGGAGTTGATGCGAATGAGGAGCTAGCCGATTACGTCATTGTCAATACCTGTAGCTTTATTGCCTCCGCCCGCGAAGAATCTGTGCGCACGCTGGTGGAACTGGCAGAAGCCAAAAAGAAAATTGTGATTACGGGCTGTCTAGCTCAGCACTTCAAGGACGAGCTGTTGGAAGCGATTCCGGAAGCGGTTGCCCTGGTGGGGACGGGGGATTATCACAAAATTGTTGAGGTGATCCAGCGGGCAGAGGCGGGCGAGCGCGTTAAGGCGGTTTCCGCTGAGCCCACCTACATTGCTGATGATGCAGTGCCCCGCTATCGCACCACCGCTGAGGGCACGGCGTACATTCGAGTGGCAGAAGGCTGCAACTATCGCTGTGCCTTCTGCATTATTCCAAAACTGCGGGGTAACCAGCGATCGCGGCCCATTGAGTCCATCGTGGCTGAAGCCCACAAGTTAGCCGCCGAAGGCGTCCAGGAACTGGTGCTAATTTCACAAATTACGACTAACTATGGCAGCGACCTTTATGGTCAGCCGCAACTGGCAGAACTGCTATATGCCTTGGGCCAAGTCGATATACCGTGGATTCGCATGCACTATGCCTATCCCACCGGATTGACGCCGGCGGTAATTCAAGCGATTCGCGATGTGCCCAATGTGCTGCCCTATCTGGATTTGCCACTCCAGCATTCGCACCCAGCGGTGCTGCGAGCCATGCATCGTCCCTGGCAGGGCCGCGTCAATGATGACATTATTCACGCCCTGAAGGCAGCGCTGCCGGATGCCGTGATGCGCACCACCTTTATCGTCGGCTTTCCCGGTGAAACAGAGGCCCAGTTTGAGCATCTGCTCGATTTTGTTGAGCGTCACGAGTTCGATCACGTTGGCGTCTTCACCTATTCGGCGGAGGAGGGCACGCCAGGCGCAGCCCTGCCGCATCAGATTGCTCCAGCAGTGATGGCGGCTCGCCGCGATCGCCTAATGCAGGCTCAGCAGTCGATTTCGCTGCGGCGCAACCAGGCTGAAGTTGGCAACGTGGTTGAGGTTTTGGTCGAGCAGGTGAATCCAGCAACGGGAGAGATGATTGGGCGATCGGCTCGCTTTGCCCCCGATGTCGATGGTTTGGTCTATCTCAACGGTCAGGCGACACTTGGCCAGCTGACAAAAGTCCGCATTGACGCCGCTGACGTTTACGATTTGTACGGCTCAGTGCTGAAGCGTTAGAGGTAGCTCTGCGTCAGTGACTATCCTGCAAACACGGTTGGTTGAGCGGAGTCGTTCGTGAAAGGCCTTTTCAGGGAAGAAAGCGGATTTCTGGACAGCGTCTCCCCTAGACTTTGCCTGGGAAGACGCTTACTGGCATCACCAATTGGGGCAACTGCTGACGTTCAAAGGCCGTTGCGGCAGCGATCGCAGCACCGCTACAGGCTCGCATTTTCTCCGTGGCGGTGCTGCAATTGAGCTCGATAGAACTTAGAAGATGACGATTTCGAACTCAATGAGAGAAATGTCTTCATCAGGTCGAGAAATCAGTCTGACCATCTTGGTTGACGCATCTTCAGCAGCCGGTGGGACTGTAGTAAAAAAGCTCTCAGTCATGCTCACGCCTTCTGGTGGCAGTTCGCCCCCCTCGTAGTTGTCCACCAAAATGCTGTCCGTAAAGTCAATTTCCTGCTCAAGATCAAGCATTTGAGCATAGGCCAGCGCTTGCTCGCGCGCAACCGACGCATAGGGCGTCACCGCCATCGTCGTGGAGCCAAACTCGCCGGTGCTAAAGGTCAGCAAGACATCTTCAAATAAATATCGAGAATTGGCACAGTCACCGACAAGAACACAAGCTTGCTCTTGCTCCCATACTTCAGCGTACAGAGCTGCGCTGAATACCTGATTTTCATAGGTGGCATTGGCTTCCAAATAGGCGTAGTCGGGGCTGTCTCCCTTAACAGCGCTACTGACCGCTGCCGGCTCATAGCCATGAATATTCCAACTGTAAAAATTGTGGTCGCCATCGCGATCGCCCATGGCTGGGGTCGTGGTAATTTGTAGCATCACCTCAGGGAAGTCGATCTGGTTGACATGCGTGAAGAAAAAGGCGCAGAAGCCTTGGCCGGTGCCAGAGCAAGCTTCTACCTCTTCAAATCCCCGGGCGTGTAAGTCTCGTACGGTGGGGTCGTTGAAATCTGGGACGGCTCCCTCAGCCGGCGTATAAGGTATCCAGCCGATAGACATAACCTGCGATCGCACTTCCTCGTAGGGTGTTCCAGGTGCCAAATTGAGCCGCTCTACAGTTGTGATGAGCGACTCATCAGGCTCTCCGTCATTGCCCACTTCTGCGACACGGGTGTCTGTCGTTGGCAGGACAGTAGCTTCATCGATCTCACGCTCAGCCTTGGCAGCTGCATCTGCAACACCGTCGACAGCTGGAGTGGAATTCGTCTCAGAGGTTTTGGTGGCGCTTCCAGAGCAGGCCGCTGTTGTGAGCCCAAGCATGACAGCAAGCAGTCCTGTCACCGCTAGCTGCTTCCTACCCATTGGCGGCTGAACGTTGAGCTGCAGACGATTTTTCATGAATGAATGCGATAGGTACGACGGTTTGCTTTAAGCATTCCCTAACGCCTTTTTTCAGCGCCAAAACTCCGCAATCGCCTAGAGTGGTGCGCTGGCTTTGAATGGCGATCGCTAGCCGTTAAGTGGCATAAGCCTCATTCAATGATTTGGTGGCCGTTGCCTGTGTGTTCAAGGGGGTGAGTCTCCGAGAGCGGGCAATATGGGCTGCCGGCGGAAGTCCCACATGCACCACGACCCAACCGCATTAGTTAAACCAGAAGGCAAAGAAGAGAAACTGCCCATTAAAAGAAGTCATCAGCTGCTGCCAAAAGTCCGGATCGGTGATTTCTCCTGACTCTAGATAAGGGGCAGCGGCCGTTCCCTGCACCCAGCGCACCGCATCGAAGGCTTGAGGTTCCGTGAAAACTCGCTTGAGGTTGAGGCCCACTGGATCGTCGCCGCGCCAAAAAGGCAACAGGCGATCGCCCGCGAGAATCTTGTCTGCCTCATCCAAAAACGCGAACCACTCATCGATCATTTCCCGCGATACCGCAGCGCCAGGGATTACCCCCGTCTGCCCCGGATAGGGAATCCACTCGCGAATATCGTCCGTTTCTTGGCTGTAGAGCTGCCAACTTTGGCGGCTCAGGTCCGTCATCTGCTGCAGATGATTCAGTGCCGTCACTGCTCGCGGGCGATCAATCACCGGCAGATTGATTAAGTGAACCAGCGCGATCGCATCTAAAAATACGCTATCAACCCAGCCCCGCGACAAACTGGGGGCGGTCAAAAATGTATAGGGTGTTTCGGCGCGCTGAAAAAACAAATGAGCCCCATGGTTGAATAGTTGGGCATCATCATGGGCCAGATAAAAATCCAGCACTGCCGCCAGAAAATGACAGTAGCCGCGCAGCCACAGCACGTCTCCTGCATCAAAGCGAATAAAAAAGGTTTCGGTCTGAGCTGCCGTGAGCTGAGCGCCGCGATTGAGCGCTGCATAAATGCGCCACAGAGACTCTGGCGGAGAGCCCCGACCATTGCTGTCAAAATCCACATAGGCCCGCCCCAGATAGATATCCAAACTGACTGCATCGTCGTTGATCAGCGCCAGGGTACGCTCTGCCTGCAAAATGTCTTCAACAAACTGGTTGAGCGCCTGTCGCGACTGCCCGTGGCTGATAGTGGCCGGTACTGGGTTACGCGGTACGGGCAGGCGCAAAAACGGAATCAGTCCACTCAAGGGACCATCCGACAGCAAACCATAGTCGTACCAGGCTTGGCCCAAATTTTCGATCGCATTAGCAAATTGCAAAATGCCGGTGCCAAAGCGCAGCTCGTCATTACTAGGGTCAGCCGCCAGCGCGATTGCCAAGTCAGCAGCGCCCGTGGCAATTTGCGCTTCTGACAGATAACTATTGACGCGATCAAATATGAAATTTTCATCGTTTGGCGTCTGGGCTTGACTGGGGCGCCCCACTGCTAAGGCACCCAGTAAAATCAGCGTGAGCAGCAGCATACTGACTGCGCGATATCGGCGAGATGAAAACATATAAGTCGACGTTTGGTGAACGAAGGCGATCGCCCAGGATGCCTGGTCTATCGCTAGGCCTTCTTTTACAGGATGTCGAAGAGCATCTGTAAAACTGCTCCAGGGCAATTATTCTTTACGCCGTGAAAGACTGTAAATCGGACAGGAAAGCAGCCATTTTGTCGGGAAACTTAGGGACGATCGCCCCCTAAACGAGCACCGTACACAGCCGCAGAACGATAGATTGATTGCGATCGCGGTCATTACCTCAAGACTGCAGATATTGCTCTACACCATCGAGCATCATCTGCACCGATAAAATTACTAGCAGCATGCCCATCAATCGCTCGACTGCCAGTGCGCCCCGTGGGCCCAGCCACTGAAAAATTCGTGGCGAGGCCCAGAGGATGATTCCGGTAATGCCCATGGCTAACGTCAAGGCTCCGAGCCAACTGCCCAACTGCTGGGGGTCTGATTTGGCCATCACCAGCAGAGCTGCGATCGCGCTGGGACCGGCAATTAACGGCATGGCGATCGGCACAATAAACGGCTCCGTCTCCAACGTTGATGGCAGTGCTGAGCGACTGGGAAACACCATGCCCAGCGCAATAATGAATAAAATGATGCCGCCTGAAATTCTCAAGGTATGGGAAGCTACGCCAAAAAAAGACAGCAGCGTATTGCCCATCAGCAAAAAAAGTAAGAGGATGCCGTAGGCAATCAGGGCTTCGCGGAGGATAATGCGCTGGCGTTTGGCTCGGGGTAAATCGGCCAGCAGAGTATTAATTGTCACAAGATTGCCAAACGGGTCCAAAATCAACAGCAATACAGTCGCTGCAGAAATAATGGTCATTATTGCCTTTTCCTTACCGCTACACCGTCAGTATGCGGGCTGTCGACTCTATATTTTTAGGCGATAGTCGAGTGCGCGTAAAATTATTGACCGAAATCGTGTCTAAAGAACCGTACTGACTACCTGATAGCGATTGCGTCCACCGACCTTGGCTTGATAGAGCGCTTGGTCAGCGATGTCGATAAAGTTGGCCAGTGGAGGTAAGGAAACGTCGGTATTTGTCCCAGCGGGCCGACGAAGCATACAGGCAATGCCGAAGCTGAACGTGATTTGAGACGCTACTTGCGAACCGGCGTGCTGTAATTCCAAATCGGCGATCGCCATCTGGATCTGCTGCACGATATGAACAGCCCCCGCTTCATTGGTTTCTGGCAGAATTATGGCAAACTCTTCGCCACCATAGCGAGCCACCATATCGGTGGGCCGCTGCACTGACTGCATCAGCGTTTGGGCCACCTGGGTCAGACAAGCGTCTCCCTGAATATGACCATAGAGGTCGTTGTATTGCTTGAAATAATCAATGTCGCAAAGAATCAGCGATATCCAGACTTCTTCTTGGCTACGAACCAGACGACTCCACTCGCGGCCCAAATAGGCTTCAAAGCTACGGCGATTGTCTAGCTGCGTCAGCGAATCATGCATCGCTAGATATTGCAGTTGCTGATTGGCAGCTTTGAGTCGCTCATATAAAGTTGATTGTTGGATAGCGATCGCCAGTTGGTCAGCTAGGCGCTGCATCAGCTTAACCTGCTGGTCAGAGAAAGCTGGATCAATCAGGACATCCCGCTGCAGGTTCAGACTGCCCCAAAGCTCACCGTTGACCATCACGGGTATCAGCAGCCAGCTACCTGGAAACTGTTGGGCAATGGCCTGATTGTTCGGCTCTGCAATGTCCTCCGTGGAATTCACTCGAATGATGTTTCCGCGGCCCAGTTGCTCAGTAAAAGGATTGTCCTGGTCGGGAATTTGCCATTCCAGCTTGCTGGCAAAATGGGGGCGACAGCGATGTTCCACCAACTGTTTCCAGCCTTGGCGCTCGGGAAAATATTGAGCAATGCTGACGCGGCAAATATCTAAAAACCCAAAGGCTTCTCGCACCGTCGTCGAAAAGATCGTCTCCAATTCCAGGGAACTGCGGATTGTTTCCATTACCCGGCTAAACATTTGTTCTTGGGCGGTGCGCTGGTGCAGTGCCTGGGCGATCCGCTTGCGATCAGTAATATCGATGATCACGGCCGTCAAAAATTTGATATTTTCGCTATCGCGCTCTATCACCGGGCACAGGATAATATTGACCCATTTTTGCTCACCTCCCTTGCAGAGGTAGCGTTTTTCCATAGAACACGAGTCTTTTTCCCTGGCGATTAAGCTGGCGATCGCTTGTTGAGCAGCAACCCGATCATCCGGATGGGTTAAGCTGCTGCAATCCATCAGCATCAGTTCTTCGGAGCTGTAGCCCGTGACCGCAGCATAGGTGGTATTAACGCGTAAGAATTTTCCCTGACAGTTAAACAGGGCAATGCCCACCATCGTCTGTTCAAAAACGGCTCGGAATCTGGCTTCACTTTCTTCTAGCGCCTGCTTGGTGGCCCGACGCTGGGTGATATCTTCATAGGTGCCTAAAATACCGATAACGTTGCCTGCCGCATCGGTAAGCGGAACCTTGCTGGTTTCAACCCAGATAACGTTGCCTGAAGCAATGTGCTGCGGCTCAATAGCATGTAGCTGTGGTTGACCTGACGCAATCACTTCGCGATCAATATTTTGATATGAGGTCGCTTCTTCGACTGTCCACGGTAAATCATGGTCAGTTTTTCCGGTAATTGCCGTTGGCGATCGCAGCCCTGCATAATCGGCAAAATTCTGGTTGCAGCCTAAATAAATTGATTGGCAATCCTTCCAAAAGATGGCCTGTGGAACACTGTCAACAACTCGCTGCAGCAGCTGCTGTGATTTCCATAAATCAGTTTCCGCCTGCTTGCGATCGGTGACATCCAGTAGCAGGCCCACAAGCTTCACCAAACGAGAGCCGTCATAAACTAGCTTGACGATATCCTCAATCCAGACGATGTCACCGTTAGCTGCCTGCATGCGATATTCAAACTGATGGTCGACTCTGGCTTGAAGACTTTTCTGGCAGTATGCGATCGCCGTGTCGACATCTTCTGCACAAACATGATCGACCCAAAAGTGCGGCGTCAGCCAGTCGGCCAGCGGATATCCCAGCAGCGATTCCGCTTGGGGGCTGACAAAGGTAAATTGAAAGGTCTCTGGGTCGGCTTCCCAAACTACGCCATTAATCGAATTCACTAAAGTTTGATACTGCTCTCGGGAAGCCCGGAGCGCCAGCTCTAAATGCTTATGTTCGGTAAAATCGAGCGCATGGCCAATAATCCCACCGATGCTGCCGTCAAGCCCTCGATACGGCGTTAAGTGTATTTGATACCAGCGAGTCTCCCCTGTGTGCCCAGTCAACTGGGCATCTGGCAAAGTACAGGTCTCCTGTTTGTCAATAATGGCTCGATTCGTGGTGAGTATTTCGGTTAGCCAAGCGCTATCCAAATGGGGATTAAAGTCGGTCTCATGATGTCCAATCAACTGTTCGGGGGTGGTGCCGTGGACCGCGGCTGCAGTTTGGTTGGCGAGCAAAAATCGACCGCTCACATCTTTAACAAATACCTGATGCGGAATGGAGTCGAGAACTTGGCGCAGCAGTGCCTGCTGTCGCTTAGCCATGGCGGTCTGCTGCCGTTCAATTTCACAATGCCGCTGTTCGCTAATGTCGATAGTCACCATGGTGAGGCGCCAGCAGTCCTGTCCCTGATCGTGGTGAGAGGTCACCGTGCTGGTGAGCCAGCGCGTACCCCCAGTCTGGGGATGAATGCGAAACTCTAGCTGAGTGTGTTCATGGGCCTCAATCGTTTCAAACAGAGTCGTCAGTAGAGGCTGGCGATCATCGTCGTGCAGACACGCTAACCACAGGGATGGATCAGCTGAAAATACCTTTGGGGCATAGCCATAAATAGTTTCGACCCCAGCTGAGGCATAGTCGACGACTAAGGTGCGATCGCGCTCCGCTCGCAGGCTGAAAATTGCGGCACAGGCATTTTCTAAAATGCTTTGTAGTTGAGACGGCGAAGTTTGGTCGGCCAGGGGCTGCCTCGGGGCGGCAGTGATGTCTTGCACAACGCCAGCACAGCCGATAACCTTGCCCTTGTGGTCATAAATGGCTTCACCGCAGCAGGTTACCCGGCGAATATCACTCTCGGACCGAGCAATCGAGGCATCCAGGGTGAAGGGTTGGTTGTGCAATAGACTTTGGCGTACTTGAGTTTGCACCAGGTCGCGCTCATGAGTCGAAACTTGTTGGAAAATTGTGTCCAGCGTGGGATTTGGCTGGTTGTCATCCCGCCCCAAAATCCTCATTAGCGCTGGCGAGCATCGGACTTGCTGCGTAATCGTGTCAAATTCCCAATCTCCCCAATGAGCCAGCGCTTGGGCGCGCTGCAGTCGGGTTTGATAGTCGTCAGATAAATTATGCTGAGAAGCTGAAGCTTGCCTGATAATCGCAGCAAACCGCGCAATCAGACCCAACAGCGCAACGCTATTCAAAAATATGAGCGACCATTGCAGCGCCGGTAATCCGATGCCCTGCAGTAAGCAAAACACCTGAAACAGCAGGTTAGAACTCAGGGCGAGGATAGTGATTAGATACCTGAAATTATCAAGCCGCCTTCGTTCTCGACTTGTTTGTTGACTTGATGAAGCGGTTTTGAGAAAAATCACAATCCGTCAGTTAGGCAAAAAATCGGTGAATTGATGCTTTATTCGTCAAGTTTTTGTCAAAAACTTGATCAGGCAACATGACAAGCAGCGGTCAATCCCTTTTTTAAGTTGTTGCGTTTCCTAAAATACGGACAGCTTATGAGAACCGCTTCCTTATGCGGCCCTTCAATATTCTGCAGCAATTATTCGACAATTTAAAGTGCATGTAACAGTTAAAATCTTATGCTGCCGTAGTCTTAAAGCCTACAACCGTAAAACACTTGCACTGCTACATTGTCTTGAAAATCAGATGTATTAACGAGGTTAAAAATAATATAAGGTGATTTAAAGCAGTAAAGCTCAGTATTAAAAATTAGCGAAAGCCACTATTTATTTGACCATGCTGTAATACATCAAACCTAATGTCTAAAACAGTTGTCAATACGTCAAAAGTCTTAAATAACTATTAAACGACTGAAAGCTACTTGCTGAAAACTATGTTTAATCAGCGAATTTATAAGTGAATTGAACAAAAATGTATAACTCCATTATTTTCCCGAGTAGCCAATATAACTAGTGAAATTAGCGCGAATTAAGAACATTTAGTCGAACTTATGGCGACAACGTTTTATGGAAGAAGTCAAGCGGAACAAAACAGATTTGTGAGATAGCCTACTGACCTCCTGGTCGGGCGTCAGCCAACAGCAATATTCTGATGATTTCAAGTGCTTGAGCGAAATCTGAAATAAGCGCCCACGACGTCATTCGTCGTCGTCACAATACTATCGTTTCCTTGACCTATTGTCATTAAGGGAACGCACTGCCAATAACCTGATGGCACTGCTCGAAAAGACAGCTGGCTCAGGGCAAAATGCGATCGCAGCAAGAGCCGCTCACACTAATTTTGTCAGCCAAGCTACATAGCCGCGTCGAAGTCGACGCGCTCAGTCATACCCAGAACGAGTCTTTCTCTAGGTTTCCTCGGTCGCGTCGGCCCAATTGGTGGGCAAATAGCCGGTGGGCTCATCCCAGCGATCGTCTTCATCTTCCTCAATTTCTGGCAGAGGAATATCTAACTTTGGTTGCTCTTGCACAAAGATTGAGTCAGGTAACGTCACGGGTATTTCGCGTAGCGCAGTCAAGACCGCTGCTGCCGATTCGTAGCGCTGCGAAAAGTCGTATCGCACCATTTTGGTGATCACATCCCCCAAGGCTGGGTGCAGATCGGGAACGCGGTATTGCCAAATTAGCTCGCCGCGATCGTCATACTGCATTTTGTAGGGTGAAATACCTGTCAATGCTTCGATCGCCGTCACACCGATCGCGTATAAATCACTGTTGAAACGCGGCATGCCAGCCGACTGCTCACTCGGCATATAGCCTTTGGTGCCAATTCCAATCGTAGACGTAACCTGTGGGTCATGTTCCGTCAGTTGATTAGAGATTTCTTTGACTGAGCCAAAATCAATCAAGACAAGGCGGCCATCGCCCGCCCGTCGAATCAGGTTGGAAGGTTTGATATCGCGGTGAATCACCCCCTCACCGTGGACAAATTGCACCACTGGTAGGAGGTCTAGCAAAAAGTTCATGACCCAGGCTTGTGACTTAGGCTGGCGGGAAGACAGTTCTTCCTTGAGCATTTTGCCTTGGACCATTTCTTCCACTAAATAAAAAGATGCGCCAGTTTCAAAGTGGGCCAGCAGCCGAGGAATTTGGTTGTGATGGCCCAGACGTTCTAGCGTTTGAGCTTCAGAAATAAACAATCGATGGGCAAGTTGGTGTGACTTCGGGTCGTCGCTCACGATGCGGAGCCGCTTGACCACACACAGCGGATTTCCAGGGCGCAAAGTGTCCAACGCGGTGTATGTTTCACTAAAACCGCCGGCTCCTAGAATTGATTGCACTTGATATCGCGCTGCCAAAATCGTACCCACCACCTCAGCTCGGCGAGCTTCCAACAGATCGTGAAAGTCTTCTTCCTGGCTGATAATTTCTTGCACGATGGGCGAAGTCGCATATTGTGCCAGCGTCCTGCGAAAGCGCTGTTTTTTTAACTGCTCAGCAATGAGTCCCACAATCGCATACGAGCCGCCGGCAGCCAGCAGCGCTATCGACATACCCGCAATGGGTAAAAATAAATTAAACGAGGCGAATCCAACATAACTTACCAATAGCCAACTGCCTGCCGCGATCGCGGTCCACAGGATGAGGGAAACGGTGCGTTTGCTGCGGCCCAAAAGCAGAATAAAGCCACCTCCCACCGCTAACAATAATCCAACTTCTGATAAGGAATTAGGCAGCGCCATGCAAGTTGCCGTGCCGGCCCGTAAAGTCGTAATGTCGTTAGCCAAAATTTCGACTCCCGGCATCTGCCGGGGATAGATTGCACTTTCCGCAAAGGGCACTCGCGTAAAGTCCTGAAGAATGCTAGCGGTCGCGCCAATCAGCACGATTTTATCTTGGAAGACTGCCCCAGATTTCAGATAGTTGCTCCAGGGGTCATCATCCAGTACATACCAGAAGGGAATATGCTCAAAGGTATGTACTGGTCCCAAAAATTGGATGCCGTCACCGGCTACCACAGGCGCATTAATACCAGCGGCGGCCAGGGTTGCTTGGGCAAAGCTACGTTGATCCTGCCACTGTTGCGGAACGGTATTCTCAAGCTCCGCTGCTGTTGTTAGCGGCGACTGGGCTAAAATTTGCAGGTAAATGTGCCCCTGCTGATGAATCCGACCATCCGCTGCTAGACGAAAGTTGATATTGCCAAGATGTACGCCACCTCGCTGAAACTGATCGAGGGGAAAAGTTGGCTGCAGAAGCGCTCCCTGACGCATTTGGTTGTCGTCATATTTCATTGCGAGGGTGACGCGATCGCCGTACTGCTCTAGCACCTGAGTTAAACGGTCATCATCTGCTGGCCCATAGGCACTGTCAGTCGATAAGACTAAGTCTAGGGATACTGCTTTGGCCCCTGCTGCCATCAGGCGCTCGATCGCGATTGCATAAGCTTCCCGCTGCCAAGGCCACTGCTGAATAGGTTCTAAATCCGCATACCCAGCCGGATCGCTCCGATAATATTCGGCTTGTGATAACGACTCGTCGTCAATGGCCAAAATGACAATATCTTCTGGGGCCGCTTTAGGGCCACGCAGCTCGAAAAAAATAGTTTGCGCCTGCCGTTCCCATTCTCTTAAAAAGGGACTATTTAAGGCCGTAATCGCAGCGGCGATGGCCAGGCAACCACCGGATAAAAGCTGCTGCCAAGGGACATTAAGCAAGCGACGAGTGATCTGCGTTTTGGATTGAGTCGCCGTAACTGAGTGGGTCATAAAAAGCGTACTTGACAAGAAGGATCTTAAGCGGAACGGCGCGAATTAGCGTTCCGCGATGCTTGAAGCCGACACCGTAGATATACCCATCACTTACCTTAACCTGTCTTTCAGTGGGTCGCGGAACTTTTCCGGGACGTCCGGCCAGTATAGGCCGATGATTGGACAAGGTTGATTGGACAAGGGTGCGATCGGCTTATCTGCTACTCCCACATCATTAAAAATTGTCAAATCAGCGCGCTACTGTCACCAGTGCATAGTCAAACATTAGCCAGCCGCCAATAGTTCTGTCGGCATAGCAAAATCAAAAAAACGCACGTCTTTAAAAACTGGGGTGCTAGGATTCGAACCTAGGAATGGCGGGACCAAAACCCGCTGCCTTACCACTTGGCGACACCCCATCAAGTAGGCTTAAATAATCTAGCAGTTTTTATCCCGTCTATGTCAAGCATTTTTGGATCAAGGCACCCAGAAAATCCTGGCTGAAGCTATTTTCTGATGCCAATACCAAAAAGTCGTTCAGACCGTAAGCATTACATCTATCAACAAGCCTGCTGTGACATGTCTAAAGACTACCCTCTTTTCTGGGTTCAGTTTCAAATGGTCTACTAACATTCGAGCAGGCAGCTCAACCAGATCGCAAACCGATGATTCGCCCAGGAGACTGATTACCCGTTAATCTGAAAAACAATCCCTCAATAACTTGCCACACTTCATGGATTCCGAAATCGCTCCCCAGTTTCCGCGTACGCTCCGTCGTCTACTGCTAATCGTCATTACGCTAATTGTTAGCGGCATTATGGGAAGCGCCCTGATTGCGAGTTGGAATGAGCCGCAGGTGGCTAGCCGCTTAGAACTGTATCAAACCGACTTGTTGTTGCAGGCGACAGCTTGGGAAGGCGCAGGACTGCCAGAGGAGCAGGTGACGACGCTGCGGCGCAACATTTTGGGTGAAACGCCCTTGGCAGACGCTCAAAAGGCCTACGAGTCTGTGCGCGCAACCGCTGTCAACACCTTGAATAGCAGTGACGTTACTAATGGAGCCACCTCTCCTCGCTTGCAAACTGCGTTGGAAGAGCAAGCCGAACTGTTGGATTTACTAGACTTACGCTTGGGAATTTTAGCTGCTGAGCAGGATGATGTAACCGCAGCGCAGGAGCATTGGGAAACGGTTAAATCTCGTCACGCCCGGGGCGATCGCCTCTGGCGCACTGCTGACACACTGACGGGGCTATGGGGCGACGCGACGCCTCCCAACAACAGTGAGCCGCTGTTGACCAAAACGCTGCAGGGCTGGTTTCAGAAGCGCGCTTTAGCCCAATATTATGAGCGTACTCAGGCTGCTGAGTCGTTAGCTCAGTTAGAAGCTACCGAGGCAGACACAGCGGCAGGTCTGATTTTCACCCTGGCAGCCGTGGGAATATTTCCGACCATCGGAGCCTTGTCGGGAATGTTGCTGCTGATTAGCTTGGGTATCCAGCGTTTGCTGCGAGGTAAAGATGCTTTACTGGCGCAAAATCGCGATCGCGGCTGGGAAACTCCCTGGACGGCGGAAACTATCTGGCTGGTCGTTGTGGGCGGCTTTTTGTTTATGGGGCAGCTAGTGGTGCCCTTAATGATTAGTCCACTACGGGGATTGCTGGCTCCTAATATTCGCGGTCAGGCGATATTTGCCTTGAGCTATTACCTTTTAATGTCCGCTGGCACAATTGCTGTGCTGTGGTTGGCTATTCGGGCTTATCGACCGCTGACGGCTGACTGGTTTAAAGTTACAGTGCGCAGTCGCTGGTGGCTTTGGGGTGTGGGCGGCTATTTAGTAGCGCTGCCGCTGATGCTGACAGTTTCAGTGCTCAATCAACAGATTTGGCAAGGTCAAGGTGGCAGCAATCCGCTTTTACAGACGGTACTGGAAGCGCAAGATCCGATTGCCTTAGCAATTTTCTTCGCCACTGCCTCCATCGCCGCGCCTCTATTTGAAGAACTGTTATTTCGCGGCTTTTTGCTACCGTCTCTAACCCGCTACCTGTCCGTGTGGGGAGCGATTATTGTCAGCAGCTTAATTTTTGCGATCGCCCACTTAAGCTTGTCAGAAATTTTGCCGCTGACTGTGCTTGGAATGGTGCTCGGAGTCGTTTATACGCGATCGCGCAACTTACTCGCACCGATGCTGCTACATAGCGCTTGGAACAGCATCACCATGCTAGGACTGTTCTTGCTAGGCAGCAGTGCTAATTAAAGGGAGATGTGCAGAAGGCGACAGAATCTCGGCTTGTAAAGTAGAGAGAGACGTTGATGTTGGCTCCACATTGGGTAAGCGGCTGCGATCGCTTTTCTTGGCAATCGAGTGTTGGCTTACTCCAGCGATTAGCATGCTTCTCTTTCATGTCGGCGGCTGCGCTAAATTACGAAAGCGCGTATACTGCGGCTCGAACAATAGCTTCACGGTTCCCGTTGGGCCGTTACGATGTTTGGTGATGATGATTTCGGCGATGCCGCGATCAGGCGTGTCAGGATCATAGTATTCCTCGCGATACAGCATCATAATCACGTCTGCATCCTGTTCAATGCTGCCACTTTCACGAAGATCCGACATCATCGGACGTTTGTTGGTGCGGGATTCGACGCCGCGACTGAGCTGGGAAAGAGAGATAATGGGGACGTTGAGTTCCCGAGCAAGACCTTTAAGCGATCGCGTAATTTTCGACAATTCTTGGACCCGGTTATCGCTGCTGCCCTCCATCAGCTGTAAATAGTCGATTAGGATGAGGCCCAGTGCTCCGCCTTGCTCCGCCTGCAGTCGCCGCGCCTTGGATCGCATTTCGGTAACAGAAATATTCGGCGTATCGTCAATAAAAACGGGCATTTCCGATAGCTGATTGATGCCCTGACCGAGAATTGTCCACTCGTTGGGATTTAGTCGTCCGGTGCGCAGACGACTGGTTTCCAGCGCCAGTTCACTCGACAGTAGACGATAAACGAGCTGCTGCTTCGACATCTCTAGGCTAAAGATAGCCACCGGTAGCTTTTGCGTACTGGCGATATTGCGAGCGATATTGAGGACGAACGCGGTTTTCCCCATTGACGGCCTACCAGCAGCGATGATCAGGTCAGAACGCTGAAAACCCTGGGTCATAGCGTCTAAGTCATAGAATCCGCAGGGAATGCCGGGAAGAACAATACCTTCTGCCCGCTCTTCGATTTCTGCGAAGGTTTCGATCAGAATATCGGCTGTTGAGGTCAGCGCTTGTTGGGGACGATCTTGTGTGATGCCAAAGAGTTTCTGTTCCGCTTCATCTAAAGAAGTTTCAAGTGGTTGATCGGCTTCAAAGCCAAGCTGGGAAATTTCACCGCCAATCTGGATCAGTCGCCGTCGAATAAACTTTTCCATGACCAAGGTGGCGTATTGGTCAATGTTGGCAGCGCTGAGGGTGCGATCAACAAGCTGAGCAATGCGACCGGTACCTCCGACTTTTTCGAGCAGTTCGCGATCTTTCAGCCAATTGGTGATGGTCATCAGGTCGGTAGGCAGGCCGCGACTGTGGAGATCTATCGCGGCTCGATAGATCGTTTTGTGAGCACTAATGTAAAACGCATCGGGGCCGAGAATTTCCAGTACCCGTCCAATTGCTTCCGGGTCTAGCAGCACGCCGCCTAAAATGGCCTCTTCAGCATCCACGTTTTGGGGCGGCAGGCGATCGCTATAGCCCTGAAAGTCAAGATTTTGAACCATTCACCTCTCCGCGATGACAGTAGGTCCTCCCTACCGTAGCGGATTCTTTTTAGAAATAGGGGCGGCGATCGCGTTTGGCAATATTTAGCGACAGAATCGGCCAGAGGCATAAGCGAATAATGCAGAAAGCCTTGCAGAACTGGGGCGTTGCTCAATTTGGGGATGAATCAAGCTGGGATGGGTACCTCGCCAAATTTGAGATAGTGAATCAATAGTCGAATCGAGTGCTTGAGCATCTCGACCGACTTGG
>ERZ1740058.187-NODE-187-length-53040-cov-7.770105_pt1 | contig 53040 bp, 41 predicted proteins | sample MGYA00581745_ERZ1740058 | MGnify/ENA primary metagenome ERZ1740058 (study PRJEB43018, sample SAMN04849742) | marine metagenome | isolation source: floating plastic debris | place: Pacific Ocean | collected 2008-08-30 | study: EMG produced TPA metagenomics assembly... | reverse complement strand
GAGGCTCGCACCCAAGGCGGCTCCCAGTCCAGCCAGAGCGCCGACGCCCCACGCGATCCAGCCGACCGCGTACCCGGTGTAGTACCCAACCGCAGCCCAGATAGCCGCGCCAATGGCTCCGCCGACGATCGATCCCACGAGTGCCCCGATCATGCCGATTCCTCCAAGCACCCCGCGCCTCGGGGTGAGCAGTGACCGCACGCGCAAAACACGATCCGGATCACATCACGAACAACCGGGGCACACCACCCCGTCGAGGTACGATACTGGTTTCTCTGGAACATTGCAAGGGTTTTTGGTCGATTGGGAATGGGTCTTTCCCCATGCCCAAGGGCGATTATGGACTCCAGCACGCGGATTTCGCCCCTATGCTGCCCGAACACCGACATCTGGCCCGACACCACGGAGGGTGACCTTGGCCGCCAAGAAGACGACTTCCAGGACCCGTGCGACCGCCGAGACGATGGCCGGCAAGCAGCGGGACATTTCCGTCAGCGAGTTCTTCGCCAAGAACCGCCACCTGCTGGGCTTCGACAACCCCCGAAAGGCCCTCCTGACCACCGTCAAGGAGGCCGTCGATAACGCTCTCGATGCCTGCGAAGAGGCGGGGATCCTCCCCGACATCGAGGTGCTCATCGAGGAGTTGACCGCCCCGCCGAGCCCGAGCAAGCCCGGGCGGTACGCCGTCACCATCACCGACAACGGTCCGGGCATCGTCCGCAAGCAGGTGGAGAACATCTTCGGCCGGCTGCTCTACGGCAGCAAGTTCCACCGCATGAAGATGAGCCGCGGCCAGCAGGGCATCGGCATCTCGGCGGCGGGCATGTACGGGCTGATGACCACCGGCAAGCCCATGGTCATCACGACCAAGCCCGGCAAGCGAAAGGCGGCGCACCACCTCGAGCTCGCGATGGACACCACCAAGAACAAGCCCGAGGTGACCATCGACGTCGAGACCGACGACTTCCCCGAGACCTCCAGCGGCACGGGTACGCGCGTGCGCATCGAGATGGAGGCCCGCTACCAGCGCGGCAAGACCAGCGTCGAGGCGTACCTCGAGCAGACGGCCATCGCCAACCCGCACGCGCAGATCACGTTCATCCCGCCCGAGAAAGCCGCCGGTGGCCCCGCACTCGAGGTCGAGGAGGTGTCGACCGAGCTCAGTCACACGACCGAGCTCGCCGATCGCTACATCTTCCCGCGCGCGGTCGAGGAGTTGCCGCCCGAGACCGAGGAGATTAAGCCCCACCCTTATGGCGTCGAGCTCGGAAACTTCCTGCGCATGCTCAAGGGCACGAACGAGAAGCAGCTGGCCGGCTTCTTCAAGAACGAGTTCAGCCGTGTGCCGCCGGCGGTGGTCAAGGACATCACGTCGAAGTCGACCGTGAAGGGCGGCAAGACGCTCACGGGCCAGACGTACGTGAGCACGGTCGACCACGACGCGGCCGAGCGTTTGTACCGGGCGTTACAGGACAGCAAGCTGCGAGCGCCGCCCACGGACTGTCTCGCTCCCATCGGCGTGCGGCAGATGCTCAGCGGCCTGCTCAAGGGCGTGAAGGCCGAGTTCTATGCCGCCAGCACGCGCGACCCGGCGGTGTACCGCGGCAACCCGTTCCAGATCGAGGCGGCCATCGCCTTCGGCGGCGACCTGCCGGGCGATGAGTCGGCCCGGGTCATCCGCTTTGCTAACCGCGTGCCGCTGCTCTACCAGCAGAGCGCGTGCTGCTCGTTCAAGGCCGTGGTCGAGACGGGCTGGAAGAACTACAGCCTCAGCCAGCCGCGCGGGGCGCTGCCGGTGGGCCCGATGGTCATCATGGTGCACATGGCCAGCGTGTGGGTGCCGTTCACGAGCGAGAGCAAGGAGGCGATCGCCGACTACGACGAGATCCGCAAGGAGATGCGCCTCGCGCTGCAAGAGTGCGGCCGCAAGCTTGGCACGTACCTCCGCCGCCGCCAGAAGATGCGCCGCGAGGGCCAGCGGCGTGACGTCTTCTCGCGGTACATCGCCGAGATCGCGCGCTCGACCTCGGCGCTCACCGGCGACGATGAGGGCGCGCTGCTCGACGCATTACTGAAGCAGGCCCAGGCCCGCACGGCGATCGCGGACGCCGAGCTCGATGAGGATGGCAACTACGTCAAGCCCGAGAAAAAGCCGGCCGAAGACGATGGCGTGATCATCGTGGAGAGTGAGCCGAGCCCGGCACAGGTGGAGGCGAAGGGGAACGGGGAGGCCGCATCGGCTTCAGAAAGCGACGCCGGACGAGGATTGTTCGGCACTGACGGCGAGAGCGTTCCGGTGCGACGAAAGAAGACGAAGTCACGTTCAAGAGCGAGGAAGCCGACACGACCGAGGGCTTGAATGTCAATGTGGTTCCACCAGCAGCTCATTGCCCCGAACATCGGGCAAGTACTCATCCGGTTCCCAGCCGTACTCGGTACCTTCATCGGATGCTGTCGTCCAGCAAAATTCTACTTCGGACAAGAACCCGACGAGGTCATCGCCAAGTCGTGCAAGCAAGCTATCAACACTCCTTGCAACGACTTCTTCGTATCCCAGAACTGGGTCCAAGCTGATGCAGAAGCACTTCCCAGCCAAAGGCTCGCCATTGTGCTCTCCATCGAAGAAGAGAACAATGTCTGTCCCCTCACCAGCTATGCCACCGATCACCCGCCAAGTGCCGGCAGAATACATCTCCAGCCCTTCAAAGGCCCAAGACATGTCATCGCCTGTCCACTCATCGGTCGCCGCGTCCCAGTCCTCGGTAGGAAGCAGCCACGCAGCCGGCATGGGATCCTCGCCGGGCAAGGCAGGAAGAACCGACATCGCAACTCCGTCATGCTTGCCGTAGAGTGCACCCAATTGGCTCGCCAACTCGGGGGCATTTTCACAAAGAGCGTCAATCTGTTTGAGTCCAGCATCCGAAGCCGGAGGCTCTCCATGATGTGATACGGGGACAACAACCGGGCCGACTCCAGAACCATCATGATGTGGAAACTTCAACCCGGGCGCCGGATGGCACAACATAGACAAGAGGGACGAAAGACCACCCATGATCAGGACTCCGATCGAATTCGCGTCTCGTGGCCAAGTCACAATTCGCTAAACGCGCAAGTGTAGCAATATGGCAAAGAAGACCACCAAGAAAGTCCGCTCCGCCCCGCGCACGCGATCTAAAGACGCCGCCGATCGGGATGCGAAGACGCAGGCCGCCCTCAAGGACCTCGCCGGGGGTATCGCCAAGAGCGCGCTTTCGGGCGTCGAACCGACGTTCGACGTGCCTACGCGTTCGTCGAGCAATACGAACTGGAATCGCAAGCGCGGCATCCTGCAGATGGGCGACGCGGCCAGCACGCGGCAGATCTTCAACCTGGGACAGGCCCGCAAGTTCATGCAGAGCCTGCGGCACGCCCACGGCATCAGCCGCCTCATCGACCAGGACAAGACCACCAGCCTCCGCGGCATGTTCTACACCGGGCTGGGCGACGTCCACGACGTCGGCGGCAAGAAGGTGGGCGAGAAGACCTTCGACGACCAGACCGAGAGCGACGCGATCCTCGAGGATCTGGAGGTCACGCTCGGCGCGCTCCGCGAAGAGCTACATATCTTCGCCAAGAAGCGCGGCGCCATGGTTGGCAACATCACCATCGAGGACAGCGGCGACACGATCGACTGCCGCAAGATGGGCAGCGGCGGCTACGCGATCCCCAGCATCTGCGAGCCCGACCGCGTGAAATTTGGCAAGTGCGAGGCCGACTTCGTGCTGCACGTCGAGAAAGACACCGTCTGGCAACGCTTCAACGAGGACCGCTTCTGGAAGACGCACAACTGCATCCTGACCGAGGGCAGCGGCCAGCCCCCCCGTGGCGTGCGCCGCCTGCTGCACCGCCTCAACAAGGAGCTCGGCCTGCCCATCATCTGCCTGCTCGATTGCGACCCCTGGGGGCACTACATCTACAGCGTCATCAAGCAGGGCAGCATCTCGCTCGCGTTCGAGAGCGAGCGGTTGGCCATCCCCGACGCGAAGTTCCTGGGCATCCGCTCGAACGACTTCGAGCGATGCAACCTCAGCGATAGCGTGCAGATCTCGCTGAACGATCGCGACACCGCCCGCGCGAAGCAGATCGCCGCCTACCCCTGGTTCAAGGACCACAAGGGCTGGCAGAAGGAGATCGCCAAGCTCCTCAAGAACGGCTTCAAGCTCGAAGTCGAGGCGTTGATCAACATCGACATCAGCTACGTGACCGAGACGTACGTGCCCGAGCGCTTGGCGGCGGAGGATTGGTTGGACTAAAGTCGGATCGTGTCTTGCCTAGGCGTCCATTTTGCATTGAGTAGCGAGCAGGTCGAAACTCTACAGTCGATAACCACCGATGCTGAACGTCGCGAATACCTCGCCGAGTACATCGAAGAAGCACTCCTGGGCACCGAGTGTGCCTACGAGACAGATAAGGCGTGGGACGCCATTCACCGCGTCCTCACGAGCGGGCGGCACATGCCTCACCTCGACATTGCTTCCCTTAGTCTCGTGATACTCGGCGGCAAGTCGTTGTATGAAGCGCCGGACTACATCATGCGGCTCGTTGAGCCATCCCAAGTGCGTGAGATTGCCGAAGCGCTGCCTCGAGTTCGCCGTGAGGACGTCGTCAAGGCATATTCATCCATACATGATGAAGACTATCAGGTCTCGAAATCGGCTGAAGATCTCGACTACACGCTCGAGTATTTCGAAGGACTGCTGCCTTTCTTCAAACATGCAGCTGAGTCTGGCCTGTACGTCTTGTTTTCAGCAGATCAGTAAAGCAGGCTCAACTACCGCCAGTCGATGACAACCTTCCCCAGCTGTTCCTGCGCCTCCAGCCGCTCGTACGCCGCTCGGCCATCACTGGCCTTGAACACCCGATCCACCACCGGCTTGAGCGCCCCGGCCTTGAACAAGCTCGCGACCTCGCGGAACTCGGCGGGCGTGCCCATGGTCGAGCCGAGGATGCGCAGCTGGTTCCAGAAGATGCGCGCGAGGTCGGTGGTCGCGTTGGGGCCGGCGGTGCAGCCGGGGGTGACGTAGGCGCCGCCTCGAGCGAGGCTCTTGATGCAGCAGAGGTGGGTGGCCTTGCCGATGCTGTCGACGGCCATGTCGACGCCTCGTTTGCCGGTCCAGGCTCGCACGTCGCGCGACCAGTCTTCACCGGTATCCAAGACGCCATGATCCGCGCCCATCTGGAGGGCCTTGTCGATCTTCCACTGGTGGCGGCTTGTGACGACAACGGGGCAGCCGAAGTGCTTGGCGATCTGCATCGCGCTGGTCGCCACGCCCCCACCGATGCCGGTGACGAGCACGCTCTGGCCGCTGCGCAGCTGGCCCTTGGTGACCATCATGCTCCACGCCGTCAGGGCGGTCAGACCGAAGGCGGCGGCTTCGACCGGGTCGATATCGCTCGCGTCATCCGCCCCAAGGTCGGCCAGATGCGTGGCCGGAGCGTTGAAGAACTCGCGGTGCATGCCGTTGTGGTGCTCGCCGATGAGCTCGTAGTCGGGCGCGAGCGTGCTGCCGGGCGGATCCGTCGGCCGCTCGCGCGGCGGCACTTCCACCGCGGCGTTGACGATCACGCGTCGACCGACCCATGACGGATCGACACCCTCCCCTACTTCCTCAACCACCGCGCACGCGTCGCACCCGCTGACCCGCGGCCAGGTGAGATCAACACCTGGGATGCCCATGCCGACCCACAGGTCCATGTGGTTGAGCGCGCTGCACAGCGTGCGCAGTTTGGCGTGGCCGGCCAGCGTCGGCTCGAGGTCGGGCCAGTCGGTCTGATACTCGATGTTTGGAGCGACGATATTGGCTTGGGCGGTGCAGACGAGAGCGTTCATGGGTCAGGATAGGCGAACGTGTCTTCGTTCTGCCTCTCGGGCAATCGCCACGCCGCCCCGCACTGCCCGCAGATCGTGCATCCGTCTGGCTCTGGTCTTCCATCGAGCACGGCGGCACACGAGGGGCATCGACCGTCGTGCACCATCCGGCGTGCCATCACCGGCATCACATGTCGGTTGAACGAGACCTTGAACGAGATGAGTACAACAGCGATGGGCACCATCCCTGTAAGGACGATCGCTACAGGTACCCAGTCGCTCCGAATGCCCTGCGTCATGAACACGCCGACGAAGATCGCGGCAAAGGAGCCGTACATTCCGAGCCAGAGTCGTCGGTACGCCCGCCGTGCTTCACCGGGCAGTGGCACACGTGCATCACTCGGCAGCGCGAACCGTCCCGTTGGCACAAGCTCGGGCGACGCGTTGTGCTCTGTGCCTCGATCATCGATGATGGGCGAACGCCGGAACAATCGCCCGCGCGTATGAACCTGGCCATCGTGAAGGCCGAGCCGCCACGCAGCACCACAACCATGGCACACGGTGCACCCATCCGACTCGCTCGAACGGCCCTCCAGATCGGTCCCGCACGCAAGGCACAGGGATACAAGCCGGTCCTTACGCCGCTGAAATCCGATGAAGATCCAGCCGGCCATAGAGACCCCCGCGATGAAAACGCACCACGCCAACAAGACCCAGAGCCAGTCCGGGTGGTTCCACCCCTGCCAATTGGTCAGCAGTCTTTGCGTCACAACCACAAGTGGCGTGAAAACAACAACAACGAGGATCAAGATCCTCCGTTGGACTGTGTCATGGTACCAGTAGTCTGCCCACGGTCGCTTGTGGAACACATAGGAACGACGCAGTAGCATGGACTTGCCGCGATCGTCTCGGATTCGTCGCCACGCCATCACCAAGGCTAGTACGTTGGAACACCAACAAAAAAGCCGCCCGATTGGGCGGCTCGTTTGGCTCTAGCAGGGTTCTCTACTTCTGCACCGTCTTAAGGCCCTCGACGTGCTTCATACCGCGGCGGCGGTCGCGGAGGCGGCGCTTCTTGCCGACGCGATCGCGGAGGTAGTAGAGCTTGGCCCGGCGGGCGTCGGAGCGGCGCACCACGGCGAACTTGGCGATCAGCGGGCTGTTGATCGGCCAGGTACGCTCGATGCCGATGTCGTCGACGACGCGGCGGACGGTGATCGTCTCGTTGATGCCCCGGCCCTTGCGGCTGATGAGCACGCCGGTGTAGACCTGCGTGCGTTCGCGCTCGCCCTCCACGATGCGGACGTGCACCTGGATGGTGTCGCCGATGTCCATGCGAGGCAGGTCGTCCTTGATGTGCTCTTGGGCGACCGACTCGAGGATGGCCTGTTGGCTCTTGGGGTTGGCAAGCGACATCGGCGAGCTCCAGCGATACGAGGATTCCTGAGGGCCTCCACGGGCCGCAGCGGGTCGAGATGTTAGGCCTCGTGGCCGGGATCTGCAAGCCGCCCCGAGCGATCGTCGGGCGGCTCCAGAAGGTCCGGGCGGCGTTCTTGGGTCCGCTCGAACCGCTGCTGGAGCCGCCAGCGGGCCACGGCCGAGTGATCGCCCCCCAGCAGCACCTCGGGCACGGCCATACCCATCCACTCCCGCGGCCGGGTGTAGTGCGGGCAGTCGAGCAGGCGGGCACCGTCGGGCACGCCGACCTCGCGGGCCAGCTTCGCGTCGATGGGGTCACCATTCGGATCGGTCGACGGCGGCGGGCCGAAGCTGTCCTGGATACCCGAGTCCTCGTGCCCGAGCACGCCCGGCAGCCGGCGGATGATCGCGTCCATGAGCACCATGGCGGCCAGTTCCCCGCCGCTAAGCACGTAGTCGCCCAGGCTGATCTCCTCGGGCGCGAGCTTCTCGATGACGCGTTCGTCGACGCCCTCGTAGTGGCCGCAGATGAGCAGCAGCCGGGGCATGGCGCTCAGGCGCTCCACGGTGGCTTGGGTGAGCGGTTGGCCCTGCGGCGAGAGCAGGACGCGGTGCGCGGGCGCCGCATCCATCGCCTCCACTGCCATCACGGCATCCCAGACCGGCTGGCACATCATGACCATTCCGGGGCCGCCGCCGAAAGGGCGATCGTCGGTCTTGGCGTGCTTGTTGTCCGCGTAACCGCGGATGTCGGTGGCGTGCCAGTCGACCAATCCGGCCGCGCGCGCCCGGCCGGGAATGCTCACGCCGAGCGCCGCCGGCGGCTCGTAGCCGAACATCTCGGGGAAGGTTGTGAGGACGTCGATGCGCATGGCTGCACCTGGATCCTAAAATAACGAGCCCCTCGCGCGAGCGAGGGGACTTCGTATCGAACCGGCTGATCACCGTGCCAACGCACGATGGTGTCCCCTCGCTCGCGCGAGGGGCTCGTTCGTTCAACCCTCGGCGGGCTTCTCTTCGCCACCGTCTTCGACGGGCGCTTCCTCGGCCGCGGCGGCTTCGGCTTCAGCGGCGGCCTTGGCCTCCGCTTCCTCGGCGGCCTTCTTGTCGGCGACGGCCTTTTCGACCGCGGCCTTGGCGTCGCTCAATGCGCCGTCGGCCTTGGCCTTCGCGGCGTCGGCGGCCTTGGGATCTGCGGCTGACACCGCGGCCTTGGCCTCCTTGAGGGCCTCGCCGATGGTGGCGGTGAAGCCGGCCAGGTCGACGTCGTCGGCGCCGGGGATCTCGCCGATGGCCTCGGCGGCCTTCTCGGCCGTGGTCACGGCGACCTTGCACGCGACGCGGTTGCGGTCGGCCTCACGCTTGGCCAGCCACTTCTCTTTGAGCTTGGGGGTGAGCAGTTCCTGCTTGCCCAGGATGTCCATCATCGTGTCACTAGGCTGGGCGCCAACGCTCAGCCAGTACTTGATGCGCTCGGCTTCGAGCTTGAGCTGCTTCTCGGGGTCCTTCTCGATCGGGTTGTACCAACCCAGGTTCTCGAGGACCTTGCCATCGCGCTTGACACGCTTTTCGGCGGCGGCGATGCGGTAGAAGGGACGATGGGTGCGCCCGAGGCGCTGCATACGGATCCGGACCACTGGATGCTCCTTAGGGTCTGGTTGTCTGAACACGCCTGCTGGTCGGGGGCTAGTTCCGGCATGGGCCGGGCCCGCAGGCGGGTCGAGATGGTAGGCTGGGTTTGTGGTCGGGGACTGGCGTGTGACGCGGCTAGGGATGGCGCGGCACGAGCGGGTAGTCGACGCCCCGAGCGTCAAGCGAGATCGCCTCGGCCCGCCGTTCCGGCTCGAATGTTCCGCCATCATCCTGACCGTCGGCACCGCGGGCGTACAGCCTATAGCCTTTGGGCAGCGTCGGCTCGATGACATATACCAGCAGGACGCGAGAGAAGGGATCGATCGGTTCCGATGTCAGATACCCAGGCACCAGCGCCTCGAGTGATGCCGGCAGCGAGCCTGTGCGGGCACGATGGAGTTCGATGGCCAGCACCGTCCGCTCCGCCACGCGCATGAGCTGGAAGTGCGTCACGGCGACGAGGTAGTTCTCGATCGACGGCAGCAGGAGATCAGCGAGCAATCCGGTCGCTTGGAAGGTTTCGCCGGAGCCACGAAACTCGCGCAATCCCGCGACAGGGCCCTGCGGGTGTGAGCTCCACAGATCGAGGGCGGATTGAAAACCCCGCTCCATCAATTTGGTCTGGTACGCGGGATTCACGGCCTTGAGCCGGAGGTTGCCCAATTGCGAAGCAAGGTGTCTGGAACCGATGAGCTCACCTTCGAAGACGGTGGAGACGTCCGGCCAATCCTTGTCGATCTCCGCGAGATCTTGTAGTTCCTCCAGAAACGTGAGGTCGTGCTCGCGAGCACATACCGCGTCCATCAGATGCTCTATGCCAGTGGTCCGGATCGCGATTCCCGTGAGATGCACGATGATCCCACCGCCTCCGGATGCGACAACATCGGCCAATCCGGCGATCCGCTCGTACGCCTCGACCACGCCCTCGGCGTCGCCCGCTCGAGCCGCGAGTACGAGGAAGTCCGCTTCCATCCGAGCGAGTTGCCTGAGAGTGTCAATCTGTGGGGGCGTGGGTTGAGCGTACGGATCGGCCTGGATGACGTTAAGATCCACAAACAGGCCCAGCGCGATCAACTCGTCTGCTTCCTGCCGCATCCCCTGCTCTTCAACCTTTTGGAGCGATGCGAGAACAACTGGCTCGATATCCGCCCAAACGTCATCCCCCTCAGCCTCACTGCCCAGCAGCCCGAACGAGGCATCGACGGCGTGCAGATCGTCCAGAAACTCAGACCTCAGTGTCTGCTCAATCTCCAAGAGCTTCGCACGCGCAGCGTCCGCTCGCTCCACGGACACCCCGGAAGCTTGCACGGCGTGTTGCGTGTAGTCGGCCATGTAGTCCCGTTGCGGCAGCCCGGGCCCGAAGTAGAACAGCTTGTTTGCGAAGTAGCCCGCACACGTCAACGCGATCGCCGTGATGCACAGGAGGGTGACCGTTCTTCGTGATATACCGCCGCGAACACTGACGATGACGGCTCTCCAGCAGAAAAACGATGAGCGGGGAGCCAAAAGACTATATGACAGCACACCCGCGGTCACGGGAGTTTACTCCTCGTGGGCGGGCGTCACCGACAATTCCACCTATGGAATTCGGATCGAAGCCGAACGCTTACTGGTCCCGGATCGCCCGGAACACCAGAAGCACGTCGAACAGGTCGACGCGGCCGTCGTCGTTCAGGTCCTCGGGGCAGCCGCCGCAGGGGCCCAGGGCCGCCAGCACCGCGAAGAAGTCGAGGAAATCGACCGAGCAGTCGCCGTTGACGTCGCCGAAGAGCGAGCATCCGCCGCCAAGCACGCGGTAGATCGCGGTCGTACCGGACACCTCGTGGGCGGCCAGGAGCAGGGCGGCGCCCGGCGGGCGGGCCTCGGCCGAGTTGTTCGCGAGTCCCTCGGGGGCCAAGTCGCTCGCGGTGCCGAGCGTGGGAGCGCCCGAGTAGTCGCGGCTGGTGTTGTAGCTCTCGAAGGTCGGCTCGTAGGGGTCGGTGATGTCGTAGACGAAGATGCCACCGATGCGCTCGGCACCAACAAACGCGTAGGTGCGATCGCCCAGGCTGCCAACGGTCAGCGCCTCGGGCTCGGGGCCCTTATCGTCGCTGCGTGCGTCGAAGCTGCCGTTCTCGTCGTTGGTGCTGTTGAAGTCATCGGGCAGCAGGCGAGCAGTGATCTGCTCGAGATCGTCGCCCGAGTCGAACACGAGGTTGCCCTCGGAATCGAAAATGCTGAAGCTGCGAGCGCCGTAGCTGAACAGGCGATCAAAGTCACCGTCGCCATCGGGATCGCCGGCGGTCGTCGTGATGTTCAGCCGGCCGAGGTTCTCCTCGAGCTGCAGGCGGGCGGCACCGGGGAAGGCGTCCGGATCGAGGACGATGTCGCCGACGCGCTCTTCCTCGCTGAAGCCGTCGTAGTCACGCGAGTCGCCCTCGTTAGCGGTGACGACGAAGGTGTCCCAGCCGTTGTCAAACGTGGCGATCGAGTCGGGCTGGCGGATGCCGAAGACCGGCCAGGTCGTGATATTGATCTCATCGTCGCGGTTGCTGACGTCCATGGCGTTGGCGGCACGGTTGTGATTCTTGACGCCCAGGCCCCAGATGTCGGTGATGCGAGCACGACGCACGTCGATCACGAGGATCGCGTTGTTCTCCTGGCAGGCGACATAGGCCTTGCGGCTGTCGGCGTCGACCGCGATGTACTCGGGCTCGAGGTCCTGGGCGATGGTCGCGCCCGGGCCAAAGATGCGGACGCTCGGATCCAGGTCGTCGCGATCGATGCCGCCGAAGCGGACGGTACGAACATCGAACTGGCGAGGGGCGCGCCACCCGCGCATGCGGATGATGCTCACGCTGCCCTCGGGGTCAACGGTGTACTCGTCGTTGGGCTCACCCTCGTTGGCCACGAGCAGGTTGCGGCCATCGGGCGTGAAGGTGACCATGTCGGGCAGCGCACCGACCGTGACGGCCGACTGGAAGCGACCGCGTGTGTCAAAGAAGACCACGCTTCCGCGGTCCTGCTTGACCTCAGCCTCGACGGCCACGGCGACGCGGCCGCCCGAAACCGCCACCGAGTTGACACCCGCTCCAAAGGCCGCAAGGTCGATGGTGAACGACAGCGTCGGGTTGCTCGGGTCGCTGATGTCCAAGGCGTCCACGGTGTTCGCGTTGGCGTTGGTCACAAACGCGAGGCCGCTGTCGGCGTCGTACACCACGATCTCGGCGGCGCCCTCATCGAACGCGCCGGTCTCGTAGCGTCCGAGGAACTCGAGCTCGACGCTCTGTGCTGCGGCGGGCGCAGCGATGGTGGCGACGGCCAGACCGGCCACGGCGAGCGTTCGGGTCAACAACGTCTTGGACATATGCGGGCTCTCCTCTTCGATGCCAAGGCGGCGTACTGCACACAACGCCGCACGCCTACACGGCGAAGGTAGAGCCCACGCAAGAGACCCTAACCCCTCCTGCGCAGCGCATACAGAATCTTCAAGCTTCCTGAACAGTCCTCGCGCCTAGCCGCAGCCCGTATCGAACGCGGTCTGGAAGGCGAGGAAGTCGAAGAGGGTCAATCGACCGTCGCCATCGAAGTCCGCTGCCGCGTCCCCCGCGTCGAAGAGCGTCTGGAAGGCGAGGAAGTCGAAGAGCGTGAGCCGACCGTCGCCGTCGAGGTCTGCCGGGCAGTCGTCGCAATCGGTGGCGATGGGATCAAACGTCACGACACCCTTCGACGGATCATCGGCCGCATCGAAGATGCGATCGGCGATGGCCGCGAGGTCGTCGGTGCCCCAGCAGTTGCCGGTGGCACCAATGTTCGCTCGCGTGTCGTTGTAGATATCGGCACCGAAGTCCGCGGCGTTGCCTGTGAATCGGTTCACCAGGTCGCCCTCTGCAGCAAGCATGTCCGCGTCTGTGGAAAGAACCTCGAAGTGCACGGCACCGCCGAGTCGAGCCGAGTTTCCTTCAAACACGTTCCCGACGATCTCCGTCGTCGTATTCGGGAGTATGCCGCCCAAGGCTCCGCCTAGATCGGCCGTGTTCCCACGAAAGACGTTCGACTCGATCCGGAGATTGCGAACGCCCCTCGCCGCTTGATCGATGGCCCCGCCCGCGGCATCGGTCGAGTTCTCGATAAAGGCGTTGTCCTTGATGGTGTACGTATCCGGATTCGCACCACTGATGAATCGAATCGCCCCAGCGCTATCGACCGCCGAATTTCGCTCGAACGTGTTGCCCTCGATGATCGCAGTCCTCGCGTTCATCGCGAGCGCCCCATTGAGTTCGCCATGATTCTCCTCGAACACACAATCGAGAATCTCAAGCGACCCCGATGCGACGGCATGCGACACGATCATCCCCCCGCCGGAAGAGCCGGACGACCTGTTCCCGATGAACCGAGTCCGCTCGATCCGAAGATCAAAATCGGGCCCGAACGGTGCGGTCAAGCGCACTGCGGCACCACCACCAGATCGAAAGCTCGTGTTTGCACGAAACTCACAATCCATGATCGATGACGGCAAGCTTGGGTTGAGCGCGAGCCCGCCGCCGCCTTCTCGCGTGTCGTTTGACTCATTCTCCTCGAAGACGCACTCGCGAAGGTCCCAGCCGCCAACGAGGAAGGCGCCGCCGCCCGCGACGGAAGATCCCCCGACACCGTTGCGACGGAACACGCACCGGAGCATCTCGCCCCCAGCGGTGTCGGAGTCTGGCATGCGGAATCCACCGTCCGGATTGTCCTCGAACACACAGTCGTGCAGTACCAGGCGATAGAAGATCGACGAGCCTCCTCGAAACAGCGCACCGATGCCCGCATCGCGGACGGACACGTCCTTCAACCACATGGTGGGGTCTTGCATGTTGTAAAAAAAGTACACCCCGGCTTCGGAGCAACGCTCGATGTCTACGTTCTCCAGGTGGGTCGGAGCAAGTCCGACCTGCACCGCCCGCACGGCCTCAGAAATATGCACGTTTCGGAGGATCGGCCCGCTCACATACTCACCCTCGGGCGTGGTGATCGCCGGCACGTCCAAGGTGCAGACAACGCCCTGCCACCCGCCGACGTCGCCGGAAACCGATCTCAGCACGATCGGGCCCCCGCCTTGTCCGTCGGCAATGAGCACACCCATCTCGGCATTCAGGGCCGTGTCGGCTTCGAAGGCCACCTCGACGCCCGGCTCGATCGTCAGCACGGCGCCGTCGACCACCTCAACGTCTTGGGTTGCGATATACGGACTCTCCGCGAGCGTCCAGACCGTGTCCTGATCGATGATCCCACCCACATCGGTCTGCCCGAGGGCCGGAAGCACGCCGCACAACACGCCCAAAGCGGCCAGCAGGCCCACGAAACCGCTCGATCTTCCAGCCATGGCAATGCTCCCCTCGCCGGTGGTACACCACGCCAGCCGGGCAAGTTACTCGATTGCACGCCGCCCGTAGACCGCGAAAGTGCGTCCCACGGGCTAGCCGCAACCCGCGTCGAACGCAGTCTGGAAGGCGAGGAAGTCGAAGAAGGTCAATCGACCGTCGCCATCGAAGTCCGCCGCCGCGTCTCCCGCGTCGAAGTGCGTTTGGAAGGCGAGGAAGTCGAAGAGCGTGAGCCGACCGTCGCCGTCGAGATCAGCCGGGCACGCGTCACAGTCGGCGGCGATGGGATCGAACGCGACAACGCCCCTGGTCGGGTCGTCGCTCGCGTCATAGATGCGCTCGGCGATGGCAGCGGGGTCGCTCGTACCCCAGCAGTTGCCGGTGGCGTCGATGGCCAGGGCGCTGTCGTTGTAGATCGCGGCACCAAGGCCGGCGAGGTTTGCGGCGAAGCGGTTGCTCGGTGGTCCCGCAAGGGCGAGCACCACGTCGGCGGCGTCCGGACGGATCTCGATCGCGCCACCCAGCCGGGCGGTGTTACCCTCGAAGGCGTTGCCGGAGGCGGAGAGTTCCACGCGGCCAACGCCGGCGATGGCGCCGCCACGATCGGCCGAGTTGTCCCGGAAGCTGTTGCCCTCGATGCTCAGCGCGGTCCCGCGAAAGAGCTGGGTGAGGTCTATGGCACCCCCGCCGGCCTGCGTTGCGTTGTTCGTGAACTCGTTGTCCGCGATGATCAGGCCGCGCACTTCGTTGAAGATCCGCATCGCCCCGCCGCTCGTCCTGCCGGTGTTGTTGCGAAAGACGTTGTCGACCACGTGGCCGGTGGCGTTGCCGACGGCCAGCCCGCCGTTGCTGTCCCCCTGATTGTCCTCGAACGTGCACCCGCGGATGTCGATCACCAGTTGTGAGCCGCTGTTCGCGCCGGCGAGCAATCCGGCGCCCGAACTGGTCTCAGACGTGTTGGCGATGAAGCGGCAGTTCTCGATCGTCACGCGAGCGTCAAAGGAAAATGGTCGGATTTCCGCTCCGCCGCCGGGACCCGATGCCGTATTTGAGATGAACTCGCAGTCGGCGACGGTCGATTCGCTGCCTTCCAGCCGCAGCCCGCCGCCTCCCCCTGACAGGATCGTAAAGATCGCCCCGTTCTCCTCGAAGACACACTCGCGGACCTGCCAGCTGCCCCGGAGGAACGCACCCCCGCCGCCGAACGCCGCGTCCGCGAAGCCGTTGCGCCGGAACACGCAGCGCACGAGCTCGCCGCTGCCATCGCGGAGCAGGACGCCGTTGGCCGGGTTGTCCTCGAACACGCAGTCGCGAAGTACGAACCGGCCCGCGTCGCTGAAGCTCGACAGCCCGATGCCCGAGTCGCGGATCGTCACGCCCTTGAGCCATGTCGTCGCGTCAGCCGTGCTGCCCGTGAACTGGATGCCCCGCGAGTCGTTGCGTTCGATCGTGACCGACTCGAAGTACAGCGGCTGGTCGTCGGCCCGCACGGCGACGTCCGCCCCGGTGATGCGCACGTTGCGGAAGATTGGCCCGCCCACGTACTCGCCCTCGGGCGTGATGATCGAGGGCGCATTGGCGCTGGTCAGCACGCCCTGCCAGTCGCCCATCGTGTTCGCGGCCGACCGCAGCACGATGGTGTCGCCACCCGCACCGTCGGCGATAAGCACGCCCTGGCGTGCGTCCAGCGCCGTACCCGGCCTGAAGGCCACCTCGACGCCCGGCTCGATGGTCAGCACCGCGTCATTGCGGAGCTCGACGTCGTCGGTCGCCAGGTACGGGCTTCCGGCAAGCGTCCACGTCGTGTCGGCGCCGATCGCCCCGCCCACGATGGTCTGCCCGAAGGCCGGCACCCCGTTACACAACACGGCAACAACAGCCAGCAGGCCCATTAAGCCGCACGATCTTCCAGCCATGGCAATGCTCCCCTCGCCGGTGGTACACCACGCCAGCCGGGCAAGTTACTGGAATGCTCGCTGGCTATCAAGCGTGGTTGCGTGGCCCTCGGACTAGCCGCATCCAGCGTCGAACGCGTTCTGGAAGGCGAGGAAATCGAACACGCTCAGCCGGCCATCGCCATCGATATCCGCGCGCGGATCGCCGTCGTCGAATGCGTCCTGGAACGCGAGGAAATCGAACAGATCTAGCTGGCAGTCGGAGTTGATGTCGGCCGGGCATGGAGCGGCGGGCTGCCAGCGCACTAGGAATGCCGGCGGAATCACATCGCGGTCGGCCTGCCCGCCAACGAGGAGCACGGGGCCCGAGCCATCGTCGAAGACGAACAGCTCGACGGCAACATCGAAACCCGGATCTGGCATCGGCAAGAGCACACCATCGCGAAGGCGTGAGACGCTTGCAGAACCAGCAACGTTGTTTCCAGCCACAAAGACGGCTTCGCCCAACCCATCGTCAAACTCAATCAACGAAGCCGGATCTCTCACATCAACGGCCGGTTCCGGCGTAAGCGAGGTCCACATGTTCCCATCCCAAACAGCCAAGCGATTGGCGATCACGTCATCGCCCTGATCGATCATGAACCATCCGCCGACAACAAGGACGCTCCGACCGTCCCGTACAGCCGGCATCAGCGGCCAAAACCGAACCGGGCGGATGCCCTGATCGGGTCCGAGTGGCGTCGTCCAATCCGTGCCATCGAACCGGGCGATGCCGTCTGCTTGTTCCTCACCAATGCGCATGAATGCACCAGCGGCGAAGAGATCGCCTCCATAGCTGGCCAACTCGTACACGGCGTTTCCGGTTGGTGGCGCTAGACCCGGCTCCATCCACCCGGTGCCGTCCCATCGAAGCAGGCCTTGGACGGGCGGACTCGCGTCCTCAAAGAAGAAGCCTCCAACGTACAGCATCGGTCCATCTCCAAAGTCGTGGTGATGGATGTCAAACACGGTGTTGCGAACTTCGGGGCCACCGGGCGTTCCAAGCGCAGCCCATTCTGTGCCATCCCACCGCGCGATTCGGCGAGCTTCCAGACCAGCCGCCGTACTGAATTCACCGCCGACGTAAAGCGCGGGTCCCGAGCCGTCGTCGAACACTTCCAATGCGATGGCACGTCGATCGAGTTCGAGTCCGGGTGCGTCCAGCCCCGGCACGGCCGACCAGCGTTCGCCGTCCCATCGAGCGAGGCCGGGCGCTCGGACCTCTCCAAACACGGGATCAACGACGACTTCGAAATTGCCAGCCATGTAGAGCATCGGGCCATCGCCAGCGTCAAACACGACCAGATCTGACACGCGTTCACGTACAGACCCGGAGGCGATGTTGCCAATGAGATCTTCCACGAGCGGGGTCCATGTGCCGCAGGCCGTCTGGCCGTTTGAGTGCGCAGGTATCGCAGCAATGGCAATGGCGATCGCCGTACTAGCAACCATCGTCGATACAGGTCTCGTCGGCATGGCCATCTCCTTTGAGAAGAGAGTACCAGAACCCGACCAGCGATGCAAGGCCAATCGTGCACCTTACTTCGCACCGCTTGCTCAGTCGTCGGACACGACAACCAGCACGATGGCCATCGCGTCGGGATTCCGCGAACGCTCGCGCTCGAGCGCTTGGTCGACCGCGTCCAGACCGTCCTCGAGCGTGCTCGCCGGCACCAGCACCAGGAGCACCTCCGGGTCTCGCGTCGGTACGCCGTCGGCGACGCCGCGCTCGAGCAACGAGCGCGCAATACCGAGCTGCACCCATGCCTCGGCGCCAACGGACGCCATGGTCAGCGTTGCATCCGCCCAGTCGCGACCGAGTTCGTCCCCGATGGCCTCGCCGACGATCTCGGCCAGCTCGTCGAACTCCTCCCCGCGACGCTCGGGGGTCGCTTCGTCGTGATCGGGCGGCAGCGCCCACCAGACTCGCACGAGCAGTGCGGCGGCCGCCGTGTCATGCCGTGCGAGCTCGTTGTAGATGTATCCCGCAACCTCGTCGACCGGTACGACCAATTCCGTCCACTCGCCGTCCCAGTCGCCTTCCCATTCATCGTCGTCGGACAGCGGCCCGAACGCAAACCCGATGGCCACGAGCGCCGCAACGAGTACGGGCGCTGGCAGCAACGTAAAGTCGCGGCGTTTGGATGCGCGACGCACGAGCCACATCACGCACCGGCAAGTGGCGACCATGGCGAACAGCACCGCGAGGTAGAGCAGTACGAAGGCGGTCGCATGCCATCGCGACTCGAGATCGAGTTCGACCCCGAGGTGGCCAACGACCCACCACGCAACGACCATCGCGAACGCGTGCCCGACATACGCGGTGAGGGCCGAGCGCCCGATCCAGCGCGTCGCCCAGCCGATCAGCGGGTTCACGATGCCCCAGAGCCGATCCACAAGCAGCCACAAGCACCGCAGGTACACGAGCACGACCGCGAGCGCCTCGGGCGGCATCTCGTACTCTCGCACGCCGAGCTCGAAGCGCTCAAGGACGGCGTCGGCCCAAGGAAACAGGGATCTGCCCCAGATATAGAACGCCACCCCAAGCAACGCGATCGCGATCACAACACCATCGAACAGCGCACGCCACCGCACGCCCGACCACCACCGCGCGATCGGCTCGCGGTACCACCCAATGAGCAGGCCGCCGAAGAAGATCGGACCGTTGGCCGCCAGGTTGCGAAACGAGGCAAATGGCAACCCGAGTCCGTTTGGATCGACCTGGCTGACAACGTACACGACGGTGGTCGCGCCGAGCACGACGCCCCACCGCCCGGCGTGCAACGCGACGATCGCCGCTGGCACGAGCAGCAAGAACAGCACGTAGCTGACGAGCACATCGCCCCAGAACGGCGCCTCCTGGAGCGTCGCGACGGCGCCCAAGAACACCCAGGGCTCACCGTGGCCAGCGCCCTCGATGGCCACCGCGCCAGCCGCGAGCACGAACACCGCAACGTACAACTCCCAGGCACGCCGATAGCAGCGACGCACCGAATCGGCCAGCGGCTTGCGCGAGGAAACGAGCCCGAGCGTGAGCCCAGACACAAAGAAGAACACCTCGGCCGCGTTGATCAGGAAGACCGAGCCACCGGTGACCGGCCGGAAGATCGAGCGATCGATGCCGAAGTGGTTGATGCTCATCGCCAGCACGGCGTACCCGCGCAGCCAGTCGAGCCGCAGGTCTCGTCCGCCATCATCGCGGTAGCGGAGCGCTCGCCGGCTCGTGTCTGGTTCGATCGTCTGGGATTCGTGGCCGGCCATGCGTCAGTGCGCGTTGCGGTGCACGAACCCACGCATCGGCGTCATGGCCAGGATGCGAAGATCGAAGAGCAGCGACCAGTTGCGCACGTAGTACAGGTCGTACCGCAGCCGGCGACGCAGGCTGGTATCGCCGCGCAGGCCGTTGACCTGCGCCCACCCGGTCATGCCCGCCTTCACGTGCTGCCGCAGCATGTACCCGCGCCAGTCTTCACGAAAACGCTCGATGAGTTCGGGACGCTCGGGCCTCGGGCCGACCAGGCTCATCTCGCCGCGGATGACGTTGATGAGCTGGGGTAGCTCGTCGAGGCTGGTTCCGCGCAGGAACCTGCCGATCGGCGTGATGCGAGGATCGTCGCGGCGCGTCCAGCCAACCTCACCCTCGGCCCCGGAGCGCTGCGCGCTCAGCTCCAGTTCCGCGGCCTCTTCGGCGGCGTGCACCATGGTGCGGAACTTGTACATCCAGAAGACCTCGCCGCCAAGACCGACGCGTCGCTGGCGGAAGATCACCGGACCCGGCCCGCTCAGGCGGACGGCCATCGCGCACACGATGAGCACCGGGGACAGCAGGAGGAATGTCGCCAAGGCACCAACCAGGTCGAGCCCCCGCTTGCATGCGCCGCCGACGCCGTTCGCGGGGCTCTCGCGATAGCTGAGCACCGGCATGCCGTCCAGCTCGTGCACCACCATCGACTGCTGCACGTATCTCGAATTGATGTCCGGCACGACGCGCACGTCGACCGAGAATCGCTCGAGCCGACGCAACACACGCCCGGTCGAGGCCGCCTCGCGACTGGGCAGGGCGAGATAGACCGCGTCGACCTTGCATCGCGTGAGCGTGTGCTCCAGGTCTCGCAGGCCGCCGAAGACCGGGCGATCCATGCACTCGGCCAATCGATTCTCGTGCTTGTGGCTGATGAAGTACGAAACGCGGATGCCCGTCCAGGAGTTTCGATCGAGTGTCTGGCACGCGATGCGCCCCGTCCGGCCGACACCGATGATCGCCACGTGACGCAGGTTGTACCCGCGACGACGGAGCCAACGCAAGATCAACCGGAAGCTCGCGCGATGGACGACCATCATCGAGACCACGAAGAACGCGAAGAGCCCGATCTGGACGCGGCTGGTGTCAAGCTCGAACCCAAGAACACCGAACGGACGGCTGGGAATGTTGCCGCCCACGAGCTGACTCGAACCCACGCCCCAAAGCACCGCCACCATGGCGACCACCGCGACGGCAGTCGCTCGAAGCACCTGCCCCAACTCACCAATCAGCGAACGATCTCGGCGCGGTCGATACAGGTTGAACGCGTAGAACGAGAGCATGCTGCAGAGCAGTGCCGCAAGCAGCAAGGGCTCCTTGAGGAAGTTCTCCCAGGCTTCGGGCCAGAAGGGATACGCCCCATTCGGGCGATACCCATCGAGCGGGCGCGCCATGACCTCCGAGATCGTCCTCGGATAGACCGGATCGCCGTCGCGGTAGCCCGAAATCGGCACGACAAGGACCTTGCGGACGATCCATGCCAAGAACGCCGCGATGAGCACGACGGCAGCGTCGGCGGCGGCCAACAAGATGAGCAAGAACTGGTGTTGTTGCTTGAGCACGGGGGTTCCGGTCGTGGTCGTCGCGGGCGTGTTCGCCACGCGTCAGGGGGGGGGCCGCCGTGTCCCCACTCAGCGGTCAGATAGTGTATCGGCGAAGAGCCCGCCGATCGCTCCAGCAAGCCGGCGGCGGCACAATTGCCTGGCGTTTGTGCCGGATCGGCCGCTTAGGCCCAGGGGGATCCAGTTCGGGGTGCGTCCCCGAGCGCTCCGAGTCGCTCCACGGCCTCGCGATCGGCGTCGCTTAACGCTTCGGCCGGCGGCGGCACGATCTGGACGACCGCATACAGATCACCCGCTGCGCCCTTGTCATCGGTCAGGCCCCGGCCACGAAGCCGCAGCCGCTTCCCGCTGCGCGTGCCGGCAGGGATGGTCACGTCAACGAGCCCACCAAGCGTGGGCACGGCAACCTCGTTGCCAAGTGCTGCCTCGGCGATGGTCAGCGGCAGGTCCAGCTCAAGATCGAGCGAGCCGGCGCGACGAAACACAGGATGCTTGCCAACGCGAATGGTCAGGATGAGGTCCGGATCGCCCTTTCCGCCGGCGACGCGGAGCTTGGCACCATCGGCCACGGCCTTGGGGATGCTCACTTCGATCGTCTTGGCCTTACCACCCCGACGCAGCGGCACACGCTCCGTGCCGCCGCGCGCCATCGTCATGAACGACACGTCGAGTTCGGCGTTCGCGGACGGCCGAGCCCGTTCGCGTGTACGACCTCGGGCGGCGCGCGTGCCGCTCGCCGTGCCCTGGCCGCCAAAGAACGCATCGAACATCGAGCCGAGATCATCGAGATCAAAGTCGGCGGACCCTCCGCCACCGCGACCCCCGACGTTACTCCACGAGTAGTGTGCACCTTCGCCGCCGCCGAAGCCGCCGGACCCCGCCTTGCCGAATCGGTCGTATTGCGCACGTTTCTCAGGCTCGCCAAGCACGTCGTAGGCCGCCTGCACCTGCGCGAACTTCTCTTGCGCGTCGCTGGCCTTGTTGACGTCAGGATGCAGCTCGCGCGCCAGCTTGCGGTAGGCGTTGCGGATGTCCTCTTGCGAGGCACCCCTGGGCACACCCAGCACGTCGTAGTAGTCCTTCTCGGCCATCAACCTCACCACGCCGCCGATGCTCGAGCTCGCGGCGTCTTCGAGTCACACGATCATGGACGATCAAGCCGTTTCACGCGGTCTTCCATGGGCATCGCGGGAGACTGCTCGATCTTCAGGATGTGGATGTGGAAGATCAGCGTCGAGCCGGGCGGGATGCCCTGCACGGCCGCCTGCCCGTATCCAAGCTCCGGCGGAATGATCAGCTTGCGGCGCAAGCCCTCAACCATGGGCTCGATGCCGTGGCGGAAGCCACCGATCACGCGCGGCGGGTACACCGTCCGGAGCGCGAGCCCGCCCACGAGCGTGCTGTCGAATAGAACACCGTCGGTGCGCCAGCCCTCGTAGTTAATGAACAGGATGTCGCCCTCGTCGGTCGGCGGTCCGTCGGTTCGCCCGGGCTCGAGCTCGATGATCACCAGCCCGTCCTCGCCGATCTCGACTGTCGCGGGCAGCTGTGCGCGCGCCCACCGGCGCTCGCCAGTGCCAACACTCGGCAGCGCCTGGCCGTCCACTCCGTAGAGCGTCTCGGCCGACACCAACTCATCTGGGCGGATCGTCATCGACACGCGGCGCTCGACGGCGGCGTACTCGCCGGTCGGGTATGCCATCGGCGTGCTGCCCGAGTATCCACCACGGGCGCGCTCGAGCACGAGATCCATCGTGGGGATCAACTCGTCGGCTCGGATGGTGTCCAGCGGGATGTGCTTGGGCGCGAGCCACAGGTTCGCCAGCACGTGCGCCCGCTCGGGCTCGCGAAACTCGTACGTCCGCAGCCGGAGCTCGTCGCCGAAGCGATACACCCGGAAGATCATCTGCTGCACCGGTAACCACGGCGTTCCGTCGGCATGCACCTCAACGTAGATCGCCCGACCAAGCAGCTCGGTCTCGAAGGGCAGCATGTGCATCCAGACCGCGGGCTCGCCTTCGCTATCCCCAGTCGCCGCCAGCGTCTTCCAGCTGCCTTCGAGCATCGAGATCACCCGGGACACATCGCCGTCGATCGGCTGCCCGACGAAGACGCTCCGTTCGAGCGGCGGCTCGTTCAGCTCGGAGTCGAACTGCGGCTGCAGGCCCATCGCCACGACGGGCAGCCAGAGCACTGCGATCAGGGCGGGCACAAGGGCCAACACGGGCCGGCGGGATCGGTCATCCATCGAGGGGCACTCCTCTATTGAGCACAACGGGCCCATTGTATGGGCCCGGATTCGCTGGCAGGATGTGGTTCGGATGCGTGCGTCAGGCCAGAACCCAAGCCAGCGCTCAGGCCAATTCGGGGAACATCTTCTGGACGATGCCCACCAGGTCCTGCACGTGGCTGACGCTCTCGTCGAACAGGGCCTTCTCGCCGCCCTCGAAGGCAAAGTCGACGACCTTCTCGACGCCGCCCTTGCCTAGGAGCGCGGGCACGCCCACGAAGTAGCCCTTGGCCGCGCCGCCGAACTCGCCGTCACAGAAGACGGCGCTGGGAATGATGCGCTTCTTGTCCTTGATGATGGCCTCGACCATCTGGATCGTGCCGCTCGCGGGCGCGTAGTACGCGCTGGTGCCCATGAGCTTGACGACCTCGCCGCCGCCGACCTTCGCGCGCTCGACGCACGCGGTGATCTTGTCCTCGCTCAGCAGGCTGGTGACGGGGATGCCGTGCACGCTGGTGAGGCGCGGCAGCGGCACCATGTCGTCGCCGTGGCCGCCCAGCAGCAGGGCCTGCACGTCCTCGACCGAGCAGCCGATCTCCCACGCCAGGAAGGTGCGGTACCGAGCCACATCGAGCGCGCCGGCCTGGCCCATGATGCGGTTGGTCGGGAAGCCCGTGGCCTTCCACGCCGTGTAGACCATCGCGTCGAGCGGGTTGCTCACGACGATGACGATGCTGTCGGGCGCGTACTGCTTGATGTTCTCGCTGACGCTCTTGACGATCTTGACGTTGGTCTCGATCAGGTCGTCGCGGCTCATGCCCGGCTTACGCGGCAGGCCGGCCGTCACGACCACGACGTCGCTCCCCGCGATGTCGGCGTAATCGCTGGTGCCGATGATGTTGCTGTCGAAGCGCTCGATCGGGCCGCAACAGGCGAGGTCAAGCATCTTGCCCTGCGCCACGCCCTCCTTGTCGGGGATGTCGAGCACGACGATGTCGCCCAGCTCCTTGGCAGCCGCCCAGTGGGCGCAGGTGGCGCCGACGTTGCCGGCCCCGATGATGCTGATCTTGGGGCGGCTGGTCTTCATCTTGGGGGTCGGGCTGGTCATGTTCGGTCTCCGATGGGTGTGGCCTGGGTTTCGCGCCCAAGTAGGCGTGCAGGGTAGGAGCGAAGGATCAAAAAGGCACGACGCGACGCACCACTGGTGGCGGCTCAACGTCTTGACAATGCCCGAATTTCTGGTAATCTGTTCGCAACCCTCGCAAGGTCGCGAGGTTGGAGAGACGCGACGATGATCGGAGAGTTGCGTCAACACGTTGTGGTGCTGGTTCTGTCCGCGGGGATGCCGATCGCGGCCTCGGCCCAGGATGAGCCGCCGACCGTTCCGTTTCCGGCGTTGCTTTCGCTGGCGGATATCGACGGTGAACTCGGGCTCAGGATCGACGGCGTCGCGGCGTCCGACTTCAGCGGCCGGGCGGTTGCCCCGGCGGGCGATGTCAACGGCGATGGCATCGACGACATCATCATCGGAGCACGGCGCGCAGATCCGGGCGGGCGATTCGATGCGGGCTCGAGCTTCGTGGTCTTTGGCAGGCCCGATAGCCAACTCTCCGCGAATTTCCAACTCGAAGACCTAGATGGCACCAACGGATTCCGTATCGATGGTTTTGAAAGTGGAAGTCGCAGCGGCGAGTCTGTCGCCTCGGCGGGCGACGTCAACGGTGACGGCACCGACGACATCGTCATCGGAGCCCCGGGCGATCGAGTTTCCAGCCCGGGCAACTGCTACGTCGTGTTTGGCCGTAACGTCTCGGTCGGCCAAACGTTCCCGGCCTCGATCACGCTCGACAGTCTCGATGGCAGCAACGGCTTTCGAATCAACGGATTTAGGAGCTCGTCACGAGCCGGGGAATCGGTCGCGCCGATCGGAGATGTCAATGGAGACGGCATCGATGACGTGATACTCGGAGCGGCATCCGATGCACTCACCGCGAGCCAACAGGGCGTCAGCTTCGTCGTCTTCGGTCGCGACTCGACCACTGGGGCGTCATTTCCAGCCATCCTCGATCGCTCGGAGCTCGATGGCGTCAGCGGCTTCGTCCTCGTGGGTGAGGCGGCACTAGATCGAGCTGGCCTGTGGGTCTCGTCTGCGGGTGATGTCAACGGCGACGGGCGCCCGGACATCTTCATCGGCGCGCCGTACGCCGACTCGGGTGGCGTACCCGATGCGGGCGCGAGCTACGTCGTGTTCGGTCTCGATGCCGCAACGATGGGCGGTTTTCCCGCGGTCCTTGAGCTCTCAAGCCTTGATGGTACAAACGGTTTCCGGATCGACGGCGATTTGAGTGCGGGCTTCGCCGGCAGAGCCGTGGCCCCGGCCGGCGACGTCAATGGCGACGGCGTCGACGACCTCGTGCTCTCGCAGCCCGCAGCACTCTCGGGCGCTCCATCCTTCGACGCGACCGCCCACGTCGTATTCGGTCGCTCGGCTGCCGCCGGCGGAACCTTTCCCGCCGCCCTCGCGCTCGCACACCTCGACGGGAGCACGGGCTTTCGCATCGACGGCATCGACGGGGCCGATGCCCAGGGTGCCGCCGCGTCCGCAGGAGACGTCAACGGCGATGGGATTGACGATATCATCGTCGGCGCGTCGTACGCTGGTCCGCCGGACATCCGATCTCGCGGTTCGAGCTACGTCGTGTTCGGCCGAGACACGGCGGCCGCCGGCACATTTCCGTCCTCCTTACGGACCGACGATCTCGACGGCAACAACGGATTCCGGATCGACGGCGCACTGCGGAACGATCGCAGCGGCCGATCCGTCGCACCGGCCGGCGACCTCAATGGCGATGGCCGCGACGACGTCCTCATCGGTGCGAGCGGCGTCGACCCGATCGGCGGCTACAACGCCGGTTCCACGTACGTGATATACGGTCGCAAGCTCGTGGCGTGCCCCGCCGATCTCGACGGCGACGGACGAACGACCATCTTCGATTTCCTGGCGTTCCAGACCCTGTTCGACGCCGGTGACCCCATCGCCGACTTCGACGACGACGGCGACCTGACGCTGTTTGATTTCCTCGCGTTCCAGGACGCCTTCGACGCCGGGTGCCCCTAGGCTTGACCGGCCACCCCACCACCCTTGAAGATCCGCCGGATCAGCCCGTACAGCACCGGGATGAACAGCACACCCACCGCGGTGGCCAGCACCATGCCGCCGAAGACGGCCGTGCCAATGGCTTGGCGGCTGTTGGCGCCCGCGCCGCTGGCGATGAGCAGCGGCGCCGTGCCAAGCACGAACGACAGCGCGGTCATCAGGATGGGCCGCAAACGTAGCTTGCTCGCTTCCACCGTGGCCTCGGCGACGGGCTTGCCCGGGGTTGTGTCGTTGCCCTTGCGCACCTGCTCGGCGAACTCGACGACGAGGATCGCGTTCTTGCACACGAGCGCGACCAAGAGCACCAGGCCGATCTGCGTGTAGACGTTGTTGTCCATGCCTCGGAAGACCGTCGCGGCCAGCGCGCCGAGGATCCCGATCGGGATCGTCGCCATGATCGTGACCGGCAGGATCCAGCTCTCGTACTGCGCCGCCAAGAACAGGTACACGAACACGATCGCCAGCGCGAACACGATCGGCGCGAGGTTGCCGGCCTCCTTCTGCTGGAAGGCCGTGCCCGTCCACTCGAAGCCGAAGCCCGATGGCAGCGTCGCCCGCGTCAACGCCTCCATCTCGTTCATGGCCTGGCCCGTGCTCACGCCCAGCGCGGGGTCGGCTGAGATGCGCGCCGAGGGATAGAGGTTGTATCGATACAGCGTCGACGGGCCAACGGTCTCGCGCAGGTCGGCCACCGAGGAGAGCGGCAGGGTCGCGCCGTCGCGGTTGCGCACCTGGAGCAGCAGCACATCGCCGGGGTCCTGGCGGAACGCCGGCTCGCTCTGCACGCGCACCTGGTACGTGCGGCCGAAGGCGTTGAAGTCGTTCACGTACGCCGAGCCCATGTTTCCCGAGAGCGTCGTGAAGATCGTCTCCAGCGACACGCCGGAACGCTGGGCCTTGGTGCGGTCGAGGTCGAGGAACAGCTGGGGTGTCTGCGCGCTGTAACCGGTAAAGACGTTCTGCAGGCGGCCGGACTCGCCGGAACGCCCGATGACATCGCGTGAGACCGTCTCGAGCACGTCGAGCCCCGCGCTCGCGCGGTCCTGGATCTGGATCTCGAAGCCGCCCGAGGTGCCAAGGCCCGGGATCGCCGGCGGCTGGAACGGGAAGATGACGGCTTCGGGGATCGCCATCAGACGCGGCGCGAGGCTCGCGAGGATGCCCTCGATCCTGAGCTCCGCCGTCTCGCGTTCTTCCCAGGGATCGAGCAGCACGATCGCCGTGCCGCTGTTGGGCTCCGACGCGTTGGTCAGCAGCGAGAACCCGCCGATCGTGACCACTCCCGCGACGCCGGGGGTTGCCTCGATCTCGGCCTCGACCTTCTTGAGCACCTCATCGGTGCGCGCGACCTTCGCGGCCGGCGGCAGTCCGATGTTGACAAAGAACGCCTTCTGGTCCTCGAGCGGGATGAAGCCCGTGGGCGTCGTCCGCAAGAAGAAGACCACGCCGACGACCATGCCCGCGAACGCGACGAGGGCGATCAGCGACAGCCGCAGCGCCTTGGCCACAACCCAGCCGTAGGTCTCGATCAATCGGTCCATTACGGCGTTGAACGCGCGGAAGGCCACGAACTGCTTGCCAGAGCGCTTGTGCAACAGCACGCCGCAGAGCGCCGGGCTGAGCGTCAGGGCGTTGATGCTGGAAAGCAAGGTCGCGACGGAGAGCGTCACGCCGAACTGTCGGTACAGCTCGCCGGTGATGCCCGGCAGGATCGACGTTGGCACGAACACCGCGAGCAGCACCAGCGTCGTCGCGATGACCGGGCCGGTGATCTCCTGCATCGACTTGCGTGCCGCGTCCTTGGCGTTGAGCCCCTCTTCTTCGACGAGGCGCGACGTGTTCTCCACCACCACGATCGCGTCGTCGACCACGATGCCGATCGCCAGGACCAGGCCGAAGAGCGTCAGCATGTTCATGCTGTACCCAAGCCCGAGCAGGACCGCGAGCGTGCCGATGATCGAGACCGGGATGGCCGCACCGGGGATCAGCGTCGCCCTGAAGTCCTGCAGGAACACGAACACGGTGATGAACACCAGGACCGAGGCGATGATCAGCGTGATGACCACTTCCTTGATCGACGCGCCGACGAAGTCGGTGAAGTCGTAGAACACCGGGGCCTCGAAGCCCTCGGGGAAGTCGATCGAGAGCTCGTCGAGCGCCTCTCGCACACCCTGGGAGACTTCGAGCGCGTTCGAACCCGGCAGCTGGTACATGCCGATGACCGGGGCTTCCATGCCGTTGAAGCGTGCGAAGCTGTCGTAGCTCTGGCTGCCGAGCTCGAGGCGGGCGACGTCACGCAGCCGGATCTCACGCCGGTCCTCGCCGATGCGGAGGATGACCTCGCCGAACTCCTCTGCGGTCTGCAAACGCCCCTGGGTCGTGATCGTGAGCTGGAAGCCCGAGTCGTCGGCCGTCGGGCGTTGGCCGATCTTGCCGGCCGCGACCTGGACGTTCTGCTCACGCAGCGAGGCGATGACCTCGGACGTCGTCAGGTCGCGCGCGGCCAGACGCTCGGGGTCGAGCCAGACCCGCATCGCGTAGTCTTGCGCTCCGAACACGGTGACCGACCCAACCCCCGGCACTCGAGCAAGTCGGTCGACCATGAAGATGCGTGCGTAGTTGCTGAGGTACAACTGGTCGAAACGGCCGTCAGGCGAGTGCGGCGCGACGAGCATCAACAGGCTTGTCGACTGCTTGTTCGTGCTGATGCCCTGCGAACGCACCGCCTCGGGCAGACGCGGCTCGGCGGCCGCGACCCGGTTCTGCACCCGGACGGCGGCCATGTCAACATCGGCACCCACACGCAGCGTCACCGTCAGCGTGTACGAGCCGTCGTCGGCCGAGATCGAGGACATGTAGATCATGTCCTCGACACCGTTGACCTGCTGCTCGATCGGCGCGGCCACCGTTTCGGCGACGGTCTTCGCGTCCGCGCCCGGGTAGCTGGCCGTCACGCGCACGGTCGGTGGCGCCACTTCAGGGTACTGCTCGATGGGCAGCGCCACCGTGGACAGCAGCCCGGCCAGCACCATCACGATGGCGACGACCGCGGCGAAGATCGGCCGATCGATACAGAATTTCGAGATCACGAGCCCGGCTCCGCTTTGGCGGGAGCAGACTCGGGCATCGTCTGAGGTGTGGGCGATGCGGGGGCTGTCTGGCCAAACGGCGTTGGCGTCACCGGCGCACCGGGCCGGGCCTTCTGCAAGCCACGGACGATGTACGTCTCACCAGCCGCGAGGCCTTCGAGCACAACGATCGTCCCGTCGTCCTGGCGCTCACCGAGCACAACCGGCCGACGCTCGACCATGTTGCCCTCGCCGACGATGAGCAGGAACTTGCCCTCAAGCCCGGTTCCCACCGCCTCTTCGACGACGCATAACGCGTCCTCACGCTGCTGCCAGGGCACACGGATTCGTGCGAACAAGCCGGGGAACAGCTTGCCAGTCGGGTTCTCAAGCTCCGCGCGAACGAGCAGCGTGCCGGTTGATCCATCGAGCTGGTTGTCGACGAAGTCGACGCGGCCCGCGTGCGGGTAGTCGTCCTCGTCGGCCAGCGCGAGCTCGATCGGTGGATAGCTCGGCCCGTCGGCGTCTCGCTCGCCCCGATCGCCCTGGTCCAGGTACTGCAACGCGATGGCTTCGCTGACGTCGAAGCTCACGTGGATCGGGTCCATCGTGACGACGGTGGCCAGCAGTGTCGCCTCCCCACCACCGGCGAGCTGAGCGCCCACCAGGTTTCCACGATCGACGAAGTGCCGGTCGATCCGGCCCGTGATCGGCGACTTCACATCGGTATACGAAAGATCAAGCTCGGCGGCCTTGAGTGCTTCCTCCGCAGCAAGCACATCAGCGGCAGCCTGCTTGAGCTTCGCCCGCTCCTCGATCAGCTCGAACTCGTTGGCCGCCTGACGCGCGAAGGCATCCTCATATCGCTGGACTCGAACCTCGGCTAGCCCCTCGGCAGCCTCCGCACGCTCGAGCGACGCCCGAGCTTGACCAACGGCCAGCTCGTACGGCTCCTTCTCGATCGTGAACAGCACGTCGCCCTCAGCGACATTGCTGCTCTCCTCGAAATTAATCGCCTGGAGCTCCCCACCCACGCGGGCCCGGATCTCGACGAAGTCGACGGGCGCGAGCGTGCCGGTATAGAAGAAGTACTCGGTGATCGTCCGCGTCTCGGGCGTGGCCACCTCGACCCTCGGCGGCGGCGGCGGCTCGGCAGCCAGCGATTGCACGCAACCGGCCGCCGCCATCAGCAGCAGCGAGCCGAGCCCGCACGCCGCCGCGCCCCGCCAGTTCCATCGCGCCCGTAGCAGCCGGCCTGCGCCAGTGCGGGTCCGTTCCAGACTCTGTCCGTTCACGCTTCACCCCTCGTCGGTTCGCGACCGCCAATGGTCGAAGCCGATGCTAGGCGGAGCCCGCGCGTTCCTACCCCTGCACCTACGCTCCAGCCCATGGCCAAGAAGCCCCGCAAGCCACGCCCCGTGATGATCGAGAACCGCAAGGCGCGGCACGACTATGACATCCTCGAAACCCTCGAGGTCGGCATCCGCCTGGTCGGCAGCGAGGTGAAGAGCGTCCGCGACGGCAAGGTCTCGCTGGGCGAGGGCTACGTCCGGGCCCAGGCCGAGCCGCCACTTCTCGAGCTCTTCTCGGTGAACATCGCCGAGTACCCGCCCGCCCGCGGCCACCAGCACATCCCCACCCGAGTGCGCACGCTGCTGGCCCACAAGCGCGAGATCACCAAGCTCGCCAAGGCCAGCGACGAGAAGGGCATCACGCTGATCCCCCTGCGGCTCTACTTCAAGGGCCCGTTCGCCAAGCTCGAGATCGCCCTGGCCCGCGGCCGCGGCAAGACCGACAAGCGCCACGCGATCGCCGAGCGGGAGATGAAGCGGGACCTCGATCGCGCGATGAAGAGCCGGCTCAAGGGTGGCGCCGGCGCCGGCGGACTTCCCCAATGGACTGGGATGCAATCGGCGCTCGAGGATTGGCGTTCTGCCAGAGCGTGCGGCGTGGCCACGTCCAGCCGCCACTCAAACAACGCGCCCGTTGCATGCCAGCACCGGATGGGGAGACCAGACATGGGACACGCACGATTCGATTCGGTCCGTCGCCCGCCTGCGGCGGTCCTTCTTGGAGTCGTAGCGCTGGCCTCAACGGCGTTTGGCCAGGACACCTGCCAGCCCGTGCCGCTCGATGGCGCGAAGACGCTGTTCGCCGGCCACAGCTTCTTCGTGCCCATCGCCCGCGAGTTCGACGAGCTGGCGGTCCGCAACGGCTTCGCGTCGCACTCGTTCGACGCGTACTTCTCGGGCGGCGCGTCCGGTTCGCCCGCCAGCCTCTGGGACGACGCGGACGGCAGCCGCACGGCCATCACCGCGAAGCTGGCCTCGGGCGACGTCGAGATCTTCGGCCTGACTACGTTCTCGGCCGACGACAGCACGATTGAGGACTACGAGCGGTGGATCGACCTCGCGCTGTCGTTCAACCCCGACACGCGCATCTTCATCGGCCAGCCGTGGGTCGGCGGTGGCCCGCGCATGGACTCGGCGACGTTCGACGATCTGGTCGAGGACTACGCCTCGACCATCGTGCCCACCGTAGCCGCCCTACGCGAGGCGTACCCCACGACGCGCATCGACTTCCTCAACTACGGCAAGGCATCGTCGCTGATGTACCTGCGCCTGGACGCGGGGCGGCTGCCCGACATCGACTGCGTGTGGGGCTGCCAGCCGGACGGCGTGCCGCTGTTCTCCGATGGCGGCATCGGCCACGCCGGCCCCATGATGCGCGAGGTGTGCGCGCTCACGTGGCTCGGCCACCTCTACGGCGCCGACGTCTCGACGCTCGAGTACACCACGTACGAGACCGACGTCGCCGCGATCGTCCAAGAGGCCCTCGACTACAACGCGCAGTTCCCACGCGCCCCGCAGGATTGGGACGGCGACGGCCAGTGCACGGTGTTCGACCTGCTGGAGTACCTGATCGACTTCGGCGCCGGCCTGCCCGCGGCCGACCTCAACGGCGACGGCTCGCTGGACCTCTTCGACGTGCTGCTGCTGATCGCGACGCTGGACTGAGACAAGGACCGGCGTCGGGCACCAACAGCGCCTCCGCATCCGCCCAGGCCCGTCTTCGGGCACCGGGTGCCTGCGGAGGCGCGGCTGCTCAGCGGCCCGGCGTGCTGACCGTGCGGCGCTCGATCTTGCACGCACCAAAGCTATTCGGCCTCCGGCCCGTGACCACGAAGAGCAACACGCGCTCCCTGGGATGACGCGACCGAGCACGCTCGATCGCGCGGCTCGAAAGCCGCCGGCGTGCCCGCCCGCGTCTCCAACCAGGAGCGGAATCATGCTGTCTCTCACCAATCGTGCCGTTCTCGCCGGATCACTCGCCCTCGCCACCCTCGCTGGCCTGGCCCCGACGGCCAACGCGGGCGACGACTGCCGCTGGGAGATGAAGATCACCCGCAAGGCCCTCGTTTCGAACACCTTCGAGGTCGAGCTCTGGGCCCACTTCCCCGACGACGCCCACGCCTTCATGCGATCGGTGCTGGATGTCCAGACCAGCGGCGTCGATTGGTTCGACTTTGGCGACTGCTTGCTCGGCGGCCAGTTTGCCGAGCCTGGCCTAGTCTCGGGCGACGACGTCGTGGGCATCGACGTGGGCCAGTCCCACTTCCCGCCCGCGATGATCTTCGCCGATACCGCCAACCCGATCCGCGTCTGGTGCCGAGAATTCGAGGCCAAGACCGGCGCGCCGTATCGCAGCGTGCTGGCCAGCACGGATCTGTTTCGCTATTACATCGATGCATCTTCGAGCGAGACCCAGACGTGCACGCCCATCGAGGCCCTGCGCCACGTGTTCGTGAACCCCATCGTTATCGACGACTGGATCGCCGCGACGTTCGAGGACACGATCGGCATCCCGCGTGGCGACGGCCTCTTGCTCGAAGCCGAGGGCACCGCCGTCCCGGAGATCGGCGCCGCGTTGACCGACGAGACGGCCTCGTGGTCGCCCGGCTCGCAATTCGAGCACACCATCAACGTGAACAGGATGCCGCTCGCCGCGACGTTCGAGCTCGACTGGTTCCCGTGGTGGCAGACGCCCGGCCGGCTCCGCGAGGGGCTCTCGGCGAGCATGACCAAGACCGCCACTCCCGGCGGCCCGCCGGTCATCGAGGTGACGCCCGACTTCGGCGACGTTGGCGTGCGGCGCGTGCCCTCGCGTCTGATCCTCGACGGAACCCGGGTGGGCGACCCCATCCTGGGCGCGGGCGCCGCGATCACGCTGTTCAATCCGTGCTTCGAGCTGACCTGGTGCTACGTGCTGAACACCAACGACCAGCTGGTGCTCGTGCTCAAGTGCGAGGACCCGTTCGACATCGAGATCGGCGGCCGCCGCTATACGGTGGACACCATCGAGCTCGACCCCCAGCAGGCCCCCGGCACCGTGGGCGGCATGGACCGCGCGGAGGTCCGGGCCACCGGCACGAGCACGATCGAGATCACCGGCGCGGGCTTCACCGGGAGCTGCGTGGCCGACTGCGACGGCAGCGGTGAGCTGAACATCTTCGACTTCCTGTGCTTCCAGAACCGCTTTGCCACCGGCGACCCGGCCGCGGACATCGACGGCGATGGCTCGCTGACCATCTTCGACTTCCTGGCGTTCCAGAACGCGTTCGCGGCCGGCTGCCCCTAGACCCCGCGCGTCCCCATGGCGCGTATGAACGACGAAAGCTGTAACACTCGCGGGATTGGCCTGACACCCATCCCCCAACACGGGGAAACCGGGGCCCCAGAAGCCGCCCGTATTGGCCACGCCCCCCACGCCCGCTCGATATCCGGACACATGAGCGAGCAACGAGAACGCGAGCGCTTCAACGTGAAGTTCAACGCCGTCGCCCACGAGCTGGACGACACCGGCATGGTGGCGCGGTCGGTGCCCGCCCAGGTGTCCGACATCAGCCAGGCCGGCATGGGCGCCGTGGTCGAGGGCCTGATCCACGTCGGGCGGCGGGTGCTCGTGCAGGTCGACTTCTCGCCCGAACCCAAGTGGTTCCTCGCCGAGACCGCGCGCGTCCACTACGAGGTCAACGTCGGCCACCGCGTCGGCCTCAAGCTGCTCGAGTTGCCAGAATCGGGACCGATCGCCCAAGAGCTCGCGAGGCTGCAGCGCTCGAACGCGGCGTAGCCGCCATCGGCGCTCTTCGCCACGCGCGGCGCGGCAACCGTCGAGGCAATCGTGCTTGTCTTAAAACTCCGCCGCCGCCAGCCACGCGCTCGGCTGGGCCTCCAGCGACAGCGCGATCATCAGCAGGCTCTCCAAACTCGGCAAATGCGCCCCACGCTCGATGCTGCTCAGCTGGCTCACGCTCACGCCCGAGTCCTCGCTCAGGTCCTTGAGCGTCCAGCCCTTCGCCGACCGCGCGAGGCGGATCTGCCGGCCGAGCGCCGCGCGGAGGCGGTCCTGCGGGCGTACGCCCAGCGAGAACTCGGCCGCGGCCTGCGAAAGCACGCGTTCGAGCTCGGCCGGCTCGAACGGCTTGGCGACGTAGTCGAACACGTGCCGCTTGAAGGTCTCGCGCATCGAGTCCATCGTCGGGTGGCCGGTGAGGACCACGACGCACAGCTTCTCCCACCGCTTACGGATCTCGGCCAAGACATCCTCGCCGCGGTGGCGGCCCATGTTCAGGTCGAGCAGCACGACTTCGGGCAGCCGTTCCTCGCAGGTCGCGTACAGGTCCGCCGGCGTTGCGACGGCGCGCACCTCGTGGCCCGCGTCCGACAGGAAGCCCGTGACATACTCGCGGAAGTCCGCGTCGTCATCGAGCGTGACGATGCTCAGGCTCAGCGGCTCCTGCGCGGCAACGGTGTCCGTCGTATCCATGGGCAATCCTAGAGGACCGGCCTAGCCAACCAAGACCGCGCCGCTGGCGTCGTAGGCCAGCTTCACCTTGCTCGGTGCCGCGCCGTGCTCGTCGAAGATCGCCACCTCGTTGTGCTTGCCGGCCTTCAGCCAGCTCGCGGGCACGACCATCGCCGCTTCGTTGCCGGTCGGCTTCTTGTCGGCGGTGGCCACGAAGTAGCGGCCAAGGTGCTCGCCGTTGACGTACACCTGGCCCTTGGTCAGGCCGGTGAGGTCGAGCATGAGCGGGATCGCCGTCTCGCTCCACTCGAAGGCACTCTTCCACCACGTCGGGTGCTTCTGGGCCTTCAGGCTCGCCTTGGCGACCGGCTCGTACGCGCTGGGCGCCGGCTTCTCCCACTTGGCGAACGCCCACGCGGCCTTGCCGGTCACGTCGGTCACACCCTCGTCGATCTGCACCGCCGCCTTCATGGTCGGCAGCATCTCCTTGGCGATCTCCTCGGTGGGCGGGCCGATGACGCCATCGTCGTGCAGCGCGATATGCATGATGTTGTGGCCGCGCTTGATCTCCTCGGGTTCGAGACGCAGGCCCGTGAAGCCCGCGTCATCGAAGCACGCCAGCGGCTGGTCGTTCAGCAGAACCAGACCACGCCCGAGCCCGCCACCAACGGACAGGAAGAGCGGGCTCTTGCGCCGGTGCGTGAACCCCCAGACAAAGCGGAACGGCGCCGTGTGATCGTTCTGGTGCACAAGCCACATCGGGCTGCGGAACGCCAGCAGGTCGGGCGGCGGGTGCTGCTCGACCTCCGGGCCTTCCATGTCGAGCGGCGCGAGTTCGAACACGTCGCCGAACACACCCTTGCGCTCGCCGAAGAGGATGCCCGCCGCCGCGCGGCCCAGGTTCTCAGCGAGCACGACCATCGAGGTCTCGGCCTTGGGCAGCTTCGCATCGATCCGCTCGTCGGCGCCCGGGCCAAAGCCCGCCAGACCGATCGCGTTGCCCTCAAGGAAGACGTGCATGCGGTCGGCCGCCTCGGGGAAGGCCAGCTTGGCCTTGTCGCCGGCGAGCTTGCCGGTCATGCGGTACCAGCCGTATCCCGAAGCCGCGCCCAGCGTCGCGAGATCGGCCGGGCCGTCGATGCTCGCGTACTTGGCGCTGTCGCCGGTGCAGTACTCGTCGGTGTCGGCCATTGACCAGTCGAGCGTGATGCGCTTGGGTGCCTTCTTCGCGGGCTCGAGCGTGTGCGTCTTGAGCGTGCCGTCGGCCTCGGCTGTCATGTAGTTCTTGGCACCGGGTAGCGCGATCGGCTCGCCGTTCGCACGGACGCCAGCAACGCCGAAGAAGGCCTTGCCCTCGTGCACGAAGCACTCGTCGACCTGCTGCTCGTTGCACACGATGACGAGGACGCCCTCGTGCTCGAGCGCCTGCGGGCTCTTGCCGCGCGGCACCGTGACGTGCAGGGGCGAGCCGTTGATGCACACGATGCCCTCGCTCGCCGCCGGACCGAAGGCCACGAGCATCGAGCCCGCACTCGTGAGTACGCTCAGGTTCGTGTACTCCAGCGTGTGCTTGCTGGTCAGCTTGATGTCGTGCAGCAGCCACGCGACGCCTGACTCGCCCAGGCTCACCGGGATCGGCGTGCCATCGGCCATCAGCAGCGTCGTCGACGTCTTGCTCTTGCTGCCACTGCCCGCGGCTGGGTCGAACACGAACGCCACGCCGCCCTGCGAGCCGTTGAGCTGCACAATGGACACCTGGCCCTTGGCCTCGCGACCCGTAATGCCCGGGTGCACGACCATCGGCCGAAGCTCGGGGTTCAGGTGCGCCAGCACCCGCGCAAACGAACTCGCGAACATGCAGGCCCGACGCGCGACCAGCATCGCGGGCGTCGCACGCCCTGCCGCGTCGAGCAGCCCGCCGCGGTCCGTGGCCGCGTACGACCACGAGTGGTTCGCCAGCCGGCCTCCCGAGAAGCCCAGGTGCACACCGGGCGCGAATCGTCCGAGCGTGAACTGCCCCGCGCCGGCGAGGATCTCGACGATTCTCCGCAGCATCGCGCCGCCGTCGGTCGGCTCTTCCTTCTCGCCCCACGTCGGCGGATCGCCCACGGCAAGATCGAGCACGACGCGCGGGTGGTCGGGCCGAACCTCGGACAACTGCCGCAGCGACGCCAGCAGGTCCTGGTTGCCCACCCAGCAGTCGATCTCCGCTTCCTCGCCCGCCCACAGGTTGTTCGCATTGATAGCCGGCACTGTCAGCCCGGCCTCGCGGATGTACCGATACAGCTCGCCGAGGTACTTCGGACCCAGGTCGTTGTCGCCGCAGGTCCACTGGTGCTCGTTCTGCACCAGCAGGATCGGGCCGCCCTTGCCCGCCGCGTTGATCTGCAGATCGCGGACCTGGTCGGCCAGAGCGCTAATGAACCGGGAGCATGCCTCAAGGAACGGCCCGCTGTCCGCACGAAGCTCATGCGCGGGTAACTGTGTCAGCCACGTTGGCAGCCCACCGAAGTCGTGGTCGTCACCAAGCACCGGGCCCAGCCGCAAGATGACATAGAGCCCCGCCTCGTGCGCCAGCTCCACGAACGCGCGAAGGTCTGCGTCCCCCGAAAAGTCGAACTGCCCGGGCAATGGCTCGTGCTTCGCCCACATGATGGGCACCATCACCGTGTTCAATCCCGCGAGCTTCGCCGCGTGCAGACGGTCGGCCCACTCGGCCCGAGGCGTATGGGCGTACGAGATCGTCCCGCCGACGATCCAGATCCGGCGACCATCGAGCATGAAGCTGCGGCTATCGAACGTGACGGTGGGCATCGGCGCGGTTCTCCTATTTCACACGGCTTCGCAGAAATCCTTCTAGAATCCAAACAAAAGCCGCGAGATGGAATGAACCGCGATAGTAGGCCCCCAGTTCCCGAATGGCTACTTACAGCCGCGCATCAACGCCTTCCTTTGCCGTCCGATCGCGCCTTCCCCGTGGCATCGCAACCCCAACCAATCCACGCCGTACCATCGCCGCACATGCCCCAGCAACTCCCGACGCGCCCCTGTCTGGTCATCTTCCCTGCCGCCGCTGCCCTCACCCTGCTCGCGGGTTGTGGTGGTCTCGATCGCATCGATCGCCGAATCGACAAATTGGTCTTCGATCGATCAAGCCTGCTCGGTACGGACGCAGCGCCGGCCGATCGCGATTTCTCCACCGAAGCGGTGGGCAACACGGATCGCGGCGCGCAGCTCGAGGAGACGCCGAAGACAAGCAACCCCGATGCAAGCGAGCTGTTCTACGTGCAATCCGAAGCGGTGCGCTTGGAAGCGACGTCGGTCGAACAACGCCTGACCGGCTACTACACCGACGCACTGGGCATGCCCATCGATGCACCCGAAGGCGGAGAGGCCTCATCCGACGAAGAAGAGCAAGCCGCCGGGCCCCAGTTTCCTGAGGGCATGATGGTCCTCGACCTCGAGGGCGTCCTGCTGCAGAGCCAGCAGACCGGCCGCGAGTTCCTCGACGCCCAAGAAGACTACATCCTCGCCGCGATTGCGCTCCTACGCGAGCGCCACCTCTGGGGCCCGCGATTCTTCAACGACACCACGCTCTCCGTCGCCGGACAGGGCGACGACGGCGCCTTCGATAGCACGCTGAGGCTGATCAACGAGCTGCGCCTTACCCAGCGCCTTCCCGCTGGCGGCGCCGTCGCAGCTCGATGGATCGTGGATGCGACCGAACAGCTGCGATCGAGCGCCACCGAAGACTACCGCCAGTCGTCCGAGCTCGTACTCGAGGGCGACATACCGCTGCTCAGAGGTGCCGGCTCGGTCGCGCGTGAGGACTTGATCCAGGCCGAGAGAGATCTGGTCTATGCCGCTCGCGAATTCGAAGAGTTCCGACGCGGCTTCGCCGTAAGTATCGCGACCCAGTACTTCAACCTGCTCCAGACCGTCGCGAGCATCCGAAACCAGCAATCACAGCTCATAAACCTGAGACAGACGCTTGAACGCCAACAGGCGCGCCAGCAGGCCGGAGAAATCGCGCTGTTTGAACTCTCGATCACCGAGAGTAGTGTCCTGAGCGCGAACAACCGTCTGCAGAGCGCATTCGAGAGCTACATCGTCGCGTTGGACAGCTTCAAGATCCGACTCGGGCTCGATCCATCCGTCCCCGTCGCGCTCGCCCCTCTGACGTTGAGTCTCAACGATCCCGTCGCGACACCCAGCGAGGCCGCCCAGCAGGCATTGCTGTACCGCCTCGACCTCCAGACCTCCCGTGACCGCGTCCTCGACGCCCGCCGCCGCGTAAGCAACGCCCGCAACAACATCCTCCCCGACCTGGACGCATTCGCCGAAGTAGGCCTTCCCACCGATCCCGACGAGGACGAGGGCGGCCTCGCGTTCGACCCCGACAGCGTGCGCTACCTGGCCGGCCTGCGTTTCAGCCTGCCTCTCGACCGAGAGATCGAACGGTTGGGCCTGCGAACCAGCCAGATCGCATTGGAGCGCTCGCTCCGCACCTTCGAGCGAGACCGCGATCAGGTGGTCGTCGACGCGAGGAGCCGGCTGCGCAGCATCGAGGTCGCCCGGTTCCAGCTCATCCTCGCCGAGCGGGATGTCGAGATCAACGAGCGGCGCCTCGAAGAGCAGGAGATCCGAGCCGACGAGATCACGCCTCAGGAATTCGTTGATACGAACGCCGACCTGCTCGAAGCTCGCGATGATCGCGACGCGGCTCGGACCAATCTGCGTGTAGCCATCCTCGAGTACCTGCGAGACACCGGCCAGCTCCGCATCGGCCGAGATGGGGAAATCCTGCCGCTGCCGGGTATGGGCCAGATCAACGAGCCCTGATCGCCCCGGGTCCATTCGCCACGCGACTAGACTGTCTCACGGGGCGATTCAGGGAATGAACCGCCCACGCACGAGGGACAGATTCCATGCCAGACTCCACACGCTCCAGTGCAGCGCTCCAGGACCGAGGCGGCGTCATCGTCGGCGGAGGGCTTGCTGGCCTCTCGAGCGCGGTCGAACTCGCCGGCAAGGGCGTGCCGGTCACGATCGTCGACTCCAACAACCACCTGGGCGGCAAGATGAACCTCCTCGAAGAGGACGGCTTCACCTTCGACATGGGCCCCACCATCATCACGATGCCCCAGGTCCTCAAGGGCATCATCAGCCGCACCGGGCGAGACCCGGCCGACTACATCGACCTCATCGACCTCGACCCGCAGTGGCGCTGCTTCTTCGATGACGGCACACGCATCGACCTCCGCCGCGACCCGCAGCAGTGGGCCCGCGAGATGGACCAGCAGTTCCCCGACACCAAGCCCGGCTCGGGCTTCCTGAAGTTCTACAACTTCAGCCAGAAGATGTACGGCCTCAGCGAGAAGGTCTTCTTCTACAAGGACTTGGGCGGCATCGGCGACATGATCAAGAAGCCGCCCACCGAGCCGGGCGTCGCCAAGGACGCCATGGGCATGCGGCTCTACTCGACGGTCGGCGCCACGATCGAGAAGATGATCCCCGAGCCCCACGTCCGCCAGGTGTGCGAGCACTTCCTCCAGTATGTGGGCTCGAGCCCGTTCATGGCGCCCGCCGTGCTGAGCCTGATCTGCTCGGCCCAGCTCGACCACGGCTGCTGGTACCCCATGGGCGGCACGCGCATGGTCGCGCGTTCGCTCGACCGCATCGCCGACGAGCTGGGCGTCGAGCGTGTGACGGGTCACCGCGTCACCAAGATCCTCACCGATGGCGCACAGACCACGGGCGTCCAGCTCGACGACGGTCGCGAGATCAGCGCTGCGGCGGTCGTCTCCAATTGCGACGTCCAGCGTACCTACAGCGACCTGCTCAACGGTGCTGACGGCGCCGCGCTCGAACGCCGCCGCATCGGCGAGGCCTACAAGCCGGCGTGCAGCGGGCTCGTGCTCTACCTCGGCCTCCGCCGCCAGTACGAGCACTTGGCTCACCACAACTTCCTTTTCTCGCGCGATAGCCACCAGGAGTTCGACGACATCTACCGCCAGGGCATCCCGGCCCGCGACCCCACGCTCTACATCGCCGCCCCCTCGCGCACCGACGACGGCCAGGCCCCCGAGGGCTGCGAGGCGCTCTACATCCTCATCCACACGGCCGCCCTCACCGACAAGCACCAGTGGCTCGAACGTGGCGGCAAGCCCGGCAAGACGCTCACCGACTACCGCCCCGTGGTCATCGACAAGCTCAAGCACCACGGCATGGAAGACATCGAGGACCACATCGCCGTCGAGCGATACCTCACCCCGCCGCAGATCGATCACATGTACAACGCCACCGGCGGAGCGATCTACGGGCTCGCTTCGCACGGCCGTCTCAAGGGCGGGTTCAAGCCGCGCAACCGGTCGAAGGTGCTGTCCAATCTGTACCTCGCGGGCGGTAGCGTGAACCCAGGCCCCGGCGTGCCGATGGTGCTCATGAGCGGCGTCACGGCGGCGTGGTCGCTCTGCGAGGACTACGGCATCGACACTAACGCACAGCCAGAGCAGGAGTTGGCCGCCGTCTCGGCGTAGTCCCCACGCGTGCAGACCCACCCGGCCATTCTGCCCCACCGCCGCCAAGAGTGGTTCTGCCGGCTCTTCCGTTGGTACACCAGGCGGCTCGTCGGCAAGAGCTTCAACGCGATGCGCCTGGCGACCGGTGGCATCGACACCTTCGCCGCGTTCGACGCGCACGACGGCCCCACGATCCTCCTCCTAAACCACCAAAGCTGGTGGGACCCGATCCTGACCGTCGCCCTGGTCGATCGCTTCACGCCAACGCGCGAGGTCTTCGCGCCGATGGACCGCGCCATGGTCGAGCAGTTTGCGTTTATGCGCAAACTTGGGCTCTTCGGCGTTGACCTCGATGACCCGAGCGCGTTCAGGGCGCTGGTGCAGTACGCGAGCGAGTTGTCTCGCGAGAGCCCCAACCCCAGCTTCTGGATTACACCCCAGGGGCAGTTCGCCGACGTGCGTGCACCGTTGGAACTCAGGCCCGGCGCGGCCGCGATCGCCGCGAGGCTCGCCAAGGATGGCGCACCGCCGAGGGTGCTCAGCCTCGCGATCGAGTTCACCTTCTGGGAAGACCGCAAACCCGAGGTGCTGCTGCTCGCCAAGCACTGCCCGCCGCCCGAGCGTTCGACGACCAGCCTGTGGCAACGCCAGATGACCGACTCGATGCAGACCGCAATGGCCAACCTCGCCGAACTCGCGATCGCCCGCGACGCCTCGGCCTTCGAAACCGTGCTCGGCCGCGGCGCTTCGGGCGTCAACCCGGTGTACGACTCAATCCTGAAGCTCACCGGTCGACAGACCAGCATCGCTGCGCACCGCCCCACCCAGGAGGCCTCGTCGTGATCCTGACGATCCTGCTCGCTCTGGCGTTCCTGATCTCAGCCGGTGCTCTGGCGATGACGCTCGCCAATCTCCGCCTCTATCAAACGCCACCGGAAGCGAGCGGTGGATCCGCCGCCAAGGTCAGCGTGTGCATCCCCGCGCGCGACGAAGAAGCCAACATCGAAGCCTGCGTCCGCTCGCTGCTCGCCTCGACGCATCGCGACATCGAGGTCCTGGTCTACGACGACCAGAGCACCGACGCCACGCCCGAGATCCTCGCTCGGCTCGCGAGCGAAGACGAGCGTGTTCGACCGCTGACGGCCCAGCCACTGCCCGACGGCTGGAACGGCAAACAGCACGCATGCTGGCAGTGCGCCAACAACGCGACCGGCGACTACTTCCTGTTCACCGACGCCGACGTGCGCTTCGAGCCCGACGCCATCTCGGCGACACTCGCCGCATGGAAAGCCGCCGATGATGCACCGGCGATGGGCAACCGCCCGCCAGACGCGCCTCTCGGCCTGATCTCCACGTTCCCGCGCCAGATCGTCCGATCGCCTGCCGAGGTCCTATTGGTGCCGATGATCTTTTTCATCCTCTTCAGCTACCTGCCCATGTTCCGCATGCGGGGCACCACCGATCCCAACGCCTCGGCCGCATGCGGTCAGTACATCTTCGCCAGCCGCGGCTGCTACGAGGCGTTCAAGGGCCACGCCGCCTTCAAGGACACCATGCACGACGGCGTCAAGATGCCACGCGAGGCGCGCAAGGCCGGTTATCGGACAGATTTATTCGATGGCACCGCCCTCTCCTCCGTCCGCATGTACTCGAACCTGAAGACCACCTGGAAAGGCTTCGCCAAGAACGCCTACGAGGGCCTGGGCTCGCCCGGCCTGCTCATATTCCTCACCGTGATGCACCTGCTCGGGCACGTCCTGCCGTGGATCGCACTGCTGGCGCTCATCATCAGACCGCAGGGCATCACGATCGCCCTGGGGCTCGCGATCGCCGCAGCCGCATGCCACCTCTACCAGCGGGCACTCTTAGCGAGGCGCTTCGGGCTCCCGCTGCTCACCGCACCATTGCACGTTTTCGGCGTACTGGGCATGGTTTTGGTGCAGTGGGACAGCTTCCGCTTGCACCGCTCCGGGCAGCGAGCCTGGCGAGGCCGCGTAGCCGGAGCCAGCGCCTAAGCACGCCCGTGATTCTGGTCCGCACCCCCACCGTGTCGATGTGGGAGAGTACTCGCAAATTGCCTCAATTCGGCCACTCTCCGGTACAATGCCCCGCGATGAAGCAACACCCCGTCCCACGCCGCAATCGCCCCCACTCGCTCGCCGAGGCCTTCCGCCTCACGCACGAGCGGTGGCTCAATCGGGCCGTGAAGAACCCCCGCCGCTACCCCACGATCCCGTCGCTGCGTGTCGACGCCGGCGGCTTCGACCGCCTCACCGACACCCCGCTGGGCCGCGCGTGGGCCGATCAATGGTGGAGCGATACGTTCCGGTCGATGGAGAGTGAGTCGCCCAACTCCTGACACAAGCCGCACCCTCCCATCGCCCGCCGACCACCCACTTATCAGACCCGGAGTCTCCATGGCCCAGACGCAGAACGCCAAGCTCAGCCGGCGGTACTGGCTCAAGCAAGTGATCCTCGCCGTTCTCGCGGGCGGCTTCGGCATCTGGGGCTTCGTCGACGGATTCATCATCTACCCGAGCCAGGCGGTCAAGTTTGCCGAGTGGAGCGAGTGGGAGTACCTCGAGTTCTTGCGGAACCCGCCCGCGGGCGCCTCGCCCGGCGCCAACCTCGGCGTCGCAAGCGTCGCCGACCCAGTCGAGGCGTATGCCGACCTCGGCGAGCCTTCCAACAACCGAAGCCCCGAAGACCTCGACGACTACCGCGGCAATTGGCTCGACGCGCTGAGCATCGCCGGCCGCCTCGACGCCCAGTACACGACCTTCCCGCGCGACAACGCCAAGGAGGGTGCGATCGGCTCGGCCTTCGAGCGTCACGAATCCCTCCGCGAAACCTGGAGCGAGGTCAACCGCGACAACGCACCGAAGCGACGCAGCCGCTTCGACATCATGATGCAGTACCCGATCTTCGTCGTGGGCGCGGGCGCCGCTCTGTTCCTGCTCTACAGGCTCTTCCGCGCCGCATCGACCAAGTACTCCTGGGATCCCGACGCCAAGCGCCTGTCGCTGCCCGGCGGCATCCAGGTCACGCCAGATCAGATCGAGGAATTCGACAAGAGCCTCTGGCACAAGTTCTACGTCGCGCTCGTGCTGGCCGAATCGCACCCGACGCACGCCGGACAGGCCCTGAAGGTCGACCTCTACCGCCACATCGGTCCGGAGGACTGGATCCTCGAGATGGAGCGTGAACGCTTCCCCGAAGAGGCCGGACTTGCCGATGATTCCGATGAATCCGATGATTCCGACGAGTCGAACGAACAGCCGGATGACGATTCCTCAGCAGACGACAACGGCGAAGCACCACCCGAAGACTCGACCGACAGCACCCAAGGCTAACGAGACCGGAGCAGGCGCATCTGGATCGCCTTCGCCATCGCGCTGACAGTCATCGCCCTCATCGGGCCGGTCATCGTGCTCGTCACGCTCCCCGGCCTGTGGCTGCTCACGGCAAGCACGCTACTGGCCAACCTCATCGGCTACTGGCTCGGCTTCTGGCCCGGCGACGATCCGCTTGTTTCCTGGTGGGCGTTTGGTGCGATCCTCGGTTGCACGCTGACATCCGATGTCGTCGACTGGAGCGCCGGAGTCCTGGGTGCCAAACGCATGGGTGGAACGCGTGGCGCCATGATCGCGGCCTTTGTCGGTGGCATCATTGGCGCCATCGCCGGCACGCTGATGCTCCCGCTCATCGGCACCCTCGTGGGCGGAGCCGTGGGTGCCGGGCTGGCCGCCGCACTCATCCACCGTACCACCCCGGACCAGGACTGGAAGCGTTCGGCCAAGGTCGGAGCGGGAGCATCCGCGGGCTGGTTCGCTGCGGTGGTCGTCAAGTTCGTCCTTTGCACGTGCAGCGCCGTGCTGCTCATCATCGCGGCATGGTCCGAGTGGTAGGATCGGGCGAGGAGAGAGGGAGACCCATGGCCTCGAATGGCACAACGGCGAGCGTGAAGCAGTTCGTTCTGGATACAAACGTCTTGCTGCACAACCCCAACGCCTTGTTCGTGTTCCAGGAGAACGACGTTGTCATCCCGTTCGCCGTCATCGAAGAGCTCGACAAGCTCAAGCGGCAGGAGGACGACATCGGTCGCAACGCTCGTGAGGTCATCCGCCGCCTCGACAGACTGCGGGCCAAGGGCCCCCTTACCAACGGCGTGAACTGGGGCGATGCAAGCCCCCAGGCTGGAGCCGCGGCATCGACCGCAAGCAACGGCACCACGGGAATCATCCGCATCGCCGTCTCCGACGAAGCCCGGCCGCACGCGATCGCCGACGACACCAAGGACAACCGCATCATCGCCGTCGCATGGGAACTGCACGACAAGGGCGAGCGCGCCGTATTCGTCTCCAAGGACCTCAACGCGCGCATCAAGAGCGACGCGCTCGGCATCCCAACCGAGGACTTCCAGAACCAGAAAGTCGACGCCGATCGGCTGTACACCGGCTACGTCACCGTGTCGATCGAGGGCAACCTCATCGATCAGCTCTACGACGAGCGCATGCTCCCGATCGAGCCGATCCACGAAGCGCTCGCGGCCAACCACGACCCCGATGACCCCACGCTCCCCGCCGAACCCGAGACCGTCCTGCCCAACGCCTTCGTCCTGCTCAAGGACGCCCAAGACGAGAACCACACCGGGCTCGCGCGCCGCTTGGCCGACACCGAGCACCTGATCCCGATCAGCCCGCCTCGCAAGCCCATCTTCGGCCTGCTCGCTCGAAACGTGCAGCAGACCATGGCACTCGACCTGCTCATGGACGACGAGATTCAGATGATCACGCTCCTGGGCAGCGCGGGCACCGGCAAGACGCTGCTCGCCCTCGCCGCCGGTATGGCCAAGGTCTTCCAGGAGGGCCGATTCGACAAGCTGCTCGTCGCCCGACCGATCATGCCCATGGGCCGCGACATCGGCTTCCTCCCCGGCGACAAGGACGAGAAGCTCTTCGCCTGGATGCAGCCGATCTTCGACAACCTCGAGTACCTCATGAGCACCCGCGGCGCCCACGGCCAAGCCGCCGACAGTCACACCAACGAGCAACGCATCGACAAGCTGATCGCCGACGGCAAGCTGGTGCTCGAGCCGCTCACATACATTCGCGGCCGGTCGATCCCCCACCAATTCATGATTGTCGACGAGGCGCAAAACCTCACGCCTCACGAGGTCAAGACAATCGCCAGCCGCGTCGGCGAGGGCACCAAGCTCGTGCTCACCGGCGACATCGGGCAGATCGACAACCCGTACCTCGATAGTTCATCCAACGGCCTGTCCTACGCCGTCGAGAAGATGAAAGGACTCGGGGTCGTCGGCCACGTCATGCTGCAGCGCAGCGAGCGGTCGTCGCTCGCCAGCCTGGCGGCCGAAAGGCTCTAGCTGGCGGCCTTAGCCCCCTTCGGGATTCAGCAACAAGAACTCCGCGCCAACACCGTACGTCGTGACGGTCAGCACCATGAGACCCCCCGGCTCGACCGACTGTCGGACCTGCCGCTCGGTGGCCGAGCCATCGGCGCCCGTGACGAACGCCACTGAGTCGACGCGAGCTGGCCCCGGGCCCTCGTACAACGTCACGGTCTCACCCGCAGCGATCGTTCCCGGCACGGGACCGGCCACGCCTTCCACCGGCAAACGCACCTCCATCACGAACTCGAGCATCGACGCGTCCGTGGCGTTCACGAGATCACTCCGCACGTTCCCGGCCGTCTCGCCCTGCCGCTTCGGCAACACGACGACAGCTGTTGCGGCGAACAGACCAAGCGCGACGATCAGCGTCAGTACATGACGAACAACCCGGGCCGTCTTCAGACTGTCGGAGCTTCCAGACAACCTACCGCAGTTCCAGCTGCCGGCGCTGGCGCGTGATCTCACGATCGTACAGCTGGCGCCACTCCTCATCGGGCTCCATGAGCTGCGAACGCTCAAGGATCTCAAGCGTCGTGTCATCCGCGTAATAGATGCTCCGGCACGCCAGCACGAGCCCGCGGACCGACATCACGTTCGACGGATCAACCCGGATCGACTCAACGAAAGTCTCGATTGCCGGCTGCGCGTGGCCCATCCGGTAGTACGCCACACCAAGGTGGTACCCCGGCCTGGCATCACTCGGCATGAGCCGCTGCGCGGTACGCAAGCGAGCCACCGCCGTGGGCAAGTTGTCCTGCTCCAGATGCAGCACACCCAGGTTCAGATGCGCCGTCGCAAAGCCCGGATCGAGCTGGATCGCCTGCTGGAGCAGGTCGGCGGCCTCGCGAACGCGGACCTCCTCCTTGCGACCCTCGTTGTAGTACACGACGTACGCGCGATCGACGAGCACGATCGCCTCGCGCTTTTGCGCGGTGTTGTCGTTTACGATCGGGCTCAGGTCGTTCCTGAAGTTGTCTACGTCATTGCTGGCGCAACCGACGACGAGGACACCGCACATCAAGATGGCCACCGCCACCACTCGGTTGGTCATGGAGAGAGCTCCGGCTTCACAAAGGTAATCGCAAGCTGCCACTGGGTGCGAGCGGGTTCGAGTTCGAGGTTCGTGATCTCCACGCCGGGTACCATGCCCTCGACCTGGGCGACCCACGCGAAGAGCGCCTCCACGTCCCGGCTCGTCACACGGTCATACCGGTAGCTGCGGATGATCAACTCGTCATCACGGTCCTCGCTCTGGCGAGACAAGGTCGGCAATGGCGTCAAGCCGACCGATTGTGCGGCGTTCTCGGCAAGGGTCGTGAAATTCGGGACGGAATCGAATCGCCCATCGCCCTGCGCCGCCGAGCCGTCAAAGCTGTCAAGCCGCGCCTCTTGGATCAGCACCGTCCGAGCGGAGTTGAACTCGCGACGCCGGTCATCCTTCGCCTCGCCCAGCGACGACCGGCCGACAAAGAGAAACACCAAACCAGCCAGCAAGACGACGGCGCCCATGACAAGCAAGATACGCGGCCGATTGCGCTGCTCCTGGGCCGCGGCCCGGGCAGCCAGCTCCGATCGGCTCACCGAGATGATCTTCGGATCTCCGTCGCTCACGACTGCCCCTCTCGGCGTTGCCAACGGCCGATCATGCGCACCTCGTACCGGCTGCCTTGGGCCCGCGATGTCGCGCTCCAATTCACGGCGCCGTCGTTCATACCCAGGTCCCGGAGCAGCGCGTTGATCTCGCCCACGATCGCTGCATCATCGGTCGTCATCTTGACGTCAAGGGCGCCCGTCCCCGTGATGCTGGTCACCGTAACGGCATCCAGCTCGACACGGTCGCCGAGTTCTCCGAACAAGAACGACAACGACTCGAGTTCCTGGATTACCGGCCGGGGCGGGTCCCGGGTGACCTGGCTGGCGCGCGTCGCCTGATCCACCTCGCGGACGATCGCAAACTCCGGTATCGGATCGCCCGTGATCCGTCCGCTGGGCAACCCCAAGCGCGCCTCGATCTCGGCCATGTTGGCCACGTACGCCTCGCGGATCGCTTCGGCGTCGGCGCGCACCGACTCGACCTGCCCTTGCCACCGGAGCCCAACCGCCGCGAGCGCCAGCCCGCCAGCCACCAACGCGAGCGCGCCAAGCTGGTAGACGCGTCGCATCGATCGGCCCGGCCTTGTCGCCAAACCGATCATCGCGTAACCTGGATCAAGGCTGTCACGCTGCGACTCCTGCGCCAAACGCAGAACATCCAGCACGGGATCCTCGGGCGCCTCGATGTCCAAGACAGCCTCGGGCCACAGATCCGCGAGTCGATTCGCAAGGGCCGGGATGCTCATGGCTTCTTCATCGCCGAACGCGGGCGAACCCGCCAGCGGACACGCCGAGAGCAGAACGCGACCAGGCGAAGCGCCAACCTGCGCGCTCCACGCGACCCAGTCGTTGATCAGCCGGGCGACGTCAGACTCCGAAACGATCGGCCCGTCATCGTGGAGCGAGAGCCGCAGCGAACCGGCCGCCAGCACCGCTCCATCTCGGCACCACGCCCAGATCAACCGGCCTTCGGGTTGCACCAACACGCCGCAGCTCACCGTCGGACTGTCGGCAACCACACGCGCGGAATCCGTGTACGACTCCCCGGGGCCGGCGGCCCACCCCACAACATGCCACAGGCTGGTCACGCCGCCGAACTCGATGCCCCGCTGGTTCAGCCCGTCGATGAACAAACGAACGATGGCGTCGGGCACCACCAGCACGCCAACGCGCAAGCCCTCGGCCGACTCATAGGCCGGGCCCAGCGGCTCGATGCTCGCCTCGACCGACGTCGGGCGACTGCCAAGCGCATCACCCTCGGCCGGCTCATCGTCGTCGAGTTCGATCTCGACGTCAAAGTCATCTTCACCAACCTCACCACCACGGCCATACGCCGAGCGCACGGCGGCGGCCTCGGCGCTCGCCGCATGCACCCAACCGCATCGAGAGCCGGTCGTATCGACAACCACAAGCCCGAGCGTGTCGCCCTCCATCGAGAGCCGCTCGGCGATCCACTCCGCGGCCGCATCGGCGTCGTCTGCCGCATCGGACACGTAGCGACCGTCAACGCGTGGGCTCGACCAGATCGCGTCCGCGTGCTGGCCGATGAGACGCACAGCGCGGATGCGATCCCCGCGCTCGTCCCGCTCGATGAGGCAGCAGCGGTCGCTCACCGTCCCTCCTCGGGGTCAAGGCCGCTGTCTTGCGTGCCATTGCCGGCCTGGTTTCCGCCCGCCGGCCGCGCGCCACCGCCCCCGGCTTGGTTCCCTTGGTTGCCCTGGTTCCCTTGGTTGCCTTGGTTGCCTTGGTTCCCCGAACTGCCCGCACCACGGCTGCCGCGACGCGAGCTCCCGCCGCCGGGGTTGTTGCCGGGTGGGCGGGCTCGTTGGAAACCGGTTGGCCCGCGCGTCTGCGTCACGCCGCCCTCTTCGAAGGACTCGATCATTCCCTGCGCATCGGGCATTCCGATGATCTCGCTGCTCGCGGCCGCGCCTGCACCGGCACCCATGTCGCTCACCAGCATCAGCGGAGCGCCCACGGTCAATTCCTTGTCGATACCGCGGTGGCGCACGCGCGCCCAACCAGGGGCCACATCGAGCACGCGTACCGATCCGGCCTGCTGGCCCTTCGCAAGGGCCGTCTGCGATGCACCCTCTCGGATCACCGCCATCATCGAGCCGGGCCGCCCGATCGAGGCCACCAGCGCAATCTCCTGCGGCGGAGCCTGCACCGGCTGTTCGACACCTTCGGGGGTTTCGGTCTTGGGGGGCTCTTCGATCTCGGCAACGGAAGCAAACCCCGTCGCGATCAGCGCCGGAATCGGAGCATACCCGCTGTCTTCGGGCCCAGCTTGCGAATGCTCGACCGGTGCCGGTATCGTCGGCGAACCCATCGGATCGATCGCTCTATCCCAAAGGACCGCCGACGCCGCGACACCCACGAACAGCACGGTCGTTGCCGCCGCCGCGATCTGTATCATGCGTCGCTGCTGGAGCGTGCTGGCTCGGCTGTGCTTGGCTGGCATGAGAACCTTCCCTTATCCCCAGACGGGTGGCTAGTTTAGCGTCTGCCCACTCAGGGCGGCTTCGATCTGGGCGTCGTCCAAGCGGCGCCATAACAGGAACGGGCCCAGCGGGCGGAACTCACCCGAGTCCGCACGCTTGCGGATCTCTCGGCCATCGACCTCGACGATCGCCTCGTACATCGACGAGAATTGCCCGCGACGATCAAGCACGGTGATGCGCAGCCGCCACAGGCTCGGATTGGCCGTGATCAGGCGCTGCACCGAGCGCCGCTGATCCAACTCGGTGAAGTACTCCGCCACGATGCGGCGCAGCCACTGGGTACCAACACCCTGCGCCGCCTCCTCACGCTCGAGCACGATGTCCCGGGCCATCGCGGCCGCCGGACCCTCGCCGATCATCGGCATTGCCGCGGCCGCGAGCACGTCCTCGGGCGCGGTCATCGCGCTGATCGCCGCCGGCCCGACCTGCCGCGTCCACGCGTCGAGCGTGATGTCGTCCGGCGCGCGCAGCAGGATGGCGTCGTACGCCCCTTCCGCAAACGGCAACTCGGCCTCGGATACGCCCTCGAAGATCGTCAGGATCGATCCCTGCGCGTCCTCCACATCGATGCGGAACGTCCGGCCATCAGCCATGGTCAGATCGATCGCATGGCCGCCCTCGCCCGCGATGTCGTCCAAGCGCCGGCTGGCGCCCGTGAGCCACGCACCGGTGATCTCGCGTACGCCGCGCTCCAGATGGCGATCCTGCGTCCACCGCATGTGGCGGATTGTCGACTTGGTCTGCTGCCCCTGCCGCTCGAGCATCACCGCGATCGCCATCGTCGCGATCATCGAGAGCAGCACAACCAGCGGTAACGCGAACGCTCGCCGAGTGCGCCAAGCGCGCCGAGTTGCTGCGCTATCGCCCATCAGAGAGTCATCTCCTGTCCCGCGCGCCCGCCGCCGGCCTCTTCGGTCTGGCCGTCATCGGTCTGAGACCCGGCCTCGCCCTCTTCGCCCTCGCCCGCCTCTTCCTCATCGGGATCGACGCCCACCGTCCACGCCAGCTCGAACAGCCACGCAACCGTGTGGTTCTGTGAAGTCGTCAGCTCGAGCTCGCCATAGGCCGCGAGATCCAGCTCGCCCAGCACTTGGAACTCTTCGCGCCACTCGCCTTCCTTGTAGAAACGCCAGCGTCCCCACACGATCTCATCCATCAGCTGCACGGCGCCGTCGATCAGCGCCGGGTCGAGCCGTGCCTCCTCGATCTCCATCGCATCGATTTCGTCGCCCGCCACCGGATGCCACCAGACGCTGACCACTCGAAGACCGAGATCGATCACACGGAGCTCGTCGCGGAACACGAAGGCGCCGCGCACCGCACCGATCTCGTCCACGGACGATCCAATGTCGATCGTGTCCAGGCCGAGTTGGGCGATGCGATACCTGCGACGCTCGTCCTCGAAGGATGGGATGACGCACGGCGCGCTGAGCGCCACCTCCATGCGCTGCGGCGCAGTCGCCTCGGGCTGCCCAAGGGCCGTATCGCCGATGCGGACCTGCCGCACCATGGCGACGCCGTCGAGCCTGGGATCGGGCTCGAGCACCAAACGCGGTCGATACGACGCCGCGATGTCGTCCAGCGCGTCAAGGAAGTCGCTCCCCGTGAGGCCCTCGCCCCCACCGCCCTGGCTGCCGCCGATCTCCTCGCCCGCGAGCAGCTGCTCCTCGGCGCTGTCCCGCCGTTCACGGGCCTGATCTGCGCGGGCCTG
>ERZ1740058.185-NODE-185-length-53285-cov-6.793049_pt1 | contig 53285 bp, 45 predicted proteins | sample MGYA00581745_ERZ1740058 | MGnify/ENA primary metagenome ERZ1740058 (study PRJEB43018, sample SAMN04849742) | marine metagenome | isolation source: floating plastic debris | place: Pacific Ocean | collected 2008-08-30 | study: EMG produced TPA metagenomics assembly... | reverse complement strand
TGTAGAAGTATGTCTGCTGCATCCTATTCCCCATTGCTGCCCAACCACATCAATGGCTCGTAATACTTCCCAAACTTTTGAGTGAATTTGAACATCACGCTGGTCGGGGGTGTAGATATCGTCTGTAAGTCGATCGAGAAATTGTTGTTCTGTAACGATATTAATAGGAGCACCGCTAGCGGGTATTTCAGAAGGGGTCAAGTCGAGGGTTAAGTAGCGACCTACGCCTTGAACACTTACTTTGGACACCTTAGAAGGGTGGGTCATCGTATAGTTAAGGGCACGAATACCACCCAATGACATACCAAATATACTAACTTGGTTTACCCCTCGAGTGCGTTTGATAAATTCTACAACGGTATTGATCTCATCAATTTCAGAAAAACTTGTTGTCATCAAATAAGGATAAGTACTTTCACAATCTTCTACGCCAAGTCTTGTTTTATCATTAGTGCTCAAGTTACAAGGGTCGTTCATGGGTGCTGGAAAATCTGATTTCCCATAACCCGTCAGGTCAAAAGCAAATACATCGAGTCCCTGTGCAGATAAATAATTCATCAGACTGTAATCTTGATAGTCTAAGTCATAGGTAGAGATAGAGGGCGTAATCGTAGCGTGTATAAGTAATACTACTTTTCCTTCTAGGTCATTGTCTGCTAATATGGTAGGCTTTACTTTCTCTCTTACATAAAGTTGAAAAGATTCACCTCTAAAATTAGGTATCGTGGAAACGTGATTGATATTATATTCAAATAATTCAATATTTTCGGAGGTTTCGATAGACGTTTGAGCAACTGGTATATCCTCTTGATTCTCGTCTTTGTTGCAAGACGTCATCAGAAAAGTTAGTGCGAACAGAAAAACTTTTAGGCTAATTATGCCGTGTAGGTAAGGAGTAAAGCTTGTAGAAATGAGCAGTTTCATAGTTAACGCTTTATAAGAGAAAATTGTAAGTGTTGTAGGAAGTAGTTCCCAATTATTTTACGTGAAAGATAATTTCAGGTTACTCTATTAGGAAAAGGCTACTTTTGATACGATTATCTTAATAAAAAACGCTCAATTCTACGACAGAATTGAGCGTTTTCGTAGTCCGTAGGGGAATCGAACCCCTGTTACCAGGATGAAAACCTGGCGTCCTAACCCCTAGACGAACGGACCATTTTTTCGTAATTGGAATGCAAATTTAGTGCTTATTTTGAATGATGCAAAAATAAACAGAAAAAAAATGTCCTATTTTTCAATAAATTATGTTGAATGCTTTGTTAATGCAGTAATTATCAGCTAGCTTTGTGTAAAATTATTCATCCTTTCATACGATACCAGCTCATTTGGGACTTTTTATGGAGGGGTATCAGATATTATTCAATGGAAAAAATAAAATTTGAAGACCTGCCTTTATCTTCTGAAATACAAAGGGCTGTGCAGGATATGGGGTTTACAGAAGCCACTCCTATTCAGGCAGAATCAATTCCACACTTACTAGAAGGCGTCGACATTGTAGGCCAAGCACAAACAGGCACTGGAAAAACAGCCGCTTTTGGGATTCCTACTGCTGAAAAAGTAGATGCTGATTACAGGGCAGTACAAGCCATTGTCTTGTGTCCCACGCGCGAACTCGCGATGCAAGTGGCAGTAGAGTTTAAGAAATTGATCAAATATAAAGAGAGACTATTTACCTTAACGGTTTATGGAGGCGTTGCGATTGATCCTCAAATCAAAAATTTGAAAAAAGGCGTTCAAATCGTCATTGGTACGCCTGGTAGAGTCATTGATCTCATCAAGCGACGTGCCTTAGATCTATCTACTGTGGAAACAGTGGTGTTTGATGAGGCGGATGAAATGCTCAACATGGGTTTTAGAGATGATATTGAATTCATTCTTCAGCAAACCCCTAAAGAACGGCAAACTATCCTTTTCTCGGCAACGATGCCCCCAGCTATTCTGGCGCTTTCGAAGCAGTATATGCACGAGCCGCTTTCTATTAAAATTCTAAAAAAGGAATTGACGGTTGCTAATATTCAGCAGTTTTACTACGAGATAAGAAGTAAAGATAAGATCAATCTCATGATTCGTTTGATTGACTATCACGACTTACAGCTCATGCTTGTTTTTTGTAATACCAAGCGTATGGCCGATCAGCTTAATGAATCTTTACAAAAAAGAGGATACAAAGCAGAGGCACTCCACGGTGACCTCAGCCAAAAACAACGCGATTTGGTGATGCGTAAGTTTCGTCAGGGCCAAATCAACATGTTGATTGCGACTGACGTAGCAGCAAGAGGGATTGACGTGGATGATGTAGATGCTGTATTTAACTATGATATTCCGCTCGATGACGAAGCCTATGTGCACCGTATTGGTAGAACAGGTAGAGCAGGGCGCGTAGGGAAAGCCTTTAATTTTGTAACAGGCAGAAAAGAGCTCTATAAGCTGCAAGATATACAACGTTATACAAAAGGTACGATTGAGGTCGGTATCATTCCACAAAAGGAAGACTTACTACAAGCCAAGCAAGAGAAACTTGTAAAAGTTGTACAACAGACGATACAAGAAAGTGATCTAGCAGGACTAGAGGAGATGGTACAAACTCTACTGGACACCGACTTTCCGCCAGAGTCGATACTCGCCGCATTACTAAAGATACATTTGGGTGAAACACCTCGCTATGCTGAGATCAACGCTTCTCCAGCAAAAGGTGAGAAGAAGGGTAGTGATAAAGGGAAGAAGAGAAAACGTACCAAGCGCCCTCGCAATACGGATATGACACGTCTTTTCTTTAATGTTGGGCGTGACCAACGGGTAAGTCCTGGCGACATACTAGGCGCTATACTTGGAGAAACAGGCCTGCGGAGTCATCAAGTGGGTGATATAGATATTTATGATAAATACACCTTCGTAGACATCGACCCTAAAGAAGCGGCCAAGGTCATTAAAGTAATGAAAAAAAATAAAGTAAAAGGTAATGCTGTAAACGTAGAGCTAGCAGAGTAGCTACTAAACGCGAACATCATAAAATAGAAGCGGCTGTCCTTAAAGTGTATATTTACTTTCGGGACAGCCGCTCTGTTAAATGTGCCTATCTTTTTTCTACTCAAATTCTAATCCTGTATTCACACCCTTTTCTGTAGCGGGAATCCCCTCTGACATCCACTTAGGAGCTGGCGTATCTTTCAAATAATAATCAAAAAACTGATAGAGGCGTATGGCAAAGTCTGTCTTGTTCTGTCGCTGTTGGAGGCCGTGCTTTTCACCATTGTAGTTTAAAAGCCAAACAGGCTTTTTTAATCTTCGCATGGCTACAAAAAACTCAATACCTTGGTACCAAGGTACTGCGCCATCTTCGTCGTTGTGTAAAATCAAGAGAGGAGTTTCGATTTTGTCTACGAAGAACAGAGGGGAATTCTCTATGTAACGTGCTTTATTGTTCCAAAGGGTTCCCCCAATACGGCTTTGTGAATGTTCGTATTGAAACATTCTGCTCAAGCCTGTCCTCCAGCGAATCCCTCCGTAAGCGCTGGTCATATTAGAAACAGGGGCGCCTGCTTCCGCACATTTAAAAATATTCGTCTTCGTAACCAAATAAGCAATCTGGTAGCCACCCCAACTGTGTCCTTGCACACCAATTCTATCTATATCTACATAACCTTAGTCAATCATATGCTCTACACAAGAGATGACGCAGTATTGCGCACTTTCGCCCGGATACCCTACCTTATAATGCACGTCAGGAACGAAAACGACATAGCCATTACTTGTAAAATACGAAAAGTTGATGATAGAGCGAATGGGAGCAGGCGCATAATGCCGATGCAGGTTCTGGCTGTTCCGCTCGTAAAAATAGACCATTAAAGGATAGGACTTGCTTTCATCGAAATTCTCAGGCTTGTAAATCATGCCTTCTATTTGTGTGCTATCATAGGCTTGCCAAGAAGTCAATTCAACACTTCCCCAGAGGTAATTTTTTTGCTGCGGATTAGCATCGCTAATCTTTTGGGGACGTGAAAAGTCAGCCTTCGCCAAGTACACATCTGGGTAGGCTTGAAAACTTTGGCGCGTGAAGATGTATTTTTCAGCATTCTTCGCTTTCATTGGCGTCGATAACCTATACGCACCTTCCCATAGGATGGTTGGTGCTCGGTTTTTACCAAACTTTAAAGAAGCATAGGCAGCACTTTTGTCTTTTTCTTTAAAAACTCGGAACAACCAAGCTTGATTTTTCTTCAAGAATTTTTCCTCCGTATCTGTTTTCAAGTAACGATATTGCCACTGTTTTTCCCTGCCATTTTGGGTAATGCGCTGAGGAGGTGTTTTCATGCTAGGGTCAAACGCCCATATATCATAGCGGTCGTAGATCAGGACTTCCTCGTCGTTTTTTGTCCATCCAGCCACGCCATACGCCCAAGGATAGTCAGGGTAATCGTGAAACTCATTGTAAAAGCCCACGCCAAGCTTTTTAGTCAGATTGTAGGTTTTTCCCTCCGCTACCGAATAGGTAAACCAAGCTGTATCTTTTACACTGTACCAATAGGCATACTTTCCGTTGGGAGAGAAATTGATATAGCCTTTGATTTTCTCTCCCGCTTTTTTCGTATCGCCATTCTTTAGGTTAACCACATAGAAATCGTGATAGGGCGGAAAGCCTTCCCAAGAAACCAACGGGCGATAGGGTGAGTCTGCTATGCCTAAGGTAAACTGACTGTCCCCTTCTTCAGCAAATTGTAAGGTGGTGATTTCCTGCTTGTGAAGTTGCACAACTTTTTTAGTGTTGAGGTCAGCTACCGCGAAGTAGCCTTTCTTTTTATCCTTTTCAGCATTTACTTCCTGTTGGGTATAGAGAAAGTCATCTTGATACGTCCAAACTTCCACCTGAATGACCTCTTCTTTCAGTAACGTCGTGTCTGGAAGCAAGGGCTTTGGCGCTGTTTCAAAGAAAAGCTGCGTACCATCTTTAGAAAACCGAAATGCAGAGTGAGGACTGATGTACCAATCTTCTGGTAAGAAATCTGATTCTTTATCGGCTAACTTTTCAGGTTGACCTTTTCCTGCTTCCCAATGGTATACATCAAAAAAGTGTATAAGGGCTTTTTCTCTATTCACTGAAGTATCAGGATTGTGCAGAAAGGCAAGCTTGTTTTCTTTTTCATGCCAAGTCAAGTTTTTGTATTCGCCTCCTCTTTGATCGAGTGTGATACGTTTGCCTTTTTTCAAATCATAGACAAAAATCCCCGCTGAGTCTTCTTTAAAATCGCCTGTGTTGGTAAAAGCGAGAAAGTCACCATTTTCAGTGAAAGTATACTCTTTCACGAACAAAAAAGTGTCTTGTTGGGTCGTTTTAAGGTTGTGCAGAATAAGTTTTGCGCCACTTTTTTTATCCTCTTTTTTAGGTGTTAAGGTAGTATCCTCAGGGGTAACTTTTCCTTTGGGCGTTAGGAGGTAGGCCACCCAGCCGCCTGCTTTTTTGGGTGTTTTAAAAGACTTTACCTGTGCAGTTTTTGATAAGCTTTGCGTATTCAACAGGTAAATGCCAATAGAATCTTTGGGGAGAGAATCTTTCTTGACTTTTTCTCTTCTCAGCGCTTTAACCGAATCTTTTTGAGGTTTAATCTTGAAGATAACCGCTTGGCTATCGTAGGAAAAGTCAGCCTCTTCTCCTCTTTCAAACTGCTGATAAGTGTTATTCGTAGTGTTATAAATTTCTAAAATAGCGTCGCCCTCTTGGGGGGTAATGGCATACATTACCCATTTGCCATCAGCGGAGATTTGTGGTTTTTTGATATCTTTCCAATCGTCGTAGACCTCGTGTGTGAGCGGTATTTTGTTTTGTGCTAATGCTGAAAAATGCAGACATAAGGCTAGAAATAAAAAGTAAAAACTTCTCATAATACAATAAACTTTCTTGATACAAGCCCGAATTTGCGAAAATATTTAGATTGTTTCAAATGAAGGTGAAATTAGGAGATTGAAATAGTCTTAGAGTGTTTCTATACACTTTTAGGTATAAAAACGCTTTCCAAAACTATTCTAAAACTTTTGGAGTATCCTTTTTATCTAGTAAAAACTATCGTAGCTCTACTTCTGGTTTTGGCTTATAGCCTACTAGACCTACCGTCATTAGAATGCTGGTAGACAGAATGATAAAGAACAACAAACCATCTCCTAAAATTGATAAACGCATCGATTCTGGGATCAACGAGAATAAGAGGATGCTAATGAGCCCACGCGGACAAATTACCAACTCAGGCATTACCGAAATTTTAGCCACCAAACGAATGTAGAGGTAACGTATGAGATAGGTAATGAGCAAAATGAGACCACCTATGGCTAGCATATCTAGGTCAATTAAGCTATTGATATCCATGATATACCCAAACATTAAGAAGAAGAAAGTACGTACAATAAAGGCACTCTCTGCGGTAAGCTGTACCAACTGATGTAGGTCGTGTTTGAGCTTACTGTACATAAAAAAGTTGGTAAAGAGCGGGTATTCAATTAGGTCTGTGTTGTTAAGGAAAAGCCCAAAAGCAAGAATGGTAACCAACGAAGAAAGGTGTATTTGCTTCCCAATGGCAAAGATCAAAATGAGTATAGAGATAACAAGGAAAAACTTAACGTTATGCTGAATACGCCCTAAGAGATACAATAAAAACAAACAGAAGACCAAGGAGATGATAAGTACTAAAAACGTATCCCAAGTAAGGGTAAGAAAAGCGTTGAAGTCGAAGGTATTGTTCTTTTCTACAAAGTTGAAAAAGACAATACCCAAAATATCCGATAAGCTCGATTCATAGATAATAAACTCTTTCTTACTTTTTCCTAAATTGGCTACAGAAGGAATGGCAATCGCTGAACTAATGACACTGTAAGGAATCGCATTCATTAAGCATCTATGAAAATCTGCTTGGCTGAAATACTGAAATAAAAAAGCAATAGAAAGCGTGGTAAAGACTAAAATAAAGAAAGCCGCCCCAAATGACTTTTTAATCAACTTGAGTTTTCGTTGCTCAAAGCGCAGCTCCAAAGCTCCTTCTAGCACGATCAGAATAAGGCCTAAGTTGCCTAAGAGTGGTAAAATTTCAGAGAAGTCAACAATGGCTATTCCTAGATACACAGAGCCATAGTGTAAGCCAATGCCCGTAAGCAATAACAAAATAACAGAAGGTACTTTGGTTCTACGAGCAAACAAGTCAAATAAATAGGAGAAAATGACCAGAATGCTCATCAAAATAAGTATCGCGTAGGTTGACATACGAGCTTAGCGCTGTTTTAGGTAGCTATTGATGAAACACAAAAATACCTTTTTACTGATTCTTTACAAATCTTTCTGTAGGCTTCCCCAAAAATACCCAACTACGCTGAGAAAAGAGGACTATTAAGAGAAGCGTACAGCGCCTTAAATACCTTTGGTAGTGACAGACGGATTAATTTTCCTTACCAAGCCTTGTAATACCTTTCCTGGACCACTCTCTATGAATTCTACAGCGCCATCGGCGATCATATGCTCTATAGAGTGTGCCCACCGAACGGGCGACGTAAGCTGTGCGATGAGGTTTTCTTGTATCGTAGCAGGATCACTAGTGGATTGCGCGTTTACATTTTGGTATATAGGACAAATAGGAGTTTTAAAGTTGATGGCTTCGATGGCTTCTTTGAGTTCTCCGTGGGCGGGGGCCATTAGGGGTGAGTGGAAAGCACCGCCGACCGATAGAACAATGGCCCGTTTGGCGCCTGCTGCCTTCATGTGCTCACAGGCCGTATTGATGCCTTGTACTGTTCCTGAAATAACGATCTGCCCTGGAGAGTTGTAATTGGCTGGTACGACCAATTCCTCTGGACTTTCTTCTGTTACTTTCTTGCAAATCTCTTCTACAACCGCATCCGCTAGGTTGATAATAGCAGCCATGGTAGAAGGATTCTTCTCACAGGCCTGCTGCATCGCTGCGGCCCGCTTGGCAACTAACCCTAAAGCATCCTCGAAGGCGAGCGTTTGATTGGCGACCAACGCAGAAAACTCTCCCAACGAATGTCCTGCCACCATATCGGGCTTTACATTGGTGGTAGTAAGCGCCAAAATAACAGAGTGTAGAAATACAGCGGGCTGGGTAACCTTAGTTTGTTTAAGATCCTCCTCCGATCCTTCAAACATCAAGTCTGTAATGCGAAAGCCCAGAATATCATTGGCTTGCTCAAATAGCTTTTTTGCTTCGTCATTACTTTCGTAAAGCTCTTTTCCCATGCCTGAGAACTGCGCCCCTTGTCCAGGAAAAACATATGCCTTCATAGGTGAGTAGGTTTTGTGTGTAAATTTTGCAGGCAAGTTATAAAAACTTGAGAGATATTTGGAAGAGACCGTAAGGATTGTACTACTTTTTCTTACATTCAGCCTATGTTTACAGCCGAACTTAAGAGTACTCCTCAAGAAGATATCTCCATTTTAATCCGTGTAGACAATCACGCAGGCTACTACCTGTGCGAGTGTGGGGAAGCGAGTGCATTAACTGTAAAAGAGTGCCAGCGTATTCGTGCTATCTTTATTAGCCATACCCACATTGATCATTTTATTAATTTCGATCAAATTTTACGACATCAAATTGGCATCAAAAAGACAGTAGTAATTGTCGGACCGCCGCAGATTGCACAGCAAGTACAGGCAAAAGTGAAGGCATTTACTTGGAATTTGATTGCACCAGAGGCCATTACCTACGAAATACGAGAAATTATTGATGAGCAAACCTTCCAAGTGTATACCCTTACGCCACCCCACTGGGACTTGAAGCAAATCGTGGATATACAAGAAGGAATCATTTACAACAATGATGTTTTCAAAGTTACCTATACCTTACTCGATCATAAAATTCCTTCAGTAGCCTATCTATTTAAAGCCTACAATCAGGTTAGTATCAACTTAAAGCAAGCCCCTTTTAAAGGTGGTGCTTGGGTGGGTGATTTGAAAAAAGCTTACGAGAGAAACGAGCCCAAGCAATTCATAGAGATTGAAGGGGAAACATATCAAGCCGATACATTATTTCATTTATTAGAAGAAAAGGTAGGGGACTCACTGGGGGTCATTATGGATCATGCCGCCCATCCAGCCAATCACCAGAAAATAATACAACACTTTGAAAACTGTAAAACAGTGTTTATAGAATGCTTTTACAAAGAAGAGGATCGTGCACAGGCGATTACTAACTTTCACAGTTACTTGAGTGCCTCTGCCAGTGTTATGAAAGCAGCAAAAGTAACAGAAGCGATCCCTGTGCATTTCTCTAGAAGGTATGCACCAAGCGAAGTAGAACAGTTGGTCAGTGACTTTATGGCACTTTTTCGCCAAGAGCGTCACGCATAATAAGCACCTACTTTCTTTTACGGAGTAGTATGGTAACTTTAGGATAGGTAGAATAAGCACCCTTTATCAAACAACTGACCACCGCAAATGCTTCTTATATACAATGCGTTTTAAGGTACGTCATAATCCTTTGCTAACGACAAACGAAACTTGCACAAAAATTGTCTCTATAGAAGCCATCAATAAAGAAAATACGCTAACATAATACCTAAGAACAACACATGTTCAATAGGGTAAAGTATTAAAGAATATCCATATGAAAGATTCAGTTATGCAGTTTAAAAATATTTTTTGGATATGGTTGTGTTGTCTTATCCAACCACTCTCAGCACAAGACTTGGCTAACTCTGTGTTCTGGGAAATCTCAGGTAACGACTTACAACAACCTTCTTATCTATTTGGAACACATCACCTGTATAGTCCAGATAATGTAAAGAAAGATTCAACAATCAAGCAGAAGCTTGATCAATCTGATAAGGTAGTCGGTGAGATTGTCATTGATATGACTGCACTCTTTCAGGTAATGAAAGCCGGCCTATTGGGTACTGATACCACCATGCGCGATCTCCTTACCCAAAAGCAATACGAAGAGCTAGATACTTACTTACAAAGTGAAATGGGGATTGGCATGGGCTTCTTCAATAAAATGAAACCTATGGCTATTTACCAGATGGTGGTAGCACAAAAATATGCGAAGGTAACCCAAGGCGACGAAAAAGAACTACAAGCACTTATGAATGAAAGTGGTGGCGGCTCCTTAGATGGATATTTTCAAGAATACGCCAAAACCCAAGGAAAGGCGGTAGGCGGCTTAGAGACTGTTGAACAGCAAGCAGGCTTCCTGTTTGATGGTTATCCTATTGAAAAACAAGTAGAATTATTAATGAACGCCTTACACGAAGAAGGAGAAAGCTCTTTAGATCAGCTTGAAGAGTTAAATCGCCTCTACGGTGAACAAGATTTAAATGAAATCGCCAAGTTCACTACCCAGCATATGAATGAAGATGAGTATGACTTGATGCTAAGAAGACGTAATAACGCTTGGATTCCCCAAATGGAAACGCTTATGAAACAACAAGCGGTGTTCTTTGCTGTAGGGGCGGCTCATTTAGTAGGAAAAGATGGTGTGATTTACCAGTTGCGCCAAAAAGGCTACACCGTAAAACCCATTAAAATTAAAGTGTAATTGTGCTTACAAAGCAAGAAGAGAAAAAAATCAGTAAATTCTTAAGCCTAGTGCTAAGGCATCGCCCTGAACAGATCGACCTCCAACTCTCAACAGGTGGATGGGTGGCTATCCCTATACTAATTGCCCAATATAATAAGCATAAGCCCACGCCCATCACTAGGGAAATATTGGAGCAAGTAGTAGCCAATAATGATAAAAAACGCTTCACCATCGACCATCAGCAAGACCTTATCAGGGCCAATCAAGGGCACTCTGTTACAGTAGATTTACAGCTCCAACCCAAAGAACCCCCTCTCCATTTGTACCACGGCACAGCGGAAAAGTGGCTCTCCATTATCTTTGAGGAAGGATTGAAGAAAATGAATCGACATCACGTCCATTTGAGTAAAGACACCACAACTGCTCAAAAGGTAGGAGCTCGCAAGGGAAAAGTAGCCCTCCTACAAGTAGCCGCATAAGCGATGTATGAAGTGGGCTTCGCTTTTTATGAGAGTGAGAACGGGGTCTGGCTAGTAGATCAGGTACCTGCTCAGTTTTTAACGCACATTTCGATAGACAACCAGGTCTAAGAATCTTATTCTCAAGCGCTAGAAAGGCAGTATTTATTGTTTGATTACTTTTTTGGTAGTAATGCCGAAGAAACTTTACTATGGTAATACCCTTCTATACTCCATATACTGTGCGGTCTGCTCGGCTACTTCTTTATTGGTAAGGAGTGCTAATAAATGAAAGGAAAGATCGATACCGGCTGAAATACCTCCAGAAGTGAAAACTTTACCAGCTTGTACAAAACGTTGGCCTTTTTGTGGTTGCCCCGTAGAGACAAGCCGTTGCATATCTTCATACACTTGGTGGTGAGTACAGTAAGGCTGGTGATCTAAAAGACCTAACTTACCTAACATGCGCGCGCCAGAACAAATACTAGCCGTGTAGTGAGTAGTTGTATGGGTGCTAGCAATCCAATCAAGTACCTTTTGGTTTTCGAGGAGCTGTTTCGTTCCTTCACCACCTGCTAAGAGCAGAATATCTATAGATGGGGCTTTTTGGAAATCGTAAGTAGGATTTACAGAAAGTCCGTTGATCGCAGTGATGGCTTTTGGCTGCTCAGCAACGGTAAATACTTCGAAAAGAGAGTGATCATATAGTTGAGAAGCCACCGAAAAGACCTCAAAGGGTCCTGCAAAGTCTAATACTTCTGCCTCGTCGAAGATAAAAATACCAATATTTTTTTTCATGGCGTTTGTAATATTAGCGATTTAAGCGATAGCCTAGTAAAAACTGAAATCTATCCACAGGAGAATTGAGCCCATCACTGGGAGAGATACCATTGCTTCTTTCGTAGCGCACCTCTAGGCTGAATTTTTTAAATTGACCACCCAAACCTACTACTAAACCTTGCTCGTAATCTCTCGCTCCTTCAATTGCTTCTCCCTCCGTGGTAATCAAACTTGTTATCAACTGTCTGTCTTCTAGGGCATAGTTTCGAGAAGCTATTACGTAACCATTTGATATCCCGGCGTTGAAGTAAAGAGCAAATTGATTGACAGGATATCTAAAGCGCAGTAGGGTATATAATTTGAGATAAGTATAATTCAACTCAGTACGTGTAAAAGTAAAAATATCATCTCTGGTGGTGAAATCGAAATCTGTATAGTCTCCTTCAAAATTATAAGAGACTACACTTAGCTCGTTATAAAGTGACCATTTCCCTGCATTTTTGGTACGAATTAAATTGAAATAAATACCTCCCATAAAATTAAGTGATGTGGGGTAGTCTGCATTTACCACGGTTGTAAAAGCCCCTCTACCACTACTAAAGCTAACGTTGGTAAGGCTTGCGCCTGCTACTACGCCAAATTCGGGCGGTATTTTCTCTATATTATTCTCAAAGAGTATTTTTTCGTCTTTACAGGCATAGTAGGTTTCAAATAACTTACGTAAGCTTTTCAAACTATATTCTGTCTTGCTTAACGGTTGGTTGATCTCAGGGCAGTCTTGTAAATAAGCTGAGAGCTGACTCACATATGAACGATTGTGGCTAATGATCTTTTTACCATTGACTTCTTTAAAGTACCGCTTGTGAAGTAGTAATGTATAAGCACCGTTTTCTTCAATATAAAAGTTATTTTTTCTTTTCTCTGACTTAAAGAAATACAAGCTTTTATCACCTTCTATAAGCGATTGTAAAAAAACGGTATCTTTTTCAAGTTTTACGTCTGGTAGGGCATTTAGCTCACCCAGATAGTCAGGGCTTACCTCTTTTTCTACTGAAGCGCTCACGTATATTTCCCCATTCACACCAAATTGCTGAATCTGGTAAGGGGAAAACTTTTCTACCTGATTCCCTCGCTTAAAAATAACCTGAGAAGGATTTTTCTCCGAATTTCGGAAATCTATCATTCCTCGAAGTGTATCACCTTCTAAAGAGATGATGTAGCCTTCTACGAAGTTTTTTTGCCCAACAGCAGTAAATGAGGCAAACAAACCTACTAGCATACAAGAGGCTAGTAGGTAATACTTGTAAGTTTTTTTCATTACTTTTTAATTTCCAACGACAAACTCTATTACCCCTTTTTTGAGGTTATCTCCCTTCAGCTTCACCGTGCCGCTGTTCTTTTTCAAATCTTCTAGTGTACCACGCCAAGTAGCCACTCTGCGCACATCACCTTCCTTGTCAGTTGCTTCCCAAAAGGCTACTTCTAGACGGTCTTTAGGGTGTACCCGCGCCGCGGCAGTAGCATCTGTTTGCCAAGGCTCATTAGCACCTAGTTTTTGTAGTTCAGAAGTATGCAAGATGCGGTCGCCAATCGCGAAAGTCCAATAGCCATATCGATAGATAATTTTACTACGCTCATAGCTTTCTACTCGCCAAGTAATTTGTTTGAGTTTCTCTTTTGGTAAATCTAGATCGAACGCTTGCACGCCGTGTTGTAAATCTTCTATCTGTAGTTTTAGCTGGTAGGTAAGGTTTTCGTAATGATCATTTTGCTCGTTTTGGGCATATTGTTCTAAGGTGTGTAAAGGAACATACAAATACCAAGTACCTTCTGGTTTATCAGGGCGAAGCTTACCTACCTCACGGCTATCTGATAAGACTAGGTCGTTGAGCACGTTGCCTTCCCCAGCCGTTAACTGATAAGAGACAGCAATACGTTTCCCCAAGTCTTTGTAATAAAAAGTAGGTATTTTGTACGAACAATCAATACGTAAACACATAAGCCCATCGCGCCGATCGAGGGTGATTGCTGGTTTTTTCAGTTGGATATCTTCCAAGCCTTCAGGAAGCATAAGGTTTGTTGTATCGTATACAGCACCAAAATCTAAATCATACTGATCATAGCTAAACCAAGCGGCTACTTGGTCACCTTCTTGAATAGCATAATGCGGAATAAGCCAAGTAAGCGTTTGAGCTGCTTCTTCTACCACCAGTTCTTTTTTATAATTTTGAGTAGCTTTTCCAGACTTTAGCCATACTTGCTCGAGAGGTAAAGGCTGATTATTGCGAATCAAATGCGGTTTCACAATGAGGCTTCCTTCTGTAGGAAAGTCAGTAACACGGTAGGCAAAATCTACCAACACGCCACTGGTATTCTCCCATTGCTGTTGTGTATTAACGGTCAGTAAATTTCTTCGTACCTGTGGTAAAGGCACCTCTGAAAAATGGAGAATTCCGCCATCAAGTGCACCTTTATTGAGGTTTCGAAAAGTCTGCTGTGAAGCTCCAGGCGAGTTGGCGAGCTGAAAAGTCCCAATCGACTGACCATAACTCATGAAGGTATCGTCGTGAACAGCAAAAGTGACTGAATCACCATCGGCGGTTCTAAATACAGTCTCTTCTTCTTTTAATTCTCTTGCATTCCGCCGTTTAGCAGACTCATAGACGAGCTCTCGTCCCACCCAGATACGCCAAAGTGCATCGGGTGCGACAGGTCCTTTTTGCTTTAAGTAAGACTTAGCAATAGAAATTTCAGGATCTTTTTCGTCCCATTCACTAGCAGGTTTGACAGCTACTGCCTCAGTACGTACCTTAGAAAAGTAAGTAGGAGGCTGATTGATTTGAATGGTATCCACTTTCAAGTCACGGATCACGTGGTTCCCCAGATAATCGCAGGCGTGTAGTTTAAGGACGAGGGTCTGCTCGCCTTCTGGGGCATCTATATCCTTGTATGGAATAAAAAGACGATCTTCGTGTACCAATTCGTTTTTCTTGGGGTTGAGATAGGCAAAGTGCATCTTTGATCGCTGATAGCCTTTTGGCACTAAAGGAGCGCGGTAAACGACTGCTCCTCGGTCGTTTTCTAAGGTAGCGAACAAACAATAGTATCCCATATTACGATCTGTTTCGCTTCCGGCGATGTCGTTACCGCCAAAGGCAATCTCACAGTTAAAGTCTACACGAAAACCATTTACGCCAAACTGCTGCTGCTGATCTTTAGTTTGCCATTCGGTAAAGTCAAAGGTTTGGCTTTCATAAGGTTGGTTAAAAGGCTTTACTAAGAGCATTTGCTGCGCCTTGATTCTTGGAAAAACAAAGGTACTGTCGTAGTTAGAAGCATATACCTCTACAATTGGATGGATGGCCCCAGCAGGCATATTAATCTTTTCATAGGGAATAAAAAACTCCATATATTCTACAATGCGGTTACCTTTCCTTGGATTAGGATGCGGCTTAACCGTCTTACGTTGTACCTCATACATCGTGCGTCTAGCAGGGGGGTGGTATACGGTATTGCCTAAGCTATCTTTTAAGAGTACATAGATTTGAAATTCTCCTGAATTACTGATGTCCTTGGGGTTAGCAATATCATAATAAGCTTGTGCTGCCTCTAAATCAAATCGTATTTTTGCACCTCTTACCCGTAGAATTTCCTCATTTTCCATCGTCATTTCAGGAATAGTGAACTCCTGATCGGCATAAGGAATCTCCTTATTTTTGGGAATGATGATCGTAAAAGCCTGTTTAGCGATAATCGGAAAGCGCTGAGGGTTTTCGTACTCACCTGTTCGTGCGTGAAACTGCGCTACGACGGCATGTTCTCCCGCTTCAAGTTGCATTTTTCTGTAAGGAATTTGAATACGTAAGCCTTCTGTGAAAGCCGTGCCTGGCTCCTCAAAGTTTTCAGTAGCAAGGGTCGCTACATTATTGGTAGTATCTTGGTAAACGGTACGTCCTTGCTCGTCTTTGAGATCAATATGAAATTTATAGCGAGATTGACGAATATTGTTGATTACATGACGAAATTTGCTATCAAATTGAATGATAAGCGTAAGTTCGTCGTTATTGAATTGATTGGGTTGTATTTTTATATTGCTAATTTTGAAGCCTTGTTTCCTGTACAGCTCCTGCGCCCAGGACATGACAGTTAAACTGTAGAGAAAACAAAAGAAGAGAAAGAATTTTTTAAATAACATACCCAATAGGTGTTTTACAAATGAGACAATAAGAAGGCATATATACCCTTCTGAAAATTGGTTACCCAAATTTATCAAAAAAGCCCAACATACAATAACTAAGTGTAAAAAGTAGAAAAATTCCGATTGCAAAGATATGCGCAAAATATCATGAGTGGTTGGGTGCTTATTTACAAATTAAATTGGGTCTAAAAGTTGTCCAGCATAATATTGGTAAAGTGCAATTTATATGCGCCTTACACTTTTTTGAGCATACTTATCTAGAAATAAGATAAGAAAAGTTAAATTTTTTTGAAATATTTTTTACCTTTGTGACAAGTTTAATGAAAGCCCATGATGACCAGTCAACCCAATGAAATAGTAAACATTTTGGCAAAAGCCCAAACGAAGCTTCTGGAAAACTTTGTTGAGACTTCCTTCAAGATGCAGAAGGCCATGGACGAGAAAGAAATAGTGGAAGCCTTTATTAAAGTATACGATGAGTGGTATACTTCCCAGATAGCCCTTGTAGAAGATTTAATCACCTCTTTGAAAACCCACGCAGACGTAGACTTATCGTATCTCAATACGCACGTTGATAACCTAAAAAAGATGCACGGCAACTATGGTAAACAATGGACAGAGATGCTACAAGAAATTTCAAAGACTTACTTTGGGAAAGAATTCTTAAGAGGAGAGGATAACAATATTGATTTGCTTAACCAATACTGGAATAAATTTTATTCTTTTTGGTTTGAGCCTTTTGCTAAACCTTTCAAGGAGTTTTCTTCCTCAGGTTTTGGCGCTTACAATGTAATGTTAGAGACGGCTAAAGACTATATGAAAGCTTTTTATCCAACTACCTTTGGTAAAGAGTAGTTACGAGCAAAGAAATTATTTACTCCTAAAAGGGTAAATCAATGTTAGTAATTTAAGTTGATTTTAATAAGCATCGAGAAAAGCTCAGTACATTGTATTGAGCTTTTTTGTATAGGAGCGCTTACTGAAAATTCTATATACGCTAAGTTTTCATTACAGCAAGAGACTGTTAAACAAAAACTTATATCCTACAAACTAGGAAATTCGTACCTGACTTCCTTTGCCTTTTGGTGATTACTTGTTTTTAGCCTGCGAAAAAATAGTAGAGAGCAATAAACAAGTAGCAATAACACTAGAGACAATACACAAGGAAACAGCGCTGAAAGAAATAAGTCGCAAAGAAGAGGCAATGCAGAAGGGAAAAGCGGCACTAGATAGTTTCTACTCAATGACTTAAAATCTAAGCGATTTAGTTTACTAAATCGCTTTGTAGTATAAAGTTGAACAATTTTCTTTGTCGAGTATTTTACTAGCTTCCTTTTGAATATGAGCAGGCGTTATTTGCTCTAATTTCTCTACCTCTTTGTTTACGGCTTCCGTTTCTCCTAAAAAAGAAAAGTAAGCCAAACTCATCGCACGGTTAAGCAACTCAGTCTCTCCAAATGTAACCGTTGAGATGGCTTTATTGGTTACTTTAACCAATTCTTCCTCAGATACAGCTTCGGTTCTTATCTGTTCAGTAATCGCTTCAATTACTTGATTTGCCTCGGGGAGCTTTACAGAAGGGTTAAGCTTCCCTTGAATGACCAGTAACCCCTTATCAACAGTACCAGTTACATAAGCACCAATATCATTAAACATATTATTTTCTTTTACTAAGCGATGAAAGAGACGAGATGATTTTCCTCTTCCTAGTAAATCGCTCAGTAAGTCGTGTGTATGGTACGTTTTGTCTGTACGTGCCGCCATATGATATACCTTATAGAGCGCATCCAATGGAACATCTGCACTTACTTCTTTCACTCGTGCCGTAGTTTGTTTAGGTTCTTTAGGGTATTTTCTGCCAAACTTTTTTCCCCGTGGTATATCACCAAACCATTTTTCAGCCAATTGCTTTACCTCTTCTACCGTAACTGCCCCTGCTACAACCAGAATAGCATTATTAGGTCGGTAGTAACGATAGAAAAAATGCTTCACATCTTCCATAGTAGCTTCTTCAATATGGCTAATATCCTTGCCGATGGTGTTCCAACGGTAGGGGTGCTGTGTGTAGGCCAAAGGACGTAAATGCAGCCAAGCATCTCCATAAGGTTGATTGAGATAGCGTTGTTTAAATTCTTCTATGACCACTTTTCGTTGCACTTCAAGCACCTTAGGGTCGAAAGAAAGCGACCACATGCGGTCTGACTCTAGCCAGAAAGCCGTTTCTAGGTTTGCTACTGGTAAGGTAACATAGTAGTTGGTGATATCATTGCTTGTAAAAGCATTGTTCTCTCCACCTACTTCTTGTAATGGGGTATCATAGGAAGGAATATGTGCTGAGCCGCCAAACATTAAGTGTTCAAAAAGATGCGCAAATCCTGTTTTCTCTTCTTCTTCGTCTCTAGCACCTACACCATAGAGTAGGTTGAAAGCAGCAATAGGAGTAGTATGATCTTGGTGTATAATGACGCGTAAACCATTCTCTAAAGTAAATTCATCAAAGGCAATCATCTTGAAGATATTTCATTTTTACGTGGTAAAAACCATTTATTTTACAATAATAAGGATAAAGCCCTTACAAAACGTAAAGAAATATTGGATAGTTGGCATTTTTCTTCTTATTTCACATAGGTAAATAATGTTGAACTAAGCACTTTGCGATGAATTCTCCTACACCTGTGGCTATTTCATATAATAGAAATAATTTTTCCGATATTCTTTTACTAGAGTTGTACAAGGCATTGTTAAAGCCTCGTATGATCGAAGAAAAGATGCTTATCTTATTGCGACAAGGGAAAATCAGCAAATGGTTCTCAGGCATAGGACAAGAAGCAGTAGCAGTTGGAGCTACCCTTGCCCTACAAGAGGAAGAGTATATCCTCCCTTTACATAGGAATTTGGGTGTCTTTACTGCAAGAGGGCTACCCCTCGATCGGCTTTTTGCACAGTGGCAAGGTAAGAAAATGGGTTATACCCAAGGAAGAGATCGCTCTTTCCACTTTGGTACCAATGAGCATCGCCTTGTAGGTATGATCTCACACCTGGGCCCACAGTTATCTGTAGGAGATGGGATTGCCTTGGCCAATAAGCTTACCGACGAGCCTAACGTAACACTTGCCTTTAGCGGTGATGGGGCTACAAGTGAGGGAGAATTTCACGAAGCGCTCAACGTAGCGGCAGTATGGCAGTTACCTATTATTTTTTTAGTAGAAAACAATGGTTATGGCCTTTCTACACCTAATAAGGAACAGTACCGATGTGAACATTTAGCAGATAAAGGGATTGGCTACGGCATAGATGCTTACCAAGTAGATGGCAACAACATACTAGATGTTTATGAAACCATTTACCAAGTGGCAGAAGAGATACGCCGTAAACCACGGCCCATACTTATTGAAGCCATTACTTTTCGAATGCGCGGCCACGAAGAGGCATCAGGAACCAAATATGTACACAACGAACTAATGGAAACGTGGCAAAAGAAAGATCCTGTGGTCAACTTTGAGCAATTCTTGTTGCAAGAGCAGGTACTTAACGAGCGGATTATAGAGTCGATTAGGACACGTATAAAAGAAGAAATAGACCAAGCGCTTGCCATTGTAGCAGAAGCAGAAATACCTACCGCTGATCCAGAAAAAGAATTAGCAGAGGTATACTTCCCCTTTGAAATGGAAGTAACGGCTCCTCAAACCCCAACGGTTTCTCAAAAACGCTTTGTGGATGCCATTGCCGATGCGCTTCGCCAAAGTATGGAGCGCCACGCCAATTTAATTCTTATGGGGCAAGACATTGCCGACTATGGCGGGGTTTTTAAAATTACAGAAGGCTTGCTAACGCAATTTGGAGCAGAACGCGTAAGAAATACACCTTTGTGTGAGTCAGCTATTGTAGGAACGGCTATCGGCTTGTCGATTAAGGGATATAAAAGCATGGTAGAGATGCAGTTTGCTGACTTTGTGAGTTGTGCTTTTAACCAGATTGTGAACTATCTGGCTAAATTACACTGGCGATGGGGGCAACAAGCAGATGTGGTGATCAGAATGCCTACAGGAGGGAATACTCAGGCGGGACCTTTTCATTCACAATCTAACGAAGCTTGGTTTTTTCACGTACCAGGACTTAAAATTGTTTATCCTTCTAATCCTTACGATGCAAAAGGGCTACTCAATGCAGCGATTGAAGAGCCCAATCCAGTCCTTTATTTTGAGCACAAATACCTTTATCGCTCTTTAACCGATGAGATTCCCGATGATTACTACACTTGTGAAATAGGAAAGGCGCGCCTCGCCATGCAAGGAGAAGACTTGACTATTGTAAGCTATGGGCTAGGGGTACACTGGGCAAAACAATGGATGGAAAAGCGTACAGACGCCACCGCTGACATCATCGATTTGTGTACGCTCTTGCCTTGGGACAAGGAAGCCGTGAAGAAATCAGTAGAGAAAACGGGCAAAGTTCTTGTGGTACACGAGGACACGTTGACAGGAGGTATTGGTGCAGAGATTGCTGCTTGGATAGGGGAACATTGTTTTTATTGCTTAGATGCGCCCGTAATGCGTGAAGCAAGTTTAGATACGCCTGTTCCGTTTACAGCCGTATTAGAGCAACAGTTTCTCCCTTTTGAACGTATAGGACAAAGAATAGAACAATTACTTAAGTTTTAAGTGTTATCTCATAAGATATTAAATAGGTTGTATCGTTGAATAAAAGTCTTCCCATGAGGTTAAAAGAAATACTGCTATGTATTATATGTGTTTTAGTGGCACAGGCCTGTAATCAAAAGGCACGTTGTCCAGCTTACATGGAAGTAGGTGCGATTAGTGTAGCAGAAGGCGGCACATACGACCCTACACAAGCAGGTTACATTCAAGTAGAGAGAAGTGTCAAAACAGGCTTGGTAAAACGAAGAAAGAAACCTAGTAGTAAGAAAAAAATTGCGAAGCAGAAAAAAACGGACAAAGGTTTCTACAAAGATCCTAACATGTTTTATGATGAGAAATCAAAGCCACAAAAAAAGAAGAAGTTTTTGGGTATTTTCTAAGGCTTTGCTTACAAGCATATGAAACACGCTATTCCATATATATTCCTTTTTTTCTTGCCTTTTGTAGGGGTACAAGTTGTACCTACCTCAATCGCTTATGCGCAGAAAACGCCCAAGGTCAAAAAGAGGATTAAAAAAGATAAGAAGAGAGCCAAAAAACAACGACACAGAGCAGGTAGACAAAAAAGACCTAACAAAGCTACCGGGATAGGAAAGTTTACAGGACCTGTAGCGGTTTATCCTGCTGCTAAGGTAATTACTAGTGACTACTCAGGTGATATTCCTACCAAAGGCATTGAAAAGCGCCAAAAACGTATCGATAAAAGTAATCGTAAAAAAGGCCGTTATTCAGGTACAGTGCTTGCTAAAGACCTCAACCGTATACAAAGAGCCGCTCGAAAAACCGATAAGCAACGCGCTAGTTACCGAGGAACAATTCCTTATAATTACCAAGACATTCAAAAGCGTAGAGCAAAACTTAATAAGAAACTCTCAGAGTATCGTGGCTTTATCGTAGTCAAAAAAGCGCCTAGAAAGGTTACTACTAAAACTCGTCAAAAAGACTTTTATAAAAAGCCTTACGATGCACGTAAGCTAAAGAAAGGTTTAAACCGTCTACCGCTTATCGGGGTGAGGAAAAGCGATATTCCTCGTTGGCAAAGAGAAAAAGTACGTAAACCCACCTACGATAGAAAAGAAAATGAAATCTGGGCACAGCCTAGAGAGGTACCAGTGGCACCTAAAGAAAGCAAGACGGAAATGAAAGAAGAAGAAGACGTTAACCAAGATAAGGAGTAATACAGGCTTAAACTTTTTCATCTGGGTGTACGTTCATAATAACAAATTATATTTTTTTTCATGAACTGGACACACTTAACAACGGAAGCAGCACTCACTGAAGCCATTGCGGTTTCTCAAGAAAGTGATATCATTATTTTTAAACATAGCACACGTTGCGCTATTAGCGGGGCTGCTTTAGCACGTTTGGAGCGCGCTTGGCAAGACAATACACCCGTAAAGCCATTTTTTTTGGATTTAATACAATACAGAGACCTTTCAAATAAAGTAGCTGCTACCTTTAAGGTAGTACACGAATCTCCACAGGTATTGTTCATACGTAAGGGAGTTTGTATTTACGATGCCTCCCATATAGCCATTAGCTACGAAGACATTAAAGCACAAGTATTAGTTGCCTAACGCCCGGTCTTCACTTGGGTAGCGCTCTTGTAGAACCTTCTGCAAGAGCGCCTTTTTGTTACCAAAAATTTTGTAAAGTAAAATGGGAAAATAGTTTTGTTTTTGATCGTATAGCGTTATACGAGCAGGCGAAGTTTGCACATGGCTTATCTTTGTATGTGGTAAAATGATGACATGAAGAGGAGAGTTATTAATGCGCAGCTCATTTTCTTTGATACTGACATAAGGCGTAAATATATACCAGAAGCCTACCGCAAAACTCAAAAAAACAAGCGCGACGGTGACGTCTTTGTCTATTACCACCTTGTACCGTAAGTAGACTACTATCGTAGCGGCTATAACTGAATAGAAAATAGGAAGATACGGCTTACGGTAGAAATTGTAGTTCATGTAGATAAGTGGAAAGCACCGCTAGTAACTAGCGGTACTTCTTTATAAAAATTACTTTGTTAGTTTTGCGTAAATAGCAGGTGGTGTTGTAGAAGTATCGATTTTAGTCTCGACAATATGTGGGTAATCATTAATAAAACGCCACAATTTCCCATATTTGACGCCATTCTTTCTTAGTACTGCACCAATCTCTGCTAAGTTGGCCCAGCCAGTTTCGTCAGCGCACGACACCACTGCATCTTTCAAAACAGTTTCAACTTTTAAACTTTCCATAGTACTTGAAGATTAATCAAAAGCCTGTTCTCAAAAACAAAAAAAAAATAATTTTGGTTTTCTGTCAATATCAAAGCCCTAAGTATAAAGTAAAAAAATAGGCTTTCGACAAAAAATCAATTAGACAATCGTGTATGTATATAGTTTTCGCAGTAGGCTTTAAAAAAGGCTAAGTCTATGCGTTCTAATACTTCTCCTGCAAAGGCAGTAAGTAATAACGCTTTTGCCCGTTCCTCTGGTATGCCTCTGGTACGTAAATAAAACAAAGCGTCTTCGTCAAGCTGACCTGTAGTGGCTCCGTGAGAGCATTTTACATCATCAGCCCAAATCTCGAGTTGCGGTTTGGTATAAATGCTAGCCGTATCTGTAAGCAGGATGTTCCGGTTTTGCTGAAAAGCATTCGTCTTCTGTGCTTGAGGGCGTACAAACACCTTTCCGTTGAATACTCCGGTAGACCTATCGTCGAAGATACCCTTATACAACTCATTACTGTAGGAGTGAGGCACTTGGTGGTCAGCGATGGTATGATGATCTACGTGTGTCTTCCCGCTTAATACAGAAAGCCCCGTCATAAATGACTCACAGTGCTCACCCGCAATCTCAATATTGAGGTTATTGCGAATTAAGCCACCTTCTAGAGAAATGGTGGTAGCCCCAAAAAAGCTATGATCTTTCTGTAATACTTGTGTAGTATTGATATGAGTGATGGGCTGTAGCTCATGCTGTAGCTTATAATAACTAAGCCGAGCATTTTTCTCCACAAAAAACTCACTCACTTCGTTTAGGAAAGCTTTCCCTTCTTCAGGACCAACAGTCTGATGAATTTCCACCAACTTTGCCTGTGCGTTTTCTCCTACTACTACCAAATTTCTGGGTTGTACAGCAACAGGTTGGCTGGTATCAATAATTTGGTAGATAATAATGGGTGCTTCTACCGCTTGGTTCTTGTTTACATGCATGACAAGCCCTTGCTGGGTGTAAGCAAGATTCAAAGTATTGAAATAGTCACTTTGGGTAGTAGCAATCTTCCCTGCGTGAGTTGTTAGTAAAGTATAATTCGCTTGCTCTGCTTCTTCCCAAGTAAGCAAGTCGAGTTGGGTTTTAGGCGAAATTACCTTCGACCACTCTTCTTTGTAGAATCCATTAATAAATACTAACACATTGGCCTCTTCTGGACTTTTCAACCAGTCGGGTTGCTGGCTGACAGTAGAAGGAGTGGCCAACTGAAAGCTTTCTTTGGCCAATGCTCTCAAGTTGGTATACTTCCAAGCTTCTTGCTTGATATGTGGAAAAAGTAAATCCTTTAAAGTAGTTAACGCTTCCTGTCGCTTTTTATGAAAGGTAGAGGCTGTTCTTGGCCCTAACGTTTCTTCAAAGTGGGTGTAATGATCTATAAAATCGCTTGTAAATGTCTTTTCTGCCAACATAGTTGATGGAATTATGAGGTATAATCATACATACAACGGGCGTACAGCCAGCGTTGTATACAAAATAAGAAAATAAAGTTAGGCTACTACTTCTGCTTTGATCCAGTCGTATCCTTTCTCTTCCAGTTCCAAAGCCAATTCTTTTGTGCCTGATTTAACGATACGCCCATTATAAAGTACGTGTACATAGTCTGGTACGATATACTCTAAGAGGCGCTGGTAGTGAGTGACTACAATAGTAGCATTATCTGGCGTTTTGAGCTTATTAACTCCTTCGGCTACAATACGCAGCGCGTCGATATCTAAGCCAGAATCAGTCTCATCTAAAATAGCCAGTTTTGGGGTAAGCATAGCCATTTGGAAAATCTCATTACGTTTCTTTTCTCCTCCAGAGAAGCCTTCATTGAGCGAACGCTTCAATAACGTATCGCTAATTTCTACCAACTTCATTTTCTCTTTCATCATTTTTAAGAACTGCACTGCATCTAAGGGTTCCATACCTTTGTACTTTCTGATCTCGTTAAGGGCTGTTTTTAGAAAGTTGGTGGTAGATACTCCAGGAATCTCTACGGGATATTGAAAAGCTAAGAAAATGCCTTCTCCTGCACGCTCTTCAGGAGCAAGATCTAGTAGGTCTTTTCCTGAAAAAGTAACGGTTCCGTCTGTCACTTCATATTCTTCTCTGCCTGCTAACACAGAGGCTAAGGTGCTCTTTCCAGAGCCATTTGGTCCCATAATGGCATGTACTTCGCCTGCTTTTACCTCTAGGTCAATTCCTTTGAGGATTTCTTTATCGTCTATATTCGCTTTTAAATTACTAATTTTTAGCATCTCAGTATGTATTGAAAAAATAGTCTATGATAAATAATGTCGGCAAAGCTAACAATTCTCTGCCATAAATGATAGTAAAACTATTATGATAACCCACCACTTTTAGAAATGGTTTAGAAAATTAATGGATAAAACAGTGGATCTTGGGTGAGTGTTTTTATACTCTTTTGAGATGTAAGCAGGTAGCTTCGTTTATTCATATCGGGGTTTCGTAAACCGAGAAGGGCGTTTGGTTAAAGCGCACTTTATCTTGGCATATAAATAGCTAAATTCGTAATAAACAAATCGAAAATAAATTATATGAACCGTTTATCAAAAATTTTCACTGCGTTTAGTTTAGTTATAATGACCGTGGGTTTTATGGCTTTTCATCCTGTTACGCAGGAGCGTACAGACGTTTGTATTTCCTTTAAAAATGATACAGGAAGCAGCGTAACGCTTCACGATGGAAGCGGAACCATCCCTATGTCAGGTGGTACTACGAAGAAATTATGTAAGCCTGAAGGCACCAAGATCTACTTTGCTGATAGAGGTAGAAAAGGGGAGCTCATTTTAGAGTTTGACGACAGCTTAGATGGTAAAAAAGTTGACCTTTCTGACTACCAGTAGAGAAAACATTTTATAAGAAATTTAAAATAGTTTTGTAGTGATTAGAAAAAGCATCACTTGTTGGGTGATGCTTTTTTTGAGTCTTAACACGTGAAAACTTCCTACATATTCCTTCTGTACTGCCCGCCTACTTCGTACAAAGCAGCAGAGATTTGCCCTAAGCTACATACCTTCGCCGCCGCCATTAAGGCCTCGAAGATGTTCCCGTTTTCAATGGCTGTTCTTTGTAGTTGCTTCAGTAGTATAGGCGCCGTGTCTTTATTACGTTGGTGGAAAGCATCCCGCATCGCAATTTGGTACTCCTTTTCTTCGGTAGTAGAACGGATAATCTCCTCAGGAACAATGGTAGGAGAGCCTTTAGGGTCTAAGAAAGTATTTACGCCAATGATGGGTAGCTCGCCAGTATGTTTCTTCATTTCGTAGTACATCGATTCTTCTTGTACTTTAGAACGTTGGTACATACGTTCCATCGCCCCTAATACACCACCACGCTCAGAAATAGATTTGAACTCGTGTAGCACCGCTTCTTCTACTAAGTCTGTTAGCTCTTCGATAATAAAGGCGCCCTGTAAGGGATTTTCGTTTTTGGCAAGTCCCAGCTCGTGATTGATAATCATCTGAATCGCCATTGCCCTGCGTACTGAATCTTCCGTTGGAGTGGTAATCGCCTCGTCGTAGGCATTGGTATGAAGTGAGTTACAATTATCGTAGATGGCATATAGCGCTTGCAGCGTAGTACGAATATCATTAAAGGCAATTTCTTGGGCGTGTAAAGAGCGCCCTGAGGTTTGGATATGATACTTAAGCTTTTGGGAGCGCGCATTCCCCTTGTATTTATGCTTAATGGCTTTCGCCCAGATGCGTCTGGCTACCCGCCCTAATACAGCGTATTCAGGATCCATCCCGTTGGAGAAGAAAAAGGAGAGATTAGGCGCAAAGTCGTCGATGTTCATCCCGCGGCTCAAGTAGTACTCCACAAAGGTAAAGCCATTAGAAAGGGTAAGCGCTAATTGCGTAATAGGATTCGCGCCCGCTTCGGCAATGTGATAACCCGAAATAGAAACAGAGTAAAAGTTGCGTACTTGATGGTCGATGAAATATTGTTGGATATCTCCCATCATCCGCAAGGCAAACTCTGTAGAGAAAATACAGGTATTTTGGGCTTGATCCTCTTTGAGAATATCAGCTTGTACGGTTCCTCTCACTTGCGACATCGCTTTTGCCTTAATTTCCTCGTATACTTCTTTAGGTAGTACTTGATCACCTGTTACACCCAGTAGCATCAGTCCCAAACCATCATTTCCTTCGGGGATGTCTCCGTTGTAAGTAGGGCGAGGCAAGCCTTTCTCTTGATAAATGGTGTCTATCTTAGTGTTTACTTCCGCTTCCAAGCCCTTTTCTTTAATGTACAATTCACACTGTTGGTCAATGGCTGCATTCATAAAAAAGGCTAGTAGCATAGGGGCTGGCCCGTTGATGGTCATGGAGACAGAAGTGGTAGGGTTACACAGATCGAAGCCTGAATAAAGCTTCTTGGCGTCGTCTAAGGTAGCGATACTTACCCCTGAGTTACCAATCTTTCCATAAATGTCAGGACGATGGTCAGGATTTTCACCGTAGAGTGTTACGGAGTCGAAGGCCGTAGAGAGACGCTTGGCAGGAAGTCCTTTAGAAACGTAGTGAAAACGTTTATTAGTTCTTTCTGGCCCGCCTTCCCCTGCAAACATACGGGTGGGATCTTCTCCTTGGCGCTTTAAAGGAAACACGCCTGACGCATATGGGAAAAAACCTGGGGCATTTTCGGTAAGTAACCACTGTAGGATGTCACCCCAGTCTTGGTACTTCGGCAAAGCCACTTTAGGAATCTTCGTGCCAGAAAGGGAGGTATAGTATAAGTCTTGCTCAATGACTTTATTACGTACTTGAAACTGATATTTATCTGCCTTGTAACGCTTTTTGGTATCTGCCCAGCCTTGCAGCATTTTTTTACATTCAACGTTGAGTTTTGCTTCGAGGGCATTGTAACGATCAATCAAGTCTTTGAGATAATCTGGCGCATCCTGGATGTGTTCGATGGCGTGTACTACTTCTTCTGACTGCTCTACAATCTCAATAGTTTTCTTGCCGATGCTTGCTTTTAGGAGATCAATAGTGCCTCTTAACTGATACATTTGTCGAGCAATCTTGGTTTGCTCTGCTGTAAAACGATCATAGCCTTGGCTACTTTCTACGATCTCAGCTAGATAACGCACCCGATCAGGAGGAATGATGTACATTTTTTCAGACATCTTTTCGGTGATCTCAAAATCACTCTGAAGGTGTTTAGCATCTGTTTTCTCCACAATTTTGTCGAGTAAGCGACGGTAGAGAACATTCATACCTGGATCGTTGAACTGTGAGGCAATGGTTCCATAAATCGGTAAGCTATCATCTTCTACGTCCCAGAGTTGGTGATTACGCTTGTATTGTTTCTTTACATCTCGAAGTGCATCTAAAGAGCCTCTTTTATCAAATTTATTGATCGCAATCAGGTCAGCGAAGTCAAGCATATCAATCTTCTCGAGCTGCGTGGCGGCACCGTATTCAGAAGTCATCACGTAGAGTGAAACATCAGAGTGTTCCGTAATCTCAGTATCAGACTGCCCGATCCCAGAGGTTTCAACGATCACCATATCGTAACCTGCCGCTTGGCAAATATCAATCGCATCCTGTACGTATTGGCTCAGCGCTAAATTAGATTGGCGAGTGGCTAAAGAGCGCATGTAGACACGTCCGTGGCTGATGGCATTCATTCGAATACGATCACCGAGTAATGCGCCTCCTGATTTACGTTTAGAAGGGTCTACCGAAATAACAGCCAGGGTTTTCTCCCCAAAATCTATAAGATAGCGACGCACGAGTTCATCTACCAAGGAAGATTTTCCTGCACCCCCTGTACCAGTAATACCTAATACAGGAATTTTACGGGCTTCTTTTTTAGTAAGAATGGTCTCTTTGATTTGTTGGTAGTCGTCTGGGTAGTTTTCTGCAATGGAAATCAGTCGTGCGATAACCAAAGGGTTTTTCTCAGGGAGTACTTCTAAAAGATAATTGAGGTCGTCTAAACGACTAGGTTCCTCTACTTCTTCTACTTCGCCATCAGGCAAAGCCACTTGCTTTTTCATTTTGTAAGTAGAAAAATCTGCTTGTCTGAGTACATCATTAATCATTCCCTGTAATCCCATTTGGCGACCATCGTCAGGGTGGTAAATACGATCGATACCATAAGCGTGTAGTTCTTCTATTTCGCTTGGTAAAATGGTACCGCCGCCGCCGCCAAATAGCTTGATATGTCCTGCTCCTCGTTCACGTAGCAAGTCGTACATATATTTAAAATATTCAATGTGCCCTCCTTGGTAAGAAGTAATGGCAATGGCTTGGGCATCCTCTTGGATGGCACAGTCTACAATCTCCGCCACGCTGCGATTATGGCCCAGGTGGATTACCTCTGCTCCTGAAGCTTGCATAATGCGGCGCATAATATTGATGGCAGCATCGTGTCCATCAAAGAGAGAGGCGGCTGTAACCACGCGAATATGATGTTTGGGTTGATAAGGTTGTTCGTTTTGCATATGGCTTGCTATATTCTAAGGTCTTGGAATCGTATGTTTATATTCATGAAACCCTTTCTTGGGATAAGAGTTTAATAGCCCATCTTTGAATGGTGAAAAAGTTTATCAGATAGGTGCAAATATACGGAAAACTGGAGAAGTAAAGGAAAAAACCAACAGGTTTATAAAGTGCTATTGAGAAAAGAAGGTAAAGTAATGGAAAATCTCTCTACATACTACTTACAAAGCCAATGCAGTTTCCAACCCACTGGTAAGCGCTCCTTCCATAAAGCCTTGCCATTCAGCGAGGTGCTCTCCAGCAAAATGTACACGCTTGAAGGGTTGGGCAAGTATTTTCTGAATCGTATACCATTGGGTGGGGCGGTAATAAGCGTAAGCCCCATAACTATAAGGATCAGTGCTCCAATCGTAGGAGAGTACGCGTTGTGCTAAATGGAAAGTATCGCCAAAGGCAGGTTGCAGGGCACTTATAATCGCCTTTATCTTTGCTTGCTCGGTAAGTTTACCCATAAGGTAGGCTCTGTCACCTACGGAATAAGCAGTAAGTACACCCTGCGTTTCTAGCTGATTTTTAGTACTATGGAAGAAGTACTGGGGAAGCGTATCAGAGATAAGGTCGAAGTTTTCTCTTGACCAAAAGCGTTCATTGAAAAGTACTGCTGTCTTGGTAATGCGGGCATACTGTAGGGATTGTAGTGCTTCTTGATAACTTGCTGGCAGGGTAGGCGTGAAGCGGATTTGTGAAACGGCAAAAGTAGGTAAGGTACAGATCACGGCGTCAGCCTCCCAAGTGGTTTGGTTGTCGCAGGTAATGCGTACTTGCTTTTTATCTTGTGCAATAGCCACTACTTTATGTTGGGTTTTGATTTTCTCTTTTCCTATTTGTTTGGCGAGCGCTTCGATCAGTTGAGAATTCCCTCCTTGTATCTTGTAGTCCATCTCGTTTTTAGGACTAGAGAAAGCATATTCTCCCATTGCGCTGAAGGCTGATACGTGGCGGATAGTTTCGCCAAAGTCGGTACTATCGAGTAGTTCCCTAATCTCTAGGTCTCGTTGGGAAATACCTTGTTTTTTCAGAAAGTGCCACCAGTCGAGCCGATCGAGCTGTTGTAGCATTTTAGGGGAACCCTTCGTGAAATCTTCTTTAAGCTGGGCAAACTGCTTTTGCCAAGCGGTGCTGTATTGCCATTGATCGAAAGGCTGGTGCTGACCATTGAGCAGTAAGTCGGTATCGAATTGATGATTTTGGAGCGACAGCACTAACTTATTACAAAGCTCGATAAGGTTAAGATGTGAAGCGCCAATCCATTCAGCGCCTAGCTCCACGGTTAGGTCAGCGGTAATGTTTTGGGTGAAAATTCTTCCACCTAGGCGTTTTTTGGCTTCTAAAAGTAAGTAGTCGATGCCTCTTTGTTGCAGTTGGTAGGCAGCACCTAACCCAGCGATACCAGCCCCGAGAATGATCACTTTTTTAGGAGGAGAGGCAATAGCAAAGTTTTTTTGCGAAGCCAAGAGGGTACCTGAGGTAAAAATACTTGTGTTGCGTATAAACGTTCGCCTTTTCATAAATGATTGTAAATCAAAAAAAGGTGGTATTTTTGATAGAAGGAATATAATAAAAAAACAAGCACAAAGAAATAATGGCGACCCTTCCGATTAGAAAATATGCAGTAAACTTTGGAAAGTTATTTTTAGTAGGCTTAGTCTTATTTTTTAGCTATTTGATGGGAGAGATCATTGTGCCTTATCTTTCAGGGCGCACCGATATCGACTTCTTGCAAACGAAGCAAAGTATTGTTCATCTTAAGCATTATATGTGGGCGTTCTACCTACATATATTTAGCAGTCTGTACGTACTTTTGGCAGGTGTTACGCAGTTTTCAAGATACTTTATCGTTAAATACCCTAAAATACATCGCTGGGTGGGAATTGGGTATGTCTTCGTTATTTTATTTATCTCAGCACCGGGCGCTTGGGTGATGTCCTACTATGCCAATGGTAATGTCGTTTCTCGTATCAATTTTGGTTTGCTGACTACCCTCTGGTGGTTATTTACTTTTTGGGCTTTTACAAGCATCAAAAAGCGAAAAGTAGTGGCTCACGCCGACTGGATGATCAGAAGCTACGCGTTAACCCTTTCGGCGGTTACGCTACGTATTTATCAATATTTATTGGGTTACTTCCATACCTACAATCCCTTGGGGGTAGTAGATACTTATGTAGCGCTCTCTTTCATCAGTTGGATTCCTAATCTATTGGTAGCGGAGTGGCTGATTCGTCAACAGGGTATTAGTAAGAAGATTCTGGTGGGTCGAGTGCAAAAATAAAAAGACTTGCAGTAAGCTGCAAGTCTTTCAATAGAAGGAAGCTATATACTTTTAAATACTACTCTTCTTCAACTTAGGTACATTTTTGGTTGGCTTGATACCTGTTGGGTTACCATCTATCTCGCCATTATCAGTAATACTGATTTGCTTTGTATACTTTAAATGAGTACCTGTAATAACGCCATTTTCGTAGTCATAATTACCGTTTATTTTTTTATTATATACATAATCATAAGCCTTTTTATGGATTGTATAAGTAGCATCAATAGTGACACCTGCGTAAGCGACAGGTCCGCCTATATGGGCTAGGTCGTAGGCTTCGTCAATTAACTCCCCTTTAGGAGAAAAGGTTACTAGTTTAAAATTAGCGAACTTAGTGCTTTTCTTTCCATAAGCGGCAAATTCAGAAACGGTAATGTAAAGAACGGCCGTGTAGTGGGGTGTTTCTTTGATGCGTGCATAATAATAATGGTTGGCTTCCATAGGCCTGCGGCTAAATTTATGATTCATCAAACTGGGGAGTATAGAAGCATACTTTTCGTCTATTAAGTCTTTTTTGAATTTCTTTTCGTTCATTTGATATTCTCTTAGAATCTCAGCCGTTACTTCGAGGGGTACTTTCTTCTTTTCAAAGTTGTTGATGAAATCCTTGAATAAAGTTTCCTCTTTGGAGGGTTTTGTTGAGGTAGCAGTAGATTTTTCAGATACAGTGGCGTAAGTACCTGCAAACTGTAGACGGTCGTACTTTCCTTGACAGGCAAAAAGTAAGAAAGCACAAAAAACCAGTTGAAGAAGGTTTAAAGAGAGGGAACGGGTTTTCATAGAAAAAGATTATGTGAGAAAATAGTTTTGCTATTTGTATGGGTTACAAAAATTATACTTGAACGTAAAATCTTATGAAGATTAATTAAAAAGACTTGCAGCAAGCTACAAGTCTTTTAATAAGATAAAGTTATATATTTTTAAATATTTTTTTTCTTCAACTTAGGTACAGGTTTGGTTGGCTTGATACCTGTTGGGTTAGTATCTATTTTACCATTATCAGCAATGCTGATTTGCTTTGTATATTTTAAATTAGCTCCAGTAATCACCCCATTTTCGTAGTCATAGTTGCCATCAATCTTTCTATCATACACATAGTCATATGTTTTTTTATAGATGGTATGAGAAGCATCGATGCTGACACCTGCATAAGCGACAGGTCCGCCTATATGTGCTATATCGTAGGTTTCATCAATCAACTCCCCTTTGGGCGAAAAAGTGACTAGTTTACAATGTGCAAACTTTGTGTCTTCTTTTCCATAAGCGGCAGATTCAGAAACGGTAATGTAAAGAACAGCCGTATAGTGGGGTGTCTCTTTGATGCGTGCATAATAATAATTTTTAGCTTCTACAGGCATACGACTGAACTGGTATTGTATCAGGCTAGGTAGCACAGAAGCATACTTTTCGTCTATCAAATCTTCTTGGAACTTCTTTTCGTTCATTTGGTATTCTCTTAGAATCTCAGCCGTTACTCGAAGGGGCACTTTCTTCTTTTTAAAGTTACTGATGAAATCCTTGAATAAAGCCTCCTCTTTGGCGGATTTTGTTGAAGTGGCAGTAGATTTTTCAGATACAGTAGCGTAAGTACCTGCGAATTGTAGACGGTCGTACTTTCCTTGACAGGCAAAAAGTAAGAAAGCACAAAAAACCAGTTGAAGAAGGTTCAAAGAAAGGGAACGGGTTTTCATAGAAAAAGATTATGTGAGAAAATAATTTTGTTACTTATATAAGTAACAAAAATTATACTCAAAAATGATGAAAAAGAAATATTTTCTTCTTAACAGTGAGTAAGTTACCTATATATTTACAAACGGGCTGAGATGAAGCCTTGTATTTTCTTGAAGATTTTATTAGCATCTCCCTTGCTTCAGATAACGTATACGTAGAGAGATCTTCAATGTGCAACCAGTAATAACGATATCCAAAATGCTATGAGTAAATTATTTTTTAGCTTCTTTTTATTGTCAATGAGTTGGTTGTGTAGTTGTAATCCCAAGGCTTATCCAGTAGAGACACTAGCAGAAGCAGATAAGAATACACGTCGCTTAGATCTAAGCGATCAAAACTTGACCCAATTGCCAGAAAAAGTGGCGACGCTTTCTCGACTTACCTATATAGACTTGAGTAACAACCCACAACTTGACTGGCAAGATGCCCAAAAAACACTCACATCACTGAGAAAATTGAACGAAGTACTTTTAGATCACAATGCCACCACTGATTGGGCGCAAGCTTTTAAGACCTTGTCACAGCTTGAGCGGCTTAAGCGACTGCATCTACCTGATAATAATTGGAAACAACTACCCGAAGGGATTACCTTGTTAAAAGAAGTCACTTATTTAAATCTTAGTTATAATCCATTAAAGCAAGAAGAAACTTGGCAAAAACTAGCCAAGTTCGATCAACTTGAGACTTTACTATTGACAGCTTGTAGTATAGAAGCATTACCCGATTCACTTCCCTTCTCAACCAAACTTGTTACGCTGGATTTGATGTCGAATTACCTAATTGAGCTTCCCAGTAACTTGTCGAATTTCAAGCATTTACGTGCTTTAAACCTTTCTAACAACAGCTTTGATCAGTACCCTGCTTCGTTACTTCAACTCGACCAGAAAATAGCCCTATTAATGAAGACCAATGGAATAAAAACAGTTCCTGAGGATGTGAAGGATAATAAATTTACTATTTTTGATCTTTCTGGAAATCCTTTGACCGAATCAACTAAGCAACAATTAGCCGAGTGGATACAAGCAGACCTGCTAGTGATTGAATGAGATAATCACGCCTGCATCAAAAGGCTTACTGCTTTTTAACTTGAACTAAAAAATGACCCAAACCAATCAAACCCCTACCTCTATTGCTGTTATTGGAGGTGGAAGCTGGGCAACTGCATTGATCAAAATACTATGTGAAGGAGAAGTAAAAATTAGGTGGTGGCTCAGAAACGAACAAGATGTGCAACACATCCAGCAGTATCATCATAATCCTAATTATTTAAGTGATATAGAGATTCACCCAGAACAGGTCGCAGCTACACACGATATCCGTTGGGCGATGGAAGAGGCAACCTACGTGATCTTGGTAGTACCGGCTGCTTTTATCCAAGAACCATTGCGCCAGCTTACCCCTGAGGACTTTCAAGGTAAGATTGTGATTTCAGCCGTAAAAGGGATGATACCTGAGCGAAATTTACTAGTGACCGACCAAATAGAAGCTGATTTTGAGGTAGCCAACAAACACTTAGCCATCATTGCGGGGCCTTGCCATGCAGAAGAAGTAGCCTTGGAGCGGCAATCGTATTTGACTATCGCTTCCAACGATCTCGATACAGCAGCGCAATTTGCTGCCTTGCTTTCGTGTCGTTACATCAAAGCTACCCCTTTCGATGACCTACTGGGGATAGAATATTGTGCAGTGATGAAAAATGTGGTAGCCTTGGCTTGCGGTATTGCGCACGGGCTGGGTTTTGGGGATAACTTTCAAGCGGTGATGGTTACCAACGCCCTACTAGAAATAGAACGCTTTATCGATGCTATTTATCCATTACACCGTAATTTGACCAATACAGCCTATTTGGGCGATTTACTGGTAACGGCTTACTCTCAGTTTAGTCGTAATCGTACTTTCGGAAATATGATTGGCAGAGGTTATACAGTCAGCTCTGCGCAAGTAGAAATGAATATGATTGCTGAAGGCTACTACGCCGTAAAAAGTATACAAGCCATCAATGAGCAATACCAAGTCGACATGCCCATTACCCAGGCCACTTATAGAATACTCTACAAAAAAAGCTCTCCTGTCAAAGAATTTGATCGATTGAAGCGAAGTTTTGTGTGAGGGGAGGGGATAAAATTACTTTAATTTTCCGAAACAAATACCCACTCCAGCACTTAATTAAAGAAAAATAAAACCGATGGACTTTGGAAAACTTTCAAATATTCAACAGGTAGATTTTAGCTTGCCAGCGGATGCAAAAGGAACGTACGAGGTACTAAAAAGCGCTCCAGCCGATGAGCCGGTAAAACTGTACGTAGGTTGCCCTATTTGGGCCAATAAAGATTGGGTAGGGAAACTCTATCCATCACACGCCAAAAGTGCTGACTACCTCAAGTATTACGCCCAACAGTTCAATACCATAGAGCTGAATACTACTCACTATCGCATTCCTGATGCAGCCACCATTCAGAAGTGGAAAGGAATGGTAAGACCTGGTTTTACTTTCGCGCCCAAGTTTCCTCAACCTATTTCACACGAGAGAAAGCTCCAAAATGCTAAGGACCTTACCCTAGCTTTCTGCGAAGCGATTCGTGGGCTAGGTGTACATCTGGGGACTTCTTTTATACAACTACCACCTTATTTTGATGGTAATGGACTGAATGCCATTGCACAATACCTAGAAAGTTTTCCGAAAGATATTCCACTGGCTTTTGAGTTTCGACACCACGATTGGTTCAAGGAAGGAGCTTTTGAAGAAGTGGCAAACCTACTAGAAGCGTACCAAATAAGTACCATTATTACTGATGTAGCAGGCAGGCGAGATGTACTCCATATGCGCTTAACAACACCAAGCGCTTTGATTCGCTTTGTGGGGAATGATCTACACGCTACTGATTATCAACGTATTGATGACTGGGTGGTACGTATTAAAGGTTGGTTAGCACAAGGGTTAAAGACACTGTATTTTTTTGTACATGAGCCTGATAATACACAAGCGCCAGAACTAGCCGCCTATTTTGTCCTGAAAATGAATCAAGTGGCTGGTACACAGCTTCAGGTGCCGCAAATCAAGGATTTTGGTACTCAGGGAAAGCTTTTTTAGTTTTTAAGTGCTTTATACGTGTAGACTTCTTTGTCTACTTCTTCCCCAACAGACAAAACCAGTAGTTCTTTATTAAGCTGTTCTATCACAAAAACTTGGTCATATTTTTTACCGAAGCTATCCTCGCTCGTCAGTACAATCTTTTTTCCTTCCTCGGTGAGTTTCCACTGGTTCGTCTTAACCTTTGCCTGCCGTAGGGGGGAAATAATTGAATAGGTTTGATCCGCTTTAAACTCCATTACTACATTCTGCTTTTTAGCTTTAAGCGCTTCTTCTCCCAAACGAAGGCGGTGCATATCTATCTCTACAAGCTCCCACTTACCAACGAGTGCTTCAGGATCATTTTGCTGCCCAAAGAAAGAAATACTACTTAGTAAATAGAGCATTAACCAATACGATTTTATCATTACTATACAAAGGTTGATGTACGATACAATCATTTTATCAAAAGTAGTGCAAAAAAATATAATACTTTGCCATTTGATATATAAAATGCGTAGATTTACGCGAAAGGTTAGTACAATAATCGAAAATTACTACACTATGAAGTACGCATATCTGAGCCTCTCCTTTTTACTATGTTTTGGTTTTTGTGCACACGGGCAATCTTACAAGCAATACCTAAAACAAACCCGTAAAGCAGAAAAATATTACCAGATGGGCCAATATGAAAAGGCCATTCGGGAGAATGATAAAATAGCTAAGCGAGCCTCTAAAACAAGTAAAGCAGAAGTCTATAAAACACTCAATAGCCTACACAAAGCGAAAAGCTTAGAAGCGCAGGGTAAATTCAAAGAAATGGAAGCATTGCTAAAAGCTGCTGATACCCAAATCGCTACTTGGAAAACTACCCAACCTGATGCCTTTCTTATCGGACAATGGACTATGGCAGAGGTACTCATTGCTTATGATAATCCACTACGCACCACACAGCTTTTAGAACGCTCACCCATCACTAATACAACTACGTTGATTGAAGCCAATTTACAGCAGCAAAATGCTTTAGTTGCTCTTCAAATGAAGAACTTTGAAGAAGCTGAACGCCTTGTTGAGGCTTTGTTGCCTGTAAGGGAAAACCTAGTGACCAAACAAGCATCGAAAGGGCTTTCAAAAGAAGAAAAAAAGCTGGCGAAGGCACAATTGGGAGCGCTCTACACCTTAAAAGGAAGTATTTATACTGAACGCGGCGACTACGAGCAGGCCGACGCTATACTCAGCAAACACAATAAACGCGTAAGAAGTCTGGTTGGCGTAACGCAACCAGTTTATTTAGCGCACCTTATGGCGATTGGTGAAAATTACGATGGACAAGAAGCTTACGCCAAAGCCACCGATTACTACAATATGGCGCAAAGAGCCAATGAATATTATGACGATACCTACCGACGCTCTAGTAAACTGTATATGCGCTTACAAGAAAACATTGCTCGTAATACCATTCTCAGAAGTAAAAGTTATTTAGTACAACGGATAGAATTTAATCGCCTAAGGCGAGATGCTAAAAAGTTTTTTGGAGAAGGTTCCATTCCTTACCTACGCGCACAGATCATTGAAATTGAACAGCAAATTGCTCGTAAAAAATACCAAGAAGCCCAGCAAGCACTGACAGACATTTTGGCTAAAGAAGAAGTGTTACCAGCCGACCACGAAATGAGGGCCTACGCCATGGAACTCTTAGCAGGGCTATACATAAAAAACGAAGCTAATCTTACCCAAATGGATAAAGTGCATCAGGAGTGGATGCAAGTACAAGCGGGTCGCTATCCTGAGACTTCTTTTGCTTATAAAGAGGCACAAATCAAGCTAGGACATTATTATGCCGAGTACAGTGATGCCTTTAAAGAAGCTACTAAGATATTTGATAGTATCCCTTTTACAGTCGTACAAGAACAGTTGAGCCCAACCCAGAAAGATTATGTACTGCTTAGTAATTATTACGCACAATACTTTGTAACCATAGGGGCGTATAAAGAAGCGGAAAGTCTGCTAGAAAATACACTCAAGCTAGTAACTGCAAAATACGACGAAGAAGATGAAAGGCTCATTTCACAATTAAGTGCCTTGGCAGATGTTAACGTAAAGCTGGGGGCCTATAAGCAAGCCGAATTCTACACCAATCGTGCGTTAGAGATTATACAAGAGAATTTTCCTACTGAATCTCCCGCTTATGCCGCTGGTATTGCCCAGATGGCTAGTTTATACGGAATTATTGGTAACTACCAAGAAGCAGAAAGGCTCTTGAGACAGTCTAATGAGATTTATAGAAAACTCGAAAAAGACGAAGAAATCTTAGCAGAATATAACCTGGAAGCGCTCAAATCAGAATCGATTGAACAGTTGGCAGAAATCTATGTACGTATTGGCGACTATTCTAATACAGAGCAACTCCTCAACGAAGATTTGACGCTGAAAGAAAAGAAATATGGCACGCAGTCGCGTAAACTTATCCGACCTGTTAGTCAATTAGCTTACCTCAATCTGATTAAAGGCAACTATGACGTGGCTGAAGAGCAAGTAGTAAGGGCTGAAAAAATCATCGTAGAAGCTTACGGAAAAGAATCACTTTTCTATGCAGAGAGCCAAGAGCTTCTTGCTAGTATTCATACAGCCTTAGGTAACTTCGACCGTGCTGAAAATGAAATTAATGAGACTATTCGCCTCCAGAAGAAGATACTAGGCGACTACCATATTGAAGAAGCTCAAGCGTTGCGTAATTTAGCGATCATACAGTTTGCAGAGAAGCCAAAAGAAAACCTTGAAAAAGCAGAGAAAAACCTCAATCAAGCGATTGCCATCATCAAGGCTACCTTTGATGACAAGCATCCACAATATGCAGATGCACTTAAGAACTTAGCAGCCCTGTACATTGAGAGTGGAAAATACCAAGACGCGAATCAACTACTTACCCAAGCGAATGCCATTTGGGTAGACAAGCTAGGAGAAAATAACGTGAATACAGCCTCTATCTATTCACTGAGAGGAGACATCAGCGTAAAAACAAAAGATTTTAGCAGGGCAGAAGAAAATTACGTAAAAGCCAGAGACCTGTATAAGCAGATATTTAACGATCGACATCCAGGCTATGTAAAAAATGTCAGCAAGTTAGGGCGGGTTTACTACATTAACGAAAACTACGCGCAAGCCAATCAGAACTTAGACGAAAGCACAAACATCTACTTAGGGTACATTCAGAAATACTTTCCCTCATTGAGCGAAAGAGAAAAAGCTAAATACTGGAATTTAATTAAAGCAGACTTTGAATTTTACAAGTCGCTAGCGGTAAAGCAACGAAATACTAAGCCCCTACTAATGGCCAATGTGTACGATCATATTTTGGCTACTAAAGCGCTTTTACTCAACTCCTCGATCAAAATTAGGCAGCGTATTTTAAATGGTAATGATGAAGAACTGAAAGCCCTTTACAGAGACTGGATTGAACAAAAAGAATACTTGGCTACCGTAATAGAGATGTCTGCGGAAGAGCGCCTCAAAAATGGTGTAGATGTGGTAACCTTAGAGCTAGAGATCGAAGCCTTAGAAAAAGAACTCAGCGCGCAGTCAGGTATATTTGATACCTATAAAAACTATACTTGGAAAGACATAGCCAATCAGCTAAAGCCTAATGAAGCGGCAGTAGAGATTACCCGTTTTCGCCTGTATGAACAAGATTTTACCGATTCTACGCTTTATCTCGCATTGAAAGTAGAGGCCGATACATCCCTTCGCTATCCGAAAACCGTCATCTTGGAACAAGGAAACGATCTAGAAAAAGGGATGCTGGCCTATTATCAAAATACTATGAAGTTTAAACTGCCCAATCGCCTTTCTTACAAGGCTTTTTGGCAACCTATCGAAAAGCTCATAGGCAATGTAGAAAGGGTATACCTCTCTCCTGATGGTGTATTTAACCAAGTAAACCTTTCTTCTATCAACATTAATAAAAATGAGTACGTAATCGATCGGGTGGACATCTCACTAGTCAGCAACACCAAGGATTTGGTGAGTAAAGAAGAGACGCCTCCACCAACATCGAAGTCAGCCATTTTATTTGGAAATCCTGATTTTTATGTAGATCAGGTAGACTATCAAAAAATCTCCGCATTGCCTGGCACAGCGAAAGAATTAGAGAATGTAAGCGAAGTATTAAAAAGGGGAAACTGGAGCGTATCACGCTTTACCAAGCAAACCGCTGAAGAAGAAAAGGTGAAAACAGTAGAAAGTCCCACCGTTTTTCATATTGCTACACACGGTTTTTTTGCCCCTGACGCTAAGAATACAGACACAGGAGCAGACTTACTAGAAGCAGAGGTACTGCAAAATCCACTGCTGAAGTCAGGCCTCTTACTAAGAGGCGCTGGCGATATTTTTAACGAAGAAGCACTCTCTTTCAATAGTCGAAGCGGTATTTTAACTGCCTACGAAGCCATGAACCTAAACTTCGACCATACGCGCTTAGTAGTACTTTCTGCCTGCGAGACGGGGCTAGGAGAGGTACAAGTGGGCGAAGGCGTATTCGGTTTGCAAAGGGCCTTTCAGGTGGCAGGCGCCAAACAGATTGTCATGAGCTTATTCAAAGTGGATGACGCTGTTACGCAGAAGCTCATGAGCGAATTTTACAAAAATCTACTGACTAATACTGATACACGGGCTGCATTTCGACAAGCGCAGAAAACCATCAAACAACAATATAAAAATCCTATTTTTTGGGGTGCTTTCGTGGTGATAGGGGTTGAGTAAGACAGTGGCAGTATAAGCGAGCGAAGTGATTTTGAAAGGAAATGTATCTTTTTATTGGGAGGTGAGGCAACCTTTTTCATTCCTAATAGGTTACAGAAAAGATACTTAGATCCCCCTAACGTCCATGAAACAAATCCTTACGTTAGTTTTCTGCTGTACACTTCTTTCCAGTGTAGCGCAGGAAAAATATACAGTAAGTGGCTATGTAAAAGATGCAAAAAGTGGTGAAGACCTGATTGGTGTTACCGTTTGGCTACCTTCCCTCAAAATTGGAACAGTTACCAATGCATATGGGTACTACGCCCTTGATGTACCCGTAAAAGATACGATTACCGTTTACTATCGCTACTTGGGTTATCTCACTACCAAAAGACCCTTGCGACTACAAAGCAATCAGGTAGTGAATGTGTCTTTACAGCCTGATGACCAAACCCTCGAAGAGGTGGAAATTACCGTCGATAAGTTTGAAGAAGAGATCAACTCTACCCAAATGGGGCGCTCGACACTCTCACAAAAAGAAATTAAAACCGTACCTGTAATCTTTGGTGAGGCCGATTTGATCAAAGTGCTACAATTAAAGCCTGGTGTAAAATCGGGTGGGGAAGGTTCCTCAGGGCTGTACGTAAGGGGAGGAGGTCCCGACCAAAATCTCATACTCCTAGACGAAGCAGTCGTGTACAATGCCTCTCACTTGTTTGGCTTTTTTAGTATCTTTAATTCAGACGCGGTAAAAAATATAGACTTGTACAAAAGTGACTTCCCCGCGCAGTACGGCGGACGTTTATCTTCTGTATTAGACGTAAAGCTCAACGAAGGGAACAACAAAAAATTCTCTACCACAGGAGGAATTGGACTCATTTCCTCACGCCTTACGGTAGAAGCCCCTATTGTAAAAGACAAGTCTTCTTTCATTTTATCGGGAAGACGTACCTACTTCGATCTCATTACGCGACAAATCAACCGTGCTAATGAAGATAATGAGGATTTTAATCCCATTCCAGACTATTTCTTTTATGATATAAACTTGAAAGCCAATTACGATCTGAGCGAAAAAGACCGCCTTTTTGTAAGTGGCTATTTCGGACGAGATGTATTTAAGTTTAATGATGACAATTTCAATTTCGACTTCGACTGGGGGAATACCACCGCCACTGTACGCTGGAATCACGTGTTCAACCCTAAATTATTCTTGAATACTTCTGTCATCTTTTCCGATTATAACTATCAGATAAACAATGCCTTTAGTGCTTTTTCGTTCAATATTACCTCAGGCGTACAAGATTTTAACCTAAAGCTCGATTTTGATTATTTGCTCAATGAAAATCATAGCTTGCGCTTTGGTGCTCAAGCGGTTAATCATCAGTTTGTAGTAAGCAGAGCCAACTTCAATAGCGATGATGGACGTGTGGACTTTAGCTCAGGAGATAACTTCAATGCCAATGAATTTGGTTTATATATCAATGATGACATTAACGTAAGTACACGATGGCGTGTAAATACTGGCTTACGTATCTCTGGCTTCGAGAACGATGGGCAATGGTATTACGGTTTAGAACCACGTATAGCAGCACGTTATAAGGCAGCTAATAATTTATCACTTAAGGCGAGCTTTGCGCAAATGTATCAGTATGTACAACTGATTACCAACTCGGCGGCGGCTTTACCTACAGATATTTGGTATCCTTCTAATGAGGTGTTAGAACCGCAGCTTTCACAACAAGTCTCGGCTGGAGCGAGTATATTGCTAGGAGATGGGAAATATCTACTCTCTAATGAGTATTACTACAAGTGGATGCAAAACCAAGTAGATCTACGCGATGGTGCACAAATTTTCATTAATGATAATTTGGATGAAGAGTTTGTATTTGGAAGAGGCTGGAGCTACGGTACGGAAGTCTACTTGGAGAAAAAAGAAGGGAGAACCACTGGCTGGATAGGATATACGCTCTCTTGGGCAAGACGTCAATTTGCCGATAGCTCTAACAATAATGGTCCCATTAATAACGGAGAGGCTTTTTTCCCCCGCTATGATCGTCGTCACGATATTTCCTTAGTGATTATTCATCAAATTAACGATAAATGGACTGTCTCAGGGAACTTTGTATATGGGACAGGGAATGCCGTTTCTTTGCCTACAAACCGCTTCTTGTTCCAGAACATACCAGGTGCAGAACCCATCACTGGTACGCAGTATTTAGAGCGTAATGGGTATAGAATGCCAGAATATCATCGTGCAGACCTCAACCTCATTAGGAAGTTTAAGCCTCGGTGGGGAGAGTCGGAGCTAGCCATTAGTATTTATAATGTATACAACCGGCGCAATGCTTACCTCATCTATTTTGACGAGATAGTGAATGAGGCAACTGAGGAAACCGTACGCTTTGAAGCCAAACAGGTAGCGCTTTTCCCTATTTTACCTGCTATTACGTGGAATTTTAAGTTTTAAGAAGATGCCCTACAAAAAATATTTTCTCTATAGTTTTACCATAATGATGAGTCTCTTTTACCTTAGCGCTTGTGACTTAGAGAGGGAGATTGATATCGACCTACCCGAAACAGAAGTGGAATTGGTAGTAGAGTGCTATCTTGAAGATGGACAACCCTATCGCTTGGCGTTGAGCCAGACAGTTAGCTTTTTAGAGCCGCCAGGTGTACCAGATGTCCCTAATGCAGAAGTAACTATTACAACAAGTAGTGGAGAAATCATTGAGCTGGAATATGACCCAATTTTAGACGAGGCAACAGATAAAATCTATAATTATCGCTCTCGTGATGATCAGGTTGTAGATGCCAATAATATAGGACCTTATTTTCTACGTATATTCGATCGTGACACAGAAAAGCTTATTACCGCGCAAACTTCGTTTTTACCTGTAGTACCTTTTGAGGAAATTAGCTGGGAGTTTGAAGATGTAAATCAAGAAATAAAAGACGATAGTGCGCTCGCCTTGGTGCTTATTCGGCATTTTGAAGAACCCGATGTAGATAACTACTACCGCCTCCTCATCAGTAATATCAACGACGAGGACGAAGAGGTGACAGTAGACTTTAATTACCAAGGGCTATTGGCTACTGATAATGAAGTGACTTTAAGTACCATCTACCAATTTAAAAATGAAGATACCTTGCGCTTATCCTTGTACCACTTTGACGAACGCGCCTTTGATTACTTTAACTCAGTAGAAGATGCAGCGGACGTAAACGGTAATCCTTTTGCACAACCTGTACCCATCCAGTCTGGTGTAGAAGGCGGGCTTGGTGTTTTTGCCGCACTTGCCTTTGATCGGCGAACCATCGTAATACAGAAAGAAGAGGATGACCCTCAAGCGGACCCCTAGTCCCTTCTGACCAAATAGAAATTACCCTTAAGAATCTTTGCTATTGCTGTACAGATCATTCATCTTTGCTACCAAAGGACATAAATATTTCTTTAGAGATGAATTACTGGTTAGTAAAGTCAGAACCCTATAAATATAGCTGGGACGATCTCACACGTGACAAACAGACCTTCTGGGATGGGGTGCGTAACTATCAAGCACGTAATAACCTGAAAGCTATGCAAAAAGGAGATCTCCTTTTGTATTACCATAGTAACAAGGGAAAAGAGATTGTAGGCATAGCCAAAGTAATAAAAGAAGCCTACCAAGATCCTACTACAGATGATGAGCGATGGGTAGCGGTAGATATCCAGCCTGAGCGAGCTCTGAAAAAGCCAGTTACCTTAGCTGAGATCAAAGCAACCCCCAGCCTAGCTGAAATAGCGCTTATCAAACAAAGCCGCCTTTCCGTAATGCCCATCAAAGAGAAAGAGTTCGATTAGATTATTCAAATGAGTGAGGAATGACACACCAAGAGCTGACGCAACAAATCTTTGAGAAGCAGTCTTATCTTTGTGTAGGCTTAGACACAGATATTCAAAAAATTCCAGCACATTTACGCCAGGCCGAAGACCCTATATTTGCGTTTAACAAGCAGATTATTGAGGCAACAGCGCCCTACTGTGTTGCTTACAAGCCCAACATTGCTTTTTACGAAGCGCAGGGAGCACAAGGCTGGGAAAGCTTACAAAAAACCCTCGATTACATCCCTAGTAACTGCTTTACCATTGCTGATGCCAAGAGGGGAGACATCGGTAATACAGCCGCTTTGTATGCCCGCGCCTTCTTTGAACAGCTATCGTTTGATGCGCTTACCGTTTCACCCTATATGGGAGAAGATTCCGTAACGCCTTTCCTCGACTTCGCCCAAAAATGGGTCATCTTGCTAGCACTTACCTCCAATAAAGGCAGCAGCGATTTCCAAACTGCTACACAGCAAGTAGGAGAAACTCCACTTTTCGAAAAAGTGATCGAAAAGTCGAAGCAATGGGCTACGTACGAACAGATGATGTACGTAGTAGGTGCTACCCAAACAAGTTATCTCAAAAAGATTCGTACCTTATTGCCCCATCATTTTTTACTAATACCAGGCGTAGGCGCACAAGGAGGTAGCCTCGAAGAAGTTTCAAAGGCTACACTTACCGCGCAAGGGGGCATTCTGGTTAACTCAACCCGTGCAATTATTTATGCTTCTCAAGAGAAAGACTTTGCACAAGTAGCCGCCCAAAGGGCAGCCGCCTTGCAGCAAGAAATGGCACAGTATCTGGCTGAAAAACGTCCATAACTTACCTGATAAAAGACTTCTTGAATACAGGTATCTTTTAGTTAGGTATTGATTTTGCTGTTTTTATGACAACACTACGAATACAAAGTAGCCTATGCACAAACACATACTTTTAGCAACTATTCTTTTGTTAGCAATTACTTCTATCCAAGCCCAGACCAAGCAAGAAGTAAAGCGCTATTTTTACGAAGTAGCCTTGGAGAGTGAGTTCAATAAGCAGCGTGTAAAGAGAATTAGAAAGTGGGTAAAGCCCATCAACTACTATATACAGGGCGAAAAAGATACTGTCTGGGTAAGAGAGATCGATCAAATCACCAGAGAGCTAGTCAAGCTTACCAAGCATCCTATTCGTAAGGTGAATACTAAATCAAAAGCCAACTGCATTATTTTTTTAGGTAGCGGGCAAGAGTATGCCAGTTTGGTGGAGCCTACAGCCAAACTTTACTATAAAACCAACAAAGGACTGTTTTTTACTTCCCAGAAGGCAAGTGGTGAGATCTATAGAGCGAGTATGTATGTAGACGTGGTAACATTAAGAAGCACCAAAGCGATTAGGCATTTATTGAGAGAAGAACTTACACAGTTACTTGGCCTCATGAATGACTCAGCCGCTTATCCCAAAAGTATTTTTTATAAAAAATGGTCGTATACTACTAGCTACACGGCACTAGACAAGCGACTCATTCAGTTGCTTTATCATCCAGCCATAAAGCAAGGGATGCAAACCCAAGAAGTAACCAAGGTACTAGATAGTTTACTGTAATTTAACTTCCCTTTCGCTTGTGATTTTTCTGAAATGTTGGCAAATTCACCTACGGACTAAAAACTAGAATGAGTTTTTTATGAAGATTACTTATAACGCTCCTTTTACACTTACTTATACTTTCATCTGTTTAGTGATTATCATACTCGATCTGACGCTTTTTGCCTCTGAAACCGTAGATGGGAGAGAGGTGGCAGGTATTATCACACAACGTTATTTTACTGTATATCCTTTTGGTACGGAGCCGATGCGCTTGTCTAATCCATTGGCCTATTTTCGACTTATTTCTCATACCATGGGACACGGCAGTTGGCTACACTTCTTCGGTAACTTCTCACTGATTTTACTAATTGGCCCCATCTTAGAAGAAAAATATGGAAGTAAAAAACTCTTGTATATGTCGCTCGCCACGGCACTAATTACGGGGCTGCTCAATGCCATCTTTTTTGATTCTGGTCTACTAGGCGCCAGTGGTATTGTATTTATGCTTATTCTTTTGGCTTCTTTTACCAATGTACAACGCGGTGTAATTCCGCTCACCTTCATTCTCATCTTGGTCATTTACCTAGGAAAAGAAATCTACGATGCTTTCTCTAACGACCAAATTTCACAGTTTGCGCATATTATTGGAGGGATTTGCGGAAGCATTTTTGGCTATGTAATGGGTGGTAAAAAGGATAATGGTAAGTCGCTCAAAACCGTAGAAGAACGTACACAAGAAAGTATACTCCCTTCTGATACCTCTACTTCAAACAAGGATGACTTTATGGATTTGTAAGGAAAATAGGTGTCAACTCTTGCAAGCAGTGCTTCTAGTATCTAAGGCTTTAAATCTCTTATTCTTATTTTATTTACCGTAATAACAGTAAATTTTCCTTTAAGCTCACTCAGTTGTGTATTTAACAGTTCAATTATCACTTTAATGATTTTCGAAGTATCGGGAAACTTGTATCGTAGTAATATTACGCTGATATCCTTCTCTTTATGTGCAAACACCCACTCTCCAAAGTCTTTATCTTCATCATCTTTTATTCCAGGCGAAGTCTCGGCAATAGAATACACCTTGATACCTTCAGATCGAATAGCCTCTATGACTTGTCGATCTATATTTTCATCAGCTTAAAATCAAGCCTCTAGATTAATTACTTCCTCATTCGCTAACAGGTCAGAAGCGTACATCAATGCAGCCATAATATCTTCTTGTTTTAGAGAAGGATAAATTACTAGTAAGTCTTGTGTAGTAGCTCCTTCAGACATCTTTCGTAAGATGAGTTCTATGGTAATTCTTGTCCCTTGTATAATCGGCTTTCCGAGCATTATTTTGTGATCGGACGTAATTCTATCTCTATAATTCATCAAATCTTTTTTCTCTAACAATTTAAAGCTTTCTGAAATTTTTGAATACGTAAATCCGACAACTTTTTAGTGTATGAGTATTTTTCGTAAAATATTCTGTAAAGAAGGGGTAAGTAAAGCACTCCTAGTCGGTATATCTATTCAATACGCCAAGGAGCGGCCACCCATTTGTAAAAGTTTTCCTTCTTTTTTAGGTGACCCAACGCAGGGAAAGGCGTATGATAAGACATGACCCTGATTCGCTCGGTGGCGACCATATCGAGTAGTTTTATCCTAGTCTTGTACGCTTGCTGCGCATCTTGATCGAAAGCAGTTGTCCAGTTAGGATGTGCCAAGTCGAAGGCTGGATGATGGAAAATATCGCCTGTATGCATCAGCAGGTCATTACCGCGCCCAATCAAAAAGCAGGTATGACCAGGAGAGTGTCCTATGGCTTTGACGGTTTGTATACCACTGAGGATTTCCTCTCCGAACTTAAAAGTTTGGATTTGCTTCTTGAGAGGTTGTAAATTTTTATTGGCCGTATCCTTGAAGTTTTTGCGGAATGAAGCCTCTATTGGCATAGAGGACAAATCAATTTCTTGGGCAGACCAGAACTTCCATTCTTGCTCAGAGAGATAAATGGTAGCATTGGGAAAGGCTTTCTGACCATTTACCATTAAACCACCTATATGGTCTAGATGACAGTGTGTAAGTAAAATTGCAGTAATTTGCGCTTTACTGATGCCAAGCTTTTTTAAATTTTGCGGTAAATTACCAAATCCGTCTCCTAAGGTATTGCCTGCACCAGTATCAATTAAAATTCTTTCCTGACTATTTTCCAAATACAGGCAGTTGCATTGTAAAAGGTAGTTATCAGTAGGTAGAAAATGTTGGTACAAGGCACTTTCAACCACCTCTTTTGAAGCATTCACCGCATAGAGTGGATAAGCAGGAAAAAGCGCCTGCCCATCGGCAATAATGGTAGCCTTAAAAGTACCAACAGTAAAGTGATAAAACGGACTATTTTGTAAGGTCATGTCTGGAATATTAAATGCTGAGAAAGCCCTTTTAAGAGGCAGGGCCAAGCCTAAGCTAGCCATGGAGAGCAAATGTATACTGCTTCTTCTGTTCATCGTGCTTTACTCTTGTAAATCATTGACCATGTACACACGGATGGTAGGTATTTTGGCCAGCATAGGAAAGTACTTCGGCCAAAACTGGCTCATGTGAGGTGTAGTCATGTGTGCTTTCAGTACTTCAATGTTTTTCCACCTTTCGTAAAGAAAGTATACATTAGGCTCTTCTGGATGACGGCTTAGTTGAAAGGCTACGTTCCCCGGCTCTTTCCTTACGGCTGCAATAACGGGCGCAAACTCTTTTTCAAATGCTGCTTCCTGACCCGGTATCAAAGTAATATCGATCAGTACACTGAAAGGTTTGTCTGGATCAGTTACTTGGTTGACGATGGGTGCTGATAACACATTGGGGTCGACTTTCTGTGCATTGGTTTCCATAGAAAAAAGGGATAAAAGGGTGAGTAAAACGAGTGCCATTAGGCAGTGAAATTGGATTGTCATGCGTTATAAGGAGTTAATACAAACGTATTAGAACAATTAAATTTATTTGATAGTACAAATGTCACCTAAATAGCCCTATTGGTTACTATACAAAATGCGGGACTTACTAGACTATTTGCTGCTCTTTCTGAATTGAGCAGGAGTAGTCCCTACTCGCTTCTTAAAAAAGCGATAGAGATAGTTAGCGTCTTCAAAGTTTAGTTGGTGAGCTATTTCTGTAATGGAGAAGTCGGTAAAGAGGAGTTGCCTTTTTATTTCTAGTAATATCCTTTCGTGAATCAGTCGTGTCACTGTTTTACCGACGGCTGATTTCACGATCTCATTAAGCCGCTTGAGCGATAGGTGTTGTTTGTCGGCATAAAATGAGGCTTGTTTATGAGTTACATAGTATTGCTCGATATTACTGCGTAAGGTAATGATTGTCTCGGCGGTATTGTTCTCGTCGTGAGGTTGGTAGCGCTTGATGTTTCTTTGATAATGGATTAATAAGATTTTCAAAAAAGATAGTAACACTTCTCGAGAGGGCGCTTGTAGACTGAACTCTTCAACTATTTCAGAAAAGAGGTGCTTCAGCTTAGGTAAGCTTGCCTCATCAAGCTCGAAAAAGGGTGCGTGACAGAAATAATGAAATAAAATATTTTTGTAACTGTGCTGATTTTCTGGCTTACTTAGGTTGAGAAATGTATCATCGAAGGTAATCACCTTACCCTTACAATTACTAAGGTTTACCTTTACAGCTCTTCCCGAAGTAATCAGCCAAAGGATGTTATCAACAATAGGGTGTTTATAAAAATCAACCTGGATTTCTCCTGCGCCCTTTTCAATAAAAATAAAGTAGTATTGCGCTGTTCTTTTTTGTCTTGGAGAAAAATCTTGTTCAAAATCTCTTATGTCTAAGATTTCAAAGTGTGACATATGGGTTATACTTGTTGCGACATTCCTCTGATTAACATCAGGGCATGCGCTTTTATTCCTACAAACAAAAGTATCCCTATTTTTAAAAGTAAAAAAGCGGTGTGCTGTAAAGCTACGTGCACCTGTATTTCACTTAGTTTTCCCAAAATAAGAAAAGCCACCCGTTGGGGTGGCTTTCATCCTAAACTATCACAACTGACCGGTTAGATCATGCTTTTGTACGATTTATATAGATTGCCCAAAAGGCAGGTAAAAACGCGTTGAGGCGCCAGGTACTACGCGAGGTAATACTTTAGGCGCACATTTAGTAGACTCCTTCTCTCTTTTACCGCCTACTTCCATGTGTTTAGCAGGCCCTTGTGCAAACCTATCGTTAGCGATCACCAATTGGCGGTCACGAGTAGGGGCGATTTTTCTGATGAATTGTGCCATAGTTTTCTTGTTTAAAGGTGAAAGAATCATTTTCATTTAGTATAAAAAACAACCACCCGAACGGGGTAGGTTCGGGTGGTTAGTAATTGATATATAAGAACTTACTTATGTCTCTTGTATCCTGTTACTGCGCCTTTTCCCCAAACCTGTTAGTGTCTTACAGCGAATGATGGTCGCTAGCCAACGCGTATCCCAGCATTGGTGTATCGGTAAAACACTATACAGTCTAAAATTTTTCACTTGGCTAAAATTTAACTTTTTTAATTAAGCCTTTACAAGCTTTGTGCCACTTTTACTTGCAGAGGAAATAACTACTTCTGCTGTAGTCATATTACTCAAGGAGTATCGATAAGTGAGATAACCCGTTGATAGGTTTCTTCATGGTTGTTTCCCATTTTGATGTTTTCTGCCGTAGCATTAATAAGATGATCCAACTGCTCGGTAGCATACCCAAATTTTTCAGCAAAAAGCTTACAAAGCTTGAATTCAAGGTTGTGTACTTCACCATCTACGATCATCATATTGACTAAATCATACAGTTGAAAAAAGCGCTTCTTATTATCTGCTGGTATCAAAAGCTTTACCTCTTCAGGATGCTTACGTACACGCTTTACTTGATTTTCTGAAATACCGTGGCGGCGAGCAATAATGAGTAAGAGCTCATATTCAGCCATATCAAAATGACCATCTGCTAAGGCCATGTCGATGAGATTCTTAATGTGACTTTTTGCTTTATTTTTACGTTGATTATTTCTAAAAAAGTCGAATAGACCCATGGTTAATATGGCATTTGTATTCAAGCGCACTAATATTAATTAAAATCTATGGTAAAACAAACTACTGAAAAACCGACGATCGACCGTAGGAGTAAGAAGTTAATCAAAAAACAACCAATTAAATCCAAAAGATAGCGTCCGTTGCATACCCGCATAAAAGGGTGTAACAGCATAACCATCAAGTGGAGGAGGAAGCCAACCTTGGTTTACGTGGCTTAACTTAAGGAATACACGCACCTTTTTGATTAAAAAGCTAGCGTACACATCGAGAAGTGGGTAGTTTCTTACCAAGAAGTCATCTTGTAAGTAAAATTGCTTAAAAGCAGGGGCATAGGCATCAGCGCGGAAGGCTGTTCTATAGTTAAACTGTAATCCTACTTGGCCGTATTCTACATCTCGAAAGATTTTTCCACTATAATACACGTGGCTATTAATAAGCAACTCAGGAAACCTAAGCAGGTTGGTATTGCTAATCTCGCTAGTGTAGGTCACGTTGTTGTCGAAATGAAGTTTACGCCATTGGTAATTTAATTGTAAGCGAAACTGTAACTGCTGAATAGCTGCCGAACTCTGCTGGGGTACAACAGATGAGCGTCTTGAATTATCGGATTCCTCAGATTCGTCATTGGGCGCTTCAGTTTCATTCACGAGCTCTTGGAAATAGATATAATTATTGATTATACTATACCTACCCGAAGGATTAATTTCTAAATTACCCAGTGAAAGCCGTAGCTCTCCAAATATATCATTAGAAAGTGTGCTATTGAAGTTATTATCCCATCGGTCGATATTACTGAAATAATTGTCTTGTGCAATGGTAGGGGAATAGAAAGTACTCTGTACACCTGCCGAAAACCACTTACTCTTAAACTGCGCTTTGAGAAGATAATCTCTACCAATTAGGTATTCGCCTTCCACATCGAAGAGCGTACTGTCTGCCAAGTAAAGATTGATTCGCCCGCCTACAAAGTTTTCACTACGCCCTCTAATCGTGTAGGTAGAATCGTACTCCCCATTACTTACACTGTAATCACGCCGCTTGGCATAAGCCCAATAGTTGATAGCCCCTTTCTGCCCTTTTATACCTCCCTTTTGGGTAAAGAGACGATAGCGGTAGTTATCGCCAATGCGTGCAGAATCTACTAAGAAGTTCTCTGTCAAAAGGCTATCTACGCCATAAAAAGAGGCGTTGGTAACCAAATCTTCGTCACGGTAATTGTCGCGCTGCCAGAAGTATTCTGTAATGAAAAACAGTCGAAAAAGATCAGCCATCTTGTACTCATTATACAGGCGAATCCTATTTCGCGTCTGCCAGTTTTGCACTTCATTACTCAATTGAGCGATCTCATCTCCATAACTGTACAGACTGTCCTGACCATCATCGATACCGCCCTGCTCCTGCATTTGGTGGGTAAAGTGTGTATAGCTAGCCAGCAATTGGTACTTTCTGTCTTTGCTTTGCCAACGGGTATAAAAAGAACCCGTGTAAAGTTCCAGAATAGCATCTTGTAGAGGATCGCCAATAGCACCATATTGCCTAAATGCATTGATCCGTTGATAGGAAAAACCAA
>ERZ1740058.184-NODE-184-length-53739-cov-27.292471_pt1 | contig 53739 bp, 43 predicted proteins | sample MGYA00581745_ERZ1740058 | MGnify/ENA primary metagenome ERZ1740058 (study PRJEB43018, sample SAMN04849742) | marine metagenome | isolation source: floating plastic debris | place: Pacific Ocean | collected 2008-08-30 | study: EMG produced TPA metagenomics... | reverse complement strand
TATGCCGGATTACGCTATCAGTACTATGAAGGTGACTGGAATATGCTACCTAACTTCTCAGGACTGGTAGCTGTGAAGACTGGTGAGGTTGCTAGCTTTACCCTAAGCCCTCGGGAGCAGGACAGTTACTTTGCCTTTAAGTTTGCTGGGTACATCGATATTACTACGGAGGGTATGTATACATTATATACAGCTTCTGATGATGGCAGTAAGCTATATATTGATGGCGAAGAAGTTGTAGATAATGATGGACGTCATAGCAAAGTGGAGAAATCAGGTCAAGTATACTTAACAGTAGGAAAACACGCCATTAAGGTAACTTACTTTGAGAAGTGGGGTGGTCAGACTCTAGAAGTGAAGTACGAAGGACCAGGCATCAGTAAGCAATTTATTCCTGCTGAGGTGCTATTCTATGCCGATGAGGAAAATCAAAAAGTATTGGAGCAGGTGAAAGTAAGTCAAGTTGAGACTATGACAGAGCGAAGCGTTTTCCAACAAGCTGTAAGTGTCAGAACCTTTCCTAACCCAGTGCAAGATGAGCTTCACATCTCGCTAGGCGAGGAGCGTAGTGTAGAAATACGGCTCTTAGACAATTTTGGTAATGCTATTCATACCGTAAAGTCGTTTGATCAGCAATCTATTACTATTGATTTAACAGGGCTTAATATTGCGAAAGGGGCATTTGTATTGATGGCAGTTGATACGGAGAATAATCAGTTAATACTGTCTAAGAAGATGCTACGCATGAGATAAGGGTATAATCATTATCTATTTAAAAAAAGCGGAAGGGAGTGTTTCTCTTTCGCTTTTTTTATTCGTTATTTTTTATCCAGGCTGAATAGAATCCGCAGGTACAGTAATGAGGTAGGGTATCGGCTAATCGGCAGTCAAGCTTTTGAAGCATGTATGATCGGTTGGCTAACATAGAAAAGGGAAATACATCAGCTAGGAAATTAGCTTTGCCAAAAGTAGCCATTCTGAAATTTTGAGTATCTAGCATGTTGCTAAGGCTCTGCTTAGTGAAGAACTGAACATGGGTCAGATCATCAGCATCAGACTGTTCAGTCGTACCTGTGTAGCCTAACGTTTTCTTAAAAGCTTTCACAGCAGCTAATAGAAACCCACCGTTCTTCTGGAGTTTCTGCATAGGTTTAGTTATCAGAAGCTCCCGAGGGCCTCGACCATTGGGGACAGTAATGATTAATACGCCTCGGTCAGATAGTAGTTGATACAAAGTTTGCAATAGGTTACTGGGATCATCTAAGTGCTCGAGTACTTCACTACAAATTATCGCATCATAAGTGAACCCATCGGCAACTAGGTCGTTCGCACTCATCACCTTAAAGTTAACGTGGGACAAGGTATTGTTCTGATTAGCTTTTTGAATGGCCTTTTCGCTAATATCAACTCCCAATGTATGGTAGCCCACTTGACCAACTGCCATACTCATTAGACCATTGCCACATCCTACATCTAGTACCTTTCCTTTAGAAGGAATATAATCATAAAGTTGATCTAAGATAAACTTTAACCTTTTATGGTCAACGGCTTTGGTATATCCGACCGTTCCACTAGACATAGGTTCGATGACGGTTTCTGTTTGCTGAAAGCTCATTTTTCGTAGATAAATGATGATAGATCTGCAACACTTTTTGTGCGGTATATTGCCAGGTGAATTCTTTAGCTCGCGCCAGCCCTTCTTTTATCAATAATTCTTGAGAGACTTTTTTGGCGAAATATGCTATTAGCTGATGGGCAATTGACATATAGTCCTCTGGATTTGCTAACAAGGCAGCATTCTGAGCTACTTCCGGCATTGAAGAAGTTTCAGAGGTGATGACTGGCGTTCCACAGGCCATGGCTTCTAAGATGGGTAGCCCAAAACTCTCCCGTTTAGATGGATAAAGAAATAACGAAGCCAGATTATAGATATAGGGCAACTCAGTAAAGGGAATAAATTCTATGACTGTAATATGAGAGGACAGATATTCTGCCTTTATCTTCTCCAGTAGCTGGTTCACAAATACTGTATTAGTATCAGCAAGTATCAGCGGCAGAGGGTACTCAGTATTGTCTACATAATGCCGATAGGCAGACAATGTGTTGAAAGCATTTTTCTTGGGAGCTGGATTAGCAAAATAGAGTATAAACTCCTCTGGTAGTTTGTGTTTTTCCCGATATGATATTAAGTCCTGATCTCTAATCGATCGAAAATTGCTACTAATGCCATTGTACACCACTTGGACGAGGTCACCGCTAAGGTTAAGCGTTTGATTAATACATTTCCGTTCGTATTGTGATACTGTAATCACTTTACTACATTTTTTAATTATACGAGGCACTACCCAGCGACGGTACAGATTACCAAAATTTTGATACGGAGTACCAGAAAAAGAGACCGACTCTAAATATATGATATCGTGCAATGTCAATACTAAGGGAACATCTAATTTCAGTGGTGCTGTATTACAGGTGCAGTGCAATAAGTCAAGGTGATATTTTTTTACTGCTTTGGGTAATTGTATCTGTTCCCAATCTACATAAGTCAGCCCTGGTAGGGGTATAATCTTAAAATTTTCAGTTTCACTTATACAATCCCGGTCTTCATCATCTTTCACAAAAATGAAGTATTGGTTTTCTTTGTCTAGCTGCTGAAGCTGACGTATCAGTTCCAGGGCAACTATTTCCATGCCATGTTTTTTGCGCCTGAACAGCCGTTGTGCCTCTATGCCAATGCGTATCATTTTACGTTATACTAAGCTCCGGTCAGGCTTTTTCGTAAGATCCCAACCTTCCGGTAAATTTTCCTGAATCTCGATATTATCGAACTCTTGACTTTGGCGGGCACCTACTTGCTTAGCCCAGTTAGCCATTTTTCGTATTCCTTCTTCTAGTGTAATCGCTGAATTAGTATTAAACACGCGGTGGGCTTTAGAGTGATCAGAATAAGCGTGAAGCACTTCTTTACGTGCTTGGAGATAACTCACATCAGGTTTAGCATCAAGGGCGGTACTTACTACACTAACTAGTTCATTAATAGTGTAGGGCTTGTCTGCACCAATATTAAAAACCTGGTTATAAGCGTCTGAGATATTGACACACTCAGTAATAGGAATAGCTACATCATCGATATAGCTAAATGCTCGGGTTTGAGTACCATCCCCAAAAACGGTGAGTGGTTTTTCCTGCATAATTTGATTCATAAAAATCCCGATCACATTGCGGTACTTGTCACCTATATTTTGATTTTCACCGTACACATTGTGAGGACGGAATATCACATAATTAAGGCCAAACATTTCATGGGCAGCTTTCAGGTCAAGTTCTACTGCGTATTTAGCAACTCCATAAGGGTCCTCCGGCTCAGGCACCATCTCTTCAGTCATAGGAAGCTGCCCCTTTCCATAAACAGCAATAGACGATGTAAATACAAAACACTCTACTTTATGCTTTACCGACTCATTAATCAAGTTAACACTACCAATCAGATTATTGGTGTAGTTAAATCGGCGGATAAAATGGGATAATCCTTCTGCTGCATAAGCTGCTAAATGGTAGACGTAATCAAATTTGTATTGGTTGAAGAGGTTTTGTAGTAGATTATGATCAGTAATAGATCCTTTCACAAAGGTAACTCCTTCTGGCAAATGATCCTCAAAACCACCACTAAGGTCATCAAGAACAACTACTTGATGACCAGCAGCTAGACAATGCTGAGCTACATGAGAGCCGATAAACCCAGCCCCTCCGGTAATAAGTGAAGTTTTCATATCAGTATATTTCATTTCAAATTAAGCATATATATTTACAGGTAAAGCAATATCCTGAATGCTAGTTCTCCGATCTTTCTCAGGGTTTTTGTAGCGCAAATTCCAGGTTAATGCCTGATAAAAAGAGCGTAGGTGCTCCCACTGACCCTTGATAATATATTTAAGGAAGGTTTTAGGAATAGTAAGTAGTGAAAAGAATAGATAAAAGCAGGTTAACTGAAAACGGCTAAAGTTTCGCCGCATAAACAAAATTCGATTTCGGTTGTGGTAAAAAGCTTTAATGGCACTTTCCCTGCCCATCGTTACTGATTCTTTATGAAATATTAAGGCTTTTGGTTGGTAGTAAATTTTATACCCAGCCCTTGTAATTTGAGAAGACCAATCTAGCTCTTCGTAGTAGATAAAAAAGTGTTCAGGAAAGATGCCTACATTGTCAATAACCTCCCGTTTTACTAGCATGGCCGCACCGTGGGCGTAAGGGGAAAACCTTCCTTCATCGTGCTGACCTTCGTCTATTTCTAAATGGCCTATGCCACTGTTACGCCCGGTAAACGGGTTTATAGATGTAAAACCAGCGAACTGAATACGCTCTGGTTGGTCAAAATATCGTATTTTGGGACTAACCACGCCCACGTTAACGTCAACGGAAAAGCCTTCTAACATTCTCTCAAAAATGTCTTCCGTAACTTCAGTATCGTTGTTTACTATGAAAGCATATTCACCTTGCGAGAGCTTCATACCTAAGTTGTTACCACCAGTGAAACCTAAATTCTCTGGACTTCTAACAATTTGAGCTGCTGGGTAAATTTCTTTAAATTTCTGAGTAGGGTCTTCAACTGAGTTATTGTCAACTATAATTACTTCTAAGTTAGGATAGGTAACTTTTTGTAGGGATTGTAAAAACTCACAGGTAACCTGTGCCTGATTGTAGTTTAGTGCAATAACCGATATTAGGGGGAAGTCTGACATTATAATTCAATTTCGTGCTTAGTACTGTGCGAGGTATGTATAAACTGCTTATTTGCCTGACGGGCATTAAATAAAGATAGCAGCATGATACCAAATGTTTGAGGAAGACGAGTAAGGGCTAAAAGTGTGCTTTTGGTGTAGTAGCCTCGAGGGACGGCAATAATGATACTTAGTAAATACAAACCGAAAGTTACTATTGTAAATCCCGTACTACGATTAAACAACCAAAGCAGTAGAACCCATAAACTAAAGAGCCCAATATTAATAATGCGAGGCAATTGGATCGCTGAAAGGAAGGCAATATTGAAATAGCTAAGGTTACCGTGAAGTAATTGCTTAACTGATGATGGAAAAGATTTAATTAAAGAAATAAATTGATTAAGAATCCACCGCTTCCTTTGCTGACCGAATGTCTGCTTATTATCAACTTTTTCGTCAAATACTAGAGCCTCTTCAGCATAATGTATCTTGTGGCCTCTTTTGATAATTTCTAGTTGTAACTCCCGATCTTCACCCTTCGAGGCAAGATCAATCTCTTGAAAAGCAGAAACTAGCAAGTGAGTATTGAAAGCCATACCTGACCCGATTACAGGAGCTGAAAGACCTAATGCTTGATAACCTTTCCTAAAAATCGCGTTGTTTACAGCCTCACTTATACCATCCAATATAGCAATATTGTTGTTTTTATTTTTGGCAACTCTTTGCCCCTGAATAGCCATATTTCCTGAAGCATACGCTTGACTAACTATGAATAAAAAGTCTTTATCCATTACGTTATCGGCATCTAATATCACAGTTATCTCATAGCTATTTTGAGTCTGAATATAGCATAATCCTTTGGAAATAGCTTTTGCTTTTGTTCTCTGCTCAAAGTCAATCTCTACTATGTGTATGTTTTGTTCTCTAAGTTTGTCAAGGGTTTTAACATCTAACGAATCAGCCAGTACAAACACATCGTAGAATTTAGATGGGTAGCTTTGTTGATGGATATATTTAACACTTTGCAAGATGACTTCGTTTTCTAAGTAGACTGGAATCAAAATGGCAATGCGTTGATACTGAGAAGGTCGTGCACAAGATTTTTTAGATCGATAAAAATGGCTAGCTATTGAAAACAGTGCAGTATAAGCAGTAGTATACACGAAATAAGTCTGTAAAAATTTGTAGATAACTTCTTGCATTTTTGTTCCCGAATTCTTTTAGTCAAAAGGTGTAAGGTGCTAGTTTTTACTTATTCCTGCTGAAGCATACTAGGAAATGTTTTAAGAAGTATCTTGAGGTCTTTACTCATGGACATTTGCTTACGATATTTTAGGTCAAGTTTGATCCTTTGAGAGACTGTCATAGACTCTTTCTTTCTAGATACCTGCCAAAGACCGGTAATTCCAGAAGGGGCGAGAAAACGTACTGCCCAACGATCTTTGGTTAAAGAAGCTGCCTCGTCTATGGGTAGTGGGCGGTTTCCTACCAATGACATATCTCCTTTAAGGACATTATATAGTTGTGGAAGCTCATCCAAGCTGGTTTTTCGCAAAAATCTACCAATTTTGGTTACCCTAGGATCATTTTTTATCTTAAAAAAGAACGGTTCACTTGAGGAGTTATCTTGACTTTTATAGTCAGTATCGCTGTAAGAGTTAAGATGCTTAAGAGAGTCCCTAAGGTCGTTTGCCCCAACTTTCATAGTACGAAATTTATAGAAATCGAAAATGTCGTAATTTGTGCCCACTCGTTTCGATACATAAAAAGCCGGACCTCTCGACTCAATTTTTATCAAAAAAATGATAATTAGTAAAAGAGGGCTAAGCAAGAGTAATAGAATAAGAGCTACTGTAGTATCAAGTAGACTTTTTGCTAAACTTTTCCTGAAGGGCTTAGGCAATGAGAAAGCTGTTTCTTCCCCTGATATAGCAGATATTCTTGCCTTTAGCGTACCAAGGGTTAATAGCTGCTCCAAAATGTTTTCTAAGCCTAAATTCAAATATAAATATTCATCAGCTTTCAAGGACAGAGCCTTATCAACATGCAGACTTGAGTATGTTTCAGAATAAAGAACAACAGGGGTATTAGTTTTATCCTTCAAAAGGGCATTAATAATGTTCTCTCCCTGGTTGATATCACAAACAATAACCTTGTTGCCAGAAATAGTAGAAAGTTGATGAGATACTTGATTAATAGATTCTACTCGAAGTAGACGATCTTGGTGGTCAGAAGATAAGTTAGTCAAATGGTCTTGTAGTGCGTGAGACTGCTCTCCAATGAATATAATGGATAACTCGTAAGAAGGGAATGAATTCTTAGGTGTAGTTTCCCAATCACTAGTCTGAGCTAGCGTAGAATCATTGTAGACCGTACTCATGTCCTTTTCTTGGTTTGGTTTATTTTGGAATGGCCTTGTTAGCCCCTCTTTCTAGCAAAGATAAGACTCTTCTCTTTACATGTAGGGGGTCAAAAGGCTTGTCTATCCAAGCAATTACATTCATGTATAGCGAAACATCATTCTTAACTTGCTCTTCTTGATGTCCTGATAATATTATGATAGGTATATCTCGATACAATCCACTCTGGCTCATCATCTTGACAAAAGTAATGCCGTCTATCATAGGCATATTTATGTCAGATATGATGAGATCAGGACGGTCGCTTTTAGCTAGCCAAGCAGTGGCTTCGAGACCATTACTTAAGGTGGTAGAGATAAAATCCTTATGTAAGATATTATGCAAAATGACTCTTATTGCTAGGTCATCATCTATAGTCAGAATCCTTTTTGGCTTTCTGTTATCCTTCTTATTACGAGACCTCAAAAGCTGATAAAAATTGTGCGACATTTTGCTTCTGATATTTTGCGAGGTATTAAGGTATAAAGAATATTATTCTCATAAAAAATTTTATTATATACCAAAACGAAACTCTTACATCTTTTACAAATGTAATAAATTAAATCGTTAATGCAATAAAATTATTCAAGCAAATATTAATATACTCATAATTATCATAATTTCTCAATAACTCAAAAGTGTATGAAGTAGAATAAAATAACGAAATAAGTAAATTAGTTTAGGATTATTTCAAAACCTTTAATTTTAGCAGTTTTATTACATATAAAATGACGTTGCTTCAAAAAATCTCAAGCTATGAATACAGTAATCAGAAGGTGAAGCTGAACAAATATTGGCTTGGAAAGAAGGGACTCGATAATGATAGTCGTTTTTTATAAAAGCCTTTTTAGAGAGCAGCCCTCAAAACTTAATTCCATCTTTTAGTTTAAGAAAGTGTGACTCAAAGAAATGGTAGCTCAGACTAGCAAAAATATAAACACTAAAAAAATAGATTACGAAGATTACTAAACTATTCGCTAAAAATCCACCAACGGTCTGGTTAAATATTCCTAAGATACCCCAATGAAAAAGATACATTCCATAGGACACTTTTCCAACAGACACTAGAAATGGATTACTAAATAATCTTCCGGCAGTACTATAAGAAATCCAAAGAATGAGAGATGCGAAGAAGGCATTCAAAAGGGTATAAGACCATATGTGTTGCCCGTAATTTAATGAGGCAATGGGGTAGCCCAGGCTGCTAATATGTGGTATAGGTGAATGCTGGAGAACAATAAAATTAATTATGCCCATAATCGCAACAACTAAAAAGAGTAGCAAGCACAGTAAATCGAGTCGCTTAAATTTTTCTGATATCTTAAATATGGGAATAGCCCCTCCGAAAGCAAAAGCATCAAGATGGCTAAATGTAAACCAGTAAACAGCCTCACCTGCTGCGTGATAATCAAGACTAGTATGGGTCAGGAGAAAGTGGGCTAAAACCCATCGTATTATCGGTGAAATAATGATAATTCCGATAATAATAAACTTCAAAGCCTTGTCTCGGAAAAAGAAAATTAACATCGGCCAAATCAGATAAAACTGTTCTTCAACCGATAGCGACCAGAGGTGGGTGAAAAATACGCTATGCGACCAATCGGGTAGCAAACGGGTAAAGTTGTAAGTATAGGTATATAACCAGGCAGCTTTTTCACCTAGAGTGTCAGGAAAATCAAATAGCCAAAACGAAATAGTGAGGACAAATAGATAAGCAAAATAAACAGGAAATATACGGAGGGAGCGCCGCCAATAAAACCTCTTTAAGTATTTGTCAATACTTTGATGCTTTTCATTTAGAAGAATGCGAGTAATAAGAAAGCCAGAAAGCACAAAAAACATTTGAACACCTACCCAACCTACATCAAGACCAATCTCACCAAAATCATATCGTCGAAAATGAAATAGCATGACTAGAATAATCGCTATACCCCGTAGCCCGTCCAATCCTTTAATATAGCTTGTCATGCAAGAAGTAACTGATTAGTGTAAATATAGAAAGCTACCACGACTCGATATGGCGGTGCATGCTCAAATCCCTCGTAATGCTATTCTTCATAAAAATTTGATAAGCATAAATAAGAAGAACTAAGTAGGTTTACTAACCAAAGTTTAAAAAAGGTAAAAAAATAAAGATATGCCACTAGCAAAGTATCTAGAAAATTGTTCCGACGAATTGTTTAAGGTATTGAATGAAAAGTGAGAATTAAGTGTCTAAACTATAACAATAAGTAATTTTTTTATAAACTACTTAGTTCATTAATGCAATTGTTTACTTATATGCGGGAATTACACTAAAATAATCCTGTATTATCCAGTGGTTTTCTTTGTAATATCTGGATATTGAATTATCTTTACTCAATAATCGGGTGAACTCTTACACATGTAAGGTTTGAAAAAGAATCGTATAAATGAACCTAAACTTTACCCTTGTGATGTCGCTTTTTCGGAAAAAAAGTAGGTCTAACTGGTACCATATTTATTCAAAAGTTGGAATATTTAGTAAAACAGCACTAGCTTCTCTCTTTCTCCTATTCCTACTAAGAAGTGTTGCCTTCTCTCAAGGTACCCAACAAGAAGTTGTTTATTCTTCTTCCTATGCAAATGGTCAAAATCTGGGTTATCTCGAGTACCTACCTACCGACTATTCCAGTAATAGTAACTCGTACCCTTTACTTATTTCATTACATGGGCTAGGATGGCGGGGACTGGAAACCAACGTGGAGCTTAATAAGGTTAAGCAGGGAAATCATGTAGCCAAATTGATTGAGGCGGGTCGCGATTTTCCATTTATTGTAGTATCACCTCAGCAACCTGAGGACGTGACAGGCCGCTATGCTTACAGCGACTCTATCCAGGATCAGAATGGTGAACCCGCCGCAATGGTTTGGGATACCAATATTATTGATGAGGTTATTGAGCGGATCAAGTCTACTCGAAGAGTTGATGCTAACCGCATATATTTGACGGGTACTTCTATGGGAGGAGGAGGGGTATGGCAATACTTGAATGATTTTGGTAACAAAATTGCTGCTGCTGCTCCTATCGCCGGACGAACCACACTGGATACTCTAAACACTAATTTTCCTGTAGCTATTGCTTGTAGTGATAATGTGAAAAATACTCCAGTGTGGGCATTTCATGGGAGTGGAGATGCTATTATTGACCCCAACTACACATTTAATGGTATAAATACCATTAATAATTGTTCTCCGCCTCCTACTGAAGCTGCCCGTTTCACTATGTACCTAGGTGTTACACATAATGCTTGGGATCGTACTTATACCTATACTGGTAATCCTAATAGCTATAATTTGAGTGGCTCTTTTCCAGGTTCAACTACTTATTTACCTGACCAAGAGGGTGTGAATGACGTATTTGCTTGGATGTTAACCCATAGCAATGGTTCTACTCCAACTAATGAAAACCCTACAGTTACAATCAACGGCGATGCGGTAGTTACTATTCTTCGCCCTGAAGATATCGCAAACTTAACGGCGACAGCCAACGATACTGATGGAACCGTTGAAAGCTATTTATGGGAGCAGATAAGCGGACCAACCAACGCAGCCTTATCGGGAGCTACTACCGACATGCTCACTGCTAGTAATCTTGTGCTAGACGAAACGTTTAGCACTGAGGGGCGTCCAGAAGGGTACATTTTTCGGATTACAGTAACTGATGATGATGGGGCTACTGCTACTGATGAAGTGCGGGTGAGAATAACAAATCCAAATTTCAATCAGATTGTCCCTTGGGAGTTTACCCCAACTCAAAACTGGAATACTAGTATTTATGAGCCGTACCGTTACAAAGACTTAGAGTTCCGCCTACTATTTCCCAACGGCTTCGATTCTACTGCTAACGACGGACAGCTCTATCCGCTAATCCTACATATTCACGGTAGAGGGGAGAATGGAACTGATAATGATAAACAATTACGGCACGTAGGCAGAAGTCACCGAGATGCAGTGCAGAGTGGTGAGTTTAACGGGTATGTACTTGCACCTCAGTACAATACATCCCCTATCTTCTCAAGTGCCTTGGATCAGACTGCTGAGATTATTCAGTTATTGATTGAGGATAATAAAGTAGACCCTAATCGGGTTTATGTACATGGCTTATCTAATGGTGGGGAAGGAGTCTGGAGTATCATCACTCGCCACCCTGAAGTATTTGCAGCAGCCTCACCTATGTCATGGGCACAAAGTTCTCTTTCTGAACCCTCAGATATTGCTCAATATATTCATATTCCTCTTTGGCTGTCCCAAGGTGAAAATGATAATCGACCTACTCCGGAACAGGGTAATAACATGGTTTTAGATATCCGTGGTGCAGGTGGCAATATACGTTATCAGTTTTATGAAAATACGGGTCACGGAACCTGGGGCAGAATGTATAATGAGCCAGACTTTTTTACATGGCTACTGGATAAGAACAAAACTGATATTCATGTTTACTATTTGGCGACATCTTTCTGTCCAGGTGAAAGTTTTTCAGTAAGAATGGGAGTTACAGCTGGGTTTGATGGTTACGAATGGCGCAAAGATGGACAAGCCTATACCCCTGGGCTCAACCAGAATGAAATCATAACTTCTGATCCTGGTGACTATCAAGCTCGGTTCCGTAGAGGGAGCGAGTGGACGCCCTGGTCGGAAATAGTGACCCTAGATAACAATCGGGCACAATCTTCTGCTCCTACAATTGATGCTAGGTTACAGAGCGTAAACCTACCCGCTCTAGATGGAAGTACATCGGTTACATTATACGCACCTACTGGGCAAGCATCGTATGTTTGGTCTAGGAATGGTATAGTTATCGGAGGAGCTAATGACTCAACTATAACGGTAAGCCAAGCAGGCTCGTATCGAGCTGCTATCGTGGAAGAAGAGCCTCAGGAGACTGATCCTCCTGGGGAGTATGCTCCACCTCCAGCCCCTTGTCAAAGTCTTTTTTCTGATCCAATTATCGTGACTACCACCAATGGAGCGGGAAGTCCTGCTGCCCCTGAAAATTTCTTTGCCAGTACTTTAGATCCATCGGCTATTCGCTTACAATGGGATGATGAGGCTAACAATGAAAACGGATTCGAGATTTATAGGGCAGAAAGTAGCGGTGGGCCTTATCAGTTAGTAGCTATTCAACCAGCAAACTCTGGTCCAAACCCAGTACGTTATGATGACCTTGGCCTCGCCTCTAATACTACTTTTTATTATAGGATGAGGGCAGTTAATGATCAGGGTGGGTCATCCTACACACAAGAGCGTAGTGCTACTACAGAAGTGGATGACATTGCCCCAGAAACCCCAATCCTTTCAGTAAGTGGTACAAGTAGAAGTAGCATCTCCCTTTCGTGGAGCATGCCAAACGATAATGTGGCAATTGCTAGCTACGATATTTTTAGGGATGGAGTTTTAGCTGGGAATACCACAGCTACTGAGTTTACTTTTAATAATCTTGCTGAAGAGACTATTTACAGCTTTACCGTAAAAGCAAAAGATAAAGCAGGAAATATTTCTCCAGCTAGTAATCAGGTGACAGCGGCTACTGTGAATACTGGTTTACAATACTCATACTATCACCATAATAACTTAAGTACGGTAGATGATATTGAAGCTAACAGTACCCTTATCAGAACCGGGCGAGTTGACAACGTTACGATTAATGGCATTCGGGATAGAAATGATAGAATTGCCTTTATCTTTGAAGGGTTTATTTCCATACCTACTGATGGAAGTTATACCTTCTTTCTTAGCTCGGACGATGGAAGTAAAATGTACGTAGATGGTCAACTTGTAGTGAATAACGATGGTCTTCATGGCTGTCGAGAGCGAAGTGGTAACTTGCAGCTTACTGAAGGTGTATATTCTATTGAGGTACGGTTTTTTGAGAATGGTGGTGGGCAGTGCCTTACCGCCCGATGGGACGGTCCTGGGTTCAACAAACAAGTAATACCTGCCTCGGCTTTCCAAGACGATTTTACCATCCCTGATCCCCCCAGTGCTCCTTCTGGACTAGTAGGCAATGCCGTTGACTTTAACACTATTACACTAAACTGGAATGATAATAGTAACAATGAAACTGGTTTTGAGATATATCGAAGAACTGGTGGAGGAGATTTTACAGTAGTAGGGGTTGTTTCTTCAAATACTACTACTTATGAAGATGATAACCTATCTGGTAGTACTACTTATACTTACCAGGTACGAGCAGTCAATCAAAATGGCGGTTCAACATCGGGTTCTACGGATGTTAATACTCCAGGAACCCCAGCATCTCCAGTAGCTCCATCAGATTTAATTGCAACAGTTCAATCACCAATGCAAATTGGTTTATCGTGGACTGACAACTCTGGTAATGAAACTGGGTTTGAGATTTATCGAACTACATCGCCTACCGGGCTGAATTTTGCTAGGATAGCGACTACTGGATCAGATGTTACCAGCTTTTCTGACAGCGAGCTTACTGGAAATGATACTTATTACTATCGGGTGAGAGCTGTTGGAATTGGCGGAAACTCCGCCTATACCGCCACAGTAAGTGCTACTACTACTAACTCCGATCCGGTTTTAGAGGCGATTCTTAGTCGTTCAGTAAAGTTCAACACTACTCTGAGCTTTAATATCTCAGCGAGCGATGCCGAAGGAGATGACCTTTCTTTCTCAACCAGTAGCCTACCTAGTTTCGGTAGTTTTGTGGATAATAATGATGGGACTGGAACCTTTACTTTCGCTAATCCAGTTACGGCCGACCAAGGTGAATATCCAATTACCGTAACAGTTAGTGACGGACAAGGTGGGGAAGACAGTAACTCATTTACCATATCAGTAAATGACAATACGAACCCTACCGTTGCTCCCATTGCCGACCAGCAAGTCGACGCGGGACAAAGCCTGAGTTTCTCTGTATCGGCTACCGATCCTGAAACACAAGGCACTTTGGTGCTATCTACCCAAAACTTACCCAGCTTTGCCAGTCTAACTGATAACGGAAATGGCAATGGTCAATTAGACTTGACTCCTGGAATTACCGATGCTGGTACTTACGAAAATGTCAGAGTTATTGCTAATGATGGAAATGGCGGACTTGGGGAAAGCATCTTTACGCTGACAGTAAATGCAGTAGATGATAATTACACGCTATCAATCAACTTTGATAATGCCAACAATCAGTCGTATTCAGCTCCGTGGAATAATACTGCCCGGGCGTCGAGTCAAAACCCAAGAATGGACAATTTGAGAGATGAGGAAGGGGCTAACACTGGAGTATCTCTAGAGTTCTTTGAAGCTTCTAATCGGCGTTGGAATGGTTCCAAGACCGATGGTATGCCTAGCGGGTTGTATCCGAACTTTGTGCGAAGTGAATATTACCAGGTGTCATCTTTTGCTCCTGTAGTAATGACATTAGAGGGACTAAATCCTTCATTAACCTATAACTTTACATTCTTCGGCAGTGCAAATACTACAAATAATCGGTCTACTTCCTATGAGATAGGAAGTACTGAAGTTATTTTGAATGGTGCACAGAATACTGATAATATTGTTCAGATTACGAATGTTACACCCGACCAAAATGGAGAAATTAAGATTACAGTAGATCGAGCTAACGGAAGTTCTCAGGCGGTGTTGAATGCTATGATTGTGGAGGCTTTCCTTGATGATGGTCAGGCTCCAGTAGCTGCGGGTAATTTTCAGGCAGTAGCTCAATCAGGTAATGAGATACAATTGACTTGGGAAGATAGATCAAATAATGAAACCGGCTTCGAGATGTATCGTTCCACTCAGAGTGGTGGACCATATGATTTGCTAGCTACTTTGCCAAGTAACACTGAGAGCTATACTGATACTGATAACATTGCCGGAAAGACAACATACTTTTATCAGCTTCAGGCAATTAACGGTAATGGTGGCACTTTCTTGCCACAAGAAGTGAGCATACAAACCCCCAACAATGATCCGGTAATAGATGAAGTGGGAGGAATTGCTCTTACCTACGGAAGTAGCCAAGATGTAGATGTAAGTGCTACTGACGCTGATGGAGACGCTATTACTCTACGACTAGTTGGCTTACCAGCTTTTGCAAATTTCTCTGACAACCAAAATGGTACAGGAACACTAACATTAAATCCTGAAGCCACTGACGTTGGTACTTATGAAGTAAGGTTAACTGCTTCTGATGCTTTTAATGGCAGAGATGAGGAAACGTTTTTTATTACGGTGGTTAACAATGAATATGATGAGCTTATCTATGTAAACCTTGAGAATGGTAGCCCAGCTGCGTTTCCTTGGAATAATACGAATAGTAATCCATCAGCCAGTACCACTTACAGTAACCTGATAGAAGCCCTTTCAGGTAGTGCTAGCACTGTAGACATGACGGTTCAAGCCGGGTGGGATGGTGGAGTGGTGGCTCCAAGTTCTCTGTCTAATGTATATCCAGAGAATGTGTCCCGTAGCTATTGGTTCACTCAAGGGCAAGCCAGCTTACTTTTCGCAGATCTTGACCCTACCAAAAACTATAATATTTCTATACTTGGTAATTCTGAAAAGGACAATTACTCGGTTGCGTACAGTGTTGGAGCAGCTAGTGAGACGATAAATACAAGATTTAGCAATACGCTAGTTCAGCTAAATGGTATTCAACCTAATGCTAGTGGTGAAATTACACTGCAAATAGAGGCAGCCAACGGCGCACTGCAAGGGGTAATAAACGGAATAGTTATACAAGCCTACGCAGGTAGTCAACTACTAGCCCCTACTAATTTAGCGGCGCAGTCAGTTGGAGGTACTGAGGTAAACCTTTCTTGGCAAGATAATTCAGGTAATGAAACTAGCTTTGAGATTTTCAGAAAAGGCACTTCTGGTTCATTTGCACTTATAGCTACAGTGGGAGCTGACGCTGAAATTTATACTGATGCTAGTGTAACTGAAGGAAATACATATTTTTACCAAGTTCGGGCAACAAATGGTGGTCAGCAGTCAGAATTCTCGGCTACGGCTCTGGCTACTACATATAACTACAGCATTTTAGTTAATTTAAGTGGGCAAACCAGTCTGGTAGCTCCCGCTCCGTGGAATAACACTGCTACGCCACCTGAGTCTGGATTAGTTATCAATGGGTTAAGCGATACTGAAAGTAACCCTACTAGTGTTACCATCAGAATAGAAAATTGGGGTACTGGTTTTGAAAATGACTTAGGAGAGGTTACGGGAAATAATACTGGGGTTTATCCCGATGCGGTTTTAAGTAGCTTTTACTTTATGGAGCCCTTTGATCCAGCAGTAGAGTTTATTGTTGAGAACCTTCCCGCAGGTATGCAGTATAGCTTCACGTTCTTCGGGAGCGGTGATGATGATATTGATTTATTTACTGATTTAAGGACAGAGTATACAATAGGTCAGGAAACTGTTATCTTGGATGCTTTCGGTAATACCTCTAATACAGTACAGATAGACGATATAGTACCTGAGAATGGCTCAGTTACCATTAATGTTCGCTCTTTTGAAGGACCAACAGTAGATGAGTCAGCTGATTTTGGAATATTCAACGCTCTGGTTATTAATGCTTATCCGTTCTTTGATAGTGAAGACCCTACTCCTCCGGCAAACTTGGCGGGTACTCTAGTGTCCAGTACCGAGTTACAACTAACTTGGGATGCTTCTTCAGACAATGTTGGAGTAACTGGCTATCGGGTATATAATGAAGGTGCTTTGGTAACTACGACTACGAATACTGAGGCATTAGTGACCATTCCTGGTAATGGCGATTACAGTTACACAGTAACGGCGATAGACGCACAAGGAAATGAGTCGCGTGAAGCTGGACCAGTAACACCTGCTGACAATATACCTCAAGCTCCCACCGGTCTTACTGCCACTACCCAATCCGACTCAGAGATACAATTAACCTGGCAGGATATTTCCGATAATGAACAAGGTTTCGAGTTATTTAGATCATTAAATGCAACGAATAATTTTGTTAGCATTTTCACTACTCAAAGTGATATTACATCATATTCAGATCAAAATCTACAAGCTGATACAGAGTATTTTTATCAGATAAGAGCTTTGGGTACCGGAGGAAACTCAAACTTTACTCCAGTAGTGAGTAGTACTACATTCAGTAGTAATAGTGACCCAGTATTAGATAATATTGCTGATCAAACAGTTCAGGCCAGTCAGACGCTGATATTTGACATAAGTGCTACTGATGTTGATGATGACCAACTAAACTTTGATGCTAATAACCTACCATCATTTGGAGTTTTAGTTGATAATAATGATGGGACTGCCACCTTCACTTTTTCACCTGAGGCAAATAACGTAGGTACATATAGTATTTTGGTAACAGCCTCGGATGGAAGAGGTGGATCCGATGACCAAACTTTTGATCTAACAGTTACTCCTCCTAATAGTATGCCAATTGCCGATGCTGGTGCAGATCAGGTAGTAGAAGATAGTGATGACAGTGGTAGTGAGACAGTGAGTTTGGATGGTAGCGGTTCTAGTGATAGTGATGGTACGATCGTTAGTTATGAGTGGGTTGAGAACGGCTCTCAAATTGCAACTGGGGTGAATCCAAATGTTGACTTATCAGTAGGTGTCCATACCATTACATTAACGGTGACTGATGATGATGGGGCGACGGGAAGTGATGAAGTGGTCATTACGGTGAATAGTCCGGCGAATGTTCCGCCGACAGCCGTGGCCGATGCGAACCCGACCAGTGGAATTGCTGCCTTGACTGTGGACTTTGATGGTAGCTTCTCTAATGATAGTGATGGCACGATCGTTAGCTATGGCTGGAACTTTGGGGACGGTCAAACTGGAACTGGGGCAACGGTTTCTAACACCTATGCTACGGCGGGAAGCTACACAGCAGTTCTGACGGTAACCGATGATGAAGGAGCTACCGATACTGATGAGATTATCATTACCGTGACGGCACCAAACAGTATACCAATTGCCAATGCTGGGGCAGATCAAACAGTGGAAGATACAGACGAAAATGGTACAGAAAATGTATCACTAGATGGTAGCGGTTCTAGCGATAGTGATGGTACGATCGTTAGTTATGAGTGGGTTGAGAACGGCTCGCAAATTGCAACTGGGGTGAATCCAAATGTTGACTTATCAGTAGGTGTCCATACGATCACTCTGACGGTAACTGATGATGATGGGGCAACGGGAAGTGATAATGTAGTTATTACGGTCAATAGTCCAGTGACGAATCCTTCGGAGATCGTAATAGAGGCAGAGTGTGCGAGTGTGATAGGTGGCGATTGGCAGATAAACAGTGATGGTAGTGCTTCAGGCGGTCAATATGCTGTAGTGACTGGACAACCTAACAGTTTTTTCAACCCCCCAACGGGCAATGATAGCCGATTGCGGTTTGAAGTAGAAGTAGGGCAAGCGGCTAATTATCATCTATTCGCCCGAATTCAAGCACCTTCATCGTCTAGTGACTCGTATTGGGTACGGGTGAACGGGGGTAACTGGATCCGTTGGTCAAGTGGTATTACCCGAGGATCACAGTACAACTGGAACCAGGTACCGAATTCGCCTTTTAGCTTGCAAGTAGGCACCAATACCATTGAGTTTGCCTACCGGGAGAATGGGGTTCGGTTAGATAAGTTGCACCTGAATCTGGATGGTACAGTGCCTACGGGACTGGGTGGCCCAGAAGGTTGCTCAGGTACCCCGAAAGCGACTATCATAGCTAGCACCACCGAAGGGATTGCGCCATTGACAGTCAACTTTGATGGTAGCACTTCTCGGGATACAGATGGAACGATTGTAAGCTATGCATGGAACTTTGGGGAAGCAGGTGCTACGGGTAGTGGTGCTCAAGTGAGCTATCAGTACACAACTCCGGGTACGTATACCGTCAGTCTGACAGTGACCGATAATGACGGCCAGAGTGATATTGCGACTACAGATATTCAAGTAACCTCAGATGAGCCTGTTCCGGGGCAAATTGTAATAGAGGCAGAGTGTGCGAGTGTGATAGGTGGCGATTGGCAGATAAACAGTGATGGTAGTGCTTCAGGCGGTCAATATGCTGTAGTGACTGGACAACCTAACAGTTTTTTCAACCCCCCAACGGGCAATGATAGCCGATTGCGGTTTGAAGTAGAAGTAGGGCAAGCGGCTAATTATCATCTATTCGCCCGAATTCAAGCACCTTCATCGTCTAGTGACTCGTATTGGGTACGGGTGAACGGGGGTAACTGGATCCGTTGGTCAAGTGGTATTACCCGAGGATCACAGTACAACTGGAACCAGGTACCGAATTCGCCTTTTAGCTTGCAAGTAGGCACCAATACCATTGAGTTTGCCTACCGGGAGAATGGGGTTCGGTTAGATAAGTTGCACCTGAATCTGGATGGTACAGTGCCTACGGGACTGGGTGGCCCAGAAGGTTGCTCAGGTACCCCGAAAGCGACTATCATAGCTAGCACCACCGAAGGGATTGCGCCATTGACAGTCAACTTTGATGGTAGCACTTCTCGGGATACAGATGGAACGATTGTAAGCTATGCATGGAACTTTGGGGAAGCAGGTGCTACGGGTAGTGGTGCTCAAGTGAGCTATCAGTACACAACTCCGGGTACGTATACCGTCAGTCTGACAGTGACCGATAATGACGGCCAGAGTGATACCGAGAATGTTCAAATTACAGTTCTTGATTCCACCCCTGTCAATCAAGGACCAGTAGCAGATGCCGGTTCAGACCAAGTGGTAGTCGATACAGATAACAGTGGTAGTGAGACGGTGAGTTTGGACGGCAGTGGCTCTAGTGATAGTGATGGTACGATCGTTAGTTATGAGTGGGTTGAGAACGGCTCGCAAATTGCAACTGGGGTGAACCCCGATGTTGACTTAAGTGTAGGTAGTCATACCATTACGTTGACGGTGACTGATGATGATGGGGCGACAGGAAACGATGTGGTTCTTATAACGGTAGATACGCCTCTACCCACTATTCCAGTAGCAGATGCTGGTTCAGACCAGATTGTAGTAGACTCTGACGAGAATGGTACCGAGAGTATTACATTGAATGGGAGTGGCTCAACGGATGCTGATGGAACTATAACTGACTATGTATGGACAGAGAGTGGTACACAGTTGGCAACGGGCATCAATCCCACTATAGATTTGACAGTCGGTGATTATATTATCACTTTGACGGTGACTGATAACGATGGAAATACTGATTCTGATGAGGTCGAAATATCAATACAAGATCCAGGGTCAGTAGCCGGGTATGCCATTCATGTGAACTTCAGTAATGATGGGTTCAGTCCACAACGATTTGTAGCCCCCTGGAACTATACCGGACGAGCAACTAGTCAGAACCCAAGAATTAATGATCTAAAAGATGTGAATGGCGCATCTACCGGGGTTAACTTGAAATTATTCGCCTCGACAGCCAGTGGTGACCGATGGAACGGCAGTAGTAACAACGGAGTAGGTGGTAGTCTCTACCCTTCTGAAGTTATGGATAGTTATTATTCTGTTGATTTCTGGTCGCCAGTCACTATGACATTAGAAGGACTGAATCCGGCATTAATGTATGACTTCACTTTCTATGGTGGCACTAACGAAAGTAACCGAACCGCTGAATACCGAATTGGTGGACAATCAGTAACTCTGAATGTTAGTGGTAACGCCACTGAAACTGTATCCATTACTGGAGTAAGTCCCACACCATCTGGAACAATAGACATTACTGTAAGTAAAGGTAGTGGTAACCGAGGTGTATTAAACGCAATGATTGTTGACGCTTATTCTGCTAACAATAATGCAAGAGTTGCAACTGCTTCAGAAGCATCTCTGTCAGATGAAGAGTTGATAGAAGAGTTTGGGCAGAATATACCCAGCCTTGAGCTAGTTCCTAACCCAGCAACGTATAATAATATTCAGCTTGTGCTTAATAATTATAACGATGAGTCAGCATTGTCAATAGAGTTGATTAACGCTATGGGTAACATAGTATTTAGTCAAGGATATGTCTCAAGCGGAGATGAAGTTGAAGTACTAAAGTTGGACATGGTAGATGATATTGGTAGTGGAGTGTATTTTGTTAGAATTACTCAAGGTTCTTCAGTCGTACAAGAAAGATTAGTCGTTTATTGATATATTACGGGGGATATAGAACAAGCCCCCTTTCATTTAAGGTTAAATAATGGTAGTTCAAGCCCAATCGGAGAGTTTCGATCTGATCTTAGTTGGTACTGGTTTTGCCTCCTCTTTCTTTCTAAAAAAATATTTAGAGAAGAAAGAGCAGCCAGTTAAGGTTTTGGTATTGGAAAGGGGGGTAAAGTTTACTCATAGAGAAAGACTACACTTTAAACAAACTGACGACACTTACAATGGTATAAGTTGGAAAAGTGCTCGGAAAGCAATTATTAATGAAACACCCGAAAAAGAGTGGGTATTTGATCCTAACTTCGGAGGGAGTTCTAATTGCTGGACAGGGTGTACGCCCCGGTTTATGCCGAGTGATTTCAAGCTAAAATCAACGTATGGCGTAGGTGAGGACTGGCCGTTATCATATACTGATCTAGAAACTTACTATGAAGAGGCTGAGGAAATTATGTCTGTGTCAGGACCCGATGCAACTCCTTTTCCCAAAAAAGGTAAATATCCCCTTCCACCCCACCAACTTTCTTCAGTAGATCAAATACTACAAAAAGAATACGGAAATTTGTACATCAGCCAGCCTACGGCTCGAGCTAGTCAGGCTGTAGGAAAAAGGGCAGCCTGTTGTAGTAGTGCTGTTTGTAATCTCTGCCCGGTCAATGCTAAGTTCACTATTGAGAACACACTAGCGTACTTATATGAAAAGGCTGATATTGAAGTACTACTAGGAGCAAAAGTTTACGGTTTAGATCTATCAGGAAATGTAGCTCGTTCAGTACTATATGAAATAGACGGGAAACGAAAGGAAGCCCATGGGGAAATTATCGCTTTAGGGGCTAATGCCATCTTTAACGCTCACATTCTTCTCAATTCAGGAGATGCTAATAAAAATACTGGACGAGGGCTGTGTGAGCAAGCCGGTGTGTACGTCTATTTACACTACGACGGACTAGAGAACGTAGGGGGAGGGTCGGTTATTCCTGCTAATGGATTCATGATGTACGATGGAGGTCATCGAAAGGATAGAGCCGCCTGTTTGATTGAGCATCATAACTTGCCGTACATTCGCAATGAACGAGGAAAATGGCGAATGCTTTCCAAATTTAAGTTTGTGTATGAAGATATTCCTGACGATGGTAATAAGGTGATGCCTTCAGATGATTTATTTTTACCTAAGGTCAATTTTGAAGGGCATTCATCCTATACTTTGCGAGCAATAGACCAGCTGAGTACAGACATTGAGAAGTTCTTCAGTGTACTTCCAGTAGAAAAGGTGATAAAGGATAGTTATATTCAGAAAACGGAGGCTCATATTTGCTCTACTACCCGGATGAGTAAAAACCCTGACGAAGGTGTAGTTGATGCAAATTTAATACATCATCAATATCGAAATTTATTAGTACTAGGTAGTGGGGTATATCCGACAATTTCGGCTGCTAACCCAACGCTTACCCTGTCGGCGTTATCGCTTAGGGCAGCTGATCATCTGTGAATACGAACCTATGAACCGGAGAAACTTTATCAAGATAATTGGAGGAGCTGGAGCTGTTGCTGGAACCACTTACTTGGTATTCACGGATTTTTACGATGTGGTGGAAAAGATAATTCGGCAGGAGCTCTCTTATTTACCAATTAATGAAGATGTGCTCTCGAGTTTTATCGCAGACGTTAGAGAAGAAAAAGCAATAACCCAGTTTGGTTTTAGTAAGGAGTGGTTTATCCGGACTCACTTTCTAGTGGGAAGTATAGGAAAACAGATACTACCATATCGATACAAATATTTACAGTATGAAGAACAGATATTAGCTACTTTTTTGCTTTCTACCGACTTCTTCCTCAACAAGATGGATGAAACCAAGCCAATACGATATGTGAAACTCTATCATCCGTATAAAAGAGCTTGTAGTAATCCCTTCTCCAGCATATATTACAGCAACCTTCAACCACTAGTATGATTACGTTAGACAACTCAAAAAGTGTTGCCAATATTGACGACAGTAAACGTAAGAGTCAGTTTCTTCCGTATATTCATAATTTTCGGGGAATAGCTATTTTGTATATCGTAGCTTTTCATTGCTTGAGTTCATTTGGTTGGGGAGACAATATTCTAGAGAAAAGAATCTGTAATTCATTAGTGGTGTATGGAACAGTGCTTTTCGTTTTTATTGCCGGATTTTTATTTCAGCACCTCAATGCTAATCACCACCATAATGACTTTAATTTTAAGGTCTACTTAAAAAAAAAATAGCTTATGTTATTCTTCCTTATATACTTGCCTCAATACCAGCAATTATAGATAAGTTTTATTTTTCAGCATCTAACTTTCCCTGGATGCCATCGGCTATTGAGGAAAGTAACTGGCTAGTTCAAGTAGTATTCATGTTGATTACAGGCAAGCACTTTGGCCCGTTCTGGTTTATTCCCATGATTACCCTAATCTATCTTATAGCTCCAGTATTACTATTTTTAGATCGGCTCTCCTGGTTTTATCGTTACCTTTTCCCAATAATATTTTTAGCAGGCTGCTTTCTATATCGGTTTGGTTACAACTCTTCAATCGTTGAGTCATTTTTGTATTTCCTGCCTATCTATATATTTGGCATGTGGGCGAGTCGCTATCGGGAATCAATCTTGAGTAAAGGATACCACTTACTTATTCCTCTGGTTGTATTTTACAGTGCAATCACGTGTCTAGAAATACTCGATATACTAGCAATAGGTAAGTCATACGCCTATGGTGAAGATCTAAAGGACAATGCTTACCTATTCAACCTTGGTAAATTAAAGGCATCTTTCCTCTGCATTATCTTCATGCTATTGCTTCACCGTTTACGGCATATAAAAGCAGGTATTTGGGGGGTACTAGCTACCTGTAGTTTCGGAATATTCTTCGTTCACCTGTACTTGATCCGGTTTGTAGAAATTATAGTCGCCAGGGTGAATATAGATATTATTTTTAATAGCATAGTATACCTAGGGCACGTCGGTTTAATCATTATTATTTGTTTGGTGATTGTTTGGTTGGTCAAGATAGTTACAGGAAAGAAAAGTCGCTATTTGATTGGTTGTTAGAGTTTATTAGGGTCTATTCTTGAAATTGGATGATAAAAGATAGATTGATCATTGTTGTTTTTGCTTGTCTGGTGTTCATAGTTAGCAATATGCTACTGAATGGCTACCTGTCATCTTATCAGTCATTAGGTGATGAGATTGCTGCTCCAGCTGACGCGTTACACGAATGGCATTTAAATAAAAAAGCTCCTTTTGAGTACCGAATACTTTTTCCGGCTATTGTGCTGTCCGCATGGACGGCTACCCGAGGAGAGAACACAGCCTTTTATTGGTCTTATGTATCAATAAGTCTAATTTTTTTTATTGGGGCAGCTTTAGCATTCTTCCAACTTTTGCTGGAATTAAGGTTTTCCCGTCGACTTTCATTAACGGGGGTAATCATTTTCTTATTACTACCTCCTTTACTACTGGCCTATACTCTGCCAGTACATACACGCGAAGATACATTAGCATATCTCATTCTATGTCTGGGGTTACTTTTTCTATTGAGAAAACAGTACGTTTGGTTCTTTAGTATTTGTTTGATTGGTGTTCTGTGTCGGGAGACTTTGCTGATTTTGCCCTTTATATTCCTGTTCTTTGTCAAAGATTTTTCATTCTGGAAGCGAGCATTCTTAGCATCACTTCCTATAGTAGCCTGGCTTGCCCTACGGATACTGGTAGAAACGAATAAAGCAGCCTATGACCCCCTGGAGGGGTTCAAATGGAACTTAGCCAACCCAGCACAGGTCGTGGTATTTGCTTTTATTACTTTTGGTCCGCTATGGATATTGTGGTTAGGAGGGCGAAAACTCGTCTTACGAAAAGAAAGCTCTAAAAATATGAATGAGAGAGTTCAGATGTTGGCAAGATCCGCACCCTGGGCGTTGACCTTGATTATAGTTACTACCTTTTTAGGTGGAATTTATAACGAAATTAGACTTCTTTATCTAGGGTTTCCATGGGTGATTAGCTTATCATTAGTTTTTATAAAAGCCTATCAAGATCAATTAAGATCAGCCATAAATTCTAAAGGCTACATTAGAGGCATTACAGGATTAATTTTGCTCGCTGGTGTAGGGTACTATTTTATCTTTAAAAATCAGGATGCTCTTCTAGCAATTACCCAGCATGATATTCCAGTGCTTATTTGGCTAACAATAGGGTTAGTAATGACTACGATAACGGTCGCAATATTACTGCTTATTGGGGTTGCTCATAGGCAACGTACACTTAGTCTAAATTTTCATGAATAATAATACTGTAGTACGTCAAAAACAGAAGCCCAAACTCTTATTCACAACCATTAGTGAACACTATTGGCAGTGGGGCGAATGGCTACTCATTGTTGGTTTCTGTGTCATTCCGTTATTTGTAAAATTTCCCTTCAGAATCAATCTGTTTCTTGCCTGGGAGGGGGCGTATCGCTTGGCTGAAGGCCAAATACCCTTTCGTGATTTTGGTATGCCCCTGGGTTTTGGTTTTTGGATCATTCCTGCATTATTTTTTAAGCTGTTTGGCCCTCAAATGATTACTCTGATTAAAGCTCAGGTATTTATCAATGCTATTACCTTTATTTCGTTTCGATCCATTATAAAAACTTTGGGGTTAGGAGCTGATCGTAGAATAATAGTATTGTTGGTAATGGGGCTCACGTATGTGCTAGTCAATTTTTGGCCCTGGTATAACAATATGGTCTTTGTGTACGAGCTGTTAGCAGTTCAGATGCTATTGCTAGGCTGTTATCGTTTTCAGCATTGGAAAACTCATTTGTTTATAGCTCTATCTACGCTGTTTGTTGTACTGTCCATTTTTACTAAGCAAGATGGTGGTGGTTTAACACTCATGCTAGTGTCAGCACTAGCACTACTTTATACGTATAGACACCGTAAGTGGCAGCTATTAGGTAGCTACGTAGTGAGTGGTACTCTTTGGGGAGCACTATTTATTGTTCCATTTCTATCCCATGATTTTAGCTATTGGTTCAATTTTGGTCAGCCGCCCCATTATTCCCGCATCAATCTATACGATTTCCTGGGTGATATTTTTGGGGGTTCCCTGGTTATCAAACTATACTTGGCTTTAATACTAACTCTCCTAATATATCGCTATCGTAGTTGGGTTAGTTTCTGGCAAGATGAGAAAATGGTTATGTTTGCCCTGCTTAGTTTCGGTATACTAGGGCAAGCCTTACTCATTCAGGTAACCAGCTATATTCCGCATAATGTAAATGTCTACTTTCATAGCTTTGCTATCGCTATGCTGTTATTTCTGGCTGGTAATACCCTTTTCCAATGGAATAGCGTAGTCGGGGTGTTACTTTCAATTTTTTTGACATTCTTTTGTTTTTCAGGGGACTACTGGCTGTATACTAACCGAGTCTTCCGAAAGATATTATCCCAGCAAAGTAGCGAAAATGTCATTTCTAAAAGTTCTTGGTCGGCTAGTGATGATGAAGAACAACCAACCCGAGCCAATTGGGTGGAGTCAGACTATGAAGTATTTGAGGATGTAAAATTGCCTGAAGAAACTATTCAGGGTATAAAGAATATAGAGAGTCTCGAGGTAGTTCAGCAGAAAGGAGGAAAGCTGAGGGCATTGAATATGTCTGAGCTAACACCATTAGCCCAGATTCTGGATTATACACTAGAAACCGGGACTGATTATCCATTATGGTTTCACTACGGAGTTTCTATGTTTGATCGGGAAGTAGATATGTTTTGCAAGAAAATAGAGCAGCAAGAATATGATTTGGTATTGTTTGAAACAATTCCCAACCTGAATAATTTTTATCCCGAACAGGTGCAAAATTGTTTGCAGCAGAATTACAAAATGATTGACCGTTTTTTAGCCCCCAGAATAAAGCATAACGCCCACGTTGAGGTTTATATAAGAAATCAGAAATGATTCAGTGAGGATTTTACCGTTTCCCAGAAGGAGACAACTCGGGCTTTCCAGCTATTTTGCTGGGCAAAGGAAACTCGCTGTTGAACTAAGTCATTGTCATTAGCTTGGATAACAGCGTAGGTAATTAATTGAGAGAAAGAAGCATGGTCGGAAGAAATATGGCAGATATCTTTGAAAGAAAGTACATCTTTAGAAAAGTCAGTAGTGACTACCGGTTTTCCCATTGCTAGGTACTCGTTAATTTTTAGAGGATATATACTTGCGGTCAGTGTAGTCTTCACGAAAGGAATGATAGTACAGGAGACAAACTGTAGGTAGTGGTGAAGCTGATGGTGGGGCTTAGGGCCGATGAATAAAATATTTGGCAAGCTACTAAAGTCTAACTGATGATAGCCTTGGTCGTTTCTGGGGCCTATGATTAACAATAGTTTATCGGGGTGATTCCGGGCTATCTTGAATAAAAGAGGATAATCCACTCGCTGGTCTAAGTTGCCAACAAAGCAGACGATTTCTTCTTTAACAGAAGCAATTTCAGAAGGTTTTTCATTATTAGGTGGAGGGTAGGGAAAAGAGTTAAGGTCTACCGCATTTGGTAAATGGTGTACTGGGCATTGGGTTAATGATTGAAGCTTTCGTGCTAATTCTTTAGAGGTAGCAAAGGCAATATCAGATTCCTGAATGGCTTCCTTTTCTAGTTGAACCCCGTGTTTTGCCCCGTAAGTGACCTGACTTATATCATCGCGTGACTGGTAGACAGCGAAGGCTGGCAATTGGTCTTTGGGAAGAATTGCGTGATAAAATGGATTAAAAGAGTTGAAAAAGATATAGTGACGAACGTCGTAATGCTGAAGTAGAGACTGTAAATTCTTTTGAATAATTCGGCGATTCTTCCGTAGAAAAAATCGGTATAACCAGCTCCCTTTAGGTAAAAAGTTAATGGGTAATGTTAGCGATGGAGTTACTGCATAAAATTTAGCGCCGAGAGTTGGTAAGTGTTGATAACGATGTTTTGTAGAAAAGAAACGCTTAAGCCGGGTTCTAATTTTGGGTTGCTGGAAATCAGCAATAAAATCTTTAACAGTGAAGGGGTTATCGAAATAAAATACCCGGTGTTGTTTAGAGAATTCTTTAGCTAAGGATAATGCTGCTGAAGAAATGTCATTATCCCAGCTTGACATGCTAATAAAAATCAAATCCATTGGCAAGAATACTGTTAAACAATATGAGTATTAGTTGATCTATTTCGGAAATAGTAAAATACATTGAATATTTTACTTTAAAAACTGTAAATTTAACCAGAAATAATTTTAGAATGACTAAACTGCCTAACTTTCTGATAGTAGGGGCTGCAAAATGTGGTACTACATCTATGAGCGAGTACCTGAAACAGCACCCACAAATATTTATCAGTGAAGTAAAAGAGCCCCGCTTTTTTTCTAGCCAAGCCCATTCGTTTCCACTCAATGGACCAGGGGATGCTAAGCGCGAGAGTAGATACATTAAGAAGTACGCTGATTATCAGCAACTATTCCAATCAGCCAACGGTCAACTAGCAATAGGAGAGGCCAGTGCCGATACCTTGTACTACTACCAAAAAACTATTCCAGCTATCAAACAATACGTAGATGAACAGCCAAAGATTATTATCATGCTACGAGATCCGGTGAAGCGAGCATTCTCTGCTTATCAGCATCTTATTCGCGATCAGCGGGAAACTGCTTCTTTTGAAGAAGGATTGCGTAAAGAAGAAGAACGTACTCAAAATAATTATGAGTTAATATGGTACTATCGAGGAGTAAGTCGTTACTATGAAGCTGTAAAAGCTTTTATAGATAACTTTGCTCAGGTACACATTATCATCAATGAAGATATTCGTAGAGATGAGAAAGGAGTCTTTCAGAATGTGTTTACTTTTCTGGAAGTAAATACTGATTTTACCGTAGATACTAGCATTCGATACAATGCCTCGGGAGTTCCTCATAGCAATTGGCTTCATAACTTTCTGTTTGAGGAAAACTGGTTGAAACGATCAGTCCGCCCAATTACTTACCGACTCACATCCCAAAAATTCCGGCAACAAACGTCTAATAAAATGTTGACCCGCAATCTGCAGCGAATGGAGATTTCACCAGAAATTGCTGATATACTAAAGGGAGAGTTTTTGGATGAGAAGGCCAAACTAGAAGAATTACTAGGGCGAACGCTGCCCTGGCTGAATTGACTTAACCATGCGTAATACCTCTTTCAGTGCCATTCTTTTTGGCTTTATACTTTTAGCATCGCCCGGTTGCGGATCTTCGTGTCCAGAATGTAGTCTGGAAAAGCGAATTCTACTAAAACCAGATATGGTTATTAACGAAAATGCAGTAGGTAAATCACAGCATCTCGTTGATGAACAGGCCAATTGGAAATCTAAATCACTTGCCTTCCAGCCCCAAAGTATATGGCGACCCGATTTTTCTTGGAATGAGCCATTGCACCTAGCTATTGACTTACAGGCTACTTACCAAGTACAAAGGATCGCCTTATATCGAGATGCTGAATTTTTGGATGATATTGAAGGTGAAGTCAGTATTTACTACGGAGAACCTTTTGATTGGAAGCCCCTATTAGAAAGGGAATCAATTGAGCGAAATAAATGGCAACAACTTACCTTTGAACCCACTGAAACCCGATTTCTCAGAATTAAAATAGAAGGTGGCAAGGTTAACCTTGGTGAGTTATTTTGCTTTGGTGACCTGGTTAGTAAAGTTGCTACTGATCTTTCAGTTGATACTGTAACAACCAGTGTGTCTGAAAAAACAACCTTTGATGAAATGTTGGGGATCAACGCATTTATCGATGATCCCATTGGTCGGTTAGATTATTTTGGCTTCATCCGCGAGTATCATAACTGGCGGTGGGTAGAACATGAAGATGATACCCCTTTTCCGAACAATGTAAACCATTGGAGTCCGGGAAATAGCAAGTGGGATTTTGACCAGTTTTACCGGAATATGCATAAGGCCGATATACTGGCCTGTCCTTCGATCAAAGAAAACCTCAAGTGGCTTCGTCGTAACCATTGGGAAATTAATACTCGTCCGGCACTGCCAGATGATGATGCTAGCGATCCTCGCTCTTATATCGCTCATGCTGATCATATGTTTCAGTACGCTGCCCGCTATGGTTCCAGACAAATTGCTGATTCTTTATTAAAATTAGCCGATGACCAGGTAGTAAAAAGCGGATTAGGTTATCTGCAATATTTTGAGAATTGGAATGAGCAAAATATTTGGTGGAAAGGTCGGGCGGAATACTTCACACCCTATGAGTTTGCTGCCATGAGTAGTGCTGATTATGATGGTCACATGCAAGAACTTGGGACTACTATTGGGCTGAAAAATGCCGATCCAGAAGCTAAGTTAGTAATGAGCGGGTTAGCTAGCCTAAATCTGGATTACGTGAAAGCAATGAAGTTCTGGTCAGATCATCATCGCAATGGTAGTTTTCCGGTTGATGTGCTAAACTTCCACCACTACAGTCGTTACCAAAAGGGTAATAAACGCCATGCTATTAGTCCGGAGGATGATAGTTTACAGGCGCAATTAGAAGAACTAGTTGCTTATCGGGATCAACACCTTCCTACTCATGAGCTTTGGCTCACTGAATTTGGTTATGATACTAATCCTAACTCACCCCAAGGAGTTCCGGCCATTGGTAGTTTTACCAACGAAGAGGTGCAGGGCATTTGGTTAGTAAGAAGTTTATTAGCTATATCAGCAGCAGGTATTGATCGGGCATCTATTTATATGTTAAAGGATGTTAAAGACGATGATCCATCGTTATACAATACCAGTGGTATTACCAGTAGCAAGAAAAGTGGTTGGCAACCCAAACCTGCTTGGTACTACCTGAAAGCACTGTCAGGATACTTGAAAGGAATGCAATTTGAGCAGGTCATATCTTCAACTAATCAGGAAGGTGTTTTCGTATATAAGTTCATCCGAAAAACTCCTGATGAATCCCGCCCTAGGTCAGCCTACGTTGTATGGAGTGGGACTTCTGAAGGTAAAGTTGTTGACGAATATCAACTCAAACTTCTCCCTCAGGAAAAATATGGTTTGGTGGTAGGACTACCTTCCAACAATTCGCAAGATCAAAATACTGATATACAGCAGGTTAACAATATAATTCTCCTTTCAGTAACGGAGAAACCAACCGTGGTTCTGGTGAATGACCAGATGTTTAATAAGTCTCTTTTTACTGTTAATGGAAGATACAAAGTTGAGTTAACCCCGTCCATGCTGTCCTTTGATGGCTCTGATGATACTCAGGTCGATGGAATGTTAGGGTTAGTCGACGAGCAAGAAGTGGTAGGTAACCCAATTATGGGAGGCACTACTGATCCTAAGACTAATTGGAAAACAATGAAGCTAAAGCCCGAAGCATATCCTTACTCAGCCTACTTAGATTTGGGAGAGATTACGGAAGTGAGTATTGTTAGCTTATTTGATACTAATAATGAGGGGGATTTCTCAATTTCAGTAGGTGAGTCAGGTAATTGGCAAACTATAGCTACTGATCGGCTGCAACAATACAAAAAGTGGAGTCATCATATTGTTAACTCTGCTACGCGCTATATCAGATTAACCAAACATAGTCCTTCAGCCAATGTAGGAGAAGTAGTTATTTATGCTCAGCATCAGGAGTAGATTGATCGAGATACCTTAGTCTATCCATTAGCACAAAACAGGCGTAGAATACAAAGCCCATAGGACGTTGAGTAATTGATTCCTGTACGTATCCTGCTACGGTTAGGGCAAAGAAACTGGCAAGGTATGCTGCATACAGAGCTTTGACTCTTGGGTCATTACATCTCCTATAGTTGAGAAGACCCACGGTGAGTATTACGAAGAATACTAGTAAGTAGAGACTAATACCAATCCACCCTAATTCTAAAGCAAGAGCCATATAGTAGCTATCAGGAGGAAATCCGGCTAAGGGATGATCCGGCACAATTTCTTCCCCTAATGCTCCAGTAGTGTTTAATCCGCCTCCAATAGGATGAGAGCGCATATAAGGCTGAATCCTTTCTTTATTTGCCACCCTCACGTTAAATGAGGCATCCTCGGTAGGAGAGAAGGTAGACCGAATAGAATTGATAGTAGCACTGCCGTAATAGGGAACGTACATAATAGCTAGTATGGCAAAGACCGTACAGACACCTAAGACCAGTGTGCTTTTTCGGTGTAAGGTCAAAAATCCGTAAAATACAATACCCACCACGGTCATAGCTACGGCTGTACGGGTTCCCGAGTAGGTCATAGACACTATAAAAAGCCCGCCCATGACTAGTAAGACGGCCTTTTTCTTCAAGTCTCGTATCCCCATAGCCAATACAACTGAAAATATGCCAGCAAATGACATAAACATCCCAAAAGTTGCTGGATCAGATAAAAATGACCATTTACGCCAGCGCCCTCGTATAAAGTTCAAACCTATACTCTTAGGGCTACGACTAATCCACGCTAAATCATAGGCAGGAAGCCCCGCAAACTCCTGATAAAAGGCATATAAGGCAGCCAACAAGCTAATAGCTAGCCAAGTGATGGTAAATACCTTCACATAATGCTGGGTATCAAAAAGCCTAATGAGTATAAAGTAGGTGATTATGTAACCAAGGATTCCGCGCACACTAAAAAGAGAAGCTTGAAGAGACGGGTTGTTAGGGTTAAATAATTGTATTAATAAATAACTTATCCATAGCAACACCATATAGAAAATGATGCTATTATATGCAGTTATTTTCTGAAAATGATGCTCTTTATTGACAAAGATACCACAAAAGGTGAGCAGCAAAAGGACATCGGGAAGGGAGCCGAATGGGAAATCATAAATACCAATGATACGAGGGATAAAGAAGGTAAACGAGGAAATAATAACGATCAGGATGAATCCAATTCGTATGTTTAGTAGACAGGCTAGGGCGATTGGAGTGCCTGTAATGAGTATAAGCAAGAATGCACCAATTTCTATCCCTATTCGCGCCGTAGCCCAAGCCGCAAAAACCGAGAATGCACCTAATAAAACATATCCCAAAGGGTTGTTTAGTTTCTCAATAATAAAGTGTCGATAGAGCTTTTTAGCTATCCAACGGTAAATCAGATCTTTCCAGATGACAAACTGCTTTAGTATATGGTTAATAGTAGTAATCACAAGAAAACGATTTTTACTAATATATAAGCATAGGTAGCTGCCACAAATAGAATAGTAAGTAGTACACTAACATATTCAGGTTCTTCGGTCAATCTCTTCATAGTGAGTTATGATTATAAGTTTCGGGAGCGAAGAGCTACTAACTTGTCAATACCAAATTTATACCAGTACCCCGTCTGGTTTATTATCTCGAGAAGGTTCACTCCGATTATTTGATTTAAGAAATATTGGCGAATGAAAAATCCGAGTAAGTGGGTAGTGACAGTAGCTACTGCTGCCCCCATAACCCCGAAGGAATGTATCATAAAATAATTCAGTACAATATTAAGCACTGCACTACTGAGCACAAAATAGAATGTCCAGTGAGCTTTTCCAATAGCATCTAGGGTATTTCCAAATTGGCGATTAAAAGGGGCAATTACCCCATATAGCATAACAATTTGAAGTATCGACCCAGCCTCTTCGTACCCCTCTCCAGCAATAAAAACTACGATAGTCTTTGCTAAAATGATCACTCCTAATACAATAGGAATCATGGTCGCCAATATGGCAGCCACTGATTTCTCGTATAGTACTTTAGCATTGCTCAGAGAGTTTTTATCTGACCCTACTAATTTTGGATACGTAATAGCAGCTACGGAGGACATGGGCACTTCTACAAGTCTCGTAATTCTGAGAGCGGGGTTATAAATGGCTACTGCTGCAGGTGAAATCATACCTCCTAGCATCCAACTGTCAATATTATTCAGTATCATGGAACTTAAGTTCGTACCGAAGGAATATTTTCCATGCTTAAAAATTGCCCGTAAATACTCTAGTTGATAACTAAAGCGGAAAGCTTGATATTTTCTAATATGCCATACGGATACCCCAATACTGAAAATGATAGCAATAATCTGAGCGACTGCTAAATTGAATAATGACAAAGAGATATTCTCATAAAAAAATGCCAAAGCGACATAAAGTAGGAAAAGTAGTTTTTGTACGAAGTAAGACCAGAAAGAGGCTTTAAAATTTAGGTGAGCCTCGTGTAATACGTTATAATGAAGAAAGAAAGTATAGAAAAATGCATGAGCTACGTATACATAGCAAAGTAACTGTAAGTCGGGGGCACTCATCCAGCTACTAAGCGGTGCTGCCAGAAAAATCAACACTAGTGAAAGCACCAGAAATAAAATAATATTTAGAATCAATGCTGAACCTGCTACTGCCGCCTGATCTTTAGTGTCACAGGATACGAACTGACGAATTAAGGGGTTTTTAATGAAACCTTCCCGTACTAACTCGACTACTGCAGTAAATGACATATAAAGAACCCATGTTCCAAAGTCATTAACATCTAAAAACCGAACCAGAATGATAAAGGAAAAGAAACCGAACAGAGTAATAGAAAACCGTTGCAGGAAAGTGAAAAAACCTGAGCGGAGCCAATATGACTTTTGTATAAGTTGAACAATTCTTTTCAAGAAAATAGATTATTCTTCTTCTGCAAGTACTTCTTCTAAAGGAATGCTTATGAAACGCTCTATTCGCAAGCGGGCAATTGCTACTTGAGACTCTAATTTTATTACTTCAGCTTGGGATGCAGTGTAAAGCTGTTGGGCTGAATTATAGTTGACTAGGGTTTCCTCCCCTGTTTTAAATTTTTCTGATATTAGCAGAAAGTTAGTATACGCCTCCTCATTTTGTTCGGTGCCAATTTGATAGAGGGATACAGAAAGAAGATAGTTTTGGTAGGCTTCTAGTACTTCAGTACGTAAATCTAGCTGAGCATCATTCATTCGGGCTTGTATAATGGATTTTTGCTCCTGGGCTATTCTTACCTGCGCCGGATTGCTAATCAGGTCGCCAAAAGCTAGCGTTAACCCTAAGTTATATCGAGGGAAAAAAGGGAAACCTTCGCCCGGCTCAAAATCATCACGGATTGTAAATTCATTTAAATTGAAGGAAGCTTGAAGATTATCACTCCACGACCAGCGAGCTACGCCAATTTCTTTATTGGCGATAACCAGTTCGCTATTCAGAATCTTTTTATCAGCTCGTGTATTCCAGGCTAGCCATACCAGTTTTTCCTCAACAGAGAGATTTTCATAAGAATCCTGAGAGGAGTATGGTGGAGGTGCTACCTGAGCAATAGCGACATGGGCACTATACCATATGCTAAGTAGCAAGAAAATCTTCTTCATTACTATTAATATTAATAGATTGACTAAATATTGTCAAGGTTGCATTTATTGAGAACAGCACCCAAGAACTTTTCAGAGCTCTCTTTTAGAAAATCCAGAGATTCCTGGTCATGAGAATTAATAGGTTTTTCAGCAGATGTTACCAGTAGTAGTTGATCGGCGTAAGAGAGCAGCTCTTTAGTATCTGCAAAGTAATTTAAGGCTGGCCCTTCCAAGAAAATATAGTCATATTTAGCTCTCAGGTTTACAATAATGGAAGTAAGGGTATCTTTAGAGAATAGTTCTTCAGGGGTAGCTGTACCTCCCTCACAGCCAATGACTTCAATACCCTTAAATCCAGTACCAGAGGGGTATTGGGTAAAACTACCTTGCTCACCATAGGGAATACGCTCAAGTAGGGACTTGGTAGAAAAAAGCTTAGTAAGTGAGTTGCTTTTAAAGTTAGTATCAATAATCAGTACTCGATTTCGCTTCAAACTAAGAGCTAGAGCCATTGATAAAATAAAAGTTGTTTTGCCTTCTTTTGGTTTAAGACTACTTACCAGCCAAACCTGAGAGTTGGTGGACTCAATCTCATGACGAATATTTTTAAGTAATTCCCTAAACTTATTTATCGCACTATCTTTCAGGTCAGGGTGAAAGAAATATTCAGGACTAGTATATTTTGCCGGAACCTTGTTAAGAAACCCTAATGTAGGAAGAGCAGTCAGCCGCTTGAAAAGGACTAGATTGCTAGGAGACAAGTCAACATATGTTAATATAACTAGGGTAATCACGGTTAGGAAAAAGCTTACTGCGGTAGATATTACCACAATCAATATATCTCGGGACTGAACTGGATCATCGGCAGGGTAACCAAACTCGACTTGGCGTAGAGAGCCTCCGAGGTTTTGGGATAGTAGTCGGGCTTCATTCAGTTTATTAACAGCGTTGATATATTCATCCTGGGAAACTTCGATATCCCGTTCATATGCTTTGATTTGCGCTTCTTTGGAGGCAAAACCTGAGACGTTACCTCTCAAGCGACTAATTTCACGGTTAATAGAAGCTAGACTAGCTTTGGCAATTTCTAGTTCTACCTCACTGTTCACCCTATCAGTGAGTAACTTTTGTCGGGATGATCCAGTATTGATACTTTGGGAAGTAGCTTCACCTGCAATTAAAATCTGTTCATTAAGTTCTTTACGGAGCTGATCCAGTTGGCTTAATAAAGCCTCATTTTGCCCTGAGCGGATAATACGATTATTAAGCTCATTGATCTTATCTTTCAAGCGGACAATCCGACTATTAATGAGTTGGGCCTGCCGTTCCAATACACTCAAGTCGCCCCGGGAAAGCTGTTCATTGATTTTCTTAATAGCCTGTTCGTATCCGATAATCTTTTTCCTTTCACCTTCCCGGCTTTTCTCAAGATCGGTTATTTGCTGAATAATCGATTCACTTTGCATGTCTAGGTTTACCACTTCGTTAGAGGACTTGAAATTCTTTAAATCATTCACTCTAGATTCTAACTCCTCGCGTTTATCCTGAACCAAACTGACTAAAAACTGGATTGAACTGTTGGTACGTTCGCCTCGGGCGGTTAAGTAGTATCGAATAAATTCCTGACTCAAGGTGTTGACTGAAAATGCTGAAAGTAAAGGGTTCTTGGAAAAGTATTCAATCTTTACATAATCAGTACTTGGAATACGGGTGATAGTCAGGTTCTCTTCGATGGTGGCAACATCATAGTTAAGGTCTTTTAGAAGGGCTATGAGAGGAATATCCTCTTCGTTGAGCCGACTTAGTACTTGTATTGAGTCTAGTTTGTTTTGTAAGGCGACTGCATACGTAGAGAGATCTACTGATGCATATTTCTCACGGAATTTTGTCAAATCCTGAAAAGGAGTATTTTCGCGTAAGTCGTGAAGGGCTAACTGATATGAAAGTAGACTCAACATTTGACGAGAGTTCATATTCTCGATGAGGTTGCTGAACTTATTTTGCGTAGCAAAAAACGTCATGGCCTGTTGCTCTTGACTCAGCGAGATGTCTTGATTATCCGTAATTCCGGTAGCGAGTTGAGCAGAAGATTTGTATATATCTGGTGTGATAAACGTGACTAAGATGGCAGTTATTGCAGCAATGGCAACTACTGTTAAGATGAGCCACTTTTTTCTCCAAATAACTCTAACAAACCTAATTAGCTCCATAAATAACTCATCTTTATGTACACGTATTTCAGTCTTTGACGACCAATAGCCAAAAGTGCTGAGATAACCACATCTACTTACATTTACAGATGTAAATTTATATATTTAAAACAGCAAATTAAAAAAATTATATTGATTTATATAAAAATATTACAATCACAGATAATTAAGACGATCGTATCTGACTATTATTCAGACAAAAAATAAGGCTGAAAAGTGCAATTATTCACTGAGAAAGGACTCAATTCTTGTGAAAGTTGCAATCGATAGACTAAAAATAGTACGTTTACTACAAAATGTTACACATCACAAATTTCAACTCCTTGCTGTAACGAAGCCAAAGCATCCTCTTCCTTAGGAATAAATTCTTGAGCTACGTAGCCGTCAAAGCCAGTATCTACGATGGCTCGCATGATGGCGGGGTAGTAGAGCTCTTGGGTTTCGTCAATTTCAGCACGGCCGGGTACGCCACCAGTATGGTAGTGAGAAATATAAGAGTGGTATTTTTGAATAGTAGCAATTACATCCCCTTCCATAATCTGCATATGATAGATGTCGTAGAGCAGCTTAAAGTTTTCTGAACCAATCATCTTACAGAGTTCAACGCCCCATTCGGTATGGTCACACATATAGTCGGGGTGGTTGACTTTACTGTTGAGTAGCTCCATCACTACTAGTACATTGTTCTTCTCGGCTAGTGACATTATTTTCTTTAAGCCTTCCGCGCAGTTCTTCATACCCGTTTCGTCATCCATACCATCGCGATTACCCGAGAAAGTGATGACTTGCTTAAGTCCGGCTTCGGCTACCATGGGAATACTCTCTTCGTAGATTTTAATTAGATCACTATGATGGTCAGTACGGTTCCAGCACTTTTCAATACTGTAGCCATCTCTCAAAACCGAAGCTAAGGCGCAGGTAAGTCCATGTTTTTCTACTATTGGCCACTCTTCGGGCCCAAGCAACTCTACCGACTTAATACCCATTTTCTTAGCTGAAACACAGAATTCCTCTAGCGGTATGTTACCGTAGCACCACTTACAAACAGAATGATTGATATTGCCTTTCAAAGAAGTATCGGAAGAATGTGGCATAGATTGAGCGATTGATGAAGTAGAAAATAAGGCAGCACTGCCCGCCATATGTTTGATTGCAGATCGTCGGTTGGTTTTCATATGATATTTTTCTTAGTGTAGTTAATAATATTTAACCTTGGTAGTTCATACGGGTTCTTATTTCAGTAGCTGCTTCCTTGCCTACCCATTTTTCGCACAGATACAATCCCAAATCTAGAGAGGCGGAGACAGCACCTGCCGTGATAATGCCACTGTCCTCAACAATTCTGTCGGTAGCTACTCGCTGGCAATAGGGCTTGAGCGTTTCGTATTCGTTAAAGTTGGTGGTGGCAGTTTTCCCTTTTAGAAAGCCTGCGGCACCTAGAAGTAGACTACCTGTACAAATTGATGTCTTAAGCGGTACTTGATTGGCAGTCTTTATCCAATTCATAAAACCTTCATCGTACCTTAGCTGGCGAGTTCCAAACCCACCTGGGACGATAATAGCATCGTAGTCAGCTAACGACTCTCGAACTTTATGTGGCTTCACCTGCAAATCGAAGTTATCGGTTGCCATATCAGTGTACGCACAAATATCCCAGCTAAGATCAGGCAAAAAATTCATGGATTTCAGTCGGCTTAGAGGATCGTAAATTCCGAAAAAATCTAACCAGGTGATTCCGTTAAAAACAATGTAAGCAATACGTTTAGGGATGTTACTTGCAGTATTCTGTATTTCTTGGGCGACAGAGGTAGTTTGGGAATAAGCTATTCCAGTTGATAATAGTGTTGCTGTGCCTGCTAAACCTTTTAGGGCGGATCGTCGTGTAGTTATCATAATGGCTAATTAGACCTGGTTGCCCAAGTAGGCAATATACAGGTTTTGGGAGCGAAGCAAAAATATTTTCCTGATTGTGGGAAGTTTTGCGTACCTTAGCCATTACAAATTCCTCGTCGCAAGTTGGTAATTTTTCGTTCCAAAGTGATTCGGTGCAATGAGCTAATAATAAGCCATTTTACCTGTTGGACGATAAAAAGGGTGGAATTTTTTAGTGTAATACAACCAAACCAATCTTTGCAAATGCTACCAAAAGAAGTAAAGCACCAATAAATACTGAAGATTATAGATAGCAAAGTCTTTCGGTTCGTCCTTTAAGATGTAACGGAGAGAAGTTGATAAATATACTACCAAGTTGTTCATTAAACACAACGTACCTATGAAGAAGTTAAGTAGTCTAAAGTTAGGAATAGGAGCCTTATTCTTTATATTCACTATGCAATCCGGGTTTGCCCAAGATTTTTGTACCTGTAACCTAGCGCGGGAAACCGAGTGGGACAGTGATACACTTATTTACAGTGCTGATCTGACGGTGTTCTCTGAGTCTAGAGTGCATGAACTGTTTTTTGCCATTGCCCAGGATGACAATCAGACCTACTATATCCAGAGTAATGTGAGTCCTAAATTGTACATCTTCTCTAAAGCTGACCGTAGCGTCTCCGACCAATGGGGAGAGTTCGGTCGGGCGGTCAGTTTACGAAAAGCCATCCTGGAAATTCTGGGCGAGGATATGTTTCGAACTCAATGCCAAGGTGTGTACCTGGATAAACGTACTTACGATTTTTCTTCTATCCTGACGTATCTTGCTCCGGCTGGAGGAGAGAAGTGATTCTCAGATAGATTCATTACAACCCCTTGATTAAGAAAGGCGTAATATGAAGTTAATTATCAATACGATTGTGTTGATATAACAATACCAGTACGCGTTTCAAACACCCTTCAATTATCTCTTATGAATACTACTTGGACTGAAGAGAATTCAAAAGATTTTATACAGTACGGGAACGACTTTGTTCCGTACCGTGCTGAGCAGCAGCACATTATCAGTGAGTTAATTAAACCATTACCATCCTCTGCTAATGTGGTTGAGTTAGGCTGTGGGGCAGGTTTGTTGAGTTATCACCTACTGAAAGAATATCCGCAGGCTACGGTGTACGGCTACGATGGTTCACCTACCATGTTAGATCAAGCTACCCGACAGGTAGGGCAGTATCAAGACCGCTTTCGTACCCAGCTATTTGATTTAGCAGCTATTGACTGGCGACAGCCTGCTTTTCCGGTACATGCTTTCGTTTCCTCGCTGGTGATTCATCATTTAGATAATGCTGGAAAAGCACAGTTGTTCTCTGATCTTTACCAAGCACTAGAACCGGGTGGGGCGCTAGTGATTGCCGATATCATTCAACCTGCTACCGAGATTGGCTTTTCCATTGCCGCTCAACAGTGGGATACTTACGTGCAAGGACAACAGTACGAGGATGCTTACCAAATTTTTGTCCAAGACCACTGGAACTACTTTGCTTACCCTGACGAAGACCCCATTGACCAGCCTTCTACGCTACCAGATCAGTTGAACTGGTTGCGAGAAGCTGGATTCCACTCAGTAGATGTTTACTGGATGTTTGCCGGGCATGCGATCTTCGGGGGAAGAAAAAAATAGCTAACCGTCCTTCTCTAGTTCATCCAGATAGCTCTGTAAGTCTGCAAAATAAGTAGCAAACGTACTTTTATAATACTTCCTAATTACAAAGAAGCTTACCGTGGTTAGAAGCAGTGAAATACCAATTGTCACGATGAACGCCAATGGAGTATCGGGAGCGATAAAGTAATTGAGCTCTAGAAGATATACGGTAAAAAGTAGCAGCAAAATAATAACAGTAAATACCCAAAAATACCGCCGGAAACCAGCAAGAACGTTTGCGATAAAGCTACTGACCGATGACGAGGTAAATTTTTTGTTTACCAATCTATATTCCGCAAAACCAGCTAGAAACAGTAATGAGAAAATGACAAACGCCAACAATTGAATAGGCATAAGTTTAGAAGTATCGATCCAGGGATGGTGAGTAGGATCGTAGAAAAAATAGAAAAATACTAAAGCCAGGCTACTGATAATTGTTGCCATTGCCGTTAGCACCATACCGTTGAACAGCTTTTTATTGATTCCCGCCACCAGTTGAGATGTTCCCTGACTTATGATGTTTTTAATATCACTGGGGTTATGCATATCCAGTCCCTCGGCATGAAATCCTTCCCAGTTGCTTTTTAATTCATCCATGTTCATAACTCTTTTTCTTTTAGTTTATCGCGTAGTTTATTTTTTATTTTATTGATCTTGAAGCCAACGTTTGATACACTAATACCAATGATTTCTGCGATTTCCTGATACTTCAATTCTTCCAGATAAAGCGTGATAATAGCTTTCTCTACTTTCGTTAGGCTCTCAATGGCAGTGTGTAGAGAGCTAACAGCTTCCTTTTTGGTATTATTAGAATCGAGATGATGCATGACCAAATGCTCAGTTATTGACTCTTTGGTAGGTAGCCTCTTTACTTTTCGATATCTCGATATAGCAGTATTCAGGGCAACTCGGTAGATCCACGTAGATACTTTCGCTCGGTGATTGAATTTCGGAAAGGATTTCCATAACTGAATAAGAATATCCTGATACAAATCCTCCCGATCTTCGGTTTCGCGACAATAGACATTGCAAACCTTAATGAGAATTTGCTCATTTTCTCTCACCAACTTTGTGAATTCCTGCTCCAAGACCCGTAATTTTAATTACTCTTTACCCTGTTAGTCGTTAGGCTTGAAAAATACTTAGTAGTTTTGATAAAAAAATTAGCCTCTTACCATGTTTCATCGTCTTTATAAATACAACCACGATACCAATGAAAAACTCATTCATTATATGGATGAGAACGCGGTAGGCCATGAGCAAATCAACCTATGGATGAGTCACCTACTGAATGCTCACTTCGTTTGGCTATCCCGACTCAAAGAGGAAGTGTCGCCTTACACTGTCTGGCAGCAGCATGATCGTTCGCAGTGGCTTAATATCAATCTGCAGGCCTGGGAAGCAACACAGCAATTTTTAGATAATACTGATGATCTGACGCAAACCATCATCTATCAGAATACTAAAGGAAGTTCATTTCAAAACCAGATAGATGATATACTTTGGCATGTACTGAACCACTCTACCCATCATCGGGGACAAATCAGCACGATTATTCGTCAGCAAGGATTAGCGCCTGAGCCAATGGACTATATTTTTTATACCAGAGAAAAGATGGAGATATGAAATGTGAGAAGTTGGAAGAGGGAAGAAATTAGAAACTAGAAATTGACGGTTCGCCGAGGCGGCGGCATAGGATGCCCCGCATCGGCCGTCTGACCCGCCGTGCGATAGAAATTAAGATTTGTAGGTGTGTTTAGAAATTGAGAAATTTCGGTCTCCGGTACCTAATCCCAAATCGAATCATCGAGTCATGAAGATATTATTCTCTGAACACCAAACTGACTACTCAAGTTATACCTTCTCCTACGCGGTTTACTGTGTGAAAGAGAGTCAGGAAGAACTACCAGAAATTTACACTAAAGGCTTTCTGCCCTATACTGGTGATACCGACTGGAAGGAGGACGTATTTTACTTAGCTCGTAGCCTGCGGGTGAATCTGGCTGAATTTAAAACACTCTCAGAAAACCGCCGGATAGACCGAAAGATGGAACCGCTGCAAGCTGGAATGTTGGTGCAGCCCAAGTTAGAATTTGATACTAACAATCCTGAGTTTATAACTTTCTGTACTAACTATGCTGAGGAACGCTTTGCTGGGGGTAATATGGATGCCTCACGCTTGCAGTACGTACTAAGTCGCCAACTTATCAGTCATATCTTTACCTTTCGTAATACTGAGCAGATACTCGGCTATGTATTTGCTATCGTGGAAGACAATACTTTGCACTACTGGTTTTCCTTTTACGAGACCGAGTATATGCGCTCTCATTCACTGGGTAAGTGGATGATGTGGAAAGTCATCGATTGGGCTAAGGAGCAGGGCTTAGCCTACGTATACATTGGCACTTGCTACCGTGAGAAATCACTGTACAAAGTGCGTGACCACAAAGGCGCGGAGTTCTTTGATGGGCTACAATGGAATACTGATACGAGCCTGCTAAAGGAACTCTGTCGTACCGATGAGCAAGCCAAGCCTATTGACTTACTTAAGTCGGAACGAAAATATCAATTGGGAAAGGAGTATTTCTCCGAAGATGGTGATTAAACGCCTAACAGGCGAGTGAGTAATCCGGTCTTCACTGGTTTTGCGTAGAAGCCCGCCAGGTTTACAATACTAACTACATCTTGAGGGTGAAGCCGCTCGCAGCCTTGTACTGTGAGCAAATGATCCTCTGTATTCGTGTCGATTGACCAAGTTACAATGTCCTTGACATTATCCAGGTAGGAGGCAATTCGCTCTACACAGTTCATCTCCTGGATGTTGGTCTTAAACTTCAATGTTCTCATACCAATAAGCGAGAATTAAAAGACAATCATATAAATTTCTTTTGTACAAAGAAAGCTCCTAAGTCAAATTGAGTAAAAAGTCAATATGTACTATTTACTTTTTTGTACTAAAAAAAGTATCTATTTACCTAGAAGCAATATTAATCAACATGATATATTGGAAAATTAATATTATATTTTTTCTCCGAATAATATAATTAGGTCGTCTCTTTCCTTCTACTATCTTTGCGCTATGAAGTGGTTGATCCAGTGGGCAATCCGTTATGTGCCTCGTAAGTATTTGCAGTTAATTAGTCAACCTTTGTTGCGTTTGATAGCCTTTTTTTATCAGGGTGACCAGGTATTTTGCCCGGTTGATGAGCGAAGTTATCGCAAGTTTTTACCTTACGGACGCATTGAAACCCGCCAAAATGCGCTCTGCCCAGGTTCACTCACACTAGAGCGCCATCGCCTGCTTTGGCTCTATTTACAGGACAAAACCGACTTCTTTGTTGAGTCTAAAAAGCTACTACACGTAGCTCCCGAAATCTGCTATATTCCAAAATTCTCAGCGATGAAGTCGTTAGAATATACTACAGCTGATCTGGATTCGCCCTGGGCGGATATAAAAATGGATTTGCACGATATTCCGTTTTCAGAAAATACTTTTGATGTGGTGCTTTGCAACCACGTGATGGAGCATGTGCAAGATGATATTCGTTGTATGAGTGAAATTTGTCGGGTGCTGAAACCGGGTGGCTGGGCGATTATCCAGTCCCCAACCTACGATATTCCGGTAACCCAGGAAGACCCATTGATAACTGATCCTAAAGAGCGAGAACGACTCTACGGGCAAGACGATCACGTACGTCGCTACGGACATGATTACGGTGATCGATTACGCCAAGGAGGTTTTCAGGTTACTGAAGACGACTATGTAAAACATTTTACACCCGAACAAATTCAACGATACGCCTTGCTGGATAATGAGATTATATACTTTTGCCAGAAACCTGAAACGGATAACGGATAACGGAAACTGGAAACCGGAATTAATAATAACGACTGCTTGCTGTGGACTATTGACTGATAACTAAGATATGAAAGTACTCATTTTAGCCGGAGGGTTTGGTACCCGATTAAGCGAAGAAACCCATCTGATTCCCAAGCCAATGGTAGAGATCGGGGGGCGGCCCATTCTGTGGCATATCATGAAAATCTATTCTAGCTTTGGTTACAACGAATTCGTCATTTTATTAGGCTACAAAGGCTACGTCATTAAAGAATATTTTGCCAATTATTTTCTTCATCAAAATGATGTGACCATTGATATTGCTCACAATCAGATTGAATCGCATAGCCAGCACGATGCTGAACCTTGGAAAGTAACCCTGATCAATACCGGGCTAGAAACGATGACCGGAGGGAGATTAAAACGGGCGAAAGCCTACCTGAACAATGGACCCTTTATGTTCACCTACGGCGATGGGGTATCAGATGTCAATATTAACGAACTGGTAAAATTTCATCAAAGCCATGGCAAGTTAGTGACTATGACCGCTGTACAACCCGAGGGACGTTTCGGGGCGATGAAGTTTGGTGAGAATCAGGTGGTGGAAAGTTTTGAAGAAAAACCTGAGGGTGAGGGTGGCTGGATTAACGGCGGTTTTTTCGTCTGTCAACCGGAAGCTCTGGACTACGTAGCCGGAGATCATATCATGTTTGAGCGCGAACCCATGCGGCAGTTAGTGGTTGATAGTCAGTTAGCCGCGTACAAGCACCACCAGTTCTGGCAGTGTATGGACACTTTGCGCGATAAAAGAGCATTGGAAACTATGTGGAACGAGGGTAGCCCTCAGTGGAAAATCTGGTAGTTTCAAAAAATTCTATTTTTAACTATACGTATATTGGTGAACCTCAAATCGAGAAATCTACAATATTGTAATAGTGTTTGAATAGAAAAGGTATGGACGTACTTATTGACGTCACCAAAAATCTAATCGATCAGTTTGCCAAGTATTTTCGACTAATACCTCAAGGGGGCTGTTTCATTATTCCTCCTGATATCGGTACCAATAATGCAATAACTCGATGTGTATCGTTCCCCGGCGAATTAGAGATTTACCATTTCGGTCTTACCCAATTTAAGGTGCCGATTAACATGCGCTCGGTCAACCCGCCAGATACTAATTGGTTCATCATTCATGTGAACTTATCTAACATTCGGCAGGAAAAAGTGGTCAATGGATCAACTATAGCATTTCAGAAGTACCTGCCTATTGGATTATTATTGTATGGACCTAATCTGAAGATTGATACTTTGATACCGCCCGGAGTAGACTCCGAAGTGGCTACCGTCCGTTTCAGTCGGCAGTTTCTGAAAACCTATTTTGGTGGAGTTGAACAGGTAATTGATCTCAATCGAAATATTGTTTTTGAAGACCTGGATCAAAACCTTGCAAGTAAGTTTCAACAGGCTCTCAAGGCATTTGATAATAAGCTAGAATGCCATCTACGGGTGCTAGAGTTTTTAAAGGCATTTTTTGAGAAAACCAAAAAGCATGATCAATCTCAAGAATTAGAGGATGTACATCCAGACGATTTAAGAGCAGTATTCAAGATTTCTACCCTATTACGAGACCCTCTCAATAATGAGGTACCTTCTCTTCAAGAACTCGCCAAGCAGGCCAATATGGGGGTTAGTAAGTTTAAAATGACCTTCAAAAAAGTATTTGGCAAACCTCCCATGGAGTATCGTAACCGGGTACGGATGGAGTTTGCCAACGAAGAGCTGGTTCGTCAGCGGCAAACACCTACCGAACTGAGTTATCTCCTGGGCTACTCCCACCCCTCTAATTTTACTGCTGCCTACAAAAAGTACTTTGGGAAGACTCCCTCTGCTCATTAAAGTTTGCCTTTTAGCACTAACGTTTCAACCTCTAGCACTAACATACTTGCTCGATAAGCAAGTAATTTTGAGGAAAAACAACGATGAAAACTATTACACTTATCTCCGTTCTCTTTCTTCCTCTTTCTCTTATCGGTCAGCCTGATAGTTTGCTAAGTGTGGAAGCGCAAAACAAGCAAATTGCCCGAGATTTTTATCAAGATTTATGGTTTACCAACAACACTGACCAGTATAATAAGTACGTAGCTGAAACGTATACTGCCCACGACATTGGTGACCGAAAAAATAGCCGGGAAGTTGCTTTTAGACAAAAAGAGATTGCTGATTTCTTTTGGGAAAACGGACGATTGAACGGCAAGATTGACTATCAAATAGCCGAAGGAAACCTGGTTGCCACTCGCTGGATTAGTGATTTTGGACCTGAAACGCTAGTAGGCAAAATCTTTATTGGTGAAGGTAAAATTCCGATCATTAATGTGTTTAGAATTGAAGACGGAAAGATTGTTGAGTTTTGGAATCATCGGCACGATATAGATACCAATCAGACGATAAAGTATACTTTTAAAGGATTCTTATTCGGGCTAGTATTTGCCCTGGCCTCTGTTTTACTGTTTTTTTGGTTAAGGAAGAGGCGGATAGCTGCAGGTGCTTAACCTAATCGTATCCCGGTCTGGAAGACCTTCTTTGTACTTTCTGCTTGGTGGTTCAATTGACTTTTTTAGTGCCCACCGTTTGGCGCGATAGCGAGTGATGATTTGCTTTTGTGTCAAGATAAAAATGTTCATATTTGGGCTGAAGTTTTTTGAAAAAACACTGTATGAAGAAACTACTCATCACTGGGGGACTCGGTAACCTCGGTAGTTGGCTCACTGACTATTTTGCCAAACAGCCGGATTACGAAGTATTTGTACTAGCCAGCCGGCAACGAAATATTCTATCCGAAGCTAGTTTCAAGTTCATTACCTGCGATATTTCTGATTCTGAGCAAGTGAATTCGGCACTAAGCCCGTACCAGTTCGATGTTGTAGTTCACACTGCTAGTGTTAATGATTACTTCAAACCCAATTTCGCACGGGATGCTTTGCTGGTAAATGCTTTGGGCACTCGCAATTTGCTGGAGCACTTTGCTAATTACTCGGAGGCCAAACCGCATTTTGTTTACTTTTCCACTTTTCAGATTTACGGTAGGCGTAGCGGATTGATTACGGAGGATTTGCCTCCCGAACCCAAAAACGACTATGGTACTACCCATCTGTTTGCTGAATACTACGTAAAGCAGTTTCACGCCAATCAACAATTACCCTACACTATTTTCCGGTTGACCAATAGCTACGGCTGCCCCAAAGATTATGATTCTTCTAAGTGGTATTTGGTACTGAATGATCTGGCGCGGATGGCAGCCACTGAGAAAAAGATTGTACTCAAATCTAACGGGAAAGCTACTCGTGATTTCATTTGGATGGGCGATGTTTGCCAGATTGTAGAAAAAGTGATGCAACTTTCCCAAGCCCCGAATGATACATTCAATATCTGCGGTGAGCAAACGTTTTCTATGCTAGATGTAGCCCAGGAAGTGCAAGCCGCTTATCAGAAAGAGTACGGTGAACAATTACCCATTACCACGAATGAGCAGGATACCACTCAGTACCCCGATGATTTGCAAGTAAGTGCCCAGAAGCTAAAATCAATTATCAACTACTCCCTCACCCAACGTTTTCAAGAAGAGGCTACGGCTATTTTTCACATGTTAAATAATATACCATGAACGTATTAGTCACCGGACATAATGGATACATTGGTGCTCATCTGGTACCACTATTGAAAGCGAATGGGCATACGGTTACTGGCTACGATATTAACCTTTACCAGGGAACCGCTTGGGAGGAGATGACTTTGCCTGACCAACAACATAGCTACGATGTGCGCGATCTCTCAGTGGAACATTTGCAGGGTTACGATGCGGTGATGCACCTGGCGGCCTTGTCTAACGATCCGATGGGAGATATTGATCCTGAGTTAACGTATCAGATCAATCTGGAAGGCTCGGTGAAGCTAGCGGAGTTGGCGAAAGAAGCGGGAGTATCTCGTTTTCTATTTGCTAGCAGTTGCTCCATCTACGGAAAAGGGGCTAAATTAGATATGGATGAAAGCGACCCGGTGAACCCACTCACCGCTTACGCTAAATCTAAGATTGAATCGGAAAAGCGCATCTCTGCCTTGGCCGATGAAAATTTCTCGCCAACCTTTTTACGAAATGCTACTGCCTACGGACATTCACCCATGCTTCGTATTGATCTGGTCGTGAACAACCTGCTAGCCTGTGCGGTATCTAAAGGCAATATTGCTATTAAAAGTGATGGTTCGCCCTGGCGTCCGCTGATTCACTGTAAGGATATTGCCCGGGCTTTTGTGGCTTTAGGAGAAGCCCCTCGCGGTAAAGTGCATAATCTAATCGTCAATGTAGGGGGTAATGAAGAAAATTATCAGGTGAGAGACGTGGCCGATGAAGTGCAAAAACTATTACCTGATGCCGAAATTGTCTACACCGGAGAAGTAGGCGAAGACCCCCGTAACTACAAAGTGAATTTTGACCTACTCAATTCAGTACTACCTGGTTTTCAATTGGAATACACTCTGAAAAAAGGAATGCAGGAGCTATATCAGAAATTAGTAGAGCACCAATTTAACGAGCAAGATTTTGACGGTGACCAATTCGTGCGGCTTCGTACGCTAAAAAAGCGGCTGGAGTTGATTCAGTGAGATGAATTTCTAGTATGAGCGATCGAATACCTAAGATACTGAATGATGTACAGGATCGAAACTCGGTAGCTTGGAGAACTTTATGTGACTATATTGATCAAATTGAAGCAATTGGATCGGACGAATTTGTGCCAAGCGAGGAGCTTGGAAAAGATTTATTTTTTCAGATCTATACTCTACCAGAATCAATTTCAAAACTAAAAAAGGTTAAGAAGGTAGGACTTTATGGGAGCAAATTAAAGCGACTTCCACCAGAGGTTGGTCAGATGGATTCGTTAGAGTATCTTGACCTCTATACTTCTTACGATTTACACTGGCTACCTTATGAAATAACAAAATGCAAAAATCTGAAGGATAGTCGAATTAGTACGCGCGCACTCTACGGAAATTTCAAGACTCGCAAGAAGTTTCCTCGTTTAGAACACAATCCGGTACGATATAGTGGCAGAGTGCTAAGATGTAGTGTATGCGAAAAAGAAATAACATACGGAGAGACTAATCAGCTTTGGATTACTTTGCTGATTGGAACTGATGTTGTGCCTCTATTAGCTAATTTATGCTCTAATGAGTGTAAAGAAGAGTTACCACATCCTCCTGAAAATTATATTCAGCATCCACATAATGGAGGAGCTAATTTAGTTCAGCCTATTAGTGAGGAACAGCTTTGGAAAGCGGAAATGACCCAATGTGAGAGAGAAAGACTAATTACTGGAAAGAAAATCAGTGTTCCTAATTCAGGAATCAACTTTTCTGACTTGAAACCAGTGAAGCTGATTAAGAAAATATGGGAAAAATAATTAGAATGCTTCTTTTCATTCGCATTCAATTCTTTAAAGCAGTTTCATCTAATTGTTAACTAAATTAACCACCTCCCGGCTTTCCTTACAGATGATCACCATGGATGATCTGGACGATATTCATTACTTACACTCTCTGCCTGAAACTGATCGTTACAATACTTTAGGTATCCCTAAGGATAAAGCGGCAACTCACAATCTTATACAGCACTGGCTTCGGCAACAGCTCGATAGACCTAACCAACACTTCGTTTGGCGAATATCTGATAACAAATCAAAGAGTTTTGTTGGGTTGGTTGCACTGGATTTGGGTGCAGAACGGTTCCGTTTGGGAACGGTCTGGTATAAACTGCTGCCTGAATTTTGGCGACAGGGCTTAGCGACTGAGGCTCTGAATGAAGTACTTAGATTTAGCTTTGAAGAGTTACATCTGCATCGAGTTGAAGCCGGCTGTGCTACCGAAAATGTTGCTTCTGCTCGAGTGTTAGAAAAAGCGGGAATGCAGCAGGAAGGAAGTAAACGAAAAGTGTTACCTATTCGGGGCGAATGGGTCGATAACTACGAATACGCTATTTTGGAAGAAGATTGGCAAGCAAGAAAAATATCTAAAGCCGAGGGACACTAACTTTCGGTTTCCAGCAACGGATAGAGCACTTCCCAAATGTTATTTGCTACGATCTGTTGGCCTTCGGCAGTAGGGTGGATGCCATCAGGCAGGTTTAGTTCCGATTCTCCGGCTACACCCTCTAATAGAAACGGTATCAGTGCCACTTCTTGGTTTTCTGCCACTTCAGGAAATATTTTCTGGAACTCGGCGGCATACTCCGATCCCATATTAGGTGGAACCATCATACCCGACAGAATAATTTGAGCTTCGGGATATGTTGCCTGCACCTTATCAATCATTGCGTTCAGGTTCTTGTAAGTTTCTTCCGGGCTGATTCCCCGTAAACCATCGTTGGCTCCCAACTCCAACACAAAAATATCTACCGGCTGACGCTCTAGCACCCAATCCAAACGGGTATTGCCACTAGCAGTAGTCTCCCCGCTCAAACCAGCATTTACCACTTGATAAGTTAACTTTAGGGAATCTATTTTCCTTTCAATCACTGCCGAAAATGCTTCTGAAGGATCTAGGCCGTAACCCGCCGTTAAACTATTACCGAAAAATAAAATGACAGGTTTATCCGTCTCCTCTTCAGTAGCCGTTTTGGTTTCAACCGTTGGCGAATCCGTTTCTGTTGAAGTCTGTTCGGTAGGTGGTTGACAGGAAAAGCTTATGAAAGCAGTTAGCCAGATAAAAACTAGAGCAGCAAATCGCATAGGTGCAAAATCTTTTGTTGATACTTATCGTAACTTACTAACGAAGTATCCTTTATTCAGTTATCAATATACTCCCTGAAAAAGTAGTATGAGTCATTCTATCTTACAAATACAAAATCTTAGTAAAACCTATCAAAGTGGTAGTCGGCAACTTACCGTGCTGCACGATGTTTCATTTTCTCTAGAAACAGGCGCAACCTGCTCTATCGTGGGGCCATCGGGTAGCGGAAAAACTACTTTGTTGGGGCTATGTGCCGGATTGGATCGGGCGACTTCTGGCTCGGTAATTTTGAATGGAGTGACTTTAGATAATCTTAGTGAAGACGAGCGAGCTGAGGCTCGAGGCCAACACGTGGGTTTTATCTTTCAGAGTTTTAATCTGATGCCTACACTTACTGCTCTCGAGAATGTGATGGTTCCTTTAGAGTTACAAGGTAAAACTAATGTGAGCCGCTACGCATTAGAGTTGCTGGATAAAGTTGGGCTGGCGGATCGGCAACATCATTATCCTAGCCAGCTTTCAGGAGGTGAGCAGCAGCGAGTGTCCATAGCTCGGGCATTTTCTAACCAACCGAAAATATTATTCGCCGATGAGCCTACGGGCAACTTAGATGAAGAAACCGGACAGCATATCGAATCTCTAATCTTTGATCTCAACCGAGAAGCCGGAACTACGCTAGTCATCGTTACGCACGATTTGGCATTAGCCGAGAAAACCCAGCGTATACTCCGCATCAAAGGTGGGCGATTGATAGAGGATAGACTTGTGGAAAGTACGGTGAATCGGAAGGCGGTATAATATGAGGTTAGAAGCATATAAAGTAAAGACAAAGATCAAAGGACGTACTCTGACAATTGAACTGCCAGAGGAATTTGAAAATGCTGATGATAAAGTCCAATCCAAAGAAGAAAAGATAGCGATTATTCAGAAATTTAGAGGTATTGCGAAACCACCTTTCTACGAACCAACTGAGGACGAATGGTACAAACAATAAACTAATAACCTTTTAAAAGAGAGATGGCAAGTAGCAATAGTAGTTATGATGAAAGTGCAAGTTTAGATTGGTTACTTCTTCGTAGTGGATCAGTAGTAAAATATTTTAGTCAGGATATACTGAACGAAGATATAGACGGACTATATAATCTGAGATATCAGGTTTTAGATATGAATATGTTTAAATGGACTTCAAAGACAGTTCATAAGCACCTCCAAGAGAACTTTGATTTTCCAGAATATTACGGTGAGAACCTCAACGCTTTTAGAGACTGTTTAGACGATATGTTTGATCGGAGATACAGAGGTCTAGCTATTGTATTTCGTCGGTTTGATAGTTTTTATTCTGATAATAAACAATTTAGTGAGGCATTGCTAGATACGATCTCGACAGTTGCTTGGGATTGGCTGTTAGTAGATCAGCGATTGATTTGTATGTTACAATCCCACGATCCAGATTTAGAGGTTGGCAGTATCGGTGGGAGATGTCCTCATTGGAATCGCAGTGAATGGGCAAATGCTAGTAGAGTGACCAAACACTGATTCCAAAACTCCCTGAAGTCCTCTTTTGAGAGCATATTTTATGAATACAATTTGCTCACTACCAATTTTCAATTATCCCCCCGGAACTCGTCCGGGATAAACCTTTCAACTAGTACAAAATGAACTTCTCTTGGTTTTTAAAGATGGCGTGGCGTGATAGCCGTAAGAATCGCTCGCGTTTGCTGCTGTTCATGAGTAGTATGGTGCTGGGCATTGCGG